>ERZ780157.3562-NODE-3562-length-12909-cov-2.885483_pt1 | contig 12909 bp, 7 predicted proteins | sample MGYA00511169_ERZ780157 | MGnify/ENA primary metagenome ERZ780157 (study PRJEB29588, sample SAMEA1965149) | human gut metagenome | biome: human gut; feature: human-associated habitat; material: faeces | place: Denmark | collected 2008/2010 ... | reverse complement strand
GGTGGAAGCGTTCGACGTCTATCCGCTGTACGAAACGGAAGGTCTTGCCGCCGACAAACTTGCGCAAGTGGGCAAATACGTGGCAAAGGCAAAGCTGTCGTCCGACGCACAAAGCCGCCTTGCCGAGATAATGTCCGAGTTGCAAGTTTCAGCCGCCGACGGTGTTGCCGACAGCTCGTGGCTGACTCCGTTTGTCCATTCTTCCACCCTTGCCGACTACCTACCCGACGACACGTTGGTGGTGTGGGACGAGCCGAAACTGTTGTCCAACCGCGTAAAGTTTATTGCCGACGAGCACCGCGAGCGTGTGGTCAACCTTGTCAAAGCAGGGGAAATTTCCGCCGCCCACCACGCATGTTTGCGCGAGGCAAGCGACGTGTTCAAACTGTCGACAAAGCAACTTTCGTTACAAACTTTGCCATACGGTAGCGATTTTTTCCAACCGCAAGCCATCTTCAACTTCAAAACGGGCGCACTGCCCACCTACGCCAACGCCGAGGACGCACTTGTCACCGACGTTGCCAACTGGAAGCGTGGCGGCTACCAAATCGTGTTTATGCTGTCAACCGAGGACATCAAACCCGTTACGGAAAAACTTGCCGAGAAACACGTTTTTGTCAAGCAAACCGACTACGTTGACGGCGTAAGCGACGGATTGGTGCTGCCTATGCCGCTCGAGCGTGGTTTCGTGTCGCATACCAACAAATTAGTCGTTGTCGGCGCGCGTGACCTCGGACGAGGTGTAAAACAAACCAACTTGCGCAAAACCAAACGACAAGCGTTTTTGTCGGTGGAAAAGGGCGACTACGTGGTGCACGAAATCCACGGTATCGGCTTGTGCGAGGGTATCGAAAAGGTAAAAATCGGCGATTCGGAACGTGACTACATCGTCGTGCTGTACAAAAACGGCGACCGTTTGCACGTGCCCGTGGACGCTTCCGACATGCTTTCGCGCTACTCCGGCGGCGAGGCACCCACGCTGTCGAGGCTTGGCGGAGCGGACTTTGCTAACGTCAAGACCAAGGTCAAGGCAGGCATCAAAGCCATGTCCATCGACCTACTCAAGCTGTACGCCGAGCGTGAAAAGGCGCGCGGCTTCCGCTACCGCATAGACAAGTACCTCGACGAGGAGTTCGAGCAGTACTTCCCATACAAGGCTACCGAAGATCAAGTGCGTTGCCAACAGGAAATCGAGCAAGACTTGATGTCCGACCGCATTATGGACAGAGTATTGGTGGGCGACGTCGGCTTCGGCAAGACGGAAGTTGCCATGCGCGCCGCCTTCGACGTGGTCAGCAACGGCTACCAAGTGGCAGTGCTTGCGCCTACAACCATTTTGGCGGAGCAACACTACAACACCTTCCGCGAGCGCATGTCCCATTTCGACATCAAGGTTGCGTGCGTAAACCGCTTCCGTACCGCAGAGGAAACAAAAGCAATCGTCAAGGATGTCGCCGAGGGCAAGGTGGACATACTTATCGGCACACACAGGTTGCTCGGCAAGGACATCAAATTCGACAAACTCGGCTTGCTTATCCTCGACGAGGAACAGCGTTTCGGCGTGGAACACAAGGAAAAGATAAAAACAGTCAAAACAAGCGTGGATGTGCTTACGCTGTCGGCAACGCCCATACCGCGCACACTGCATATGGCGTTGTCGGGCATTAGGGATATTTCCACAATCACAACGCCGCCCGTGGAACGCCTTGCGGTGGAAACATTTGTTTCCGAGGAAAGCGACGCCTTGCTTGCCGACGTAATCAAGCGTGAACTCGGTCGCGGCGGACAGGCGTACGTGGTGTACAACCGAGTGCAAACTATCGACGGCTTTGCAAGCAGATTGTCGGAACTTGTCCCCGAAGCGCACATAGTAGTGGCGCACGGTCAAATGGACGAAACACAACTGGAAGACGCCGTACTTAGCTTTGCCAACGGCGATTTCAACGTGCTTGTGTGTACCACGATTATCGAAAACGGCATAGATATCCCTAACGCCAACACCATTGTGGTTGTGGACGCGGACAAGCTCGGACTGTCGCAGTTGTATCAGCTTCGCGGACGAGTGGGGCGCAGTAATCGCCTTGCCTACGCATACTTTTTGTACAAACAGGACAAAATTCTCAACGAAACGGCGTACAAACGCCTTGCAGGCATTACGGAGTACAGCGAGCTGGGTAGCGGTTTCAAAATAGCCATGAAGGACCTCGAAATCCGCGGCGCAGGCAACATCCTCGGACGGGAACAGCACGGGCATATGATGAAGGTCGGTTACGAGATGTATGCGCGCATGTTGAAGGAAACGGTAGACGAACTACGCGGCAAGCAGCCCGAGCAAAAGCTGTACACCGACGTGGAAATCGACATACAGGCGTTTGCGCCGGAAACCTACATACCTTCGCAGACGGAGCGCATGGACTTCTACCAACAATTGGCTTCCTGTCCCACGGCGGAAGACATCGACAAATTGCAACGCCAAATCGTCGACGTGTACGGCGCACTGCCGCAAACCGCCGCAAATTTGTTTGTGGTGGCACGGGTCAAACTGCTTGCCAACAACGCAGGCATAAGCAAAGTGACCGTCAAGTACGGCAAGGGGGAGCTGACCTTTGCCAACCGCGAAAAGATGATGCGCAAGGAGGTTTTCGACGCTATTTCCGACGACGCCGAACGCATTACGCCCATGAGCGGTGGCTACGGAGTGCAGTTTGTATCGACGGATTTTCTGCAAAAGGAGCGGTTGATAGCCGCAATGACGGAATTTTTGCAGAAGATACAAACAAAGTAGCAAAAATAGTTTGAAAACCGCTTGCCAATCGGCGGTGAAAAATGTATAATAGATTAGTATAGGTGTTAATATCCCTATTGGGGTATTTCGCCCGATATGCAACACCAAGCTTCCCGAGCAATTTGCTCGCGGGACATAAAGAGAGGTTTACAGATAAACATGAAAAAAGCAAGCGGAATAATTGCAATACTTTTGTTGGTAGTGCTGGCTTTCGGCGTGTTTGCCGGTTGCGGTCTGTTCGGCAAAGAAACCGCCAAGTACCGCCAATTTACAGCTGTTACCGTCGGTAATCAAAAAATATCCGTCGGCAAAGTGATCGATACATTCAACAATTTGTACAATCAATACGGTAGAGGCTATGACGCCGACACGCTGTTCCAAGCGGCGATGAGCAGTTTGTACACGCAATATATGAAGATTGACGCATACGTCGGCGACAGCAACGGCAACGCTCACGCTTACGCTGACTTCTGCGGCAAGGACGGCTACATCAAGTACCTTACCGCCGATCAAGCGGAGTACGCAATCAAATACGTCAAGTACCTTGTGTTTACCAACTTCGACAGCGCTGTGGAAACGGAACTTGCTAAGAAAGTTACCTTGAACGACGCCGAAAAGGAAGATACCTCGCGCGATTTCAAGACATACGACGACATCGACTTCGCTACCGACAAGACTTACACCGACTACCTTGTCCGCAAACTTACCGTCAACGACGACATGAACGAGTATTACGAAAAGTACTACACCGTAGACGACGCCTTGACAATTAGCGTAAACGAAGTTTTGGACGACTACAAAAACGAAGCCGCAACCAAGGCTAAGCTTGCCGAATATGTTAAGCGTGTAGATACAACGGAAGACAAGGACGCCACAATTACTTTGGAACAGTTGACCGCAGCACAAGACAAGGTTGTCAAAAAGTACGTCGAAAGCATCGAAAAGGCTTACGAAATCACGATGGCGGAGTTCTTCAAGCAACAAGTCAACGACATCGCCGCAAGCCTTATCTCGCAATTGTACGACATCGAAACAGGTCGTGAGTTGGACAGCGCCGAAGGTTTCAGCGCACTCAGCGAAAAGCTGCAAAAGGCTTACAACGACGCCGCCGAAGCGAAGAAGGCTTCCTACAAGTTTAACGACACGTTTGTGTCCGACATCGAAGGTCTTACCGACGACAGCGACATTTACACCGTACCTAGCGAATACAAGTACATCTTCGTTAAAAACGTGCTTGTTCCCTTCAACAGCGAACAAAAAGCAGTGCTTACCAACCTCGGAAGTAAGTTGGGCGGCACCGACGGACAAGCCTACAAGGACGCTCGTTTGGCGCTTGCTACGCAAATCGTTGCTGACGACTTCACTTCCGAAAAGGACGAAGACGGCAACTACACGACGACTTACAAAGATTTGTTTGAAGTAAGCGGTGGCAAAATCACCTTGAAGGCAGGTGGCGAAATTGCCAACGCAATTGCAGGCGCACAAGCTACAAGCGAAGAAATCAAGACATTGATGACTCGTTTCAACACCGACACGGCACAACACAGCAATCGTTACGACTATGTTGTACGTATCGACGCACCGGAAGACTACACGGCTAAGTGGGTTCCCGAATTTGTGAAAGCTGCGGAAGAAGCTTACGGTTACGACAGCGCAACAGGCAACCACAACGCAGTAGGTAGCTACGCACTGTGCGTAAGCGATTACGGCGTGCACATCGTCTTCTACACGGCTGACGTGACGGCTACTACGCTTGACTTCAGCACCTTGGAAAACTGCCTCAAAGCCGACAGCCGCGAGTACGCAAGATTCAAGAGCTTGTACACAACGGAAAAGTCCAAGTTGACCACCAAGGCTTCTAAAGAATTGCAAAAGACCTACTTCACCTACAAGGACGCTGACGGCAAAGTCATCTCCGAGGCGAAGATCAGATACTCGGCAATCTTCAAAGAATTCTTGAAGGATCAAGGCTTGACCTACGAAATGGACAAAGCTATCACCTACACCGACGAGAAGTAGTCACAATTAAACAATTCAACTAAACGTTGCGGACCGGTTCCGCAACGTTTTTTTTTGTATTCAGCTGTATTTTGTTTAACAAACAAGATAACAAACGCTCGGTCATTTTTACGGTATTTTTACATTGCTTGATTTTAATGTCCTTCGATTCTTTACGAAATGACAGTTTTGTACTATAATAGAATCAAAGAGTTTCTATTAGTGGCTTTGACTGCGGCAAATGTTTTTCGTCTTCTCAAAGCAACAGTGGACGGGCGTAAGTCCTTATGTAGCGCGTAAATTTGCTGAAAAGCGGATATTTACGGGCAAAGGCGGCTTTGGTAGCGTACATATGTTTAATATTCTTGTTGTCGAGGACGACAAAAACACTCGCAAGTTGCTTACCGCAATACTCAAAAACGACGGTTACAACGTGCTTGTTGCCGAGGACGGCGAGGCGGCGTTGGAAGTGCTGGAACACAACCACGCCGACTTGATGGTGATCGACGTAATGATGCCTCGTATGAACGGTTACGAACTTACCGAAACCCTTCGCCAAAACGGCAGTCAAACCCCCATGCTGATGTTGTCGGCAAAGGGGGATATATCCGACATCAAACAGGGCTTTATCGTGGGTATTGATGACTACCTTACAAAACCGTTTGACTTCGAGGAGTTGTTGTTGCGTATCAAGGCGCTGCTTCGGCGTTCCAAAATCGTCAACGAGCACAAACTTACCGTTGGCGGTACAACGCTGGACTACCTCAGCTACACGGTGTCCACCACGGACGGAGAGGAAACACTGCCGCAAAAGGAATTTTTGCTGTTGTTTAAGTTGCTCAGTTACCCCGACGTAGTGTTTACTCGGTTGCAACTGATGGACGAAATTTGGGGCATGGACGCCGAAAGCGACGAGCATACCGTCAACGTACACATCAACAGATTGCGCACACGGTTTGCCGACACCAAGGACTTTGAAATCGTCACGGTGCGCGGACTAGGCTACAAGGCGGTGCGACACGATGGCTGACAAAAAGAAAAATATCGGCGCCGAGCGTCGCAAAAAATCTCGCGGACGGGTTTCGTCCAAAATTTCGCGGTGGTTTGTTTTTGGTGTGTTTGCGCTGTTTACCGTGTCGCTACTTGTGGCAATGGGCATGGGCGCAATCATCGTCGCCGAGTGGAAGTTGGACGACTACGGCAGTTTGTTGGCGTACACGGGCGTAATTTTGGTGATAAGTTTGGTTGTCGGTATGGCGCTTGCGGTGGTGTATACGCGCATAGTGCTAAACACGACAATGCCCTACGTGGACGCTTTGCAACGTGTGGGCGAGTGCGACTTTTCCGTGCGCGTGCAGGACAACAAGTTTTTGGAGGAGTTTCACTTGGCGGAACACTTCAACAACACCGTGGAGCAACTTGCCAGTGTGGAAACCTTGCGCGAAAACTTTGTTTCGGACTTCTCGCACGAGTTTAAGACGCCGATTGTTTCTATCGCAGGGTTTGCGACGCTGCTGAAAAACCCCAATCTTACCGAAAGCGAACGCAACGAGTACTTGGACGTAATCATCGACGAGTCCAACCGCCTTGTCGGGCTGTCGGAAAGCGTGCTGATGTTGACTAGGTTGGACAGCCAATCGGTGGTCAACGAGCGTTACCGCTTGGACGAGCAATTGCGCCAGTGCGTACTGATGTTTGCCAAAACCTGTGCGGAGCGCAACATCGAGATCGAGCCTTGCTTGGACGTGCAGTACATTTGCGGCGCGGAAAAGCTCAACCGACAAGTGTGGATGAACCTTATCGGCAATGCGGTCAAGTTTACGCCCGACGGCGGCAAAATTACCGTGACGGCAAATTGTGCGGACGGCGAAGTAACGGTGTCCGTTGCCGACAGCGGTGTGGGTATGGACAGCGACACCATCAAGCACATTTTTGACAAGTTTTACCAAGGCGACAAGTCGCACACTACCCCGGGCAACGGGTTGGGACTATCCATTGTTAAAAAAATTGTGGATTTGCAACACGGCAGTGTGACGGTGGACAGTACCCCTGGCAAGGGCAGTACCTTTACCGTGGTGTTGAGTGAGGATGCGAAATGACAAATTTGACAGAACAAGATTTGCTGGATAAGTTTGTGGAAATTGTGGAAAACTCACACAAAATCGTGTTTTTCGGTGGTGCGGGTGTGTCGACGGAAAGCGGTATCCCCGACTTTCGCAGTACCGACGGCTTGTACAACACCAAGTACGATTATCAGCCGGAAACCATACTGTCGGACGAGTTTTTCTACGCCCACACCGAGGAGTTTTACCGCTTTTACCGCGACAAAATGTTGTATTTGTCGGCAAAACCCAACGTTACGCATTTTACGTTGGCTCGGTTGGAGGCGTTTGGCAAGCTGTCCGCTGTTGTTACGCAAAACATCGACGGTTTGCACGAGGCGGCAGGTAGTAAGCGCGTGTACAATTTGCACGGGACGGTGTATCGCAATCATTGCTTGAAGTGCGGTGCGGAGTACGGCGTGGAAGCTATTGTCGAAAGCGACGGCGTGCCTCGCTGTAAGTGCGGAGGTGTGATCAAACCCGACGTGGTGTTGTACGGCGAGGCGTTGCCCGAAGAAGCGGTGGAAGGCGCAGTGCGTGCCATTGTCGGCTGCGACACGCTGATTGTAGGCGGAACAAGCTTGACGGTGTACCCTGCGGCCGGATATTTGCGGTATTTTCGAGGACAAAATCTGGTACTTATCAACAAACAACAAACGCAGTTGGACGGTCGTGCCGACCTAGTAATGCACATGCCGCTCGGACAGGCTTTCGGAGCATTGGCGGACAAACTAGACAGTGCAAAGTAACTAAAAAATATATACGTATTAAGTTTTTGATGACAAAATGACGAAAATTATCAAGGAAAACGACATCTTGACCTACACTGCCGAGGGTTACGCCAATGCGGAAACGGTAGGCGTTTGCGACGGTTACACCGTGTTTGTGCCCTATATGGTTATGGGGGAAACGGCTCGGGTGAAGGTGAATCACGTCAAGCGTAACGTGGCTTATGCCGACGTGGCGGAACTGCTCAAAAGCTCGGACAAGCGTGCCGAACCGAGGTGCAAATACTTCGGCGTGTGCGGCGGTTGTGTGCTTATGCACATGAAGTACGGCGAGCAACTTGCCTTCAAGCAACACAAGGTAAGCGAAAACCTGCGCAAAATAGGCAAATGCAATGCGGAAGTCGCGCCGTGCGTGGCTTCTCCTCACATTTTGGCGTATCGAAACAAGCTTAGTTTGCCTGTGTCGGGCAAGACGGGCGAAGTCAAGATAGGTATGTACCGCAAAGGCACGCACGAAGTTGTGGATTTGGACAATTGCTTGCTTGGCGGCTTGTGGAGCAAGCAACTTGTGGAGCTGTTTCGAGCGTACATGAACAGCGAAAAAATCGCCCCGTACAACGAACGAAATTTCAGCGGAGAGGTGCGCCATTTGGTAGCACGCTACGTGGACGGACAACTGCTTGTGACGGTTGTCAGTAACGGCGAGTTTAAGCACGATTTGGCGAAATTTTACTATACGTTACAAAAAAACTTTGACAAAGTAGGGTTGTTTCTCAACATAAATACGGCGCACAACAACGTCATTTGCGGCAAGGAAACATGCCATATTGCAGGACTTCGCTACATCGAGGGTACGCAACTCTCCACCAAGTTTAGGTTGCAACCGGACAGCTTTTTCCAAGTCAACGACGAGGTGAAAAACCTTATTTACAAACACGTGCGCGGAGCATTGGACACTTCGGGTACGGAAGTGTTGGTAGAGCTTTTTTCGGGCGTGGGACTGTTGACCAACGTGCTGTGCAGTGACAAATACGACACTTTTGCCGTGGAGATCGTCCCTGCCGCAGTGCATGATGCCGAGCAAATGGCGCAAATGAACAACTCTCCGCGGCTGACAAACATTTGCGGCGACGCCAATATCGAGTTGCCAAAGCTAGCGGAAAGATTTGCAGACAAACGCAAAACGTTGGTGGTGGACCCTCCTCGCAAGGGGCTTGGCGAAGGCATTTGCAATACCGTATGCCAAGCAAATTTCGACAATATTGCCTACGTGTCGTGCGACTCGGCAACGTTGGCTCGCGACATCGCTTTGCTGTCGCCGTGCTACGAGGTGAAGTCGGTAACGCCTTACGACATGTTTCCCAACACCGACCAAGTGGAAACGGTGGTACTGCTGGGCAGAAAGTAGAAAAACGCACACATATGCGGGTAAAAACGATTATTCGGCGCAAAATTATGCATTGACGTGACAAAAACGGGCATTACGTACTCGCAAAAAACGCCAATTGTGTATGTCGATGTATGGTTAATAAAGGTAAAATTGTATGCAACTATTTGAAGCGCATTGCAAACAATCTAGGAACAAAACATATTTGCGTTCAGCAAACGGTCGGGCATTTTTGGCATGCTACTTTGCCGACGAAAAAGACTTGTTGCCCTTTTACCCGTTGCACAGTCACGAGGAATTGGAGATAGTGCTTGTCGAAAGCGGCTCGGCTGACATTTGCTGTAACGGGGATTGCGCAACGGTGCATTGTGGCGATATTTTTATCGTTCCGCCATTCTCGTCGCATGCCATTGCGGTACATGACGGCGACGTAAAGTTGGCGGCGCTTGTGTACAATTTCCGCTTGGCGGCAGGCAACGAGTACGTACGCCTCGGACAGTATGCGGCGTTGTTCAACGCAGGTCGAAGCGGCGTGTTGTTGCACAACGGTTGTAACGAAAAATGCACGAAAATCGCAATACGTATTGCAAAAATCATGCACTCGCCGCAGGAATTTGACGACAAATCGGTGGTGGAGTGCTTGCGACAATTGTTTGAGCAATACGCCCTTGTGCCGCATGCGGACAACGACGTATCTCGCGACAAACGCGTCAACGCCGTGCAAGGCGCATTGCGTTACATCGCCACCCATTACGCCGAGGGGTTTTCCGTCGCCGACGTCGCCGACTACTGCGGATACAGTGAGTTTTATCTAATGAAGATATTTAAGCAATTTAGCGGTCTTTCCGTAGTGGAGTATGCCAACCGCTACCGCATGTTTGTTGCGGAAAAGTTGCTTGTCGACGGTTCGCACGGTATTGCCGAAGTCGCGCGCGCGGTAGGTTTCGACAACATCAGCTACTTCAACAGGTGCTTCAAACGCCTGTACGGCACCACCCCGACGGAGTATATCGAGCAAATTGCAAAATAATCTGCTTTTGCTCATTATGTTGGTGATTTTTTACATACGTATTATTATTTTTATTACATCAAGTGCTTGTTTGTTCGTACAAACGGGTGCTTTTTTGTTTTCTGTTTGTAATTAGCGCATAGTCAATATAAAATGCAACAATGCTGTCGCTACGTACGCCAATACGGCTTGCAAGCTGAGCGACAAAATCGCCCCTTTTGCGCCTTGTTCGGCAACGCTCGTTGACACCGTGGCAATGCACGGAACCGTCAACAAGTTGTACAGCACAAAGCAATATGCCCCGACGGGAGTTATGTTCGGCACGTTGCCGTTTCCGAGTACTGCCAATGTGGTCAATATCGTTTCCTTTGCCGACAGTCCGGACAGCGCCGCCACGGAATATATCTCGCCACAACCGCCGTCGTCAAACCCCAGCGGTGCAAACAACGGCGACAAAAACCTGCCTATTTGCGCCAACATGCCGTTTGCAGTGTTGCTCGGGCGCAAGGTAAAGTCAAATCGTTGCAATGCCCACAGCACAATCGCCGTTACAAATATCGTCGTCCCTGCCTTGGTCAAAAACGTTTTGGCGGCGTTTGTCGTTTGTCGCCAAACACATTTTGCCAACGGCTTGCGGTATTGCGGCAACTCCACGGCGAACGGTTCTTCGTCGTCGGTCTTTTTGCTAAGCGCGCGCAAAATAAGTCCGCCAACAAACACTGCAACAGCCGTCGCCAAGTACAAACTTAGCGCAATAAGTGCGTTGCCGTCAAAAAACGTCGCGGAAAAGTATCCTATCACCGCAGTTTTTGCCGAGCACGGTACAAACGGTACCAATCCGACCGTGGCGCGGCGCTGTTGCGGACAGGTTATCGTGCGCGCCGACAATATCGCCGGCACACTGCATCCGCAACCTATCGTCAAACAAACTACGCTTTTGCCGCCAAGCCCCAGCGGTCGCAACAGTCGGTCGGTCACAAACGCCACGCGCGCCAAATATCCGCTTTCCTCCATCAATGCCATACATGCGGTAATCAGCGCAACTTGCGGTGTAAATCCGACCACGCTCATTATTCCGCCGACCACGCCGTCGGCAACAAGCGAAACAAGCCACTCGCAATTTGTTTGCGCCAAAAAGGCTGTTGCGGCGTTTTTCATCAACGGAGTCAGCCAATCTGTCAGCGGCAAGCTTAGCCAACGCCCCGGACCTTGCACCGAAATCCAAAACGTCAGCCACATCGCTACGGAAAACAGCGGCAACGCCAGCCAGCGATTGAGTACAATGTCGTCTATGCGCTCGGTCGGCGACTTTTTGCTTGTAGCTGTCGCTGTGGTACATTGCTTTGCTATCTCGGCGGCGGCAATGTATGTTTCGTCGTCGGTTTGTTGTGCGCTTTTGTCGGTGCGTGTGCTACTCGGCTTGGCGGCTAAGTCAATGCACGCCGACAGTAATCGCAAGCAGTCGTCCTTGTCGGCGGCGGATACAAACATGCACGTAAGCCCGACTTTTTGCGAAAGTTTTTCCGCATCCACGGCTAGTCCGCTTCGGGCGGCTTCCTTTGCCATGTTGAGAGCAACTATTATCGGCACGCCGAGCTTTGCCAATTTCAACGTCAGCGCAAGGCTTCGCGACAGGCACGTGCAATCGACCACGTTTATTATTACGTCGGGCTTGTTTTCCGCAAGAAACTTTGCCGTTTCGATTTCCTCGGGCGAGTACGGGGCGATGTCGTATATCCCGGGCGTGTCGGCGATTGTTACGTTTGAGTTGTTGCGTGTCTTGCCGATTTTTGTTTCTACCGTCACCCCTGCGCGATTGCCCGTGCGTAGGGTGCTACCCGTCAGCGAGTTGAACAACGTCGTCTTGCCACTGTTGGGATTGCCGACCAACGCTATACTAATAGTACGTGCGCATGTGCGCGCGCACGCGCGCGTATGCATGTGCGAGCATGTGTGCGTGTGTATATTATATGTAGCGGTTGCTGTCGGTGCGGCGTTGGCGGAGCCGTTTGTTGCGACGGAGGTTGGGACGGAGGCTGCGACGGTGCAAACCGATTTGTTTGCCGAGCAACAGCCGCATTCGTGGCAACACGCTTTGGCTTGCTCGGACTTTGTAACGGAGCAGTGCAGTGCCGTGTGTTGCTTGCGTTCGGTCGACGGTGTCACGGCGGCGGTGGGTTTACTCATCGGCGGAGATCTCCTTTACCGTTATTTTGTAGGCAATACGTTTGCTTATGCAAATGCGCACTTCACCAAACAGGTATTCCGTCGGGTCGGCGAGCGGTGCCGTGCGTAGCGGTGTAACGGTGCAACCGACGTATGCGCCGACGTGTGCCAATCTGCGCTTTTGTGACGTGGGCAATTGCATTTCGACAACTTCGTATTTGCGCCCGAAAGGGGCTTTGGAAAGCCGCAAAAAATTTGTCGAAAAAAGTTTGATTTTTTTGTTAAAAACAGTTGACAATATATAGGGCATGTAGTATTATATGTAAGCTCGCTTCGGAAGAGAGCCACAGCGGTCATCAAAAACCGCAAAATCTTGTCATTAAAGCAAGGTCAACGGAAAAGTTGCTTGATTATCTCAAAAAGCTTTCCAAAAAAAACTTCAAAAAAGTTTTGAAAAACAGTTGACAAACAAAATGCGTTATGATATGATTAGTAGGCTGTTGAGAAACGGCGCCACTGATGTGGCAGAAAGGAACATTGACAACTGCATAAAACAATATAAAGTTTAGAGTAAAATATTAATCGAGTGTTAATATGCAAAATTCAAATACGATTTTTGCTGCAATGACGCAGAGTTAATAAGAGTAATTTATTCAAGGATCTGAAAAAATACTTGCGAAAGCAAGTGTATCGTAATTATACGATCAAGCTACGAAGAGCGTATGGAGGATGCC
>ERZ780157.3561-NODE-3561-length-12909-cov-26.512603_pt1 | contig 12909 bp, 18 predicted proteins | sample MGYA00511169_ERZ780157 | MGnify/ENA primary metagenome ERZ780157 (study PRJEB29588, sample SAMEA1965149) | human gut metagenome | biome: human gut; feature: human-associated habitat; material: faeces | place: Denmark | collected 2008/2010 ... | reverse complement strand
GCGCCTTTGAGGCGGCTCGCGCAACCAGCTTTGTCAGTATACTACTTTTTCGCCCTCCCGTCAAGAGGTTTTTTGAAGGTTTTTGCGGTTTTTTTGAGACTTTTGGGGTCTTCCGAACGTTATTTGCCGCAAAATCGTGTCCTTTTCGCGTTTTGGAAGCGTTTTCACGCCTTTGGGAGGAATTTCGTTCGGATTTGCAGCCGATGCTGCCCCGGTCTTTGGGGTGGGAGTGGCACCCGCTGCGCCCAATCCGCCAGCAAATCATCCGCCGCGGACAAAATCTCCGGCGAAACCACCAGTTCTTCCACGCGCGAAAGTCGCTGCAGCGCCGACGCGGACACATACGCAAGCACCGCTGCCTGCTCCACCGAAAAGGTATTTTCCCGCGCACAGAGCCGCCCCATCGTCGGGCGCGGGCAGAGCAGGTGGCTCGCGAAGCAGTCCGCCTCGCGCTCCATGTTCGGCTCGTCGCCGCAGTGCAGCAGACGATGCCCCAGCTCGTGCGCAAGCGTGAACCGTAGACGCGCCGGGTTGCCGCCCTCGCGATAGACGACGATGAAACGCGTTTCCCCCTGAATGGTCTGCCGGAACGTGATCGCTTCGGCATTCGCAAGCTGCCGCAAAAGCACCTCGCGCGGGATTTTCAGCTGCTCCGCTGCGGTCACATCCGCCCAGACGACCGTATTGCGGCACGCGGACAGGATTTCCAGCGGATGCACGGGCAATGCAGAAACGCCGCGGCGAATCAGCACACGATATGCCATTGCCGCGGCGCGGGACATCCCATTATTCTGCTGCATCGTCGTTCTGCGCGGGGGCGGCAGGGGCGAACGCGCTGGCGAACAGCGCCTTGCCAACCGCAAGATACTTCTCCTGCTCCTCCGGCTTCATCTGGCGGAAAGCGCGGCACATGACGCTCATGTTGTCCATCGCGTCCTCCGGCTTGGGCGGGCGGCCGCAGAGCTCATCAATCGACGTATCAAACAAATCAGCGAGCTTCTGCAGCGTCTCAATGTCGGGTTGCGTCTGTTCGCGTTCCCATTTGCTGACGGAAACAGCAGAAACGTCCATGGCAGCGCCGAGTTCGTGCTGGTTCATGCCCTTCTGCTTACGGAAAAGGCGGATGTTTTGTCCGTACATGATTATCACCTCACGTTTATTATACTGCAATACGCACAAAAAATCAAGTCCAAAAAGGTAAAAATGCATCTTGACATGAACCTTATGTTGTGTTATGATACCCACAAGTTCATAGGCGAATTGATGTTCGCCTTACTGAGGAGGTTGAGGAGAATGACACGACAGCAAATGCTGGACTCATACCGAAAGCTGGTGATTGCAAAGCAGGATGCGGCGCACATGATGAGCGCGGACGACCACGACGCCATGTTTTCGCAGACGCTGCAGGCGAAGGCAAAATCGACGCTGACGGCGATGAATGCGCCGATGCGGGCGCTTTTGGAGGAAATCAGCGACCCGCGAACGTTCATGATCATCCAGCGGTACTACGTCAAAGGGCTGACGGATCAAGCCATCGGGCGGGAGATGAACCTGACCGGGGCGCGGGTGAACCAGATTCGGCTGGGGTATGTGCGGTCGCTGACAAATCAGGCGAGTTAAAATCAAATCAAGCGAAATCAAGTGAAATCAAATGAAATCAAATTTGCTTGCATTTTGCGCCGAAGGGTGGTACACTTCTTTTCGTCATTAAGCGAACAAACATTCCCGCGCTGATATGTTCGCTATTGACTGCCCCCCCTATCGGCGGCAGGGGAAACGACAAAAAATCATCCGCCGGAAAGGAGCCATCCCATGACGCAGGTTCGTGCGCCGGATATCGCAACGAAGGAGGAGGTGCTGGAGACATTCACGCAGCTGATGCGCGGCGAAAAAACCGCCGAGCAGATGAAGGCGGCGGATGCGCTGGCGAAATACCACGGGCTGTTCGCCCGAAAGGAGGACGAAGCGCCCCGTCGCCCGCCGGAAGTCGCACAGGCGATTGACGACGCGATTGCCGCGCTGAGCGGAAAGAAACGGAAATCCCGAAAAGAGGTGAAACCCAACGAATGAGCAATCCCCGCTGACGCAGGATGGGCGCGACGCGCTGATGCTGCTGATGGAAAAGCCCGCGGAAGCAGCGCGGCTGTGTGGGCTGACGCGGCTGACGGACACGCTGCACGGGCGCTGGATACGCGAGATGGTCTTCGGGCAGGGAGACATGACGCTGCTGGCGCACCGAGGCAGCTACAAAACGACGTGCCTATCCTTCGCGATGGCGGTGATGCTCGTGGTGTACCCGCGGAAAAACCTGCTGTTCCTGCGCAAGACGGACAGCGACGTGCTGGAGGTGCTGCGGCAGGTAAAGCTGCTGCTGGCGACGGACGCCATGCAGGAATTGACCGGGCGCATCTACGGCAGCCCTGTGCAGGTGCTGCGCGGTGACATGTGGAGCGTGAACACGGACTGCTACGCTGCCATCCACGGTGCGCCGCAATTGCTGGGGCTGGGCACAGGCGGATCAATGACCGGCAAGCACGCCGACATCATCCTCACCGATGACATTGTGAACCTGCAGGACAGAATCAGCGCCGTGGAGCGCAAGCGCATCTGCGGCGTGTATCAGGAACTGCAGAACATCCGCAATCCGGGCGGACGAATCCTGAATACGGGCACGCCGTGGCACCCGGACGACGCGTTCCGCCTGATGCCGCCGCCGGAAAAGTACGACTGCTATCAGACCGGGCTGCTGACGAAGGACGCGATTGCGAAGCTGCGCGCCGCCATGTCGCCGACGCTCTTCGCCGCCAATTACGAGCTGCGGCACATTGCGACCGGCGGCGGGCTGTTCGAGGCGCATCCGCCGGAGACGGAGGATCCGCTGCTGCTGCGCGACGGCATTGCGCATCTGGACGCTTCCTACGGCGGCGAGGACTTCACGGCGCTGACGTGCGGGTGCATCCGCGGCGGTCGGGCGTACCTGTACGGGCGGATTTGGCAGAAGCCGGTCGATTCTGTGCTGGATGAAGCCTTATCGGAGGCGCGACGATTGCTGTGTGAACCGATTTACTGCGAAACGAACGGCGACAAGGGATATTTGGCGCGGGAGATTGCGCAGCGCGGGTTTCTGGTGCGGCGCTACAGCGAGCGGATGAATAAGCACGTCAAAATTGCGACATACCTGCGGAAATGGTGGGGCAATGTGACGATTTTGGCGGGGACAGACCGCGCGTATGTGGATCAGATACTGGATTACTCGGAGACGGCGGCGCATGATGACGCCCCGGACAGCGCGTCATGTGTAATGCGGATTTTGGATAAAGGCAGCAGGTTAATGCTGTAAGGCGAACGCAGCCAAGCCGGGCAGCCCAAAACGGGTCAAGGGGCAATGCCCCTTGCAGGGTCAAGGGACAGCGTCCCTTGTGGGGTTTGGGGCAACGCCCCAACTGTTCCGCGGGCGACCAGTATGCCAAACGCGCTCAACAAAGGTGCAGGCAGCGAAGCGTCCCTGCCAGTAACTTTGCGCTCCCGCAGGAGCGCCCCCAAGCTGCTCTTTCCCTCAATTCAACATTGTCGCGCCAGATGGGCGCGACCGAACAGCATGACTTCCGACCATAGCTGGTCTTTCCCGCAAGCAGGGGTTTCGCCTCTGCGGAGGCGACCAAAGGGCAGTGAGAACAGACGAAGTCTGCGATCGCCCTTTGGAAACCTTCGGGTCGCCACTACCGGAGTTGACTTTGATTGCGGCTTGTGAGAACGGGAACATCCGCAAAACGCGCAACATCTTCTATCATCATGAAGGAGGTTTCATGTTTACCACCTACACCTACCAAGACTACCTCGCCGCGGAGGACAAAATCGCCCTGCTGTGCAAGGCCATCGAGAAGTTCAAGGCATCGGCGGAGTTCGTCCGCGCGCTGAACGCCAGCAGCTACTTCCGGGGCGAAAATCCCACGATTGCACGCAAGACCATCCTCCGCGCCCGGAAAATCGAGACGCGTGGCACGGATGGCCGCCGCCATGTCCGCGCGGGAACGGAAGACGTCGTCGGCAACCGCATCGGCAGCAGCTTCCTGTTCCGATTCGTAACGCAGCAGAACCAGTTTCTGCTCTCCGAAGGCGTTTCGCTGCCGGAGGAGACGAAAAAACGTCTCGGCGCGGATTTCGACCACCTTCTCTCCCGCTTGGGCGAATGCGCCCTGCTGCACGGGGTCAGCTACGGCTACTGGAACGCCGACCATCTGGAAATCATCGAGATGGCGCGGGCGGCAGGCAGCGGATTTTTCCCCCTGCTGGACGAAATGACCGGCGAACTCATGCTGGGCGTGCAGTTCTGGCAGCTTGGCGCAAAACGCCCGATGTTCCTGCGCCTGTTCGAGCAGGACGGCGTGACCATCCTGCGCGTCAGCGGCAAGCAGGTCGATGTCGTCCGGGAGAAAACGGCATATGTGCGCACGCTCCGCCGCGACGCGCTCGGCGACACCCTCGACGTGGAGCGTCAAGGCTACGGGCGCTTGCCGCTCATCCCCCTCTACGCGAATCAGGAGGGCAAAAGCGAACTGACGCCGGCGATTCAGGCGAAAATCGACGCGTACGACAACATTCTCTCCGACTTTGCGGACAACCTCGCCCGCGCCAACGACGTCTACTGGGTGCTGAACAACTTCAGCGGCACGACGGAGGACATTGCCGAAATGCTGGAGGAAATCAGCCGCATCAAGGCGGTGGCGAACCTCTCCGATGGTTCGGGCAGCGGCGCAACCGCCGAGCCGCACACGATTGAGGTGCCCTATGCCGCGCGGCAGGCGGCGCTGAACCTGCTGGAGCGGGCACTGTACAACGACTACATGGCGCTGGATATGGCTTCGCTGACGGGCGGGAGCTTGACGAATGTGGCGATTCGCGCGGCGATGGCGAACTTGAATTTGAAGGCGGACAGGTACGAGTGGCAGGTGCGGCACTTTATGCAGGAGCTGCTGACGCTGCTGCACTTGGAGACGGAGGAGATTCACTTCAAGCGGCAGGCGATTGCCAATGAGAGTGAGCTGGTGGCGGATATTCAGAATATGCGGCAGGATATTGACCAGCGGACGGCGCTGCGGTTGAATCCGTATATCGCGGATGAAGAGATTGGCAGGTTGGTGAAGGGAATGGTGCAGGAATAACCTAACAGCCGCTATCCCATAGCGCCGCTGAAACGCGCTCAAGCCGGGGCACAAAAAACGGGTCAAGGGGCAATGCCCCTTGCAGGGTGCAGGGACAGCGTCCCTGCTGGGGTTTGGGGCAACGCCCCAACCGTTTCGCGGGCGACCAATTCCAAGGAAGCGCTCAACAAAGGTGCAGGCAGCGAAGCGTCCCTGCCAGTAACTTTGCGCTCCCGCAGGAGCGCCCCCAAGCTGCTCTACCCAACACCTATGCAGTGTCGCGCCAAATGGGCGCGACCACGCAGACTGACTTCCGACCATAGCTGGTCTTTCCCGCAAGCAGGGGTTTCGCCTCTGCAGAGGCGACGAGGAGGCAATGAAAACAGATGAAGTCTGCGATCGCCTCCTCGACCCCTTCGCAGCGGACACTCCCCCACTTGATTTTTCTCGCAGCAAAGGGAACGCGGACGATTCCCCTTGCAGAAACGCTTCAACTTATAAGGAGGTACTTCCATGTCCCTGACCCGCAGTCTGCTGAAGGAATTGCAGATTTCGCCTGATGCGGCGGAACGCATCATTGCCGCTCACGCGGAATCCATCGACGCGCTTCGGCAGGAGCGCGATGCCGCACGCGGCGAGGCGGCGCAGCTCGAAAGCATCCGGGCGGCGCTTGCCGAAATGACACAGGCGCGCGACGAGGCGTGCCAAGCCCGTGACAGCGCCCGCGAGGAACTGTCAGCGCTGGGCGGGCAGTTTGATTCCTATCGTCAGCAGGTGGAGATGGAAAAGCACCAGCAGGCGCGCCATGCGAATCTTCGCGCTGCCCTGCAAAGCGCCGGGGCAAATCCTCACGCGCTGGATCTGCTGCTGCTTGCCCTCCACCCCGACGAAAGCGTGTTTGACGGCGACGAAATCACCGACCCGGACGCGCTGCTTACTCCCCTCAAGGCGCAGTACGGCGCGTTCTTCGCACAGCCGACGCGCCTGCCGACCGACGTTGTTTCCCCGCCTGTGACCGCCGCGCCGCCGCTGACAAAGGAGGATGTGCGCCGCATGTCGCAGGAGGACATCAACCGAAACTGGAGCAGTGTCTGCTCCGTACTATCGAAAGGAGATTAATACCATATGGCTATTTCCAGCTTCATCCCCAAGGTTTGGTCTGCGCGCCTTCAGGAGAACTTCCACAAGGCGCTGGTGTTCGGCTCGCTCTGCTCCCGCAATTACGAGGGCGAAATCAGTCAGTGGGGCGACACCGTTCACATCTCCAACCTGTCGGACATTACCGTCCGCCCCTACGACCCGACGAAGGACCTCGCCGAGCCGGAAGCCCTCAGCGGCACGGACATTGTGCTGACCATCGACCACGGCGCGTACTACAACTTCCTCATCGGCGACGTGGACGCGGCACAGGCGCGCGTTGACCTGATGGACGGCGCGATGCGCAACGCCGCCTATCAGCTGGCGGAGGATGCCGAGAAGTACATCCTCGCTACCATCCGCAAGGGCGCGGGCACGAAAGTGTCCGGCGCGATTCCGACGGCGGACAAGGGCGGACTGTACGGGCTGCTCATCAGCATCAAGAACGCGCTTGACCTCAAGCACGTCCCGCGCTTTGAGCGCAAGCTGATTGTGCCGATTGCGATTGAAGGTCAGCTGCTGATGGACGAGCGGTTCGTCAACGGCTCCGCGGCGGCGGAAGCGCGGCTGGCGGAGGGCGCAATCGGGCGCGCGGCAGGCTTTGACATTTACGTCAGCGCTGATTTGACGAACGAAATCATCGCCATGATTCCCGATGCGGTCACGTTCGCCAACCAGATTGCCCGCACGGACGCGTACCGCCCGGAAAAGGGCTTCTACGACGGCGTGAAGGGCTTGAACCTGTGCGGCTGCAAGGTCGTGCAGCCCGACGGCGTGTATATCCACACCATTACGGCTTAATCCGAAAGGAGGATTCCCCTGATGACCGTAACCGTACAGGACGTGATGCGGCAGATGCGCAACTACTTCATTGCGTCAACTTTGACCGGCACGTTCACCGTTGCGGACGGCATCATTGACCTTGACCCGCCTCTTGCGCCCGGCGCGTGGGTCGCCATCGAGGGCTCCGGCTCGCTCGATGGCGTCCACCAGCTGGACGAAAACGGGAAACTGCCGGATGCGGCGGATGGGAGCTGGCGCGGACTGCTCCATCTCCTGTCCCCGACGGCGGATTTCCTGCGCCTGTGCCGCGACATTCGCGACTGGGCGGACAAGCACCCGGACGAAACGCTGCTGACGGAGAAATTCGGCTCGTACAGCCGCAGCCAGAGTTCGAGTGCATGGGAAAAGGTCTTTGAGCGCCGCTTGCGCCCCTATTTGCGGATGTTTCCGGAGGTGAAGGGCTGATGCTGACGGACTACTTCGAGCCGTTTACGCTGCTGAAATCCGCTTTCTGCCCCGACCCCTGCGGCGGGCAACTCCAGCAGGATGTGACCGAGCAGCCCTTCCACGCCGCCTTGGCGGATGCGCTGGGCGAAGAGGGCGAGCGCGGCGGAAAACCGTTCATCCGCGTGACACCGTATCTGCTGTGCCCGCCGGAAACGCCGCTGAAATTGGACGACATCATCCGCCGCGAGAAGGACGGCGCGCACTACCGCGTCTGCTCCCGCCCGGAGGACAGGCGAACGCCGCTGGGCGCAGGCTTTCCTTACGCCGAGGTGCGCTTGGAGAGAATGGAGGCGGACGCATGACGCTGCTTCGCGCGCTGGTCAGCCGCTTTTCCGCCCTGCTGGGCGATATATATTATGAAGGAACTGTTCCGCCGGACGCACCGTATCCATACGCGGTGGTATCCGCCAAAATCCCCGCGGCGTTCGGCGGCACGGGTGAAATCACCCTCTGCTGCTATGCGCGCGGCGGGGACAGCCACACGCGAATCGCCGAGAAAATGGCGCGGGTGATGCGCTTTTCCGGCAGTTTGGTGCACTACGGCGGCGGCTTAGCGCTGCTGCAATCCACCCAATATGCCATCGGGCATGAGAAGGGCGGCATCACCGTCCTGCGGATGACGATGGCGTTCACCCACTATCCGAATCAATGCTATTCCCTGCGAAAGGAGGAATTTCTTTGCTGATTTCCCATCATCCCGCGTCCGCAGAGTGCTTGCAGCTGGGCGAAGGGATGCTGCTCTGCGGCTTCGACCTTGACAAGGCGCTTTCCAGCCGCGACCCGCTGGACTGCATGGCGGAGGCCGTCGCGGACGATACGAAGCGCATCGGCACGACGTGCGGCGGCGGCATCTTCCGCGCTGTGCCGCGCGAGTTCGACCCGGAGAGCGGTTCGCACCGGCTGCCGTTTGCCGGGAGCATCCGCTTGATTGACTGGCGCGTCACCCTCAGCGGCACAATGCTGGACGTAACGCCCGAAAATCTGGCGCGCCTGCTGCCGTCGGACACGGAAATAACCGAGCGCGTAACAACCCTCACGCCGAAGCAGACGCGCAAGCCGCTTTCCCGCCTATGCTGGATTGGTACGACAAGCCGGGGGCTGCTGCTGATTGAACTGCGCAACCCGCTTTGCATTTCCGGCGCATCGCTGACGAGTGTGCCTGATGGCGCGGGCAAGCTGCCCTTCACGTTTCTGGCGCAGAGCGACCGTCCGGGCGACGTAAATCTGCCCGCGCGCTTGTACTGGTGGAAGGAGGAGACGCATGACGCAGCCTGACGTACTTGCCGACGCCCCGCAAAATCCCGAATCCACCGAAACGCCCGCCATTGACTACGACGCGCTGGCGGAAGCGCTCACGCCGATTATCTCCGCCATCATCGCGCGGCAGGTGAATCAGCGGAGGTACACATGAGAAAGGAGGTGCATTCCCCTTGGCTGACCGGCTTTACTGTGCCCTGAACGGCACGACCCTGCGCGACCTTGACGCACGGATTCACCTGCTGGATGTGGAGGAGCTTGCGCCCACCGTGCGGACGGTGACGGCGAACCGCATCGGCGGCGGGCTGCACCTGCTGCGCCGCCAGCGGGAGCAGCTGTCCCTGCGTGTCCGCTTCCTGATTGAAGAATACGACATCGCCGCGCGGCATCAGCTGCTGCACCTTGTGGCGGCGTGGGCGGAAGCGGGCGGCGTGCTGACGCTGCATGAGGACGGCAAGCGAGTGCTGCGCGTCGTCTGCACACAGTATCCGACCATGAGCACGCTCAACTGGCTGGAGACGCTCTCGCTTGTTTTCACCGCCTTCTCCTGCCCCTACTGGGAGGACGCGGCGGAGACAAGTTTCCTGATGCCGAACACGTCCGATGCGCCGTCTAAGCTCCTTGCCGTCCCCGGCGACGCGCCCGAAACGCCGCTGAACCTGCTGATTCGCAACATTGGCGACACTGCCATCACGACGCTGACCATATCCGCCGCGGGGAAAATCAGCTTTCAGGGGCTAACGATTGCCCCCGGCGCGGCAATTCGGATTCACCACGACGCGGGCGTTTTCGCGGCGGAAATGGTGTCGAATGACAGCACAGTGTCCATCCTGCCCTATCGCACGCCGGATAGCGCGGATGATTTGCTGCTGCGGCCGGGTGTGCTGAACGAAATCCGCGTGGAAGCCGGCTCTGCGGCGTTTGTCTCCGGGCGGTGCAAAGGGAGGTATTGCTGATGAATCTGCCGTGTCTGCTGGACGACAAAATGAAGCCGCGTGCGGATCTGCACCCGATTCGCCTGACGGTTGACCGTTCGCTTCAGCCGCTGTCGATGGCGGAAATGGTGCTGCCGCCGGAGGATGCGCCCGTCTGCGTGCGGGACTTCGTGCGCCTTTGTGACGGCTTCGGGGACAGCGAGATTTACCGCGTTTCCAGCATCAGCGAAGAGCCGGGCTTGCGGCGCGTGGTGCAGCTGGAGCACGGGATGGCGACGCTGGCGGACGACATGCTGCCCGCGCTGACGTACGCGGAAAACGTGCAGACCATCCTCAAGCGCATCCTGAGCTACCAGACGCGCATCCGCTGGCGGGTGGGCGACATCGAGGCGGACGAGGGGTTGGTGATTTCCGCGATTGGGCAGACGCAGTCAATTTACGCCGCGCTGACGAGCTTGCTGGACATGCTGCCCGCGAACCTCTGCTGGGCGTTCGACCAGACGAAGCTGCCGTGGAAGCTGCATCTGCGCAAGCTGCCGGAGGAAATTTCGTGCGAAGGGCGGCTGACGCGCAACATCAGCACCGTGCGCGTCACACGCGACGCGAGCCGGCTCTGCACGCGCGTGTTCCCCTATGGCTGCGGGCAGGGGCTTGACCGCGTAACGTTGACCCCGCTGCTGGGGCGCGAATACATCGACGCGGCGGACACGAAAACGTGGGGCATTGCCGCGCGGACGTTCACCAGCGACCAAATTATGGATGCAGATACGCTGAAGCGCGTGGCGGAACGCTACTTGGAGCGGCACAGTCAGCCAACCGCGACGGTGCAGCTGCAGGGCATCGACCTCTCGCGCATCACGGGCGAATCGCTGGATACCTTCCGGCTGGGGCAGCGGTTCCGGCTGGCGCTGCCGGAGGAAAATACAGTGCTGGTGGAGCGCATTGTCGCCATGCACATTCCGGACGTGTTCGGGCAGCCCGGTCGGGTGACGCTGACGCTGGCAAACCGGCAGCCCGCGCTGTCGGACGAAATCGCCGATTTGCTGCGCGAGGTGAACGCAAGCAAGCTCATCGGCGGCAAGCTGACGGAATTGACCTTCCGCAATCGCGCGACCGGCACATACACCGCCCCGATTTCGCACCCCTTCACGCTGGATGAGTACCCGTCGGTGCTGTCCTGCATGATGCGGATGACGGCGGACAACGGCGTATACATCCAAACCATCCTGGTGGACGGCACGGAAATTCCGTACAGCGTGTGGGGCAAAACGCAGTCGCTCGATGCGCTCCCCTACCTCCGCCGCACGTCTACCGGCGCGGTTGATTCCGGTCAGCACTCCCTGCTGATGATGCCCACAAACCCCGGCGGCTTCGTGACCTCCGTCATCACGCTGAAGGTCATCGAGAAGATGGGCGCATAAGGGGTTTCACCCCTTGAACCCCACCAGAGGCGCTGCCTCTGGACTCCGCAAGGGAGTTCCTCCCTTGACCCTTTCGCGCGATTGAGTTGGTGACGCTCTCATGCTGCTTCCGCGTGTTTATCCACAGGTTACGAACACTATCCCATTGCTCATTACCATTGGAGGTGATTTTTTGCTCAATTTGGAGCAGCTCATCAGCGATTTTGAAGCCTGCATCGGCTTCCCCTATGCATCCCCCGGCACGAACGACGAGCGCGGCATCGACTGTTCCGGCATGTTCGTCCGCGCGTTCCGCCGTCAGGGCGCATCCATCTACCACGGCAGCAACACCATTTTCCGCAAGTACCTCGCCCGTTCGGGTACAATTGCATCCGCCGCCGACCTCTGCCCCGGCATGGCGGTGTTCAAGTGGAAGCCCGTAACGCCCGCGCGCTTTTCAGACGGGCTGGGCGACTTCTGCCACATCGGGCTGGTCACGAGTGTGTCGCCGCTGCGCATCGTCCACGCCTCCACCGAAGGCATGGCAGTCAAGGCGGACAGCAAAATCGGCAAATGGCGCTATTGGGGCTGGTTGAAGGACGTGGCTGAAACCAGCAGCATCAATTCTGCGGGCGATTCCGCCGTGTCCACTCCGTCCAGCGTGTCCCGCCCGACCCTCCGCACGGGCAGCAGGGGCGATTCCGTCCGCCTGCTGCAAACGCTGCTGAACCGCGCGGGCTACGAACTTGCCGTAGACGGCATTTTCGGTACGATGACGCGGTGCAGCGTGAAGTGCTTCCAGTCCGAGCGGGGCTTACAGGTGGACGGCATTGTGGGCAAACAGACGTGGGCGGCGCTGGAAGGAGGCGGCGCATGAGCGAATCGCTGCTGGTGGCGCTGATTTCGGGTTTCTGCACGCTGGCGGGGTCATGCGCGGGCGTGCTGGCGTCCTCCCGGCTGACGCAGTACCGCTTGGCGCAGCTGGAAAAGCGCGTCGCCCAGCACAACAACCTGATTGAGCGCACCTACCGCCTGGAGGGGCGCATGGACGAGGCGGAGCATGGCTTGCAGGAGATTCGCGGGCGGATGGCGGCATAAGAAAAAGGGTGGAACACGCGTCCACCCAAGCCCCCCGATGGTCATTCCTGCATCACCGTTGGAATCCACGTTTCTTCCAGCCACGTTTGCAGCGGCACTGCATCCGTGAGCGAGCCGACGATGGTCAGCAGCAGATCGTAGACCGCCGTATCTCCGTAGCGGCACTGGGATGCAACGACTACATCCACGCTGCCGGGAAGATTCAGCCCCACCTCGACGTAAACAAAACGCTTTTCCTCCCATTTTTCTTCCAGCGTGAAGAAAAAGATTTGCACAGAAAGGATGATTGCATGAAAATCAACTGGTCGCTTCGTTTCCACAACAAGGTTTGGCTGACGACGCTGCTGGCGGTCGTCTGCACGTTCGTGTTCAACCTGCTGGACTTGTTCGGCATTGAGACGACGGTGGCGCAGGAGCAGGTGATGCAGCTGGGCGCGGCGCTGCTGTCCCTGCTGAGCACCCTGGGCGTTGTGATTGACCCGACGACCCCGGGCGTCAGCGACAGCCAGACGGTGATTGAGCGGAAGTAAATGAAAAGGCAGGTACACCCATTTGCGCGATGTACCTGCCTTATTTTTTGGTTCTTCACGGAATCTTTGGGGGAAGAGCAGCTTGGGGGCGCGTCTGCGGACGCGCAAAGTTACTGGCAGG
>ERZ780157.3553-NODE-3553-length-12946-cov-3.662400_pt1 | contig 12946 bp, 14 predicted proteins | sample MGYA00511169_ERZ780157 | MGnify/ENA primary metagenome ERZ780157 (study PRJEB29588, sample SAMEA1965149) | human gut metagenome | biome: human gut; feature: human-associated habitat; material: faeces | place: Denmark | collected 2008/2010 ... | reverse complement strand
TTTCTAATCCCTGCATCGGCTGTATCAGTCCTTATTACCGTATACTTCATATTCACCCCTCCTGAAGCATTTTTCTCAAATCATCAAATGTTTCAGTTATCGGAGCTACCCTTCCATTTTTCACATCATCTTCTGCTTCGGCTAATACTTCTAGCAATTCTATTCTTGCTTTCATATTTTTATATTCTTCATAGGAAAGCGCAACCGTATCGCCTCTACCATTTACTGTAATAATCACTGCTTCTTTGTTTTCCTTACACAATTTTGATATTTCAGAATAATGATTTCGCAAATCAGCAGATGGTCTTATTGTTTCTTGTAATGTCAACATATTAGTCACCTCCATATATAGTATATGCAAATTATATCATCTTTTGCATATATATTCAACATTATTTTATTTGACAAGTGTGTATTAGTTTTTCGTATCTCATTTTTCTGGAAACTTCAACCTATTCACCGTTTTTTATCATCCGCAATTTCCCATTGTCCACTAAAACCACGCCCAATATAACGTACATTATCCATTTCTTTTATATGACGCTTAATCGTTTTGGAACTTACTCCATTTGGCATCACAACAGTAAACTGATACCTATCTGAACGAAATGTTGGTCTTTTACTCTCACAAATCAATGCACTTTTGCAAGTGACGGGCAAACAGTTATTTCTCTTGTCGATGTAGATTCTGCAGAATATCGACGAAAGATTGATACCAAAACAGTACGACGAAATGTAACTTTGCCAAGCTGGCTGAACTACGAAGCTGAGCATGCTGGGATAAATGTTTCCCGACTTTTGCAGGAAGCATTAAAAACTGCACTTGGGGTTAATAAAACGCTTTGACTGTATGGCATTATAAGGTGTTTGATAACCTACTTGCACTTGACAAAATCAGGTAATTGCTCAAAGTTCTCCGGTAAAGCATTCTGAGTGCAGGCAAGCTTATACCCATCTTCCCCTAGTTAGCACTTATCCATCTGCTGAAATGCCTCCTCCGGTGTGGACATTCGGATTTTATCTCCTTTGACAAGGATCAAGAGTGGCGGGCCTATTTCGGTTTCTTTTTTGGAATCCATGATAGGTTCATAGCATTCGTAACCGTTCCAGTTATTTAACTTTTCGACTGTTTCGTATCCGTTTTTCTGTGCAAAGAAAATAACCTGTTTTAAATCCATTTATTACACTTCCTTTTTATCCAAATTTTTGTTTATACATACATCATAAATAAACAATATGCTACCTTTCCAACTACACCCATAGAAGTAATTTTACCACTTATGTGCGAATGCCTCAACAAGTACTTTTCCATTATTTTCTGTCCCCCGCATATTTTTCCTCTCCCCGTCCATACTAATACCACCAGAAGCTACGAAAGGACCTCTAAAATGAATCACACAAACAACAATACAAAAAACCTCTCCACATCAGACAGCAAGAAGTCCAACGACGCCCGCAAACGCCGCATCCGTGAGAACTCTCATTACAATGAAAATGATCAGCCGGCGCCGGACAATAATCTGTTCTGGGAAGATGCCTCCAATCCTCTGAGCAGCAAAGGAAATTGAAAGAAGCCCGAAGGTGGATCATTTTCCATCCTCGGGCTTTCTGTTATTCTAATGCAATGTTCAAAATTACTGAAGCTGAGCCAAACGTTCTTTTACCTGAGCCATCATGCTCTGATATTTTTCCAATTTTGCTTTCTCTTCTTCGATTTTCTTTGCCGGTGCTTTATTGACAAAATTTGGATTTCCGAGCATTCCTTCGGAACGTTTCAATTCGCCGGTCAGACGTTTTTCTTCTTTCTTCAAACGCTCGATTTCCTTTGCCACATCGACAAGTTCTGCAAACGGCATATAAATCGTACCTTTATCGATCACAACCGAAACCGCATCTTTCTCAATGCCGGTTTTGTCAGCCTGAATCGTTACTTCGCTGGCATAACCAAGTGTTGCAAAGAATACTTTGTTGGTTTCGAAAATGTCTTTTACTTTGGCATCTTCTGTCACAACGATCACTTTTGCTTTCTTGCTCGGTGGTACATTCATCTCACCGCGGACATTTCGGATTCCTTTTACCGCTTCCTTGATGCACTCTACGGCATCCATATCCTCTGCAAAATTCATGCTTTCCGTGTATTCCGGCCAAGCTGAGATCATGATGGAGTCGTCGTCATTGTCCATCAATGTGCAGTAAATTTCTTCCGTAATAAACGGCATATATGGATGAAGCAGTTTCAACGCATCGATCAATACCTTTTTCAAGGTGTAAAGTGCTGCTGCCTTTGTCTCATCTTCTTCATTGTAAAGACGAGGTTTTACCATCTCAATATACCAGTCGCAGAATTCTTCCCAAATAAAGTCATAAATCTTCTGAACCGCGATACCAAGATCGTAAGTTTCCATCAACGCTGTGACATCTTTTGCCAGCTGGTTGCATTTTGCAAGAATCCATTTATCCGCCTGCGTAAGCTCATCTGCGGACACTTCTTTATTCGCAAGCTCTTCATTTTGAGCAAAATTCATCATGATAAAACGGGATGCATTCCATACTTTGTTGGCAAAATTACGGCTTGCCTCGACACGCTCCCAATAAAAACGCATGTCATTTCCCGGTGCATTTCCGGTAACCAATGTCAGACGCAGCGCATCGGCACCATATTTGTCAATTACTTCCAATGGGTCAATGCCATTTCCAAGGGATTTACTCATCTTGCGTCCCTGGGAATCACGTACCAGACCGTGAATCAATACCGTGTCAAACGGCACCTGACCGGTCTGCTCGATTCCGCTGAACATCATTCGCATAACCCAGAATGGAATGATATCATAACCGGTAACAAGCGTGTTGGTCGGATAGAAATATTTCATTTCCTCGGTATCGTCCGGCCAGCCAAGTGTGGAAAATGGCCACAATGCGGAACTGAACCAAGTATCCAACGTATCCGGATCCTGACGCATCTCCTTGCCGCATTTTGGACAATTACATGTCTTTTCCTTGGTTACGACAAGTTCTCCGCAGTCATCACAGTAAAATGCCGGAATCTGATGGCCCCACCAGAGCTGACGGGAGATACACCAGTCACGGATATTTTCAAGCCAGTGGAAATATGTCTTATTAAAATGATCCGGTACAAATTTTGTCTCGCCATTTTTAACCGCATCAATCGCCGGACCTGCAAGTGGTTTCATCTTTACGAACCATTGTTTGCTGACACGAGGCTCTACCGTCGTACCACAGCGGTAGCAGGTTCCTACGTTATGATCGTGATCTTCTACTTTTACCAATGCGCCTTCTGCTTCCAGATCTTTTACGATGGCTTCACGTGCTTCGTAGCGGTCCATTCCGGCGTATTTCTCGTATTCATCGACAATCTTCGCGTCGTCTGTCATTACATTGATAATTGGCAGATTGTGGCGAAGTCCTACTTCAAAGTCGTTCGGGTCGTGTGCCGGCGTGATCTTTACGACACCGGTTCCAAATTCCATATCTACGTAATCATCCGCAATCAACGGAATCTCGCGGTGAACCAATGGAAGGACAAGCATTTTTCCAACCAGATCTTTGTATCGTTCATCGTTTGGATTGACAGCCACCGCCGTATCTCCCAAAAGAGTTTCCGGACGGGTTGTCGCCAAATTGATATAACCGCTTCCATCCGCAAACGGATAGCGCAGATGCCAGAAATGTCCCTTCTGATCTTCGTACTCTACCTCGGCATCGGAAATGGATGTAAGACAATGAGGGCACCAGTTGATGATACGCTCACCGCGGTAGATCAATCCTTTATTATAAAGTTTTACAAATACTTCCTTAACGGCTTTATTGCAGCCCTCGTCCATCGTAAAACGCTCTCTGTCCCAATCACAGGAAGATCCCATTTTCTTAAGCTGGGATACGATACGTCCGCCGTACTGTTTTTTCCAGTCCCAGGCACGCTCCAGGAATTTTTCACGTCCGATATCCTCTTTCGTGATTCCCTCGTTTCGCATCGCCTCCACGATTTTCGCTTCGGTCGCAATCGACGCATGGTCAGTTCCCGGAAGCCAAAGAGCTTCATAACCCTGCATTCTCTTAAAACGAATGAGAATGTCCTGCAGCGTATTGTCAAGGGCATGTCCCATGTGAAGCTGTCCCGTGATGTTTGGTGGCGGAATTACGATCGTATACGGTTTCTTATGCGGATTTACTTCCGCATGAAAATACTTCTTGCTGATCCATTTGGAATAAAGACGGTCTTCAATGTCTTTTGGATCATAATTTTTTTCCAATTCTTTTCTCATGATTACCTCCGATAATAATAAAAAAACTCTGGAAGAATACCTTCCGGAGTCATTCGCTTCAATCAGGTACCTTCCCTCTATAAGGGCGGCAAAGCCGCGGTACCACCTTATTTCAAATAAATGCAGGTTTCCTCTTTCCTGCGTTTTATTCCTCATTCTGCCGATAACGGGGCGAACCGTGATCTTCTACACACATCTGCTTCAAAGATCATGCTCCGAAGCTACCTTCCACAAACCACTTGCCGGATTTCTTTCAGCCGGTGAAAATCCTCTCTGCTGGCGTTTCTTTGTGTACTCCTCTTCTTCCACGCATTTCACTTATCTTTTATAATAGGGGGTTTTGGGGGAAATGTCAAGAAAAATTTGTTGTAGGATATTATTCCAAAACCAGAGCCCGTAGTTTCCCATTCGGAACCGCTTCCGCTTAGAAGAACACTCATAACGGTGCCTGAGGGCAAACTACGCCCTCTAGGCACCGATGGTGTTCTAAATTCCTCATTGGGAAACTACGGGCTCTGGTTTCGGATTAAGACTACAACTAAATTAGTTACAAAAGATAAACTTCATTTTACTATTTACCATATTTTTCTGCCATCTCTCTGGCCCGTTCCCCGATTTTCTCCCGCAGGCTTATAGGTTCAATAATCTCCACGTTGGTATTGTACTGCATCGCCCACAAAAACATTGCATCTTCACTACAGCACAGCGATACCGTATACCCATCCTTTTCTTCGGACAATACAGAAAAATCTGTTCCAAACCAGTCCACCAGATCATTAAAAATGCTCTTTTTGGCTTTCATTAAAATTCTACTGCCTTCTCCTCCAAACAGATACATATGTTCTGCCATATGTTTGGGAAGATTGATTCCTTTTTCCAGCCCTTTGACACATTTCATCGGTTTTCTTGGCTCATCTGATATCACAATATCGGTAATCCGATCCACACGGCAATGTGCCACATTGTCATAGTTATCGTAATTTCCAAGGAGATAATAACGTCCATTATTAATGATTAGTTGATACGGATTCATTATGTATCGCTTTTCCCGCCTTGGACGCAATTTGAAGTCTGTATCATAATCATTGTAAATAAAACTGATTTTCTTTTCGTTTTCTATCGCATCCTCTATTACACCGATCACATACATCAACTGCTTATTATCCACCTTGTGCAGTTCCGGCAAATAAGAAATATGTGTTAATTTAGGCTCAAAATATTTACTCGATTGCTTTTTTAGCTTCTCGATCAAATCTTTCGCCTGAGCACCGGAAATTCCTTTTGAGAATAAAACGGCATCAATAAGGAATCGGAGCTCGGAGTCTTCAAACTCCCGCTCCATCAAATAATACCCTTTTTCCATGGAAATTTCATAGCCAAATTCCTGCAGATATTCCAAATTATTTTTTACAGACCGCCGGTCACATTCCATCCCATAATCTTTTTTGAGTATGCGAAGAATTTGCTGCTGCGTCAGGGGATGATTTTCATCGGAATGCTCTTTTAGGATATCTAAAATGAGCATATTAAGCATCTTTTTATTTGCTGTCGCGTACATGGTTGATTTCCTCTTTTAAATGGTCAAAACATTTCTTCTTGTCCTCTCGAGTAACTCTTGCCTTTGGATGGTACACAGGAACTAATTTTCTACCACCAAGTTGTCCTAGCCTTGTTTTAGTATTTAAGTAATTATATACCGTCTTTCCAACCGCAACAATAATATCAGGCTTAAATGCTTCAGCCTCTTTCAAAAATATATCTTCAAAAACCGGATCAACCAAATCTTTTTTCTTCATAGATCCCAGTGATACAAATGCCTCTTTGTTTCTAGCGGTAATTTCATATCGAAATAAATTTGTCGTATATACATTTTTCATTTTGTAGTTATACATAAATGAAACAATCATCTGACCATAAGATTTTGATCCTGTAAGCACTTCCTTGTTTTTACAATTATCTATATCCAAATCTTTTGATCTCCACAAATGTTTACACAAAAACTCTTTCGGTTCTTTTTTAAATAAATCCTCCAAGTTTTCATCATACCCAAAACAATCCTTTAAATTATTAGCTGGTGAATCAAACACAAACATCACTTTTGTTTCTTCATCAACTTTCTCAAATTTCTTAAAATCAATTGGATCATTTTTATGATTTTCATTATAAATCTCCAGCAAATCCAATCCATGATTTCCATTGGAAATGATACCGCATCTAAGTTCTGTATCCTTTAAGGTTTTGTCTAATTCTTCTTTCACAGTTAATATTGGTTTTAGATTAGATATATTTTTAGCCATTTCTAATTTTGCATAAACTTTATCATTCTGATACTTTTCAAATTCATAATATCTCCCTTTCTCTTCATTATACTCATACAGCCCACCAAAATTAAAATCATTCATTATTTTACGACTTTCTTCTGCATTCATTCCAATCCTCTCCTTTTCTTCAAAAACAAATTTTACAATTATTGTATCTCATTTTCAAACAGATTTCACGGTAGTTTCCTCTTGCAAATCTACAATTTCTACTCCCTCGAATAATACTCCTTTCCCGTTTCCAAACATATTCCGGCGAGACGTCCGTTATGTGAGCAGGCACCACAATCCAAGGCAATGTGGTTATACTTTCGATAAATATAACCCGGTCTGTCATTTCCAAGAATTGTCTGTGTTGGTGTATGGCCTGTGATCACGATTTTATCTTCGTAGTAGGGCATCTCATAATCGGTGCGCGTCCATAGCAGATCATCAATGGTATACTCTTCTATCGGCTTTTTATAATAAAAATCATTCAAGCCGGCATGAACCAGAAGATATTTTTGTCCCTGAATTTCCAATTCCACATATGCCTCAAAATCGCCTATAAAATCAAGCACTTCCTGCCGCTCTTCCTTCGACAATTTACAAAATTGATCCATCGTCGTTTTTCCTCCATTGCGAAGCCAGTCAAGCAGTATCGTTACCTGATTTTCATCAAGCGTTTGGATAAACTCTTCCGTTATTTCATTTAACATAAGTTTCAGACTTTCCAGTGCCATCCATTCATGATTTCCTGCGATACATACACAATTTGGCAGCGTCATCAGATACTGCAATGCTTTGATGGGATCCGGACCACGGTCCACGACATCCCCCATCACATACAGTTCGTCATTTTCATTGAATTTCATCTTCTCCAGCAGGACTTTCAGTTGTTCCAATTGTCCATGAATATCACCAATTACATATGTCGCCATTTTAGCTCCTTTCTGCGTTTTCATTTATTCCTGTAACTTTCGCAAAAAATCCATTATCTCTCTGTTAAAATAATTTTCTTTTCCGGCAAAATGATGATCCGCACCTTCACAAATAGCATAATGTAAAACATCCGAACGTATAAGATCCAACAATTCAATATAGCGGACAGACGGGTCGCGTTCCCCATAAAGCATACGTACACTTTTTCCACAAAACGCTTCTATTCCTTTGCGGGTTTTGTACCAGTTTATCATAAGAGGACCATTGATCAAAAGCATCCCCTTTATCCGGGATTCTCGATATCCTTGCTGCGCGCCCACCAGTGCTCCATTTGAAACACCTATAAAATATATATCGTCAATTTGCTGTTCTTGATTAATAAACGCTATCTCTTCCGACAGATTACTTTCTCTCTGAGGCGGATTTGCAGAAACACAGACGGAGTAACCAAATCGATCATTTATCGCATGGGAAATTCGTACATATTTATCCTGATATCCATAAATACTCCCCCCTCGTCCTGTCTTTATAAATACAAGCGTTTTGCTGCCATGTATAAAGCCATATTGAGTTTGTATTTCCTTATCGTATTTCATCGTATTCCTCCTAACTCAAATACTTACTGTGAATTTATTTCCGAAATATCTTTTGCCACAAAATTTACATTAGCGCAAATTGTTTATATACATCTATGTCCGGCGATCTATCTCATCTTATTCATTACTGTTTGGATTCTGCAACGTTTGGCAGGATGTTTGCTTCTTGGCGCACATTCGCTTTTTAGTGAGGACTGACCGATCATCCGTAAAATATTATAGGCCAGTATCGTTAATTCGAGTACGAGTTCATTGGTCTCAAACTTACCGGATGGAAGCCTTTCTACATCCATATCCGTTTTGATCTCACTGTGATATTGTTCGCATTCACTATGAGCATGATACCCCTTTATAATATCGTCATCATTCCAGTCAAGATTTGTCCAAAATGTATTACATTCAATATCAGGCATGATCAGAAGCTGACCATTTTTATCCATGGTGCGTTCTATTACTTTATACACGATCCGCGTGGTGACCGTTTTACTGTTTCCTTCGACATCTGTATAATTAACGGCTTTCCATAAGGAACCAACATATATGGTTTTTCCGTCACGTGGATGGCAGATATCTTTGCAGCATTCCTTTACTTTATCAAGCCATTCCTGTTTAGATTCACCGCGGCGAAGATTGTTTTTCACGATAAACCGCGAACCATCCTCTATAAGAATGCCGAGATTTTCGGCGGCATCATTGCCGGAATCCATACGGACAAACAGCTGTTTTTCGGTAAGGTGATGGCTGTAATTTAATGTCTCGCTCAGAAAAGCCGGGGTGTTGCATTGGCAGCGCTGGCTTTTCTCGCGAAGTTCCGTATTTACAAGAAAACCTTCGGCACCAATATATGCCATCATTGGTGCATAACCGAAATAACCTTTATAAGTCTTTGAATTATCCAGTGGAGTAACATCAAGGTCAACGGGAACGAACTCTTCTGAAATTGGGGTCGGTTCCATGTTATAGGTATGAAACATTTCAACATTGACATCAAGGAGATTCCTTCTAAGAGAAGAACCGATATCATCCATTCTCTGACGCAGTGTTTCGGCAGATGGAATGGTGCTTGTGATTCCAAGTGCACGTTCATAGTAACCAGGATCCTCTAACATTTTGCGGATATCTTCGTAAGCGGTTTTTCCCTGGCAAAGCAAACCGATATAAGAAAGAAGGATGTCACCGTTTTTAATCTGACTTTGAGAACGTTTTCCATCTACTTTCATTGCATTACATTTTTTAATAAAGCGGCTTTTTCCAAGCAGTTGTCCGACAAGAAAAAGGCTGCTTGGAGTGATAGGACGCTCCTCTGAAAGTTGAATAATTTTTTCAAACGTATCCATAGCTATCATCCTCCTGTTTGTCTGAATTGTTTTTTGATGATCTCATAATACCAGAGGGTAATGTACATTTTTTTGCACATTATATTAAACAGAAATTAGCATTGCCATAAACAGATTATCATTGTATAATAATATCAAATCATCCATTTGAAGGAGGCAAAATCATGAAAAAGTTTTTATCAATTGCACTTATTTTCACCTTAGTTTTTAGTACTTTTGCGATTGTCCCATCCACGTCATCACAAGCTGCGACAAAACAGATCCTTATCGCACGTTTAAACGGCAATACGTTGACTTGCCACAAATCAACTTTTAATACCAATTTAAAAGGAAACAAAGACTGGCAATGGGAAAATATCGTAGGCTACGGAAAGAAACTCTCTTACAAAGTTTCACCAAAATGCAAATTTTATACTTTAAGTGCGGACAGCGTCACACTCAGCAAAGTAAGCCGCAGTACTTTTAAGAAAAAGCTGTATGACTATTCAAAACAAAGAGAAAATGGCGTCACTTATTATTGGGGCACCGCCGCAAAGATCACGATCAAAGGCGGAAAAGTAGTGAAAATCCAGCAAGTATTTCAGTCTTAATAAAAAATGGCAGGAGAGAGAATTTCTTTCCTGCCTTATTGTTATCTTTCATTATAAAACCGAGTGATCGCCGCCTGTGCTTCTTCCGATTCATGTTTTTTACGAAACCGCTCACGGTCCTCCAGGATAGCAAGCATTTCATCGACCACCATTTCTTCGGTTGGGGCACTGAGGCGGTACAGATAGCCTAACATCCGTGTCGCCGTATAATCCGTATTCATGTATGTAAACGCAATTTCCCGGCTCAATTCCTCATCAAAACCCTTTTTCAAAAGCAGCCGGTATACTTGTTGACTCATTCCCGATGCCATTTTTATCCTTCCTTTCATCACCACGCCGTTCCGTCGGAAAAACATCCCTTTGGAGTTCTTCCACCAAGAGCAAATTTCTTTTTCTCCGGAATCGTGTTCTTCCAGCCCAAATAAAAGGCTGTCACGCGGTCTACTTGATTAACGATCTTGTATTTTAATGTTTCCCCATTTTTTGTAAATGTCGAAAACATAATATCATTGGGATATTTCTTTCCAACATGACGAACCAACGCCGAACTGATTCTATCCGTAATCGAAGTCATATACAGATCTCTGGCTCCAAACAAATGTAAAATCTCATGTGCATATGTCGCCGCGCCCTCTGCCTCTTTCTCATATTTTGAAAAAAGAGCACACATTTCATAAAAATTCTTTTTGCCATCTTCCATATAATGTACCGAGGTCGAACTCACACCGGATTTATTGATAAATAGCAAAAAACCAATGCTGCCTGTGTCATATTTTTCGCGTATTTCATCCACATTAATAGACTGTTCAATACGTGTCTGCATCTGGTCGCTGAAACGATTTAATCTTTTCTCGGAATCGTCTAATTTAATCTTTGTTTTCACTTCATACTGCAAGTCAGGATTTGCATAAGAATCTGCCACCAATGTCACATTTTTCTTATACCTCTTCCCCTGTCGTTGGATAAATGCTGCTGCCACTTTGAGTTTCCGATTGACATCCTTTTTTTGTTTTTCATTCCACTTACTATCGGCATCCTCCACAAAGATACTGACCAGCACCGATTTTCCGATCAGGACGCCGGCACTTCCTGTCTTTTGTGTTTTCCACTGTGCCATCGTTTTGGCCGCCTGTAAAGTTGGCGTCATTGTTTGCCATAGTGTTCCCATAAGCAGACTTATAAGCAGTGCAGCTGACAATATTTTCCTACTCATACTATTTTCCCCCACTCACTACATTTCGTGAAATTCCCTGCAAATAGCAGCGAATATTTTCGCAGACTTCATCCGCACATCGTTTTCTCGCCTCACACGTCGCCCACGCAATATGCGGCGTGATGATAAGTTTTGACGAATCCTGTATGTTCAGCAGCGGATCTCCTTCTTCCATCGGCTCCTTTTCTAAGACATCCAGTCCGGCTGCCGCAATTTCATCGTTTTGCAATGCTTCTGCCAATGCTTTTTGATCGACGATCGGACCTCGTCCGAGATTCAGAAGCACCGCTGTGTTCTTCATTTTCCGAAGTGCCTTGGCATCCACTAATTTTTCCGTCACCGGTGTAAGTGGTGCATGAATTGAAACAATGTCTGCCTGCTCCAGAAATTCATCCCACGTCACACGTTGATATTTCGGATGGTCGTGCTTTCCTGAAGTGGAATAGTAAATGACTTTGCAGCCAAATGTCTCCGCGATCTCTGCCACCTTTTCTCCAATCGCGCCCATTCCGATGATGCCGTAAACTTTTCCATCCAACTCATGAAACGGTTTCGCAAAGTGGGAAAACACGTCACTTTTTGCATACGTTCCGCTTTTGACAAATCGGTCATAATACGCCAGTTTTTCATACACATAAAACAACAGTGCAAAGGTGTGCTGCGCCACCGACATGGTCGAATACCCTTTTACATTTGTCACCACAATTCCGCGGCTTTCCACATAAGGCATGTCCACAATATTGGTTCCGGTCGCCGTCACACAGACCAACTTTACATTTTTTGCCTCTTTCAACAATTCCTCATTCACGGGAATTTTATTAACAATGATAATATCCGCATCTTCAATCCGCTTTGCATTTTCTGCCGGCTCGGATGCCGGATATTTTACTACCTCGCCAAGTTTGTCAAATTCTGACAAATCTACATCTTTTCCTAATGTATCTGCTTCCATAAAAACGATTTTCATAGGTTTGTACCTCCTGGTTCCCTGCTAGATTAACATTTGCTTTAACCCTAACATCATTTTATATGGTAATGTAGGAAACGTCAAATGCTTTTTCTTTTTTGGCGTGTACCGCCACCCTCTCGCCGCGTTCGGTATAAATTTCCTGGCTTCCTTCCTCAAAATCGTTTCTATCATAAATGATCTGTTCCCACCCTGCAATATACTGTTTATCCCTTATCAAGAAAGGCTCCACCAATTTCTGTCTCGCTATTGGCAGTTCATCGTAAATGTCATATAACTTGTCTACATCGAACTTTCGTAAAAACGTATCAAGATATGTTAGATCAGAACACACTTGAGACAGTAATTTCTTATGATAATCCCTTTGCGCAATCTGCTTTGCTAAATTCCAGTCCGATTTTCTCAGATATTTTCGGATGCCATCTTTTTTCACATAAAACTGCTGTGTTCCACGGCAGTTTTTACTATGTAATGCTCCTTCCGGTGCTTTCCGCAGTTTCTCCGCTAACTTCACTCTCAATTCTGCAAGCCACTCAGCAGTTTCCTCTAATTTTTGAATTGTAATCCTATTTTCCATTCAATATCCCCCTTTGTATTTTTTTCTTTTCTGGAATTTTTGATTTGAAACAAATCAGAAAAATAGATATATTGGTTATTATACCATGTAAATAAAAAAGCGCAAGTACAATTCACATTAAAAATATAAACATTTTTACTTTAT
>ERZ780157.3552-NODE-3552-length-12948-cov-3.705654_pt1 | contig 12948 bp, 11 predicted proteins | sample MGYA00511169_ERZ780157 | MGnify/ENA primary metagenome ERZ780157 (study PRJEB29588, sample SAMEA1965149) | human gut metagenome | biome: human gut; feature: human-associated habitat; material: faeces | place: Denmark | collected 2008/2010 ... | reverse complement strand
CTGCCGGTACTGTTCGAGGCGCTGGCACGCATGAAGAACGGGATGGAGAACCAGATGATGAAGAAGGAGGTGAAGCTGCGAGTATGCGTGTGGGGGAGGGTGAAGTGCAGGTTGAGAAAATGCTGGACGCGTGGCTGCACAACTCGGTGGTGTCGTCGGCGATCGTCCAAGGACTCCAGGTGACATTCATGATGGTGGGGGAGTGCAGCGCGTGTTAGGGAATAGTCGAATGACGAGTTGGACGGGAGCATTGACGAGGAGAGCAAAGAAGAGACGGACAGCTTACGAATCCAGTGCAAATACAACGGCTTGCCGAACTACGGGAAACGAGGGCAGTTGCTGCTGCGACTCAAGAAGCTAAAGGAGTTCCGAGAGCAGAGCGCGCAGGCGGAAGAGGAAGGGGAGATTACGTTAGATCCAGACATCGACGGCGAGCCGCTGTCGGACTCCGATTACAGCGGCTGTTTTGAGCAGGTGGATCCGCTGCTTGCGGTTTCTTCGTAGCGCTGTTTTTTCGATCATGCAAAAACGCGGGGTATTTTGGAAACGGCACAAAACGCCAAACCGTTGCTTGTTCGTAGATTTGTTTTGATCGCAAGAGCCGTTTTGGATTCATGGAAGATTATTTAGGCCTTCTCGTGTCGATTAGCGACGGATTGTCTTTTCCCAAGAAGACCTTGTTTCTTTCTGTACGCTGCGCGCGACGTGGTTTCACGGGCGTAGATTCGTTATAGCAAGTATGAAGTCCGCTTTCCAGTAGTCTCTGGAGGAGACACTACTGTTTTTAATCAGGGGTACTTCTTTCGCAACTATAAGGTGAGCGGCCACGACGAGAGCGATCTTCCCGTGCTGATTGAGCTGCACGAGAAGAAGAGTCTTTTTAAGGAGTACTCGTCGCGCAATGGTTGTGACGCGTAGCAAAGTGATAGCGGATTTGCGTGTGGAAGCATTTAACTTCTTCAATTACGATTACTATGAACCGTTACGTTTGTGTCTTCAGTCGCGAGACGGGAACTCGACCTATGAGATGCAGCTCAAAATCCTGTTCCAACTCGTGAAACCGAGTGCCGAGTTCGTTTGTACCACGACCATCGACGTCAACAAGGTGAAGCCCGTCGCCTACCAAATTGAAATCGTTTCGGCGAGTTTGGACGTAATCCCGAAGTCCGTTCCTCACGATCAGGAAACCCTTGTGGACAAGAAGCTGTACTTCTCCCTGACCATGGACATCAGCAAGGAGAACTATCTGAGAACGAGAGACGTGAAGGGAAATCAGCCTCGTACATGTCGTCGCGCTTTCTCACCCGCAGAGTGGAATTTCCGTCAGATCATTGCGTCGCTGGATTTCAAGAACCAGAAGTCGCTCATCTTCCACCTCAACACGGTCACCCACCCGCATCAACAGGATTCCTTCCAAGTCATCGGCAGCGCCTCCTTCCCCCTCAGCAAGCTCCTCACCAGCACCAGCTATCTCTTCCGCCTTCCTGTTCCCCTCGTCCCTCCGTCTGACACATAGATCAACTCGCGTAAGAAGCTTGGCATGCTGACGCTGGCGGTGAAGCCCATATACCCGCAGAGTCGCGACGGCACGGCGAACGCGGAGCGCATCTTCCAGCTGCAGCCGAACGTGTTCACGATGCCGAGCGCCGTCCCGATGCACCACTCGCCCTCGTACATCGAGCCCATCAAGGACCCGCTGTCGCCGCGCACCGACTCCACGATGGACCGTGGCTCCAACCTTCCCATGGAGCCGGGCGCGCTGATTCCGACGCCCGTGCTGCGCGAGAAGGCGCTGCTGTCGACGCGGTCGGACACGCTGCGGTCGCGAAGCGAGGTGATGAGCCAGGTGTCGCAGCGCCAGCTGCGCATGACGGAGGGCAACACGGTGCCGTCGGCGTCGTGGCGCGTCGACAACTCGGTGCGCGAGAGTCCGATGGGCGTCGGGGCGGACCCGATGATGTCGCGAGAGCAGTCGCCGATGGACGGCACGCTGCGCAGCTACGACTCGAGGAACTCGTACGACCGCACGATGTCTCCCGACATGAGGCAGATGCGAGACGGGTCGTACATTCACAGGGAGATCAAGAGAAAGGAGGTGAAGGAAGTGAAGGTGGAGAGTGCGCCAGTGAAGAGTGTTTACGTGTCTGGGTGTCACAGCATTGTGAAGCGAGATGCTGCTTTGTCGAGAACGCAGGGCTTGCGTCTAGCACCGCGCTTCAAGCATGACTACATCGAGAAGTTGACTCTTGTGTTATGATGTGTTTTCTTGGGAGTTGTTGCACACACGACCCCAATCGCACGATGAAAAGCGAAAGAACAATCGCACGATGAAAAGCGAAACAAGCACAATCGCACTTCCAAACAAACACGCCACGCCAAAGGACTGATCGTATCCTCCACACGCGTCGCGGACAGCTCCGGCGTTATCGCTCCCGAAATGTCCAGGTTCTTCAGCAAATTCACGTCTGGGTCGACTTCTTCCTGCCCTTCCATAGGTTCCATAGGTTCCTTCATCTCCTCTGGCTTCTTCGTCTCCTGCTTTGACCTCATGAACGCCTCCTGGCGGTAGAGAGGCACGTTCGCTCTTCTCTTCGTCATATCGGTCAGTCGAATCGTGTCCAGCTGGTTCTCCATCTCCAGCAAGGAGCGCAGCTGCACGGAGGTGACGGCAGTGAACTTGTTTCCTAGAGATCACGCGGCAAAAGCAGTAATACGCTCCAGATTGAGGTCGCGCATGCTGCACCACTGGCGATGGCGGATGTTGTCAAAGATCACGAACGCGCCCTCGTTGCCGATGCAGTTGTCGCTGAGGTTCATGACCTCCACCTGCGACAGGACGTCGTCGGCGTAGCGGTTGTTCAGCTCCTGGATGCTCGCGTCGTTGATCTTGTTGTAGCTCAGGTCGAGGTGCGTCAGCGAGGGCAGGCAGGAGCGCTGGAGGATGTGGGCGAGGATCTGGATGCACTGCTGTCCGAGACGGTTGTGCGAGAGGCAGAGGACCTTCAGCATTTGGAGAGGGGTGTCCACGATCGCTCTGGAGATGTGCTCGACGCAGTCCACGTTCAGGGAGCAGTCCGAGAGAATCAGCTCCTCGAGGTACTTGAAGGTGTCCGCGCGAATCACGCTGGCGAGTGCCATGGAGCAGGGATTCTTCAGATTCATCCCGGAGAGGTTGAGGCAGCGCAGCTGGGGACAGCGCTTGCTCTCCAGGATGCGGAAGAGGCACTGGATGTTGTCCTTCTTCGGCGAGTTGTAAGCGAGGTTCAGCGTGCGCAGGCAGCAGTGCGTCACTGACCCGAAGGACGTCAGCAGCGCGTCGAACCCCTTGGAACGAATGCGGTTCCTGCTGAGATCGATCCACTCAAGGCACTCGCACAGCGAGGTGTCGTCAAAGATCCTCGCCAGAGCCACCGCTCCCTTGTCTCCGATTCCGTTCCCCGACAAATCCAACGAGACGCAGCGCTTGATACTCCCCTGCTGGTACACCGTCACCAGCGCCTCCACGCCAGCACACCCAATGCAGTTACCCGGGAGGTGGATGCACTCCAGCTGCGGACAGGACCCCGAACGCAGCTGATCGCAAATCGCGACCCACTGCTTGTCCGTGAGGCGAGAGCTCTTGTTGGACTCGACGGGCCTGATTTCGAGCTTCTTAAGGGAGGCAAAGCAGGTCGTTCGGAAGCAGTGACTGAACGCCTCGAAGGCCTCCTGACACATCATGCAGTCTACGCGTGATCACTTCGATACGCACCCACTGTCGATGCACAAGCACTCCAGCGCGCACTCTTTGCCGTGCTGGAGGACCCACGACTCCGTCACTGTCGGCAGACTGCAGATGCAGCTGTAGAAGTCGGCTTCCGACAGCCCGACGAGACGGAGGTCGCGACAGTTCCAGCAGCGCTTCAGTCCCCACACGCTCTTGTTTGTGAAAGACTTCAACACAATTGTGGTCAGAGTCTACTCGTGACGAGAGACGCATGCACACACGCCCAGAGTCTGCATGCGCTGATCGTTGCTCTGCTCGAGGAGCTGGGGAAGACTCGTCGGTTCGCAGCAGCTAATACAATCGATGAATGATTCCATTTGGGTTGATATTCTTTTATGAGGGAGGGCGGGGTGAAACGAAGACATGCATTGACATGTCACGAAGCACGAGGATATTCTTTTCTACCCTGCGGGGGAGGATGCCGTCAGCGTGGGATATGAATCTGGTGAGCGATCATGAGGAAGGGATCTTCTTTCATCGAATGGGTTAAGGGGAATGCCTATCCCACGCTTCTCTACACACGAGGGTGAAGACGAGCCAAACGACCATCTTCGAATGAACTCTTCTTTTGCGAATACCATTAGGAACACTCACACAGCAAGTCCTTGAAGCTGCGCACAAGAAATCTTAGCCATGTGCGCGCTTGTTCAACGAACTGCCCCCAATCCCCCAGATTCGAGTCCACGTGTTAGTCTGTTGAATTCAGCAAAAATGAATGATAGTGGCTATGATGTTGTCGGAATCGATCTAGGAACGACGAACTCCTGCGTGGCTGTTTGGAAGAACGGCCAGATTGCGATTGTTCCGAATGAGGTCGGTAAGCGGACAACGCCGTCCATCGTCTCGTTTTTGCCTACAGAGACGCTGGTGGGTAACAGTGCAGCGAAGAAAATGATGTCCAACTACAAAAACACCGTGTACGACTGCAAGCGGCTGATCGGCCACAAGGTAACGGACCCGGAGATCGAGCAGGACGTGGCTACGTGGCCCTTTCAGGTGACCGGTGACAGCGATAACAATCCCTTGATTACCGTCGAAGAATCGTCCTCGGGGAAGAAGGTGTTCACTCCGGAGGATATCAGTGCCATCATTCTGCAGTACCTGAAGGTGCAGGCGGAGAACTTCATGGGGAAGACGATTACGGACGCTGTGATCACGGTGCCCGCGTATTTCAGCAAGCTCCAGAGGAAGGCGACGCAGAAGGCGGCGCAGGCTGCTGGATTCAACGTCCTTCGTATTCTGGACGAGCCGCTGGCCGCTGCTCTTGCCTACAGCTTCGAGCAGAGTCCGGAAATGAAGCACATTCTGGTTTACGATCTCGGCGGAGGCACCTTCGATGTGTCCATTCTGGAAGTGGGTCAGCAGAAGCTGCGTCTCATCGCAACGGACGGCGACAATCATCTTGGAGGCGAGGACTTCGATAACAAGCTGATTGACTACCTGTTTTTCATGTACAGGCAGGACAAGGGCGTGGACATTTCGAACGACCGTCAGTGGCGCGCGCGTATGCACAACGCTGTCGAGGCGTGCAAGATCGAGTTGTCGGTGGCATCATCATCGCTGATCGAGTTCGAGAACAGCGACTTCACGTACTCCGTTTCTCGTTTTCGGTTCGAGAATCTGTGCAAGGACCTCTTCGACCGCACCATCAAGGTGCTCGAGAGCACGCTGAAGAAGGCTGACCTCACCAAGGACATGATCGACGACGTGGTGTTGGTGGGCGGCAGCACGCGCATTCCGCGCATCCAGCAGCTGATCCAGCAGTACTTCACCAGCAGCAAGATCTCCAAGAGCGTGAACCCCGACGAGGCTGTGGCGATGGGGAGCGTGATCATGGCAGCCGTGGCAGCGACTCAAGACGCTTCCGTCCACCGCCGCGCAGAGTTTTGGCATTGAGACGCAGGGAGGCATTATGGAGGTGATGATCCCCATCGGATCGCCGCTGCCCGCCGTGTGCACGTACGAGTTCATCACGCCCACGGACTACCAGGACTGGATCGAGTTCAAGGTGGTGATGGGCGAGCGTCTGCTGGTGCGCGACAACGTGGTGTTGGGTTCCGTCGTGCTGAAGGACCTGCAGCTGAACTTGCGAGAGGACTCTGTGATCACCGTCACGATGACGCTGAACGAGGAGTACGACCTGCAGGTGATCGCCGTCGAGGGCAGCACGCTCCGCCGCAGCAGCTTCGAGGTGAATCTGGGGAAGAAGAACGAGCTTTCGCCGCTGCTGAAGTCGAAGGAGGAGATTGCGAAGATTCTGGAGGAGGCGCAGAGCCAGCGTCCGCACGACGAGGAGCTTGTGGCGAGACATCGCGAGATGAACAATCTGGAGTGTTTGGTGGAGGAGGGGTACGCGTTGCTGCACAATCGGGATGAGAGAATGACGATTGAGTGGATCGGGCAGATGAGAGGTCTGCTGAACGGAGTGAAGAAGTGGATGCAGGAGAACGAGGACGCAGATATTCGTGAGTGCCAACAGCGTGAACAGCTGATTCGCAAGAATCTCCTCAGTTTTAGAAAGTTGTGGTGTGTTTGTTGGAGAATGAGTGTGAAGAGGTGTACATGAAGTTGTAACACCCAAAGAGAATGAAGTTTTGCGATTGTCAAAGCGCAACTCCGCACGCTGCTCTCGAAAACCACTCAACACGTAATTCTCGTACAGAAAAAAGATCCAACAAACACAAGCACGGCTTACAGCTTAATGTTCTTCTTCTCGAGAATTTCGAGGATACCATTAGCGCAGGTGGGAATACGAGTACCAGGTCCGTACACGGCAGCAACACCGTGCTTGTACAGGAAGTCGTAGTCCTTCGGAGGAATCACACCACCAGCGAACACCACAATATCGTCACGACCCTCCTTCTTCAGACACTCGATCAGCTCGGGGATCAGCGTCTTGTGACCCGCAGCCAGCGACGACGCGCCCACGGCGTGCACATCAGCGTCCACGGCAGCACGAGCGGCCTCAGCGGGCGTCTGGAACAGAGGACCCACATCCACATCGAAACCAATATCAGCCAGACCCGTGCCCACCACCTTCGCACCACGGTCGTGACCATCCTGACCCATCTTCGCGATGTACACACGAGGACGACGACCCGTCTTCTGCTCGAACGCCTTGCAACGCTCGCTCACAGCCTGGAACTCCTGGTTCTTCTCGTCCTCGATGAACTCCTCCTGGTACGCGCCGTGCACCATCTCCTGATGAGGCGTGTAACGGCCCCAGTGGTGCTCCAGAGCGTCGGAGATCTCGCCCAGCGTGCAACGCACACGAGCAGCGTTGATCGACAGGTTCATCAGGTTGTTCGGGTCAGTGCCCTTGCCCGTCGGCTCCGTCAGCTTGCTCGAGTACTCCAGCGCCTCCAGCGCGCGACGCACAGCATCGTTGTCGCGGTGAGCCTTCAGGTCCTTCAGACGCTTGATCTGCGAGTTGCGCACCTCCGTGTTGTCCACCTCACGCACCTCCACCTTCGAGTCGTCCTTCTGCAGCACGTACTTGTTCACGCCCACGATCGTTTCCTTGCCGGAGTCGATACGAGCCTGCTTGCGAGCAGCCGCCTCCTCAATACGCAGCTTCGGCATGCCCGACGCGATGGCCTTCGTCATACCACCCAGCGACTCCACCTCGTCGATGATCTTGTCAGCGCCCTTCACCAGCTCGTTCGTCAGGTACTCGATCACGTACGAACCGCCCCAAGGATCCACAGTCTTGCAGATACCAGTCTCCTCCTGGATGATCAGCTGCGTGTTACGCGCGATACGAGCCGAGAACTCCGTCGGCAGACCCAGAGCCTCGTCCAGAGCGTTCGTGTGCAGCGACTGCGTGCCACCCATCACAGCCGCCATGGCCTCGATCGTCGTACGGATGATGTTGTTGTACGGGTCCTGCTCCGTCAGAGAGTAGCCCGACGTCTGGCAGTGCGTACGCAGCAGCAGCGACTTCTGGTTCTGAGGGTGGAAGTGCTTCTGGATGCGCTTCGCCCACAGCTGACGCGCCGCGCGCAGCTTCGCCACCTCCATGTAGAAGTTCATACCCATACCGAAGAAGAACGACAGACGAGGCGCCACCTTGTCCACAGACACGCCGGCAGCCTCAGCCGTGCGCACGTACTCGATACCATCGGCGATCGTGAACGCCATCTCCAGCATCGCGTCCGCGCCAGCCTCCTGCATGTGGTAACCCGAGATCGAAATCGAGTTGAACTTCGGCATGTGCACAGACGTGTAACCCATGATATCCTGAATCACACGCAGCGACTCGTGGGGCGGATAGATGAACGTGTTACGCACCATGAACTCCTTCAGAATATCGTTCTGGATCGTACCACGCAGCAGCTCCTGCTTCACACCCTGCTCCTCGGCGGCGATCACGTAGAAAGCCATGATGGGCAGCACAGCGCCGTTCATCGTCATCGACACAGACATCTTGTCCAGAGGAATGCCGTTGAACAGCACCTTCATGTCCTCCACGGAGTCGATAGCCACACCAGCCATACCCACATCACCCACCACACGGGGGTGGTCAGAGTCGTAACCACGGTGCGTAGCCAGATCGAACGCGACCGACAGACCCTGCTGACCGGCAGCCAGGTTCTTGCGGTAGAAAGCGTTCGACGCCTCGGCAGTGGAGAAACCAGCGTACTGACGAATGGTCCACGGCTTCTTCGTGTACATCGTGGCGTAGGGACCACGCGTGAAGGGGAAGATGGCAGAACAGTCCTCCGTCTGGATGTCCTTGATATCCGACTTCATGAAGAGAGGCTTCATCTGAATACCCTCGGGAGTCTTGAAGCACAGAGTTTCTACAGGTCAGTCGGAGCGACAGCAGCGTACCGGGAGAAGCGCCCTTCAGCTCCTTCGTGGCGAGCTTCGTCCACGCCTCGGGGTAGTTGCAGATACCAAAGGCACGGACGGAGTTCTTAGTCAACTGTCTAGAGACGGCAAGCATTTCTTACTATCGGACTAGGTGTTATGCAACTGAATGTGAGTAAGTACAGATTCCGCTTTTGATGGAGAGTGGAAAAGGGCAGAGCTGGGTTTTTTTGGAATGGCCGAATTCCAAACAAATTTCCAAAGTGAGAAAATCTTACCTATTTGGAATGGAGTGCACGTTCAGTGATTCATAGTACAGTTTAGGGCGGTTACAAACACTATTGTTTGTTGTGAAAGGTATTTCATATGATTAGATGATTGCATATGAAACAGACAGCCGGATAGCATGCTACTCTCAATGATCAATTCGAATCGTCTTCTTGATGTGGTCCAGTAGCATATTGTACCAGCTAGACTTTTCCCCAAGCGCACAATTCACTCGAATTATCATCCCATCGCGTATGGTATCTTCTTTCAAACAGCTCCTTCTAGGATGCGTATAGCAATCCTGAACAGAGAGAACGTTCATCCGAAGCAGTTGATGCGGGCGAACAGTACTCTTCCTTGTACACAGTAAGTTGCTCTGGATACACTGTGCTTGTAAAGCTGAAGTAATCATTCAATGAGAGGCCTCCACGTCTCTGGACATCGATTAAAGACTTCAGTGCTTGAGCGTTCGCCAAATTTGCCTTCTCGTTCCATTTAGGATAATGGCGTTCACAGAAAAAGCTTCTCAATTCAGGAAGAAGAAGCGTACCAAATCTTTGTACCTCTTCGTTGTCTAGAGAGGTTATCGAAAAGGGAGTGGAATGGTGAAAACAGTCCCCATTGTTGGAGGAATGATTGGGAGCAGAAGAGGAAGAGAGATGATGGGTCGCGTTTGTGTTTGCGAGGCAGTGTGGATGGTGGAACGGGATTAGTCGATCATTGTGTGACGGAGGAATCGATACTGACAATGAAAGGAGAGAAGGAGAAAGGTAATACTAAGAGGGATATCGTGATTCGTTGTTGGCGTGCTTGGAATGGCATGGAGAGATGTGAAGTTGTATCGCTTGTGGTGAGTGATCATTGCTTCAATGAGAGTGAGATGTGCTGGATTTGGGTGAGTTTGTGAATCTGCGGGAACTGCATATTGGAAATGAGTGTTTTGAGAAGGTGAATGAGTTGAAGTTGATTGGGTTGAGTGCGTTAGAGCGTGTGGTGATTGGAGAGAACGGCTTCACGCGGATCAAAAACAGTTATGGCTACGATCCAAACCGTCAGTGCTATATAAAGAATTGCCATTCGTTAAGGGAGATGAAGATTGGTTGCTTTGCTTTCTCTGATGCAACTGTATGCGAGGTTGGTAATGCAAATGCTCTATAACACAATGAATGACTAACGACGACTCTTCTTCATTCATTCTGTTCCACTCTCTCCGTTGTGGATTCTCTCTCATGGACAATCATTCTAGTGATTCAGACCATCCGATAGATAGGACAAGAGAAGAGTGAGAAGCGTTTTGCGTGATTCAGGAATAGGAGCGCTGGTGAACACTGTACTGTATCTAGTGAGTCACCCAATTGTGATACTACTACAGATCGATTGTATATGGCACTGAATCACCCAGGAAGTGCGTTTAGTGACTTTATGGATTCTGAGGATTTGCAGCGCAATTACGTAACATTCCAGTACGATGGTACCAGTATCGGATACCATATTCTTAATGGTGTGTCGAGAATCGGCGATTCGTTCATTGTCGAGTGTGACGAAGAGGGAGAAGTTGTCGCTGATCTAGAGAAGAAAGTAGTGTTGAGAGCGCATGATCATTCTGCAAGTGGAGTGATTCACCACGAGATTGTGGACTTGAGTGTGGAGGGAGATCGATGGGAAGGCGACGTTCTGAGCGATGCTCCGTGTGGCTGGGGAATTGTATATGACAAGGAGGGGAGAAAGGATTACGAGGGTTTTCGAGTGGGTGAATGGAATGTATGTTACGGAGTGAAATACTACGCCGATATTGGGAGGGTTGAGTACGCAGGAGAATGGTGTGAGGGAAAGCGATGGGGACGAGGCATCCAGTATGACCGAGAGGGTGCTGTGGTGTATGATGGAGAATGGCTGAATGATGATCATTTGAACCGGAGAGTGGTGGTGATGCTGGGGAACGAACTGCTGCATAACCACATCGAGGAGTTGATTGTGAGTGATAGCTGCTGTAATGGAGAGGAGTGGAATGTGATGGACTTGAAGTTGATGCCTTCTCTCAAGTCGCTGAACGTGGGTGACGACTGCTTTAGTCGCGTGAACGAGTTGAGGATTGTTGGTTTGAGAGAGCTGGAGAGCGTTGTGATTGGAGTGAATTGCTTCACACATAACGAATACGAACCTGTTCCAAATCGTCATTTCAGCGTGAAGAAGTGTCCCAAGTTGAGAGAGTTGAGGATGGGCACCAAATCGTTCAGCGATTACACTGTGTGTGAGATTGAGAGTGTGGATGCTTTGGAGGTGATTGAGATGGGTGATTTGACCAAGTGGAGTGCCGATTTCTACAATGCTTCACTGGAGCTGAGGAGTTTTCTCCTTCACAGAGAGTGATGACTAGACATGCCTTCGCTCAAGTCACTCGTCATCGGTGAAGATGCATTCTTCAACTGTGTTCGTGCCGTCTTTGAGCGTCATTCCTTCTCTTGTGGCTGATTGACTAGACCTGCCTTCCCTGGAATCCATTCAGTTGGGCGAGCACGCTCTCAGGTTCAAGGACTACAATTCTCCCAACGAGCTGATCATGCGCGGTCGCGGTGCCTGTGTCGTCTGATCAACTAGACTTGCCCAAGCTCACAACGCTCACTGCCAGAGACGTCAACGGGTATTCTGAGACGTTTGACTACCCTGAGCGTGTTGTTCTTGAGAGTGACTCTGCTCAAAGCGGAATGAGGAGTAGACATGCCCAATCTCTCCTCGGTTCAGCTCCCAGAGAACGCGTTCGAGTGCTACATCGAGATTCAGTGTTCGAGTGGGCGTCGTGTGGTGTGAGTGTTGTGTAGACGCTGGCGCGTTAGCCAACCACCCCAACCTGAAGCAGCAACACAATCCCGATGCTACTGTGACTGCACAGCGTGACTGGGTGTCTCTGGACTCGACCGTGACTGCCATCGTCATTGACAGCTACATCATGCAAACTGGATTCAACGAATTGGACTTGTCGCGGTTCTCCCAACTGCAGTCGTTGGAGGTTGGCGACTATTCCTTGTCCTTTGTGGAGGAAGTGAGTCTCGTTGGAATGAGTGCGTTGGAACGAGTACTGATTGGAGAAAACAGCTTCACCAAGAACAAGTATCGTGGTGGCGAGGAGCCAAATCGCCGTTTCTGTGTGAGGGACTGTCCTTCACTGAAGGAGTTGAGAGTGGGCCGCTACTCCTTCTCGGATTACTCAGTGTGTGAGATTGAGAATAATGAGAGAATGGAAGTGATTGAGATGGGCGATTTGAATGAGATTAGCTGCAACTTCATGTACGCTTCATTTCTTTTGAAGGGCATGACTATCTGCAATAGGTAATGAATAGATATGCCCTCTCTGAAGTCGCTGATGTGTGGTAGATGCGCATTCCGCTACTGTCATCGCGCTGTGTTTGAGAGTGTTTTCCATGTATCCTCGTTAAGGAATAGACCTGTCTGAATTGGCGCTCATTGAATTGGGTATCGATGCCTTCGAGTTCAATGACGAGGATCCTTCCTCCAATACGCTGATCATGCGAAGTGGTGAATTGCACGAGAATTGAAGGGTTAGATTTGCCAAAACTCACCTCACTCACAACGGAAGAGAGGGACAGTTGGTCTTTCCTTGATCCTCGGCATATTGTGCTTGAAGGTCGTTGTGCATTCTGTGGAATGAAGTGTAGACATGCCTAATCTGACTCGTGTGATTCTCGGAGAAACGTTCGAGAATCGAGACGACGTTACGATCAGAGGCAGTAGTTGTCGCAGAGCGTCGTTATTCTTAGATATCGGGGCTCTTCAGCGCTATTTCGTATAGCAGTGTGATTTGTGTCTTTTCATGCAACTGTTTCGATGAAATTGATCGTGGATGTTCACTGTACATATGCCGTGATAGAGGACAGTAATATGATGACCTTCCTAAAGGGGAATGATTGGGGGTTCATGTATCCACTGTCTCCACAAGCCAGCACACTCACACACAATCAACCACTCACTCAAACAACGCCATCCCCCACTCCCCTCCCTTCTCACAATTCCACAACCCCTCCCATCACTTTCACTCCAAATGGAACAGCGTACTTTCCACTCCTCATTCCATCACCCCATAGCCA
>ERZ780157.3551-NODE-3551-length-12951-cov-3.836849_pt1 | contig 12951 bp, 8 predicted proteins | sample MGYA00511169_ERZ780157 | MGnify/ENA primary metagenome ERZ780157 (study PRJEB29588, sample SAMEA1965149) | human gut metagenome | biome: human gut; feature: human-associated habitat; material: faeces | place: Denmark | collected 2008/2010 ... | reverse complement strand
CACCCCTGCTGAAAAGAATCCAAGCGGAACAAAGAACAGAAGCAGCAGATAAGCAGGCTTTTTCTTGTTTATCACAAAACGAAACAGAAAAAAGAGCAGAAAAAGAAAAGAGACCAGACATATCACTTTCGATATGCCCAGTCTCATATATATTCCACAAATCATGAAAATTGTTGTCCAGAGTATCGGACGCTTCATTTCTGTTCTCCTCTTATTTCTCCTCAAGTCTTCTGATACTGTCAACTGCGGTAAACGGCGTTTTGAACTGCAAATTATCCTTATAGGTATCCAGCTTTTTCCCTTCTACCAGGAACTGCACGCGGTCAATCTGATCCAGCTTGCACAGGGAATTTACAATCGAATAAATCGTCAGCAGCTCCTCCCTTTCTCCGCCGGTGTGCTTCAGCACAAATTCCTCACTCAGATTGACATAGCAGGTGCCGTCATCTGTTGTGGTTACATCCTTGATTTTTGTACCGACAGGAATCGTTGCAACACTGCCTTTTTCCTCCGGTCCTGCAATCAGCTGTTCCAAAACGGTTTTTTCTCTGGTCTGGTTTGCGTTTACCTCTACCACACGCTCCTCCGCCACCAGATCCGTGCCTTCCGCATTTGCGAAATACAGTGTCAGAATTGCGTAGCCTGTGGTTTCCGCGGAAATTTCCGTATCTATCCAGACATTATCTCTGTTGAAAATCGCATACGCCTCACCGTTCTGATTTTTCAGCGGCTCACCCTCTACCAGAATTCGTACATTCTTCACGAAATCCAGAGAGGTCAGCGTCCAGACGACAGAGGAACGGCAAATAGTCTCCTCCAAATCATTCATCTGTAAATATTCCTCGGAAAAATCCACAGTAACAGTGGCTTGCTCCCGGGTAACAGAGCGTATCTCCCGATTCTGCGGCATAGAAGCTGTCGCACCATCCGCATTAGGGCCCTCCTGTAAAATCGCAAGCACGTTTTTCAGCATTGCCTCCTTGTCCGTTCGGGGAATATTTTTTTTCAGAGCACCCATGCCGCCGTCACTCATCATATAATAAAAATCCACTCTTTCCTCATTCGATGAAACTACGGTATCATATACCAGAACGGAACAGGGAATCAGTATGACCAGCACAATAAACAGGACAATCAGCTTTCGCGCCAAAGATTTTCGTTGTGTCATAAAATTCCTCCTTTACCCGTGTGTGGTCGGCTGCTTGAGAGGAATCCGCACCAGAATGGTCGTGCCTTCCTCCTCCTTGCTGTTTACCTTAATGCTGCCTTTGTGCATCATGATGGTGCTGTGGGTAATGGAAAGCCCAAGCCCTGTGCCGCCGGTTTCTCTGTCTCTTGTTTTATCCACACGGTAGAAGCGTTCAAAAATACGGTTGACCTCATCCTCCGGAATCCCAATGCCCGTGTCTTTTACATAGAAGTAGATTTCATCTTTTGCTTCGTCAATCCGATATCCCATTTGGATGGAACCTTTCGGAGTGAACTTCATCGCATTGTTTGTGAAGTTGATGATTACTTGCGAAAGACGTACGCGGTCTGTGTTGAGAATACATTCTTCCGCTTTCTCCGTGAAGGTGATCGCCACGTCGGGAGAAGTGTTTTTCTCTTGCATTTGCCTGCAAATACCTTCCATCAGATCATTGATATCGGTAGGGGCGAGGCTAAATTCCATCGTTCCGGCTTCGATTTTGGAAAGATCGAGAATATCATCTATCAATTGCAGTAACAACTCATTGTTACTGGACACTATCTTCATGTATTCCTGTTTCTCTTCCTCTTCACCCGTTTGGCAAATCATGTCAGAGAATCCAATAATCGCATTCAACGGAGTACGTATCTCGTGACTCATGTTGGCAAGGAAAGCTGATTTCAGACGGTTTGATTCTTCTGCTTTTTCTTTTGCTTCCTGTAGCATCTTGTCCATTTTCACCTTTTCGGTGATGTCTTCGAAGCGCAACAGACCGCCGATGATTTCTATTCCTTCATTATCATAAACCGGAGTAGCTGTCACTTCAAAGTCTACCTGATCTATCTGGATAGTATGGCGTATGATTTTTCCTTGTTCAATCGCTTTCTGAAAGGCGCATTGTTCGCATGGAGTATCCCGGAGTGCACTTGTTTTGTAGCAGATTTGTCCCGGTGTATAATGCCTTCCTTTCACGAGGCTGGCAATTTGCGTCGTTTCTTCCCATTGTACCAGATAGTTTTTGTCGATATAAATGAGCCCGAAGTTGACGCTCTTCAAAGCTAGCTTTTGTTTGTTCAGCGCTTTTTCCAGTTCTTCTTTGGCGGCAATCAGTTCTCGTTCGTAAGTCTTTAGCCGGGTGATGTCCCATCGGGTCACTAACAGCCATTTTTTCTTTTCCTTCCATTTGATAATCGATTTTACGGCAATTGTATCATGTACTGCTCCGTCCACTGTGCTGTAGCTTTCTTCTGCCCGGTATATCTTGTCTGCCTGCACAAGTGATTCATCCACATCACGGTATTTTCTGCCCCGTTCTTCTCCATAGATTTCGTAGTCTGTGCATCCTATTGCTTCTTCCCGCTTAATGCCGGATTGCAGTTCGGATTCTTTGTTCCAGTAATAGTATCGGAAACTATTCTGGATATCTTTTACCATAATAGGGAAAGGGAGGTTATCGAGTATATCGAATAAAGAATGATAGTAATCCTGTTCTTTTCCTATATTCTTTTTAAGTTGTCGTAGTCTGTATAATAAAAAGCAGATGATCAGGAGTAAAAAGCCTATTAGTAAATAATAATAACTCCAATGCTGGTCTGTAATCCATATAACGGATAGTATATTGTTTGCCATAATTTATGTTTGTACTAAATCTGTGGTAAATATATGCATTTTTTGTAATTCACAAAGGAAATTTCTGAAATATATTGTTTATCAGCCTTATAAAACTCTTCTGAAAAGAATACCTTTACTGATTAGTAGAACTTTGGTGCCTTCTATTTCCGGTTCGGTTTTAAAATGTTTTTGATGGAACGTATTTTCGTAAAGAGTAAGAATGTATTAAAATATTAAATGATGTCCCATGAACCAAAAACAATTCTAATTTGTTTTTATAACGGCAAAGTATTTTTTAATTTTGCTCCTCCAAAATAAATCTTTGATACATTCAGGATAAAACAATCATTTTATTTTTAGCTTATGTTGATAACCATTATCATTCTCGTTCTTTCGGCTATCTTTTTTGTAAACGGTAAGATACGTTCGGATCTTGTGGCACTATGTGCGTTAGTAGCTTTGCTTATCTTTCAGATATTAACACCCGACGAAGCCCTTTCCGGTTTCTCCAATTCGGTAGTCATTATGATGATCGGATTGTTTGTCGTGGGCGGAGCTATTTTTCAGACAGGACTGGCAAAAATGATAAGTTCGCGTATCCTTAAACTTGCTGGAAACAGTGAAATTCGCCTGTTCTTGCTTGTTATGTTGGTCACTTCCGCTATCGGTGCGTTTGTCAGTAATACCGGAACGGTGGCACTGATGCTTCCCATTGTGGTCAGTCTGGCGATGAGCGCCAAAATGAATCCGAGTCGGTTGCTGATGCCGTTGGCCTTTGCCAGTAGTATGGGAGGTATGATGACGCTGATCGGTACACCGCCCAACCTTGTCATACAAAACACATTGACTTCCGCAGGCTTCGAACCGCTTTCTTTCTTTACTTTCCTGCCTGTAGGTTTGGTGAGTGTGGCTGTCGGTACGCTGGTGCTGATGCCGCTTAGTAAGTGGTTTCTTTCTAAGAAAGGGCAGAAAGATGATAACAGCCGTTCGGGTAAGTCACTGAAACAGTTGGTGAATGAATATGGTCTTTCCAGTAATCTGTTCCGTATGCAGGTGATTAAAGACTCCCGCCTTTTGGGAAAGACCATCCTCGATCTGGATATTCGTCGTAAATATGGACTTAATATTATGGAAGTCCGTCGTGGAGATGCTTCGCAGCACCGTTTTCTGAAGACTATTACTCAGAAACTTGCCGAACCGGATACTATGCTGGAAACGGAAGATATTCTGTATGTGACGGGAGAATTTGATAAAGTGCAGCAATTTGCCGAAGATTATCTGCTGGATATATTGGATGATCATGCTACGGAAGAGACGAAAAGCACTACTAATTCGCTTGATTTTTATGATATCGGTATTGCCGAAATTGTATTGATGCCTGCTTCCAATCTAGTCAATCAGACCATTAAAGAGTCCGGATTCCGTGATAAGTTTAATGTGAATGTATTAGGTATCCGTCGTAAAAAGGAATATCTGTTGCAGGATTTGGGAAATGAGCGGATTCATAGTGGTGATGTGCTTTTAGTGCAGGGAACTTGGAGTAATATTGCCCGGCTTAGTAAGGAAGATTCGGATTGGGTAGTGTTGGGACAGCCTTTGGCAGAAGCGGCTAAAGTAACTTTGGACTATAAAGCACCTGTTGCTGCTGCTATCATGGTATTGATGGTAGCAATGATGGTATTCGATTTTATTCCGGTTGCACCTGTTACGGCCGTTATGATAGCAGGTATCCTGATGGTTTTGACGGGATGTTTCCGTAATGTGGAAGCAGCTTACAAAACAATCAACTGGGAAAGTATTGTATTGATTGCGGCTATGCTTCCTATGTCTTTGGCATTAGAGAAAACAGGCGCTTCGGAGTACATCTCCAATACTTTGGTAAGTGGACTTGGATCTTACGGACCGGTAGCATTGATGGCTGGAATTTATTTTACGACATCATTGATGACTATGTTTATCAGTAATACCGCTACTGCTGTCTTGCTTGCACCGATTGCTTTGCAGAGTGCTTTGCAGATTGGGGTCAGTCCGGTTCCTTTCCTGTTTGCCGTGACGGTGGGTGCAAGTATGTGTTTCGCTTCTCCGTTCTCTACACCGCCTAATGCGTTGGTGATGCCTGCCGGACAATATACTTTTATGGATTATATAAAAGTGGGATTACCGTTGCAGATTATCATGGGAATTGTGATGATATTGGTGCTGCCTTTGATTTTCCCATTCTGACAGATAGAAGGAAATTAGTATAACGTTATAGTAACTGCCCTGTAGTCTGATATCAGACTACAGGGCAGTTGTTATATCAATATAGGAAGGTTATTGTTATGCAGCGGATTTTCATCGACAAACAAATACCTGTTTTCCCGAATTATCATTAAATGCTTCTTCTCCAAATCCTCCATACTTATGGATAATATTAAAACCATTCCATTTCAAGTATGAATCCAGTTCTTGAGGGAAAAACATTCTCATATCCAAATTTTGGATAGAATTGAATTTACCATTGATATAATAATGCCATTCAATGCGATTAATCTGAGTTTTATTTTCATATCGCATCTTTTGTTTTATCAATACTTCTCTTCCGTCGTCAGTGGTATATGCAGCAATTTCCTTCTGTTCTTTTTCGCCTTCAACGATATATTGAATATTCGGATTGAAGCAATCTAATAAGAATAAACCTCCGTCTTTGAGGTGGTTTTTAACGACATTAAATACCTTAAATAAGTCCTCATTCTTATATAAATGATGGATTGAATTAAATGGAATAAAAATAAGGTCGTATTTTTCTTGTAGATTTAAAGTCCTGATATCTGCCTCAATGAAGTTGATTTCTAATCCTGCTTCGGAAGCTTTGAGTCTTGCTTGGGCAAGCATTGAGGGAGTGTAGTCAACACCACTAATATCATATCCATCCCTTGCTATTGGAAGAGTAAGCCTGCCTGTTCCACAACAAAGTTCAAGTATTCGGGCACCTTTACTTTGGGGTAGCCACCGCTTATAAAATTGCAAATCAGATAGGTCGGTATTCATCCCGTCATAAATATTTGCATCATAAATTAAATCACCAACTTTATAATCTGTATTCATTTATATCCTCCAATATCTATTGTTTATTAATAAAAATCGCAATAGAGTTTCCAGTCTCCTGTTTGGCTGTTTTTAGCGAAATACATATTTCCACTATCCACAATTTCCAGATTTGCTTTTTCATCTGACGCTATTTGAATCAGAAATTCATATCCTTCACCAAAGTCTATTCCCGATTGAATAAAGTTAGGATAACCACCTATTTTATGTCCTTCGTTTATTTCCACATAATCGAAATAATCGGTTATTTCTCCCGATTCTTCCATTTCAAGAAGTTCACTTTCTATTTCAGCGGGTATGCCTCCTCCATCCCATACGGGATAATCTTCTTCAATCAATTGGCTTTTCAATGGAAATGGCTTTACGAATGATGCTTTATTTACTAAATCTTTTACGACTAATACATCATTCATTTTATATTCCCGAATAAGCCAGTTATCCCCATTTGTTACTAAATCCATAGGTATATCAGCAGACGCAAAAATAGTCAGCACTTTAGTGTCATGCAAGCTTGCCGGAACATAGGGCAGACTTTCAAGACAAACCTGAAATAATGGGATCATTAATTTACCATTGTTATCGGTTGGAATTTCTTCATCTTCTTTATAAAGATATACTCGTCCAATCCAACTTTCTGTGTTAGAGTTTGTTGGTCTGAATCCACCTGTGGTGAAGTTTGTTGCTTTCTTTACAAGCTGTTTTTTTATTGCTGTAATTTTATCCATTCTATGATTCTTTAGTTTACAGGTAATAGTTGGTGAATAGCCGACTATTAAGGTTGCTTATTCGCTTGTTGCTAACTTTTTTATTTCATTTCTTCTCACATCAATATAAAGTAAGTCATCATGGTCTGTTATACTATATAGCTCCATCAAATCAACTGTTACTAAATAATATTCATCAAGTCCTTCACAGTCACCTATAAATGTATGTATATCAGACATTCTTGCTTTATAAACTATAATTATTGTCTCTAAAAATACGGTTTTGTTTAATTCCCTACAAAAGAAACAGGCAATTTTTTCCTCCATCTAATAGAAAAGTGAAAAAAGTAATATATTGCATATTATATTTTAGAGACTATTTGAGTGCAGGTATTGATGATTGCCTTTATCATAATGTTCAGTGATAAGTCTTTATTCTGTCATTTGTTTGTAGAAAGACTCGATTTGCTTTCCTGCCTGTTTTTTAATAATCTTCTGTTAGTTTGGAAAGATGGTTGAATTACCGCAAATATACGGTTGATTTGCATAAAATGACCGTATGGTTTGATGAAAAACACCGTATTGTTTGTGAAAAAGATGCGGATGAAGTAACCAAGAGATGCGGATGGTGTTACTAAAAGGTAGGTATGAAGTAAGTAAACCATTGCTATAGTGTCATCATACCGATAAAACTGTCTTTATTTAATACTTTTAGTCTTCTCTGTTTTCTATTTCGCTCTTTGGAAAGTTTAAGTGCTTAATGTTGAAAATAAACAGAATCAATGAAAATGTAATCATATAGATATGTAAGTAGACTATTATTTGTTAATAAGCACAGGGTTGGATGCAAATGCTGAATTTCTGATATATGCTAATTGCCCTACAATCGCGAAAAAATATCAATAGTAGTATGACCGGCTAAAGAAGCTCTTCTTGATACATTACGAATTACAAACTGTCAAAAACAGACTTATCTTACAAACTGTCATTTTATACATGAAGAAAGATGGAAATTATAGAAAAAGGCTCCTGATGCAAATAAGTTGTCATTCGGATATCAGGAGCCTTTTATCTATTTATTGAATCTGTGGTGTGACAGGTGTATTCATCTTCTGAGTGTACAGGCTGTCGATAATCCCGTCGGACAGTCCGATGGTAGGTACAATGATTCCGGTAGCTTTCACATTCGTAGCTACTTCCAGAAATATCTCCGCAGCCGGAACGATGACATCAGCCCGATCAGGTTTTAGCTTATACTGTTCGATACGTTGCTCGGCAGGAAGAGCTTGCAATGCTTCGTAAATTTCACGTAGCGATTCGACGGGTAGGAGGGAAGCCTTTTTGTCTTTCTTGTCTGCCAGACGGAAAAGCTTATTGATGTTTCCTCCCGAACCGATGATGCTGATAGGCGCGTATTCCGCGGCAAGCCCTATGAGGTCGGTGCGTAAAGCCTCTTTTTCTTCTTCTTTCACCATGCCGCTGAGCATACGAACCGTTCCGATATTGTATGAACGGGAATTTTTCAGTTCTCCGTTACTGATCAGATTAATCTCGGTGCTGCCACCACCGACATCTACATACAGGTAGTTTTGTCCGGAAGCAAAAAGTTGCTCGATATGGTTGTCATATACAATGTGTGCTTCTTCTTGACCGTCGATGATATCTACGCGGATACCTGTTTTTCTGGCTATTTGTCGGGTGATGTCCTTTCCGTTGCGTGCGTCACGCATGGCGGACGTAGCACAGGCACGGTAATCTACTACGTCATATATCTTCATCAACTGTTTGTAGGCTTTCATCAGCCGGATCAGTTTCTTTTCTTTTTCAGCAGAAATAACTCCCATGGTAAAAGCATCTTCTCCCAGTCGTAAGGGAATGCGGATGAGTTGTACCTTGCTCATTAATTCGGGAGCGTTTTCTTCGTTTACGCATTTTATCAATAGCCGCACGGCATTCGAACCTATGTCGATAGCTGCATAATTAACTTTCTTCATACTTATCATAATGTATTCTTGTATTTTCTATATAATTCTTCTTGCGAACGGAAAACGACAGTGGCTGTCTCTGCTTCGGCAAGGGCAGGAGTGAAGTCTTTGCAGAGTGTGGAAGGCCGGTTTTCCCAAGGTCGGTTTTCTCCGGTACCGTCTACGATACGTCCTTTGGCCGTATCCCGATATCCGTAGCAGACAATTCGTTTTAAGTCTGCCTGTATTTCTTTGTCGTACACCGGAGCCAGTACTTCGATCCGGTTATCAAGGTTGCGGGGCATCCAGTCGGCAGAACCGATATAATATTTTTCTTCTCCGCCATTGGCAAAGATAAAGATACGGGAGTGTTCAAGATATCGGTCGATAATACCGTTGATATGGATATTTTCACTGATACCTGCGATGCCTGTCACCAGCGAACAGTTGCCGCGTACTACCAGTTCCACTTGAACTCCGGCTGTCGAGGCTTCGTAGAGTTTTTCTATAAGCGCACGGTCGGTAATATGGTTTACTTTTGCCAGAATATAGGCTTCTTTCCCTTGTTCCTTGTTCTTTATTTCCTTGCTGATGAGAGCAATCAGACGTTTGCGCATATCGTTGGGTGAAACCAGTAATTCTTTGAAATTGACGGGAGTGTATGGTTTCTCAATAAAGTCGAAAACGGCATTCACTTCTCGTACCAGCGGACGATGGGCGGTCATGATGGTATAATCGGTATACATACGTGCGTTTCCTTCATGAAAGTTTCCTGTGCTGATGCAGGCAATGTCTCCGTGACGGGTACCGATATGTACCAGTTTGGAATGAATCTTCAGTCCCTCCACTCCGAAGATAACGTGGATGCCTGCGTCCTGCATTCTTTTGCTCCAGTTGATGTTGGATGCTTCGTCGAAACGTGCCAGTAGTTCGATGACCACCGTTACTTTCTTCCCGTTTTTGGCTGCGCAGATCAGTGCTTTGATCACTTTTGATTCTTTAGCGAGCCGGTAAAGTGTCATCTTGATACTTTTTACTTCTTTGCTGATGGCTGCTTCACGAAGTACGCGGATGAAAGTATCGAAGCTATGGAATGGATAATGCAGGGAGCGGTCCTTCTGACGAATCAATGTGAGCAGGCTTTCTTTGCCGTTTAGTTCGGGCTTGAAAACCGGTTCCCAGACGGGATACTTTAAGTCGTAGCGACCGCACACCGGAAATTTCATCAAGTCTTTGAAGTTATGATAGCGTCCTCCTGCCACACGGGTGTCGTTTTTATCCACATTCAGCCGGTCAACTAATCTTTTCAGTAAATCTTTGGGAATCTGTTCGTCATAAACGAATCGAATCGGTTCTCCTCTCTTCCGGCTTTTCACTCCTTTTGAAATCTTCTGAAGTACGCCTGTCCGCAGGTCGCTGTCTATCTCCATTTCCGCGTCTTTGGTGAATTTAAAGGTATATGCCTCGTAATCCGTATATTTCATGCCGACAAAAATCAACGGCAGACAATAGCGGATCACATCATCGAGAAACATCAGATATGTTTTCCCCTCCGAGTCCGGCAATTGGATAAAACGACCGTATTCTTCGGTGGGCAATTCGATCACTGCATAATCTTTCTCTTTTATTTTTCCTGTTTCGTCTTTACGAAGCAGGCGGATGGCGAGATAAATATCTTCGTCAGTCTGGTCGTCCAGCGGTCGGGCTCCGTTGAGGAAAAGAGGGGTGGTGGAGCCATTCAGTTTATTGCGATAGAAGGAGGTGATAAATGTCTTTTGGTCATCCGTCATTTCGGTGTCTTTGATGACGCAGATGTTCTCCTTCTTCAGTTCTTCCATGATGGAAGCGAAAGTTTCTTCAAATTGTTCGTAGAAGTGGTTGTGTAGTTTGCTTATCTGCTTCAGTGTGCGTGTAGCCGTTTCTTGTTCTTTCTGTATGTTTTTATCTGCATATTCGATGATCCGGTTCAGCGTGGCTACGCGGACACGGAAAAACTCATCCAGATTATTGGAATAGATGCCAAGAAAAGTCAGGCGTTCCAGAAGAGGTACTTCCGGACGGGCAGCTTCGAGCAGGATACGCTGATTGAAGTACATCCAGCTGATGTCACGTTCTACATAAGGGCACTTCTTTTTTGTTTCGTTTGATTTCATGATGAAAAACCTGTTTATTAATTTTTTGCAAAAGTATCTAAGTGAGGTGTAATGGCTATAACGATTTTGTTACGAACTTATTACAATCTACGTTTGTTATTTTTATATGTGAATAGAAACACTTATATTCGCAAAAGTATTGAAATGGACTTCGTTAAAAAATATAGAATATATGAAAACAATGAATTACTCTCTGATTCGCATTTTGTTTGCGCTTGTCATAGGTCTGGTGTTGGTACTTTGGCCGAATACAGCAGCTAGTTATATTGTCATTACGATAGGAGTGGCTTTTTTGATTCCCGGTGTCATCAGTCTTTTTAGCTTTTTCGGACGGAAAAGATCGGAACATGAACCGGCTCCCCGTTTTCCTATTGAGGGAATCGGCAGTTTGTTATTCGGACTTTGGCTGATTGTGATGCCTGAGTTTTTTGCAGACGTCCTGATGTTCCTTTTGGGCTTTATCCTGATCATGGGAGGTGTGCAGCAGATTGCCTCTTTGTCGATGGCCCGTCGTTGGACACCTGTTCCGGGGATTTTCTATCTGGTGCCTTCATTGATTCTTATCGCAGGTGTTATTGCGCTGTTCAATCCGACGGGAGTACGTAATACTGCTTTCATTATTATCGGTATCAGTAGCTTGGTTTATTCTCTGTCCGAACTGATCAACTGGTTTAAGTTTGCGCGCCGTCGTCCTAAGACTCCGGTTACGCCTCACGATGAGGATATTGAGGATGCTAAGATTATAGAATAAAAAAAGAAGAGGACTACCGTCACGGTACCCCTCCCCTGCAAACTTAAAACAACCAACAAAAGAAATAGATAATTTCTATCTTAATGCTGAATGAAGATATTCTCCATTCAGCATTTCTTTTTTATCTTACAAACAACAGTTCTCTGTATTTCGGCAGTGTCCACATCTGGTTGTCTACGATCAGTTCCAGCTTGTCAATGTGGTAACGAATCTCTTCCAGTGCCGGAACGATTGTATCGTGGTAAGCGATCGCTTTTTCGCGTTCGCTTTCGATCTTGTTCGCCACTTTTCGTGCTTCAATCATTGCATCTACGTGTTCTTTGATGAAGGCGGTGCGGTCGGCGATTTCTTCGATCAGTTCCAGATTCTTGGCAGATAGTCTGGCTGCTTTATCTGCCGGAAATAAGGACTGCATTTTATAGACATTATTAATCAGATCCGTCTGATATTGAGTAGCGACCGGAATAATGTGGTTCATTGCCAGGTCGCCTAATACGCGGGCTTCAATCTGAATCTTTTTCGTGTAAGTTTCCCATTTTACTTCGTTGCGGGCTTCCAGTTCCTTTTTCGTCATCACACCGATTGCTTCGAACATAGCAATTGTCTCCGGTTTCAGATAGTTGTCGAAGATAACGGGAACACTTGTTTCACAGTCCAGACCTCGACGGGCGGCTTCTACTTTCCATTCGTCGCTGTAACCGTTGCCATCGAAGTGGATAGCCTTACATTCTTTGATATATCCGCGAATTACTTCAAGGATAGCGGAAACTTTCGGTTCTCCCTTTTCGATCAGAGCGTCTACATCCTTTTTGAATTTCATCAGCTGTTCTGCTACGGCAGCGTTTAATGCAATCATGGCACTTGCACAGTTGGCCTCAGAGCCTACGGCACGGAACTCAAACCGGTTTCCGGTGAAAGCGAAAGGAGAGGTGCGGTTGCGGTCTGTATTATCAATCAGCAATTCGGGGATTTGGGGAATATCCAGCTTCATTCCCTGTTTTCCGCTAAGGTTGATCAGATCGTCTTTGGTACTGTTCTCAATATGATCCAATACCTGTGACAACTGTTTGCCGAGGAAAGAAGAAATGATAGCGGGAGGTGCTTCATTGGCTCCCAGGCGATGAGCGTTGGTAGCGCTGGAAATAGAAGCTTTCAGTAATCCGTTGTGACGGTAAACTGCCATCAGCGTATTCACTACAAATGTGACAAAGCGCAGGTTATCTTCCGGCGTCTTGCCCGGTCCCATCAACAGGATACCTGTATCCGTTCCCAGTGACCAGTTATTGTGCTTGCCGGAACCGTTGACACCCTTGAACGGCTTTTCATGAAGCAATACACGGAAACCGTGACGGCGGCTGACTTTACGCATCAACGACATGATCAGTAGGTTATGGTCATTTGCCAGGTTACATTCTTCGAAGATAGGAGCTAATTCGAATTGATTCGGAGCTACCTCGTTATGACGGGGCTTTACAGGAATACCCAGTTTCAA
>ERZ780157.3550-NODE-3550-length-12952-cov-3.622780_pt1 | contig 12952 bp, 16 predicted proteins | sample MGYA00511169_ERZ780157 | MGnify/ENA primary metagenome ERZ780157 (study PRJEB29588, sample SAMEA1965149) | human gut metagenome | biome: human gut; feature: human-associated habitat; material: faeces | place: Denmark | collected 2008/2010 ... | reverse complement strand
ATCCTGCTCAGCCCGCGCAGCCACCGCAGCCCGCCCAGACGGTGGCGCCTCCCATCTCGTCGGCGCCGTCGTCGCCTGTGATGAGGCCGCAGCAGGCGGTGAACGCGAAGATGGTGAACGGAGTGGCTGTGGCTGCACCGGGGTATATTCCGAAGGCGGGCAAGCTGACCGTCGAGGACATCGAGGCGGAACTGGCGCTGCTCATGGAGCGTATGGAGTTTTTGAAAAGTGAGCTGGAGGAGCTGGAAAAGGAGAAGTGTCGTGTTTGTTACAAACAGATGTAGGAGCTCTCGAACACCTTCTCCGCGGGCTGCTCCGGAATAAGAGCGACGCCAATCCTCGCCTTGTCGTCGTGCATGAAGTTGAAGTTCGCCGCGGCCGTGCTCTATGCGTGAGTGGCAGGGGATGGCGTTCACCGAACTCATGGACTCGACGGAGATACCGAACTTGTGGAAGTACTCCACTATGTCCTCCGGTACCGGCGCTGTCACCTTTCCGGTTCCAATAAGCAGTGTGTCTATTTGTTCACCGAAAGACGAAGGAATCACCTATTTGTGGGTTGTATAGCGTAACGGGTTTCAGCGACTCCACCGTCAGGTCCTCCAATTTGTTCACGTCCCAGAGAAGGGCAATATCGTTGAAGGCGAGAACGCCCCCTTTGTAGTAATCGCCGTTTATCAGAAATCCCTCCTCATCGAGTTCCTCGAAGTATGTACCCTCCGCCTTCTACGCGAATGAGCCCAGAAGTGTCATCCGTCCTACATCGTAAATGGTGTACTGGTCCAGGTCTCCCATGCCTCGGCAGAAGAGCTTCGGAGAGAGTCGACCCACAGACCGCGTTACCGAAGACAGCGCTCGAATCATTACTCTCGAATGAACTGGGGAACAAACAACGAGAGGAGGAAGAGTACAGATAAATGAAATCCTAAATCAACTAAAGGCGATTGATGATCTCGAAGGCGGCTCCCTTCATCCGTTTTCGCTCGGAAGAAGGCTTGGAAGAGAACAAGGTCGAAGGAGCGTTCTCCTTCCTTTCCTTCGCCCCTCGATCAACCAGTCCCCGAATGGTCTCCTTCAACGCAGCATTCTCCTTTTTCAACTGATTCTAAACAGTGAAGGAGGCGAATAAGCGAAACGAGAGAGTCATCTCGCCCTTCTAAAGCAAAGCGCAACTTCTATTCCTAATCCACTCGACAAAGAGAGTACGGAGCATTCGCGACTGATTGTCTCACTGTGCTGAAACTCCTTCTGGAAGCGTCTACACATCAAATGAATGGACAGAAAGCAACTCTCTCACTGTGAGAAGCACAATGGCAAGGCGTCGACTCCGACTTTCTTCCCCAGCACAATCGCCAATCAGGTCTTCGATTCCCTTGTCATGACCCTCCATCCACTGTCGCGCCTTCTCGTAGTCCTTCGTCTCGGTGACTTGCTTCCTCAACTAGTCGTGAGGGTCGGAAAAGAAGGGCAACTGCAGCCATGTCTCTTTCAGAACCACGATGCTCCATCTTCAAATTCTACGCATAACAGAAGAAGAAAAGGACCACCTCATACTTGATGCTCAACCGCTGTCTCTTTCCTTCGCTCTCCTTCAGTTCCTATGCATAATATCATTCTGTTCGTACAAACATTCTGCAACTCCTTCACCTGTTGACGCAGACTGCTCAGTTCCTTTTGCTCGTCCTTCCGCTTCGCTAGCAATACTGCGTTCATGCTCTTTTGTGCCTGAATTCGGTTCTGGAGCGTCTACTCGTGAAGATCAGTCAGCGGAGCCCACCGCGTTATCAAGAAGTGTACTCTCTTGCGTTGAAAGCACTATGAGCTCAAGAAAGGGAAGAAAATGGACCCTGTGGATCGGCTTGGTGCAAATAGAGCCTTCTCACCTCGGATTCGAATATGCGCGATTTGCAAAACGGGCACTCCATGTTATCTCCGAGTTGCCGTATGCTCTCCAGGCAATCGGAACAGAGGATATGGCCACATCCCAGAGCGAGCACGTCCTTGTTCACGGTGAGCTCGTCGCAAATGGGACAGATGGACATCGTTTTGAGTGAAAACAAGCCCGTCCAAGTACGGATGAAACGCCCGTTCGGAAACGAGCGACGATCACGTGGATCCACTTCTTTGTTTCGCCATGGATACGGAGTTGAACGTCTCTCCGAAGCAGAAGGCAGAGGCGAAGGAGTGTTTGCTGAGCTTGCTTCGGGAGAATGGCGTGTACGACGAGCTTTACGTAAAACGACTACGTCATTTTCATCCACTAGCAGACGGTTCGCGATAGAGTCGACCAGATCCTCCTATCCGTGGATCCCAAGAATGAGAACAGGGATCCAAACACGCTCTTTCGTAGCTATTGCGCAAGAAAGAAGAGTCCTGTTGTCACGGGACTGGTTGTGGACTATCTTCGCACGCTCGGTCTGCAACAAACGCTTCTGGCTTTTCAGAGGGAGGCGCCTGTACGAATGACATGGCAGCTTGAGTGTGTAGGAAGCCACCTTCTATGATCGAGGCGTTTTGGTCGATATGCTGCATGCGAGCGCGGATCCCAAAGAGCCACTTCTATCCAGTTTGTTTCACATGGCAGATGACGTAGACACGCAGAATCACGATGCCCGGATGAAAAGCGTTGTGAAGTCGCGATGAACTCATCTCTAGACCAGTCAGTTCCACACGTCCTTCGACGACCAATACGACCAGCACAACAGCGCCGATCTCCTCAATCAAATCAAATGCCCTTGTTTCTTCGACAAACAGCTCATTCCGCTTTCACTCCCAACTTCTCCAAAGCGGGCTCGTTCGCCATCGCCTCCGTCTTGAAGTCATTGATATACCGTTGGTTCTCGAGGTTGTCCTCGCACAGGTTGCGAATCTACCTCTCACCTCTCACACCTCCACTCACCGTGAACAGCGCCCACTCTCTCTGCAACGGGTGCTTCGGGTGCATCTTGGTGTGGTTCAGAACCAGCTCGATGCCTCCCCTCACGCGCACCAGATTCTGCGCCTCGCGGTTGTTGTACACCATGTTCCCCAGAATCTGGAGAGCCGCGTCGCGTGTGCCGAAGGACCACAAATCGTCCTTCTGCGTGATCATCGGCGTGCCCTGCTTCTCCCCACAGTCCCCCACAATGGGATGCTCCAGCGGCACGGTGATTTGGGGGACCGCAAGAATGGCGAACAGCAGGGTGATCGTCCTGTCCTCCATGAACGCCGCTCTCATGCTCTCGTCGTAGCTGTCTACACTCGATACGCCCTCCCACACCTACTGATGCCTCCAGCGATGAGATTCAGACACACGCCCACACACTCCACTAGAAGCGTCATCGGGAACTCCAGCGCGCCCTTCGCCTTCAGCTTGTCCTCGTCGAACACGATGACTCCGTTCCTGGGAACAAGCACGTCGGCGCGATCGACCGTGTCGAGAAGCCAGCGGAGGAGGAAATGCGCCACGGGCTGGCTCATGACGCTGTCTAGCGCTCAGAGAGAGGGAGAGAGCGTACTGTCGTCGCACACCTCCAGACAGTAGAAGAGGAAGAGCAGCTGCGCGGGCGAGACGATGGGGAACGACGCCGTCTGCAGCGCTGCAAGAATGCCCTCGACCAGCTGGGGCGTCTTGGCTTGCGCGGCGGTCGCCAGCAGCACACGCGTGGTATACGTGATCCACTCCGAGGAGGTGTTCGTGTAGTCGGTGGACATGCTGCGGGCGAAGAGGAGCGTCACGGCCTCTCTGTCCTCCACGAACTGCGAGAGGCGAGCGCTGGCGTCGGGGGAGGAATCCGCGTTGGCAAAGAAGTTGTAGCTAGAGTGGAGGAGGGAGAGAGGGCGTACAGAACAGCGAGGGAGAAGCTGGCGATCTTTGTGTTGTGCGAGTAGTGCTTCAGGAGGAATCTAGGGGAAAGGGAGGGAAGAAGAGCCACTTGTAACAGTCCGGGTAGTACTCCGCCCACAGGCTCTGTTTGGCGTCCGCGTTGTTCGTGAGGACGTTGAACAGCAGTTGGAGAGAGATGTGGACGAACGTCTCAAACCACTCTGACCAATCCATCTCCCCGGCTCCCCAGAGATGTTTGTCTCTGATGAGCGGGATCACCTAGGATGAATGCAGGTATGAACAGCAACAGAATGAGGAATCCCGTGAGTCAGAACAAGCGATTGGTTCTCCCGGTTATCCGAGCACATGTTTCGGAGAATCCGTGTGAGGTTCGTTGCAACGGATAGAATACTCATCGAAACGGTCACGTTCACGGGAGTCTCAGCGTTCTCGGAGAACTGAACGGCTATTCCTGACAGAAAATAAGTTAAAAATACACGTTGAGACGTTGCTAAAGAAGCGGTAACACTGCGTTAACCAAACACACAAATCGTTCAAGAGTCCAATTTGATTGCACTTCTCTCTACATATAAGTCATACAAAACGGAAGAACCGTTCCGTATCGACAGAAGAGAGCTTCAAGACTTGTTTGGTCACAGCGTCCATTTCGTTGCAGTCCACCTGCATCAAACTCTTGCCGAAAAGCGTGTGCATGGTTTCGCTCAACTCTTCCTAGGAGTGATCATCAACCACTCGAGCATCCCACCATTGTCATGCTTGGAGTGAGAGCAATACGCGTTGAAAGAACGGAGATGGAAGAAGCGGTTCAATGGGAAGGAGTGGGGAAACGCACGAATTGGAAGGGACTGTGAAGGAACAATACGGGGGTTCAGAGATGACACTTTCCTCATTCTTCCTTCCTCTGATAGCTAGAAAAGGAGAGGGTTGCTCTCCTTGCATCCCCAACAAATGGAACCGGACGATCATTATCCCCTTTCTTCTTTGCCCTCAGAGTACTATTCTTCATGGATACCAACTATTCGCGTTACAAGAGAACCATTCTCCCTGAGGTAGAGCTGATAATCCTCTGTGTCGGATAGTGGGACGCCGAAATGGAGCTGCTTTCCAATGTGCAGAGCATCGTAGTCACTCCTCTCTTGTTTGAGCGTAGGTCGACAAGTATGTGAAGGCAGAGGCGTCGTATGTGAAAGCGTTGCACACTATTCAGAAGCTCCGTCTCAGTATGGATGCCTATTCGAAGAATCAGGACCTGATGTCCATCCAAGTGAGTCTCATGAACTTCATAACCAGTCTCGAGTCACAACATGCAGACATCATTAGCAACATTGTGGAAGACGTTCTCCCCGACTTCCAAGACAACCAAACCATTCAGGAGTCCTATCGCGATAGCTACGTTCTTCCTATTCGCTGCATTCACACTAGGATAATGCGCTGTCGGAGAAGGCAAAGGAAGAGGCTTCGATGCTTCAACAGTACAAGGAAGACGTGGTGGCGGCAACTGACAGCGAAGGATTGTTCGGCGACGAGCAGGCGCTGAGTCAGAGAATCGAGAGCACGAAGGCGCACTTCCAAGCCAGCCAAGCGATGTACTCGACCGTGTGTGACAACGTGTGCGTTGTGCTTCTCTCGCTTGGATCACTCTCAGCGCATTCGATACAACAACCTGGCCATCGCCTCCTCCTCCGTCCGCAAGCTGTTCGTGTACGTCTCTTCGGCGACCGCGAATACGCAGGTGCGTGCGAGCGTGCGGGTTCACGAGTAGTTCGACGTTCAGTCCATCGTGCAGAGGATCAACGCGATCCCGTCCTTTCAGTATTACTACGGGATGAGGGAGAGGTTCTTGCCGGCAGGCTGTGTGGGGGAGTCAACGATGAAAGCGAGGGAAGGAATGACTTGGGAGGAGGACTCCACTCGCATAAGCAACTCCACTCGTGTGAAGGACTCCACTCCCACAAAGGACCCCCTCAAACCCACATTCCACTCCAGCGAGTATGACGTGGGGCTAGAAGAGCGAAGGGACGATTGCGTTACTCACAGTGAAGACAGAGCGGACTCGGCCGATTCCCCGACGAATCTCTTCCCACTGCTCTCGCCTCTCTACGCCCTGATGAGTGAGCACAAGGAGGAGATCAACTCCTCCATGATTCGGTCCGTGTCCTCTCTCTTGTTGACGCACGACGAAGCGGAAGCTCGAGAGATGGAGCAGCAACTGAAAGCGTACGCACAGAACTCCATTCGGTAAGGGTTCCGACGGGGCTTTACGATAGCGAAGCGCATGTGGTCCAGATGATGCTGTCGGTTCTCGTCTTCACGAACCCGATGAGGCAGAGCGATGTGAGCAAGCGAGTCTGCGCCAGAATGGCTAAGGGCGTCAAAGAGAACCCGTTCCTATCCGAGGAAGTGAGAAGCATGTTGCTTCAGCGCCTTCGATAACACGACGTGTTTGTGACAAACAAGCGTACAAGCCCAGTCGCTCCTTTTCACACTTGGACATTTCAGGGAGCTTCATAGAATACAAGCGCAGCTTCAGCACCTCGCGTTCACCCAACGGACCCAAAAACTGCTTCGCGCACTGCAAGATCTGAACGAGCGTGATCGAGTCAATCACGATGCTTCCTCCTCCGCTCAGCTCGCTCTGCCCCTTCATATAGGTCGCTTTGTGGATCAGCATCAGGATCCGCATGATGAACACCTATTCGTAACCAGCCCTCCTCACGCCAACACTGCCAGCAAGGATGATCGCGTCCGTCGCCCCCAGCAACGGAGTGACTTCCATGTAGGAGCACACGCAGTTGATGCGGTTCTGGAGGATCAGAATGTCGGTGAGAGCGAGTTGCCGCGGGTTGTCTAGTCATCAAGGCGCACGCCACCACCAACAGATCGAGGAACACTGCACGCGCGGGATGCTGGAATGGGGGCGGTGGGGCTCTTGGAAAGCGAGGTGGATCAGCAGAGGGACGATATACGACATCTGATCTAGTCGTGATGGGAGGCCGGAGGACCCACTGAGGTAACTCGTGTCCTTGCCGTTCTTCCTCATCTCGTCCATAACCACGTCTTGCAGATGACGCGATGGCGGCCACGACAGAAAAAACTCGAAGTGATTGGAAGATCGCTTGTTGGGACTCACGAACAGAGCCGGAGCAGATAATAGATAGTCGAAGACGCGAATGGACTCGTAGTTCATCGTGTGGGAAGCCGTTGAAAGAACAGTTGAAAAGGACGTGGACTCAATGGTGGGCAGACAGTTGTCCGATTTGGTCAGCGGGAACTTGCAGTATTCCGATAGGTGGGTGGCAAGCTCCTGCAGCTTCGTCTGGCTCTGGTAACGCTCAATACTGGCAACGCTACACGACGAAAGGAATCCCAGCACTACACGGTCATAGTTATCAACAAAGATCACAGGTATGCTTGTCCGTCTTGTTTACCACAACTGATTCCGAATGAGGCGTTGCTGGAGAAACCTCTGTCTTTACACTCAAATTGTTCTTTTCCATCCTCTTTAGCCTCCGAATTTTGCATTGCCTCTCGCGTTGCCGCTCTAGTGACGATTCAAGAAGACTCAGAATCACTCGGTTGTGCAACCCCACTATAATGCATGCAAACACACAAGGAATACGATTCTCTTTTCCGATGATCGGTATCAGCAGGGCTTCATAATCGTCCTCCGAAACGTGAAGATGGATTTTCCTCTTCACCAACTTCCAGTACTAATTCTAATCCAGCCGAAATGGGGTCACCTTTTCCCACGCATCCGAATCACGTTTATCCAAGGCAAGACGCAGTTCACAAAGTGTAGAGGACAGAGATATGTCCAACGAACCTGCATTCTTCCTTTTCCACATAGCTGTAAATGGAATTGTCCGTTTGCTCGCTTCCCTTTTCGCTGTGTGCGTGTCGTTGCTCATCTTATTGTTACCTTGCGTTTCCATCCCTCTCCCGTTCTCTCTTCCATTTCGCCTGGTATTGGACGTATGACATCGTCTCCGTCTTTGCCATCCTTTCACGAAGTCTTCATCGACTCCCCCTCCCTAGCGAAAATAGTCCCGTTTTCTGCTCCATTCAAAACGAGGCAAATAGCAATTCGGGGGCGATGTTCTTCAAGGTAAATCGATGCATTGAACCGGAGTCATCGAGTAGAAGGAGATGGATTATATCTTGTCTCTCCACCCAAAGTATTTGGGGAGAAGACTCCAGGAGACGATTAAGCACGAATTGTACAACGAAGTGGAAGGGAAGTATTTCTCGGGCATCGGATATGTGCTGATGGTGCTAACGACTCCTTCTGATGCGGGTGTGGGTCTTATCGATCCGAATACTGGGTTTGCAGAGTTCAAGGTGCGATACACTGCGCTGATCTATTGTCCGATTGTTGGAGAGGTCACGCATGCCATTGTGACAAAGGTGACCACGGTACATCCTCCGAAGGAGACTCATGAGTAGTACGCGCTCACCTGCAAGTACGGTCCTGCCACCAGTATCGTCGTTAGTAAGATATCCTTGCTGCTCCTGTATTGGGTGTTCCTTCATGGAGTACACTCCGAATTCGACGTGGAAGTATGTGAGCGACGGAGCGCTGATTTGGAAGTCTGAGGACTATGAGAGCCCGATCCAGAAGGATACTGTGATCAAATGTAGGATTCAGGATGTAAAATATGTAAATAACGGAATGGTGGGAACCGGGTCGTGCGAACTCACGGATAGACTGTCGTTGCTTCAATCGAGGATATAACGCTAGGACCGGAATAGTTTTCGATTGTTTGTTGCAGACAACAGGCAATTCGCTGTACACGCACGACAAGAAGTCCTTCTCGTCAATCTCCTCTCCGAGGACGCGCACCGTTGCGTCAATGACGCCGCTGACAGACACATCAGAAGGCACGCTCACCACACGTCCATCCTACAGGTCACGCAATAAGAGCAGCATCAACGCGAAGCTCCAAGTTGGGCTGCATGAACACCGCTCTTGGCTTCTTCCGATCCATCACGATGGCGCGGTACTTCAAGAAGGTCTCGTCCACGTTCGTGAACTGCTCGAAGTACTTGGAGCCGCTCTCAAAGTCGGCGCAGCTCTTGAACACCTGCAAGTGCTGCAAGAAGTCGCCGATCGCTCGACGCCCCTCCGACACGATCTTCGTGCGATCCACGCGAATCACGAAATCGGTCATGTTTCCGTCACTGTCGTAGGAAGGTTCGATCCACACGAGTCCGGACGTGTTGCGGAGCAGCACCTGGAGATAGACGTGGCGCGCGCAGCAGTGCGACTGCGTCCACACGCCGTGCGTCACGTTGTAGGCCTGGAGCGAGACGAGCGACATGTGGAGCTGGTGCAGCCAGTTCAGGTACATCATCTCCTCGCCAGCGGCGCCGTCGTAGCCGAAGATGCGCAGCACCTCGGGGAAGGTCGCTAGTCGCTCAGTCCACTCACACACACCTACACAAATACAGGCCCACGCACTCCGCACGACACTCCTCGTAGGTGTTCGCCAGCGCGTTGAACACGCTGCTCCATGTCTCGCCCTCCTTGTACCCGTGCTGGATCGCCTCCTGCGTGAACGGATTCATCGCGCCTTCCGGAATGGCACCCTCCGTGAACAGCGCGCCACTGCCGTGTCCCAGCAGCTCGTGCAGACCCACCTGCACGCTGAAGGCCTCGTTCCCGCGGTGCATAAGGGGCTGGTCCTCCTCGCACACGAAGTCGATCTTCTCCGTGGCGGAGCGTCGCGCATTGATGATGTTGCCCAGCGACACGTTCTTGAAGCCCTGGTTCTGACGCACGTCGTCGTAGTTCGGAATGTTGATTCCCGCGGGAATGCCGCTACCGAAGAATCCGACGATGTCGATGCTGGTGAAGTCAGGCTTCAGGAAGACGGACTGCACATGAGAAAACATAACAGAGCCAACCTTCTCGAAGGCGGGGTCCCACGGGAGGAGTCGGAGAATGGCGGGAGCGTGATCGACGAGGTCCGTCAGGATCTGCGTGTACTTCTTGTTCATGATGGCGACGAAGCCCTCCCACTCGCCGCGCACGCCGTAGGGGTCGCGGTAGTTCTCGATGAAGCCGATGTAGTTCTCGACGGAGGGCTTCTGATCCTGCGTCCAGAGCGCAGAACCCTTGATGTGGTGTGCCAGCTGGCCTAGGAATGAGGCGAAGAGGAGGTCTCGACCCTCGCGGAAGCAGCGCTGGTACTCCTCGAGGTACTGCTTTTCGACGTCGTTCATCGCGTGCTGCTTGGCGAGCTCCAGGTACGCGTTCACCTTCTCCAGGATGCAGGCGTAGTCGCCGCTGCTCACCTCGAGCGGAACGCCCTTGAAGTCCACATGGGTGCTGGGACGACGCTCCGACGACGCCATACGCAACTCCAAGTGGCCGTCGGCGTGCTTGAAGAGACGGTTGTTGTAGCACTCCATGCCCTGCGACGCGCAGTACCTACGCGTGAGCGGGGAGATCCGAACACACTCCTGCACGATCTTGATGTCCTCCTGGGTGATGTTTCGGCTGTAGTAGCTCGTCACTCCGGATGGCGGCAATCCAAGGCGCAGCTCGCTGGGATCGTGCGAAAAGATCTTCGCGCCGCAAACGGACCACAGATGATCGATGCCTGCGGCATCCTCCTCGTATGCCTTGGTGTGGTGGAGAATGGTCTCGAAATCCTCAAAGGACACGCGAGGAATGATTTTGGTGTCGCCAAAACCGCTGTGGATGACGAAACAACTCCCGTTCTTACCGATAGTTGCCCATGTTGCCCAAGACGTTGTACGCGTAGATCAGCAGGTTGTCGACAGCCTTTTCATTGATCTGTATATAAGAGAAGACAGGCATACACAACGTTTGGGAGAGCAGAGCAACGCTGTTTCAGCTCATCTCCAGTCTCCTTTCTGAAAACACGAAGAAACAGCGATATGATGTACGGCGACTCATGCGACACTTGAATGGCAGTGATCTACGCCTCATCTCATCCAAAAGAACGCGTACTCTCCATCCCGTTGCAATCGCCTTGAAGAGATAGTACATGTACAGCTTTTCCTCTTCCGAAAGTCCCTTCAGCGCTTCCTCGTACTCGAGAGACATGACGGTGACTGTTTCCTCGCACAGATACTAGGATGAAGAGCGCAGCAGAGAGCATACGGTGTTCAAATCAATCGACATTGTTGAGAATAGAGTGAGTCTTGTTGAAGAGAAGGGGTGTGTCTGAAAAGGTCAAGGGAGGGAAGCAAAACAGAGCAATAGTAGTCAAGTGGTAAGATAGGTCCCTGCCACGGATCAGGCCCGGGTTCGATTCCCGGCTATTGCATTCTCTTTTCCTCTTTTCAACTCACTCTTTTGCGTCCTTGCTGGAATTCAAATGATGTGTTGGTGATCGGTTCCTCTTCCAGTGGACGCGGTTTGAACGGAAATGGCATGTTACAGAGGGTTGATCCAGTGAAACTCCCAAGGAAAACGGTTTTGAGTTCAATTCCTTCAACTTAATTGACTAATTATTGGATGCAACCGAGTAGTGAGTCGAGGGTGTGCAAGATTTGCAGTTTACCTATCAGTGAGGCGTCATATCGTGTGAACAAGGAGTACTATCACATCGACTGTTTTAAGTGCTCTTACTGTAAAGAGCAGCTCAACGTCGAATCGTTTAAAATGGTGAACGTGTGTTGCCGGCGAGGATCCTGATTCGTAGGGACTGTTGCTGTGTACGAAGTGTTCTGAGAAGTTGTTCAAGAAGGAGTGCGCTGAGTGTGGAAAGGCGATAAAGGACGACACCTTTGTCGAGGCTTTGGGCCGTTTCTATCATAGTGTCGTGTAGCTTTTGGTGCGTAATGAGTAGAATCACTTTGTATGCTATATGTGCAAGAAGTCCTTTGATAATGGCCACTTCTTCAAGATGGAGATTGTTCACAACGGAGTGAGACAGTACGAGCCTTTCTGCGGAACGTGCAAACATGTGATTAAGAAGATTCGCTGTTCTACGTGTAAGAAGTTGATTAGCGGTTGCGTAGGGAATGGTTAGTGGATTTAGTGTGTAGAGAGTGTACCAGAACAGAATGTGGTATCATGTTGCATGCGCGCCATCCTCGGAAGAGACGATGGGACAAGAGAAGAGTGAATTGGGAAGAATTGAAGAAGAGGATGTGAGCAAGGTGGGTGAAGAGGAGGAGGAGGCGAAGCGTAAGGCTGAAGAGGAGGAGAGGAGACGAGTTGAAGAGGAAGAGGCGAAGAGGAGAGCTGAAGAGGAGGAGAGAAGGAGAGTTGAGGAGGAAGAGGCTAGAAAGAGGGCGGAAGAAGAAAGAAGAAGGGCTGAGGAGGAGGAAGCCAAACGTAAGGCTGAGGAGGAGGCGAGGAGAATAGCTGAAGAGGAACGACAAAGAGAAGAAGAAAGAAGAAAGGCTGAAGAGGAAGCTAGAAAGAGAGAGGAAGAGGAAGCGAAACGAAAGGCTGAAGAGGAAGCTAGAAAGAGAGCGGAAGAGGAAGAGGCGAAGAAGAAGGCGGAAGAAGAGGCAAGGAGAATAGCTGAAGAAGAGGAGGCCAAGCGAAAGGCTGAAGAGGAAGCTAGAAGGAAGGCTGAGGAAGAGAGACGACTAGCCGAAGAGGCAAGACAAAGAGAAGAGGAAAGAAGAAAGGCAGAAGAGGAGGCGAAGAAGAAGGCTGAAGAGGAGAAGAGAAGAGAGGAAGAGAGGAAGAGAGCTGAGGAGGAAAGAAGGAAGGCTGAGGAAGAAGAGGCAAAGAGAAGAGCCGAAGAGGAGGAAAGAAGGAAGAAAGAAGAAGAGAGGAAGAGAGCTGAGGAAGAAGCGAGAAGACTAGCCGAAGAGGAAGCAAAGAGAGTGGCCGAAGAGGAAGCGAGAAGAAAGGCTGAAGAAGAAGAGAGAAAGAGAATAGCTGAGGAGGAAGAGAGAAAGAGAGTGGAAGAAGAAGAACGAAGAAGACAGGAAGAGGAAAGACAGAAAGAAGAAGAGAGAAAGAGAGCAGAAGAGGAAGCCAGAAGAATAGCCGAGGAAGAACGAAGAAGACAGGAAGAGGAAGAGAGAAAGAGAGCAGAAGAAGAAGCAAGAAGGAAGGCTGAAGAAGCGAGACTCAAAGCGGAAGAAGAGGCAAGACTGGCTGAGGAAGAGCGACGAAGACAGGAAGAGGAAGCG
>ERZ780157.3548-NODE-3548-length-12957-cov-6.897768_pt1 | contig 12957 bp, 13 predicted proteins | sample MGYA00511169_ERZ780157 | MGnify/ENA primary metagenome ERZ780157 (study PRJEB29588, sample SAMEA1965149) | human gut metagenome | biome: human gut; feature: human-associated habitat; material: faeces | place: Denmark | collected 2008/2010 ... | reverse complement strand
CAAAGCTAAAGCTTTTTGGAACCACCAGCACTGCTGGTGGTTTTCGTTTCACAAAAAAGGGCTGTCAACCGCCACGCGTGCGGTAGACAGCCCCAAAAAAGCGAGCTCCGATCACTTTAGAGCAGCATCTCCAAAAGCAGAAAGATACAAGGGATTGTGATGCAGGAAAGCACGTGCGAAATGAGCGCCATACCTGCGGCGGCGGTGGTGTCGCGTCCATAGGCGCTGGGGACGACAACGGTGTTAAGCCCGAGCGGCATCGCAAGTGCGCAGACCGTGCAGAGCTCAATCGCCTTGGGCAGCGGCAGGAACATGAGCACGGCAATGGCAAGCAGGGGGAATGCCACCAAACGAAGTGCCGTGACGGCATAGATACGCAGGTCGGTCAGCGTTTTGCGCAGGTCGATCTTTGCAACCGTGATGCCCGTGAGGATCATGGCAACGGGAGACATGCAGGCGCCAACGTCACTCACAAGCGAGGAGAAGAAACCGGGCATTGGCAAGCCCGAGAGTCCCAGCACCATGCCGATCACCATGCCAATCATCATGGGATTGAGCAGCGCACGAAGTGATTTTCCAAGACTTCGCCCTTCTCCGTCTCCGCTGATGAGAAGTGCCGGCACGCCCCAAAGCTGAATGAGAATCCAGAATGGGAGGGTGAAGATGAGATAGTCGGCAAAATAATCGGAAAAAAGCGCATTCACCACTGCATTGCCCATAAAGCCGAAATTGGCAAACGAAAGTCCGTAGGTGAAGATGCGTCGGATGTAAGCGTCCTTACCGCAAAGGTGTGCACCGAGAATGGCAAGCGGAACTGTGACGGCGAGCACTGCACCCCCTGCCACGAAGGGCTGCCACGCTACGGTCAACCGCTCGACCGTGAACTGTTCCAGAAAGGTGCCCATCACGAGTGCAGGCAGAAAAAGCCAATTTTCAAGGCGCGAGAGGGTGGTTGCTGCATCAACGTCGATCACCTTGATCTTCACCAAAACGTATCCGATAAGGATCAGGGCAAGCAGAAACGCCATGCGGTCCAGGGTTGTAAAAAAGGTTGTCATGGTTTACGTATTCTCTCCGTTCTTTCGGTAGCGGATCTCACCGAGGACGCGATTTCGTCCCTCGATATGCGCCGCAAGACCGTCATAATGCATGGTAGCAAGTGTCATCATAAAGGCGTCAACGAGGCAGATATGCGCCACGCGCGCAGAGACCGCCTCAACGGGGTAATTTTTTTCGTCGGCAAATACTGTGACCGCATGGTCGCACTCACGTGCCAGGAGGCTATCCCAAAAGCTGGTGATCGCCACGGTGGCAGCACCGCAGGACTTGGCATGCCGAACGGCGTCAACCACCGCACGCGTCATGCCGCTGTGCGAGATGGCAAGCACCACGTCACCGCGACGCGTGTTGACCGCCGTGACGTTCATAAACAGAACGTCGGTGCAGCTGACAGCCGAAAGACCGAGCTGCGAGAGGCGATATTGCGCGTCGATCGCAATGACCGACGAGGTTCCGACACCGAAGATAAAGACGCGCTCCGCGCTCGAAAGCAAGCGTGCAATCTGCTCGATGCGCGAGAAATCAAGCATTTTCAGAGTATCCTGGAGGGTTTGCACGCCGGACTGAAACACCTTGCGGAAAACCATTTCGGTGCTATCGTCCCTTGCAAAGGCGGTGAGCATCTCTTGATGCTCGCGTCTGCCAAGCTCGCTCGCCAGCGCGATCTTGAACGCTGAAAAGCCCTCGCAGCCCATTGCCTTGCAGAAGCGGATCACGGCGGAGGGTACGCTGCCTGCTGCATCTGCCAACTGCTGTGCAGTCATATGCGGAATCGCCGCAGGATCAAGTAGCACGCAATCTGCAATTTTTTTCTCGGTTTCGGTCAAGTGCGCGTACTGATTGTGAATCTTGGCGATCATATTCTCTCCTTTAGAATTTTATTCTAAACATCATACTTTAATCGGTATTTTATTCTACCACAAATTGAAGTGCTTGTCAAGAGAAAAAGATAAAAAAAGAAGGGGTCGAGCAAATGCACTTGCATTTGCGACACCCTTCTTCGAGTTTATTTCAGAGGCTCATTGAGGGCGGCAATTACGAAGCATCTGCAGATGCCGCTCCTCGTCGGTGATCAGATGTGCCAGGATTGAGCGCACAATGCGATCCTGCGTGCTCCCCATCAGGGTCTGCATGCGGTCAATGCTCCATTTTCGCTCGGCAAACGATCGAGCGATCAACCGTGCCGCGATCTCCTCCGCGTGCCTATCATCCGCGGCGAGGGAAGGGATCGGCTCCACCTGCATTTCGGTGCGAACGGTTGGATTGCCACCCAGAGCAAGGATGAGGTCTCCGAGCAGACGAAAATGCTCGGATTGGTCAATCGAAATCTCGTCGAGCGTTGCCGCCAGAGCACGATCGTGCCGCTCGGCGATCAGCGATCGGTAGGTGCTTGCCGCCACCGAATAAAGGGCGTGCAAATAAATCCCCTCCAATGCGCGTGCAAGCGCAAGATCGCGCCCCACACATCCTGCAAGTGTGGGGCGAAAGGGCGAGGGCGGTTGAGAATCGGGCGTGCGCATAGTCATACTCCTTATCGTATATCCATAAAATCAAAGGGCTCTTTCTTCTATCCTATGCGCCCCTTCCTCCAAACGTGCAAAAAGGGATTGACTTTTTTGCCCCTCCGTGATAAAATAATTGCAGAGAGGAGGGATATCGTGAAGCATTTACCAATCAAAAACCGAGATCTGCGGCGCGAGGTCTACCGCAGGGACGTTCTGCGTGTGATCGGCTGCCTGCTTTGGCTTGCGGCGTGGATTGGAGGCGCACTTGCTTACAACGCCAAGCATTCTTCCTATCCCCCTAGCCTCCGTTTCGTTGGATGGCGACTCGTCCTTCTCATCCTCGCTGCCACCATAAGCGGCATTCTGATCTTTCGGGTCTGGCGCCTCATCACGGGACGCACCGTTTGCGGTGTAATCGAGTCATCTTCGCTTTCGCGCTCCTATTCTGCCTCGGCAGACCCCGGTGAGAGCACCGACTACGATTTTCGCCTGAACACCAAGCTACGCATCCGTCTTGAAAACGGAAAAACAAAAACGCTCTCCTTTGAACAAAAAAACGGATTTTATCATTATTACTATGAGGGCGCACGCATCGTGCGACTGCGTGGTCTGCCCTACCCCCTCCGCCTCGACGGTGCCCCCTCGGTTGGATACGTTTGCGCCGTTTGCGGTACGTGGAGCGAAACAAAGGTTGATGCCTGCCCCCGTTGCGGCAGGTCCATGATTGATCCGAACGAGCTTGACATGCATTCAAGCTGAAACAAAAAACACCCTGTCACGGCAGGCATCCGTTATGGTGCCTCTCCGTCGGTCAGGGTGTTTTTGTTTTTGGTCAAAGCAGACGCGTGTAGCTTGGTCTCTCACCAATAGGGCTCGGTTGGCGTTGCGGGATAGAGCGAGGCATCAAAGGTGTAGTAGTGCGGCACCTTTTCGTTGTAAGCCAGAAGCTCGGCATCGGTGAGCAGGATTGAGGTCAGAGGATATTCCTTATAGTGCGGGCAGGCATCCCAATGATACCATGCGGGCGCATCCTCGCTCCCCATATTCACAAGCAACCAATAGTGCGTGGAGGGCAGAACGTCAGGCGCTCGCTGAACCGTCAGCACCGAAACACCGAGTCGCTCAAAGCAGGCTCTTGCCACGGCATAGTAGGTGAAGCAATCCCCCACCCCATCGGTCAGTCCACGGTACGCCTCGGCAACCCAATCGCTTTTATCAGAATCGGAGGTGTAGGAGAGGTCCGCCTTGATCGCGTAGTAGAGCTCCTCGCAGAGCTGCTCGCGCGAGAGCGAGGTAAATCCACGGCGCGCAATCATTGCGTCCACCGCCTCCCATAGCTGCTCATAGGTCACGGCACGTGCAAGCACCGTAACGGTAACGCGCTCCTCGGTCACGTTTCCCGCCGAATCAACGGAACGGTAGACCACGGTGTAGCTCCCGGGGGTATCGTAATCCACCGCCGAAGCGTCAAGCGTAAAGGAAAGTGCACCGTCCTCCGGGTCATGCACCGTTACACCGTCCCGATAAACGGCGCCGTCGCCCTGCAAAACCGTGATCGGGTGCAGACCCGAAAAAACAGGAGGCATGTCCACGGTGGCAGGAGGCTCCTGCAAGCCATGGTCACATGCCGTCAGATGAGACAAGATAAAGAGGCACACCGTCAAAAGAACAAGCACTCGTTGCCTCATACATTCTCTCCTTCCGTTTGTACGTTGGGATTTTCACCCTCCATTGTGCTCTGCCTTGCTGCGGCACGCAAGCGCCGACGTTCCTCCCGCGCCTCCAAGCGCGAGGCAAGGGCAACCAGCATCGGGCGATTATAGCGTTGAATCACGATGAACGGAAGATTGCACAGCACCACAACGGCACTCAAAAATACACCCATTTTGTTTTTCCAAAACAGATAAACGCCGAGAGAGAACAGACACAGTACAGCATGAATAAACTCTGCCACGCAGGTTTCCGCCACAAGCGTGCGAACCTCCTCCGACGTGGGACAAATCCCAACGCGTTTGGGCACCATATCCTTCATCACGCGGCTCATATCGGGAACGTGGTCCTTCCAATCCTGCACACGAATCGCCTCGTAAACACGCCCGTTTTTCTCCCATTTCCAAGTGCGAAACGGAAAACGGTCATGGCGAAACCAACGTCGGGGGAGCGCCTCGCCGATAAAATGCGCGGCAATTCCAAGAACGAGAACGTAGATCACGCTTTCCAAAAATGCCATCGAAGCACTCCTCCTTTCTAAAATTCTGCAGTTAAGGGCTACTCGCGTTGGGTCACGCGGGCTCGGTTTGTGCTGCCTTGTCCTTTTTGGGGCGGCAGATCACGAAAAACACCAGGATATAGCAGACGATACACAGCGCAATCGCCGCAAACACGTCGAGGATCGAATGCTGACGCATAAAGACGGTGGAAATCGAAACGAGAACTGTGGAAACCACGAAAAACACCTTCCAACCCCATCCGCGCAGGCGCTCGCTATGCCAACCCGCACATCCGACCGCCACGGCTCCGAGCACGTGGATCGACGGGCAAACGTTGGTGTTGGTGTCAAACTGATAAAGCATTTTGATGATGTCGATCATCCAGTTGTCACGGGGAAATTCGTCGACTGTCGGACGCAGCGTCTGCATGTTCGGCCAGATCAGATAGATCACCGCCGTGATCGAATAGCTCAAAATGATAAACCACATAAAATGGCGGAACGCACGAATATCAAAAAGCAAACCGAAGATCACCATTCCTACAAGAGAGGCGAACCAATAATAATACGGGATCACAAACCATTCGCACAGGGGGATATAGGCGTCGATCCAGCAAACAACCTCTTGATAGATCAGCGCTGTTCCCGTGATTGCCTTCCAGATATGCGGCCAATACTTTTCAAGCGTCATAAAAACGAGACCGTAGATTGGCCAATAGATCAGCAAAAACAGATGCTTATACTTGTCGGATCTCAAATTGTTCAGGCGCAGTCCCCGATAATATTCGAGCGGCTGTTTCAAAGAAAATTTCATGTCTGCTTCCTTTTTCGTCTTTTTTCTTGCGCATAAAACGCCATGGTACTATTTTACCATAAATCCCGACTTTTTGCAACCGCTTTGCGCGACTTTTTTCGATTGGTCAAAAAAAATTCACATACTTTATAGTAGGTTGACCTCGCTTCCGTCTCACCGCGATGCTCCCTTCCCAAAAAATACAGTTATTCGGGCGCGTTGAACGAGCGAAGCAGACTTTTGCAGAGCACGGCAAGGAGCGGCGCGAGGATCATCCCGCGAATACCGAGCAAACACCATCCCGCATAGCTTGCGAGAAGCGTCAGAAGGGGGTGAAGCCCCAAGCTTTTTCCCACCAATCGCGGCTCGAGAATCTGACGCAGAAGCAGGCAGGCGGCATAGAGAATGAGCAAACCAAAGCCAAGATAGAAGTGACGCTGCAAAAGCAGGATCAGTGCCCACGGAAGAAGAACCGTGCCAACGCCAAGCACGGGAAGCAGGTCCACGATCGCCACCAGCAGAGCCAGAAGAAAGGCATAATCAATGCCGAGGATTGAAAAGCCGATGAGCAGCTCGGCAAAGGTCAGGAACGTCAGGAGCAGATAGGCGCGCAGATAGCGCCATGAAATGCGTCGCGTCGCCGATCTCCATGCAGGGAGACGCCGACGGATGGACGCGGGCAGATGTTCAGCCAGAGCCGCCGTGATACGCTCGCCGTCCATGCAAAAATACACGCCCGAGATTGCTGTGACAACCGTGACCAGAAACAGGCGAGGCAACGCGGCGAAAAGGGCTCCGATCAGGCGCGGAATTTCGGAAGCAAGCGACGTAAGAAGGCGATCGGCTTGATTGGTGAGCCACTCCGAAAGTCGCGCATGCATTACCTCCCCCGTGGCACCGTCGCCAAACCGATCGGAAAGCCCGAAGCGCTCACCAAGCCCCTGCAGAAAAGCGGCTGCGCGGTCAAGCACATGCCCCGGATCAAAGCCATCGGCGAGCAGACGGTCGAGCAGATGTCCAAGCTCGGAGAGCAAGCGACTCGTAGCGAGAAGGATGAGCGAAAGCGCACCGCCAACGAACAGAACAAGCAAGATCACGCTACTGACCTTGAGCGGAATTTTTGTGCGATACGAAAGCCTTTTTGCCAAAGGGCGAATGAGCAACGAGATGCCCCACCCAACCAAAAACGGCAGGAGGATCGGCAAAGCCGTACGGAAGGCGTAATACAGAAGCACGCCTCCGCCAATCAGGCAAAAAAGGATCGAAGCTACCCGCTGCCATGAAAGCTCGCCCATTTTGTCCACCTCCCTCTCTATCAGTATCTATCATATCCGAAAGAATTGTAAATTATTTCTCAACTCCCCTTTTTTTCTTGACAAATACAGCTTTTTTTGATACAATAACAGAGATGAACAAAAAAGAAAGGGCTCAAATATGGGAAAATTATCAAAGGCGCAACAAGCCGCAGAAATGAGAAAATATCAGGAGGCTCGCCGCCGTGAGGCGATCGAGCGCCAAAAGAAGCAAAGCCGTCTGCTTTGGCAGATCATCATTGCGTCGATCGCCATTATTTTGGTGATCGTGGCAGTTCCGATTGCAATCGCCTCTCTCTCGAAGCCGCGCGTGGCGCCGCAGATGAGCGAGCTGGATATGTCGGCTGTAACGATGGAGCAATGCACCAAAACCACCGATGTAACCGATCACGTGCTGCTCAACATCACCTACACCGACAAGAACGGAGTGGAACAAACCGGCGACGTGATCATTCGCCTTTACGCCAACGTTGCCCCCAAAACGGTGGCAAACTTCCAATCGCTCGTGAAATCGAAATTTTATGACGGCTTGACCTTCCACCGCGTGGTTTCCGGCTTCATGATCCAAGGCGGTGACCCTAAGGGAACGGGCACCGGTTCCTCGACCCCCATCAAGGGTGAGATGACCAACAACGGCTTTGAGAACAACCTCTCGCACGTGCGCGGTGTTGTTTCGATGGCTCGCCGCGGCGACAGCTACGACTCGGGTTCCTGCCAATTCTTTATCATGCATCAAAACTACACCGATCTGGATAAGAAATACGCATCCTTCGGATACGTGGTTTACGGTATGAATACGGTTGACGGCATCGCAGCAACCGAGGTTGTTCTGCCTGAGGGCGGCGACGAGGTTTCCTCGCCCAAGAACCCCGTTACCATCAACTACGCAACCTTTGTAACGGTAGCAAAATAAGCATGCTTGTTTTTATCACGGAACGCACGGCTTGGTTTCAACGCTTCGCCGTGCGTTTTCATGCAAAGGGTGTGTTCTTTTATCTGTGCCACCCCGAGGTTGCAGAGTTTTATTGCAGAGAAAAGGATACGGGCGGCGTGATCGTGGACTGCATCCCCAACCTCGGCACAGGAGAACGCCTCAGTCGCGTGCTCCACGAAACCTACCCCGACATGCCGATCGCCGCAATTGTTCCTCCATTGAGCGTGCCCGATATGCCCGCGATCCGCATCTTCCGCGACGTGGGCAAAAGCGACGCCCTGTTTGATGAAATGCTTGAGTTTGCACGCGTCAATTGCGGCATGCGAACCGAGCAGCTCTCCACCTTCTCGCTCCTCGTCAACGGTGACCGCCATCAAACGCGATACATGGGCTACCTGTTACCGCTCTCGGTGCAGGAGCACAAAATCCTGCGTTTTCTGTTCTACCGCTCCCCTCGCCTGACCTCAATCGACGATATTGCAGACATCTGCTACGTGGACGGCGAGCAACGCATCGAAAACGTTTCGGTGATGATCGCGCGCATCAATCGCCATGCCGCCGAGATTGATCCTCGTCCGCTCATCGTCAACGAATACGGCAAGGGCTACCGTTTGCGCGATGGGATTGTATAAGCTACACAGTATACAAAAAACGTCGACTCATGCAAAACGCATGGGTCGACGTCTTATTTATTTTTTCTGCGCCGGCTCGCGCTGCCCGTCCTTTTCAGTGGGAGCTTCCTCACGCGGGTCTCCCTCTGCGGCGGAGGCATCCTCTCCCCCATCCTCCAGCTGCTCGATCGCGATGGCTGCGCGGTGCGGGATCGGCTTCCAGCTCACCTTGACGAACACCGCCAGGAGCATGGCAACGTCACCGATCATGCCAAAGATCGGGAACATGAGCGAATACCAAATATACTGATACCAGCGCAGGCGGACCATACGCCGACGCTCGGCGATAAAGGTGAGCCATGCGAGCGGGATCGCAGTAAAGTGCTCAAATATCAGAATTTGAATGATTTGAAACAGGAGCGCATACCACGCAGGCGAGGGCTCTCTGCTCGTGATCGCCAGAACCACGATCATCACCGCCTCCACGAGCTTTGCGGGAATGGTGACCACGCTGCTCGGCAGATTGAACAGAAGCATATCGTAGCAGGAGATTTTTCTCACTGCCCCGCGCTTTCGGAAAATTCCGAGAAAGAGCTTGCCTCCCGTTTCGGTGAACGCCTGCAAATTGCCCTTTGCCCAACGCAAACGCTGACGCATGGCAATAAAAAGCGAGGTGGGCTGCTCGTCATAGAACTGCGCCTCGTGCTGATAGGCGATCGAATCGCCTGCGGCAACGATGTCGGACGAAAATGCGCGATCCTCGGTGAGCGAGGTGTAATTCCAGCCGTCGCGCACGTATTTGTTGGAAAAGAGCACGCCCGTTCCCTGAATACGTCCCGAAATCCCGAACACCGAGCGTCCGCAATGCTCGAGGCGGCAGGTGCGCAGCCAATGAAGCGCGTATCCCGCGGAAATCCATCCGTCGCCGAGATTTTTGGTGTTGCGGTAGGAGACCACAACCTGCTCGCCCGCGTCAAAGGCATCGTTCATGCGGCTGATGTAATCGTGCTTGAGCAAATTGTCGGCGTCGAAAATAATATAGGCGTCAAAGCTCTCGCGACCGTAGTCGCGCTCGATCTGCTCAAACAGAAATTGAAGCGCATAGCCCTTGGTGCAATGCTCGGTGTCAAAGCGCTCGTAGCAAACGGCACCCTGCTCACGCACCACACGCGCGGTTGCATCGGTGCAGTTGTCGGCTACCACAAAGGTGGTCAGACATTCGGCGGGATAATCCTGCATGCGGATGCTCTTGAGCAGATTTCCAATCACCGCCTCCTCGTTTCTGGCTGCGATCACAATGGCATAGCGATGATTCTTTTTTGCAGGCTCGTATTTTTTCGTCCAAAAGAGCCCGATCACAACGAAAATCGCGCGGTAGGCGTAAAGCACGCCGAGCACCGTTGCGATGATATTACAAACAAGCAAGACGGGATGCACTGCGAAAATTCCTCCATTGATGTTTTTTCAGACGCGGTGTGGCGTCATGGGTCTATTGTACCATATTTTCGCACAGAAAGCAATAGGCAAAGTCGCTTTTGTGGTTAATCGGTCGAAGCAAGATGCACCAGAACCTCCACCATTTTGCAAAGCGCATTGACAGGAATGAACTCGTGCACGCCATGGAAATTCGCGCCACCCGTGCAAAGATTGGGACAAGGCAGTCCCTCGTAGGAAAGACGCGCACCGTCGGTGCCGCCGCGAATCGGAACGATCTCGGGCTCCACACCAACCGCCAGCATTGCCGCCTTGGCGTTCTCGATCAGCTCCATGTGCGGCAGGATTTTCTCTTTCATGTTGTAGTAGCTGTCGCGGATCTCGATCGAGCAATACGCACCGCCGAATTTCTCATTGCAGCGCTCAACCAGGTCATAGAGAAACGCCTTGCGCGCCTCAAAGGATGCGCGATCATGGTCGCGGATGAGCATGGAAACCGTAGCTTCACTCTCACAGCCCTGCATATCGTGCACGTGATAGAAGCCCTCGTAGCCCTCGGTGTGTGCGGGTATCTCGAGCGGCGGCATCATGGAAATGAACTCGGTTGCCATCAGAGCCGCGTTTTTCATGCGTCCCTTTGCCGATCCGGGGTGGATGTTCACGCCCTTTACGGTCAGTTTTGCAGACGCCGCATTGAAGTTTTCATATTCGATCTCGCCAAGCTCACCGCCGTCAACCGTGTAGGCAACCGACGCGCCAAAGCCCTGCAGATCGAAATGATCTGCACCGCAGCCGATCTCCTCGTCGGGAGTAAAACCAATCGCGATCGGTCCGTGCGCGATCTCGGGATGTGAGATCAAATACTCGCAAGCAGTCACAATCTCGGCAAGTCCAGCCTTATCGTCAGCGCCGAGCAGGGTGGTGCCGTCGGTTACGATCAGCTCCTGTCCAATATAGCGAGAAAGCGACGGAAAAAGCGACACCTCGATCACCTCGCCGCTCTCACCGAGCGGAATGTCGCCGCCCGTGTAGGTGACGATCCGAGGGGAGACGTTGGCACCCGAGGCATCGGGAGAGGTGTCCATGTGCGCGATCAAACCGAGCACGGGCAGATGCTCCTTACCCGCCGTTGCGGGAAGGTGGGCGTAAACGTAGCCGTATTCGTCCATGTGCGCGTTGGAAAGACCGATCGACGCCAATTCCTCTGCCAGATACGCACCAAGCAGCTTTTGTCGATCGGTGCTCGGCACGGTGGTGCTGTTTTCGTCGGAGCGTGTGTCAAAGCTCACGTATTTCAAAAAACGCTCTGTTACGTTCATGTTGTTTCTCCGTTCGTTTATTTTTCAAAGCGGGGTGTTTTGGAAAAAGAGTCAAGGTCCTTCAGCACGCAAAAGCGCAAGCGCTTTAGGTTCAGGATGACCCACGGGAACAGACTGCGCTGTGGGATTGAGCAAAACCGATCCCCTTTAAGAATGCAGTTCAAATAGCCATCTATTCCCTTTTCTTGAAAAGTTTTGCGGGGATGGGGGCGCGGGGGAAGGCGGAGCTTTTTCAAAAGCTCCCCTTCCCCCGCAAACCACTCCTACTCTCACTCAAAATGCCCAGTTGCCGTTGGCAAAGATGGGGACGCGCTTACCGTCACGGGTGATGGCGGTAATTGAGAGATCGGCGGTTCCGATCATGAAGTCGACGTGGATCATCGAATCGTTTACGCCCTTTGCGATGCATTCCTGCATGGTGTATTTGTCGTAATCCTTGATGGTGTTGGTAAAGCCGAAGCCGAGAGCGAGATGGCAAGCAGCATTTTCGTCGAAAAGCGTGTTGTAGAACAGAATTTCGGAGTTGCGGATGGGGCTGTCGTAGGGAACGAGCGCACACTCACCGAGATATGCAGCACCCTCGTCCATCGAGATCATCTCGCGGAGCAGGTCCTCGTTCTTTTCGGCATGAACCTCAACTGCTTTACCGCCTTCGAAGCGGATCGAGAAGTTTTCAATCAGCTCGCCGCGGTAGGAGAGCGGCTTGGAAGCAACCACAAGACCCTCGGCAACACCTCTCATGGGAGAAATGAATACCTCCTCGGAGGGAATGTTGGGATTGAACTCGATGCCGCTTCCCTGCGTCACCTCGGAGCCGCCCATAAAGAGCGCATCCTCGATCATGCCAACGCGGAAATCGGTGCCGTTTGCCGAATGATATTCGAGCGTTTCAATGCCGAGGCTGTTGAGGTAATCGCAACGCGACTGCAGATCGGCGTTGTGAGCCTGCCATGCGGCAACGGGGTCCTCGTCCACGCGAGAGGTGTAGAGAATGGCTTCCCAGAGCTTTTCCATTGCGCGCGAACGGGTTTCACCGGGGAAGATTTTTTTCGCCCATGCGGCACCCGGAACGGCAGCGATGCACCACTGATACTTGTTCTCCATTGCATCGCGGTAGGGCTTGATGATCTTGTAGCGAGCCTGCGATGCCTTGGAGAGCTTTGCCTGATTGACACCCTTGAGACCGTCGGGATCGTCGGACTCGAGGTAGATGCGAACGGAGAGGGTCTCGCTCTGATGCTTGAGCTTGGCAACCTCCCAATCCTCCATCTTGGAAAGCGTTGCGAGGCTGCGCTTCTTCTGATTGATCTTGGTGATAGGCTGATAGCTCCACTCAACGGTCACCTTGCGTGCGCCGAGCGCATAGCACTCCTCAACAACCATTTTCACGAATTCGGGCTGATCGAGGCTTGCCCAAATTTCAACGTCCTGCCCTTTTTTCACGTTTGCGCCCATCACGGCGATGAGCTTTGCGTATTTTCTCAAAACTGTTTTTTTCATGTTTTTTATTCATCCTTTCAAGAGATCGTTCAAAAAATAACCACATATTATTATACACAATTTTCGCGTATTTGTCAATCCAAAGTGCATGATTGCTCGGAAAAAGTCAACAAAAAATGGAAAGAAAAACGAAAAGAGCAAAAGAAAAGACTTGACAGACGAGAAAACATGTGGTATAATTGGAACGTTGAAAAGAAATAATGTGAATATTGGGGTATAGCCAAGCGGTAAGGCACCAGACTTTGACTCTGGCATTCGTAGGTCCGAATCCTGCTACCCC
>ERZ780157.3546-NODE-3546-length-12958-cov-4.472216_pt1 | contig 12958 bp, 13 predicted proteins | sample MGYA00511169_ERZ780157 | MGnify/ENA primary metagenome ERZ780157 (study PRJEB29588, sample SAMEA1965149) | human gut metagenome | biome: human gut; feature: human-associated habitat; material: faeces | place: Denmark | collected 2008/2010 ... | reverse complement strand
AAACAGCCGCAAGATTGTCCCCGGAGAAGGGCTTGTGGGGCTAAGCGACGAAGACTATGCGACGGAAACGGTGGCATTGTCTACGGATTTTGCTAGGGTGCGCCTCGACGACGGATACAAACTTGCCGCTACGGAAACGGTGCGGTACAGCATGTTGGACGTCAACAAGCACGTCAACAACACCAACTACATTACCTTTGCCGAGGATGCGTGCGGATTCCACGGTGCGACTAGTGTGGAAATAGTGTACCACAAGGAGATTGTCGGCGGAGATATTTTGCTGTACGTCAAGCAGGAAGCCGACGTGTATTACGTTGTCGGCGAAGTGGACGGCACAATGTGCTTTACAGTAAAATTGGCGTAACGCAACGTTGTGTAAGTAAAAAAAAGGTTGTATTTTTGTGTCGATATATGACGAAGCGGCGCAAGATAAACGGAGAATAAAATCAAAAAAAAATAGGTACGTATGCAAAAATTACGTACCTATTTTGATTTCTACCTATGGAAAGCAGTAGTGTTACAGCGTGTTTACGCAACCCATAAAGTCTTGCAGTTGGGCGCACAAATCCGTGCAATCGCCGTTGTTGATGATGTAGTAGTCTGCCTTGGCAATGGGACCGCCCTTTTCGAGGTTTTCGATTTCGGCAATGTCGCGGCTGTCGACTTGTTCCGACGTGAGGGGGCGCACTTCGCGGCAAGCAAGGCGTTCCTTACGGATGTGGCTGTTAGTTACCACGGCAAGCACAATCAGTCTGTCGCCGAGCAGTTCGTGCAAAATTTTGTATTCCGACCAGCTGTACAAACCGTCCAAAACAACGTTTCCGTTTTTCAGCTTTTCCAGTATTTCGTCCTTCAGTATCACGGCAAATGCACCCATGCCGTACTTTTGGCGCAAGCCTTCTCGCATTTTGCGTTCGTTGGCTTCGTTAATTTCTATCCCTTGGCGTTTCAGCTCCGACACGGTCACTCCGCCGAAGTAAACTCTGTCCCAACCCTTTTGACAAAAAAAGTCGGCAACGACGCTTTTGCCCGAGCCGCACATTCCTACAACAGCAACTGCTTTATTCATAAGTACCTTTCCTTTGCCCGAAGTTTTTACCCCAAGCACGATCTTGAATATTATACTACAAGACAACAAAAAAAGCAACCGAATACGGTTGCCAATTTGCGGTAATGTGGATGTCTAGTGGTAGTAAAGCGTCCATAAAATGTAAGCATTTGACGCCGTTAGTTGGGCGCTTTTACGCAAAGACAGCTTGCCAAATGCTCGCTTGTAGTACTATCCAAGTACAACTGCACTCCCATTTGACAAAAATCATCCCAACTAACGGCGTCAAATGTGCTTCGCAGTTGTGGGGACGTAGACGACGGACAAGGCGTCGGTAGGTGGATGAAGCAATACTTGATGTAGTATTGCAAGTACGCATAGCGGCGCATTGTTCGAGTATCCGTCCCCACAACCTTGCATTTTCGGTCGCTCGGTCGCCTGACATCAGGCGCTCGCAACGTGGCAATAACTCCCCGACCACGCTCACACCCCTTCCACCACCTTTGTGGCTACGCACCACTTTGCCAATACATGTGCGGCAACTGCGAGGCATATACAGTGTACATCAATTTGTAATGTTATTTTTGGCAAAATACTGTCAATAATTTGAACAAAAACACAAAAACGCTTTATTTTTGTGACTTAATGTGATATGATATTCGTACTATATAAAGACTAAATTGTTACGTCAACACTCGTGGCGTTGAAAAGGAGGTGCGCATGACGGGGATTATTTTTGACTCGGTTATTATCGGCGTGGGCGCAATTGCCCTTATCGTCGGACTGATACGTGGCTTTGCCAAACAACTTGGCAAAGGCTTTTGCAGTCTTGCAGGCATCGTGGGCGCGTTTGCCGTTTGCTTTGTCGTAATGAACCTAATAAAAACCGCACCTTGGAGCGTGTACACAAGCTTTGTCAACATTACGTCCGGTTGGTTTGCCGAGGGCACGGGGCTTGGCAACTTTGCCCAAAGCCTGACGGGTATCGAAGCCGTCGCCAAGGCGCTAAACGACACCTACGGCGGAAACGTTGCGTTGATGTTCGGCACTATCCTTGCCGACGTAATATTCGACGTCGTGTTGTGGCTAATTAGCTACTTGGTGATAAAATACGTTCTCTACGGCATTGCAAGCCTGCTTAAATTGCTTGCAAAGGTTCCTGTGTTCAAATCCATCGACCGCTTGTTTGGCGGCGTGTGGGCGGTTTTGGTGACCTACGCCATTGTGGTTGTGTTGCTGTACACCGCCGTGGTTGCGTTGGGCGTCAAGTTTGGCAGTGACGGCGGAGCGTTTGCAGGTTTGCTTGACGGAATAAAGAACGGCGTGAGCGAGTCCGCCGTATTCAAATATGTGCACGAGTACAACATTGTCGGCGCAGCTTGGGCAAAATCTTTGTTTAAGATAGACGTGATAGGCTTTGCTGTGCTGTAATTGACGGAAAATATAACGTAAAACAATTTGACAAAACGCAAAATTCAAAAACCCAGAACACGCATTTCGAGTGGTCGAAATGCGTGCTTTTTGATGTTGTAAGACGATAAATTGCCGATGGAAATGATTTGCAAAACGGCAAAATCAAGTAAGCTGTTACGCATTTTACAAGCGTAAAAACAATAACTTGCACCAATAAGTTAGTTTTTTGAGGACTTATTTGCACCTTTGGCGAAAAAACACTGAAATAAAAGTCGCCGAAGATGATATTAAAGGCAAGTGGTCGGTCGCCTCACATCAAACGTTCGCAACGTAGCAATAACTTGCCGAAACCACAACCCATTTCCACTACCTTTGTGGCTACGCACCATGCTATATCGTGTATGACAATCCAGGAGGCGTTCTGTGGATAAGTACCATCAAAAGTCACCAAATTGTGGATAACTCCCTCGATTTGCACAAAAAATGTGGATAATTCCCAACTTTTACACCGTTTTCGGGAAGTTATCCACATTATCACCGCCATTTTGGCGCATTTTGACTTTTTTACAATGATTTTTTTGCGACCTTTGCCCAACGGCAATTGCTCGGTTACATCAAACCCCTTTCTTCCAACAAAACAAGCAACGTGCTAATTGCGTCGTCGGCTAGTCTGCCTAATTCGTCTATGTCGTCGGTTTCTTTATCGTAGCCAATCAATCCGCCAAGAAGGTCTGTCAAATCGATGATTTCGTCCCTTGACATTTGCCGAATGTCTTGTTCGGTCAATGTTTTTTGCTTGTATACTTCGTTTATAAGTCGCAAGTCGGTTTCGCTAAATTTTGCTCTCGGCATATTGTTTCGGTTGTTACTTTTTGAATTTGTCATATTTATTTGATGTTTTTTTATGCAACTCGTCGTTGTAATTGTGTTTTTTGCCCTACCGTTGCGATTGTTTCACGTGTTTCACAATAGTTCCGCAACTCACGAAAAACAGCTGAAATGCACGAAAACACGCCAATTTTGTCTACTTTTGCAATGTTTCACGCGTTTCACAAACCTTGGCAGTTTTGATGAGTTTTGTAAAGTATCGTTTATTTTCTAAAACAATACTTGCACCGTTTGCAAATGAGCCGCAACGCTACCGCACTCCACCATGGTAACGCCGCAGTCATTTGCACCGGAAACAGCACCACCATGACACACCACGCCGTAGTTTACACGGTAAATGCGCATATCCGCACGGTACACGAACTCCATTGCGGACTTTGTTTCGCAGTCCACTACAGAAGTTAACTTACCATTTGTGTAGGCAAACTCGGTTACGGCTTTGGTCATCACTTCTTGGTGAGCTTTGTTAAGTGCCACTGCGTAAACCTTGACAAGGCTGTCGTACACGTATTCGTAGCGAGTAACGGACAACTTTTTGTTGAATTTGTCGTAGGCTGTTACCGACGAAAGCAAGCCTGTAACGTCGTCGTACGCAAACTCGACAAAGCTTTTGACGTTGTTGCCTACCTTTTTGCGCCCGTCGTACACTTTGACCAACCTTAGGTGAGCGTCGTACTCAAAGTACTTTACCATAGACGTGTTTTGACAAGATATACTTTTACTCAACAAGCCGACTACAACGCCGTCGATTGTGTACTTTGTAAAAACAAACTTGTTGCCTAAGCCGTCTTGCAATACGTATTCCGTGGATGTTTCCGTAAGCACGTTGGTTGCATCATCCTCTGCATAGAAACGCATTCCGGTACTGTCGAATAGTTTGAACTCGTGCGTATTACCGTCGGCGTCGATGTATCGAGTAACCTGTTTGTAAGATCCGTTGCCGATAGGCTCTTTTTCACGAACAATGGCTTGTTGTAAATTTAACTTCCAACCATTGCCTATACCGCGAAAAATACGTGAAGCATACCTACTGCATTGGGAGTTGTACACGTGCGAAACGCCTATTGCGTAGCTGTTTGCACCGATTGCCGCGTCGTTTGTTCGATACAACACTCTTCCGGTTTGCAAGTTGACGGTGGGGTTGTTGCCGTAGTCCGATGCAGGGAAAGTGTTACCGAACATTACTTGGTTTGCAGATAGCGACAACACCTCGATTGCGACCGAGTTGTCCCCTCGCAAGTCCGATTGCCCGACATACGCATCACCACTGTACAGTCCGCGTATGTTTTCCGTTTGTGTACTCATAACGCACCTCTAAGCAATCGCGACGGTGTTTGACGACTGACTGACGACAACGCTGACGCCCGACGACTGAATACTAACATTGACAATGCTTTTACACTTGTTGCATTTTACTTGAACCTTACTTCCGTCCTCACCTTCCAGCAATTTATGTCCGCATTTGGGACAATTTACATATGTCATGACCACATTCTCCTTTGTAGATATTGTCGTAACATGTACAACAATTAAATTATACCGATTGTTTTTCGGCAAAAACTATCAAATGTTGAGAGAATTTTTTTATTTTTGTGTCACGAAATTGCTTTGAAAATTGTCCTTGTATATAAGTAAAATAAATTTTATATCAGCTAAATAAGCGCAAAAAAAAGGACGAGCGGTAAACTCGTCCAAAAAAATCTTGAAATCTGTTGAATGTTAGTCAAAAATGCTCGCAAGTACTTGACTGAAGTTATCGGAGCTGTCGAATGTAAGTTGCGTATATTCAACATACAATTTCACATCGTCGAACTCTGCCTTGCCATTAACCGAAACGGAATACACTTCGTCGCCATCTATGGTATAGTTGTACTTCCAATCAAAACCTTTTACTGTGGCTGCGTTTTCGTATTCTTTATTATTTGTTTCGTATGAATAGTACTTGTTGACAATAAACACCAGTTTTATGGATAATGTTTCTTCGGTATCGTCTAGTGAAGCCACATAAAATAAGGTATCGCCGCTTTTGCTGTCATAGTATCGAATTACGTTCCAAAGTCCCGAGTTTGAAAATGTATTTCCGTTTAGATAAAGTGAAATATCGCTTATCTTTGCCTGTGTATTTACAATATCTTCTTCAAAGTAGACTTTATCCGAAGAGTTTGGAAGAAAAATGACAAGAGAAACGACCAACAGTACCACCACTAACGAACTGGCAGCGGCAATCCACATTGCCTTGAATGACTTTCGTTTTGCTTTTGCATTTTTACACGCCATTTTTTCTATCAAGGCTTTTTCGAATTCTTCGTTTCTGTATTCACTTCTCGACGTTTCCGCCATATCTTCAAGTTTTTTTCTTATTTGCATATTATCCCTACGAAATTACAACACTGAAGCAATCGTCAATTGTTGTGTTGTAGTTAATATTGTAAAATGCCGACGGACATTTTCCCAATCCCGACGCTACGGACAAATACTTGTCCACTCTCGTCGAACCATTTGCCAACGTATATGTTATTTCCTTATACCCAAATACAGCCATCGTATGAGTACCATATCCGTGCATATTATCCAACAACTCATGGTCGTTATACTTGGTTAATTCCGTAACCGTATAAACTTCACAGAAAATTGCAAGGGGCTGATTGTTGTCGAGCTTTTGCTTTGCCGTATTGTAATTAAACTTGCCAAACGACATGCACGAACTGTAACTTACATTATTGTAGCCTTGTCGTTTGCTGTAAACTTTGATGCCGTTTTTGAAGTTGGCAACCGTCGTTCCAGGTGCGTCGACGTTTGTTTTCATATCCGCACCGAGTTGTAACGCCATGTCATTTAGCGTAGTACTACTGCCCTTGTAGGCATATTGCCCACCCAAAGTTGTATACGCCACATAGTTGGGAATAAGATTTTCGCAAAGGCGATCCCAATACTGTATCAAATTAGCTCCGGCATTAACGGCACAAGCATTTGTCAATCCTGAAATTCCTGCTATTCTGGGATGAAGCGCAACCAATTTTTTAGTATTTTCGCTACGATTGGTGAAATACACAGTTTCGTCCGAATATGTAAATTCCGTTCCACCGAAATAATGGCTAACCTCACGCAACGAGGCAAGTTCCTCATCTGTCAGCGCAACGTCCGAACCAACCCAATAGTAGTTACCTTCGCTATACTTCAAAAACGTTTCAAAGGTCACGTAAATAAACTTTGAGATTGTGTCATGCTCGATTGAGCATTCGCCTTGCGGAACAAGTTCGGCAACTTCACAAACGCCAAGCGTATTGACAACTACCGCATATCCGCGCACACCGTTTAGTGTATAGTCGTAGACATACCCGAACGGATGTAGGTCAATGTCGTACAGTACTTCTTTTTGCGCAGATAACTCGTAGTTTTCATCCGTCAGCGCTAATTCTTCGACAGCGGAGATAAACACCTTGTCGTACTCATCACCCGTTAGTTGCTCGGCAAAAGCAATGCTTCCGACCGAACATACGGTAGCTACTAGTAGCCCGATTACAAGCACTAATGCAATTGTCTTCAAATGGTTCTTTTTCATAAAAATGTCCTCCTTATTGGCACTTTCTACCTATAGGACAATTTTCTTAGCCATTTCGTGACAAATTTTTATAAATTTTTTCCATTCTTTTTAGCGCACGGCGGAATTTTTGACGAATTGTGGACTCCTTGCCACCCATAAACTCTGCAATTTCACCAAAGGTAAACCTATCCCACGTATGCAAATAGACTATCCGTTGTTCCTCTTCGGTCAATTCGTCAATAACATCATGTAGTGTTAATCGTTCCTCGACGGAAAAATCTTCGGCGACAACAATGTCTTTTATACTTTCTACAAAAACGTACTTACCGTCCGCTAAAACTATATTGCGAGCTTGATTCATACAGCAAGTCAACATCCAAGACATCGGCTTGTCGATATAACTTCCCGAATAAGTTTCCTCTACTAACTTCGAGAATACCGATTGCACTGCATCTTCCGCAATACTTCTGCCAAACTTTTTTGAAAGTATTTTGACTAGGTTTGGATAAAACTCCTCGAATAATTTAGCTAAATTCCCCTCTTTGTGCAAATGTCTAATTATGAAATTAAATTCAGGAGCATCCATTATTGAGCCTTCTTTTGTACGAAAACAATTAGTCCGTCATGGTTTTAATTAGTTTAAGCAAAATCTCTCGTTTGTCGGCGGAAAGTACTTGCCACAAATTGAGCAATTCTCTTTGTTCGTTGTTTACAACCATCATTTCCTGATCGTCTTCGCAAAATAACTCGGACATTGTAATGCCTAATGCGCCACAAACCTTTTCCAATGCATCTACGCTGGGCAAATAGTTTCTTGCACTGTACCAATTTTGTATGCAGGCAGTAGTCAAATCGGATTTCTGTGCGAGAGCATATATCGTCATATGCTTTTGTTCCATTAAGACTTTAATTTTTTGTCTAACATCCATAAGTTTTGTTCCTCGCACGATATATACTTAGTTAGTACAATAATTATATACAATTTCAACTATACACATAAATAGTTGTGGTTTATGGTAATTACAGTCATAACTACATATACTTAAATATATTTTGTACTACACACTCAACAATAATTCATGAGCGTATTGCAAGGATAAATTAAACAGTCCTTACAAAGACTTACAGAACCTATACTTCATTCTCGTATATACACTTCACCAACCGCGTGTTGAGTATCTGCACATACTTTTCCGTAACGCACCATTGTTCGGCAAGTTGCTTTTGCGTTGGGTTGGTGCCTGCGAGGTACATATCTTGCCACAAACGTTGCACGGGGCGAGGGGCAGTTTGGATTGCGGCGTTGTAGTCGGCAAGCAGTTGCGGAAAGTTTGGCAGGCGGCTGTCGGACACCTTCACGTTTGTTTTTCCTTGGGCAAGTTGCGTGTAGTACCACTTTATGACGCTTAACTCGAAGCGTATTTGTCGTTCAGTTTTCAGTTTTTCCTCCTTCGGACTGACTTCTACCGTCCATTTATTTTTGCACAGTCAGGCATATAACAAAGTTGGGGTTGTGACGAAGGTGCGTGCGCTTGTCTTTTATACAAGTCGTCGGCGCTAACGCGCCGCCGAGACAAGCGCACGCACGCCGAAACCAAATAGGGCAAACATGCAGCGAAACGCAAAGCACCGAACGGAAGCGAAGTTCGCCGCTGACCCGCTTGCGAACCTTCGCTTTCCGTCGTGCGGTATTCTTTACAATTATTCACTTTGCATATTTTGCCCATATTGTTAGTTTTCGGTGGGCATTTGCGCCAATGTCTCTTTACTCGCCTTGCCTAACGGCGCACAGTCTTTGTACACTACAAAGTCGTCAAACAGCAACAGTTTCTTGTCTTCCATTCCGGTGCGACACACTACGTCCTCTTCGTTTATGTCCAATACATAAAACTGCGGTAAGCCTTTACTGTACACTATCCGCTCGCCGCTCTTCTCGATGTACTTCATTATGTACCGTAAGCTGTCATCCAGCACTGCGTTTGTATCTACCGCTTTGAAATCGCTTCTGCCAAACCTTTCGTTAAAATACGTGTTTTGCACCGTCGTTTGCATTCTGTGCGCACTTGTGTTGTAGTCCGTTACTACCGTCAGTATCCCCGGCATTGTTTCTTCGGGTATACCAAACAATCCATGAAAATGTAGTCTTCCGCTTTCGGGCGCGCGTTCCCACACGCCTATGTATTTCCATCCTTTTCTACTGGATAACAGCGACAGACAATTTCTTAGCTTCTTTCTGAAAGTCTTTTCCGTATGCAGTTCGTTGCTGTACGTAAACGTACAAAAATAGTTCCATTCTTGCAGGTTTGCTTTCCTTGCCATGCGTATACGACGGTAGATCATATTGCGGTGCTTGCGTTCGTACTGCGCAGAAATAAAACTCTTGCAAGTTTCTTCATCTCTAAAAAACGGCAACAAATTATCTCGCATAAACTCTCGCTCTTGGCTTTTCGTCATCCCTTTCGTGTTTTTGTACAGTTCGTCAAATATATCCTTTACAGTCATCTTCTTTTTTCTCTTTCCCTCGGTATTTTCCTCAAAAATATCGTCAAAATCTTCATACGTATCGTCTTTTTTATCATCAAAGTCTATCTCCATCTGCTCGCCGAACATCAATTCCGGTGCAGATATTCCACCGTTCGGCGGTTCGGTTATTCCTTTATCCCCGTTCCAAAACGTACCCGATCCAAAGTCCTCGTCAAGCACATAGTCAGGTACGTAATCCCACGTAAACATCGTTTCTTCCGCATATTGTTTCTTGGGTATGGCAATATAGTGCGCCCCGTCGGAGTACACTTTTGCCTGTCTGTATTCACCCACTCACTTTACCACCTCCTACACGCTGTCGTCTTCGTCGGTATACAAGGCGTTTATGAAATAACTGTTTTGTTGTTTAAGCTCGGCAACCGTGGCTTTTACCGAAGTATACTCGGGGTAATCGTTTAAGCCTACCGTGCTGTCCTTTGCAAGCTCATTAAAATAATCGCTGAAACAGTCCGTACTTGCACGCTCTGCATATATCTTGCGGTTCATCAAAAAGTACTTCTTCTTTTCCGCTTTTCCGTCCATTGTGCCGCGCCGTTTTTCCATACTTACCACGCAATACCCGTACTTGTTGTACATCCGCATGTTTCGTTTGAATGCCCACGTGGCAATCTTCTTGAACAAATACACCAACAATGTGTTATCTCCCCTTAAATATCTCAGCTCGTAATACAGCGACAAAAACCTATTAACCACCCACTCGTACACCATTTCTTCCAAGGTATAAAACGGCAAGGTTATTCCTTGTTCAGATGAACCCACTATCTGAATAATATCACAAAGATCACGTGCGTCCGCGCCCCAACTTTCGGGACGTTGCTCGTCACAAAACACCTTTACGAACGGAAAATAATCCACCGTCGCCGCATGCCTGCACATCTTAAGCCATGCATTGAACATATCGTTCTTCTGGTTGGCAACTTCATCGCTTTTCTTTACTTCCCTTAACTCTAAATTGTTTCCGCGTTCCTTGCCTACTTCCGTTATGTTTATTACCCCAAACTCGAAACAGCCTTTTGCCTTATCCGACACCTTCTTTCCGAGTCGTAACAAATCGAAATCCAAAATATGCGCAAAGCGACTGTCCCTGTAACCGTCGGGAAAGAAGTTACTGTTCCACAATGGAAAGTTTCCGCCATCAATCAGCAAGTTGTCCGTGCGGATAGAGTAGTTGCTAACAATTAAACTACTTTCAATAACGTAAATAAAATACAACTGTGCATATGTCCTTAACGCCGTCCATACATCTACCACTTTCAACCTATCGTCAAACACAACGCCGTACCTTTCATAGTCATACCCGTACAACTCGTCATTGCCACCTTCGTCACCTGCTCGCTTTTCGTCCACCCATTGCCTGACCGTTGCCAAGTTGTACACCTTTCCGTCGTCCATTGCCGCTCGCAAATCCAACTCGAGCAATATCCACGGAAAATACGGAAAGCGCATATCCCACTTTTGCAGTCTGCTCAATGCTTCCTGCCGAAACATCACTTCCTGGCTCAATGCCATGTCCGTAATGCACGTAGTCTTTTTCTTTCCCATACTTCCGCACGCCATAGACACAATTGGCAGTTCGTTAATAAACCCACAGTTTCTCGCTTCCATATGCCACAAGCCGTTTCTTGCCGCCTTGGCTCGCCACCTGCAAAACATCCATACTGCCAACGCAACAAGCAGTAACGGGGCTTTTGTCAGAATAACTTGCAAGTCTACTGCCAACCTACAAACCTGCATATACAAATGCACCACGTCAAACGACACCGCAAAGTACAAATAATACGCCACAAACGCCACGGCAATACTTGCCAAATTAAGACTAAACGCCCACAGTACCAACCACAGACGAACAATCCACTGCTTACTCGTTATGTACCAATAATACTGCTTCAAGTACCACATAAACGGCATTAAAATATTGTTTTCAATCATTTTCCACCATTTAAGAGGTTTTGTGTCTTCATTGTATTTGTTATTCGGTCTACGGTAAATGTCTGCCAAAACAAAGTACAATACAACCAACAGAGGCACTACAATTACAAGTACTTTTGCCGTATTTCCCACCGCAACAAGGCTATTTCCGCCCCACGCCACAAAATTATCTTTACTTGTAAATCTCTTCCACGCAACCTGCATTTGCAGTGTAAAATTATTCCAATCGGTAGGCAACCCCACGTCATACCGCATAACTTCAGACAGTCTATTAAACGTCAAGTCAACCGCATATTCCGTCCCGAATAGCTCATTGACGTAATACTTCCCGGCGTTAAACAAGTCCACGCACGCTTCGCAAAACCGTATATACGATTCGCCGAATACAAACACAGCAAGCAAAATAAACCCGACGGACAACACCGCCGTCAAGCATATATTCATTACCTTTATTCGTCTGTCCATTGCTTCACACTCCTGTACAACATCTTTCCGCTTGCTACATCATACAAGTTGTCCTTTCCGACCACTACAAACTTGCGTTCCGTTTTCCCATCGGCATAAACAAGTACGGAATTGTCTGCCATTCCAAGATTTATTACCTTGTTTCCGCCATTTTCCACAATCGTCACATTCAATTCGTCATCGAAGTGCACAACCACGGACTTATCTTCGTTGCGGAACGTCGCTCCTTTTATCTCTTCAACATTGCCGTCAAACTGCCTTAACGTAAAGCACACATACCCCACAATAACGGCAATTACAACCACCGCAAACACGGCAATTATTCTTCGTATCTTCTTCATTTTTCTCTCCTTCAATATCCAAATTGACGGCAACACGTAAGCAAATTTCGCATACGTATTGCCGTTTTTTGTTTTTTTATCCCTTGTTATCCTTAACAAGACTTACAGTCAGCCACAACACGGCGAACGTCAGTACTACAGCCATTAGTACCGGCAGCACCTTATACCCTTTATTCCAGAGTCCGCTTAACAAATCGTCAACATCTTGTCCCGGCTCAACCGTCGGCACAATGTCTATCGGACTATTAACAACGGGCATCGTCGTCACCACACCGTTCTTGCGGTAACCAAGCGAGATAATATCAAAGTCCAGATACGCCATTTCTTGCGTCATGTAGCCTACTACGCCGTAATTTTTGTAACTAAAGCCTTCGTTTACGGATGTCGAGGTATCGAACCTGAACAGATACGTCACTTTGCCCTTGCTCGACGCAGCCTTTACACTTTGTCTGAACTCAGCAACGTCCCTTTCTGCCACCAGATACTTTTCCGAAACGTCCGAGTCGCTCATCCCTTTAATGTCGGCATACTCCACCGCCACAATTGGACACAGCGGCTCGCTTTCGGATTTATCAAATGTGGCGCCGAACGTAAGATAATCCCAGAAACTTGCCTTTCGGCTACTGCCTACCAACGTAAACGTATCATCGCAACTTATGTCTATCGGCATATACCCTGTCTTTTCCACAGTCTTGTACCCGAGCCACCACGAGTAATACTTGTCGCTAAACAAATCTTTACTGTATTTGCCTTGCACGTCCTTACCAAACTGCTCAGAATACTCCT
>ERZ780157.3543-NODE-3543-length-12965-cov-3.269404_pt1 | contig 12965 bp, 16 predicted proteins | sample MGYA00511169_ERZ780157 | MGnify/ENA primary metagenome ERZ780157 (study PRJEB29588, sample SAMEA1965149) | human gut metagenome | biome: human gut; feature: human-associated habitat; material: faeces | place: Denmark | collected 2008/2010 ... | reverse complement strand
AGTACAACTAAACCGTTCTTGTGAAATAGTCTATCGTGGGGTGTTTGTTGCAGTTGAGTGTTTGATAGCGTTGCGTTATGGTCAGCATTGAAACCACATTCTGTTCCTTGTGGAGCGCGTTTTGTCCGTGAGAAGTGCAACGATGGACATTGAGGACGACATCGTCGATTACAGCATTGCTCTGCAAACAAACCACATCGAGTGCCTCTTGCACGAAATCGCCGACTTGCGTAGTGCTTTGAGTGGACGTCATGAGAATAAGGAGATGAGCTGGATAAATGCAAGCAGGAAGCTTATCCTGAGAGTAGTCAAGTGCAGTCGCTTCAGGACATCCAGGACCTTCAAAGCGTGGTGGACAGTGCTAGAGAGCAGATCAGCACGCTCGAAGTGGAAAACGCGCGACTTGCCTCCGATCTTCAAGTGGCGAACGCGAAACTGGAGGAAGAGCGCAGTGCGAGCGACAACGCGCATGTGCAATCCATCCAGCAGATCCAAAAGCTGAACGAGGAGAATGCCAAATTGAAACAGGAAGTCGTGGTGTTGCGTGCGCAGCTGTCGTCAAAGAAGGGAAGTGAGACGGGAGAGAAGAATACACAGATTGAGAGTCTCCTGGAAGAGACCAAGAAGGAAAACGCTCGTCTTCAGAAGAGTCTCGATGATTTGCAAGTGCGCTATCACGCGCTGGAAGAGTTGCATATGAGCTCCATGTTGCCGAGTGCTTCGAGCAAGAGTCCCGATGTGATGGGCGCAGCCAAGGTTTCGAGTATGGCAGCTGCAACCACGCTTCCCACCATGACGGACCCAATGGACGTTCAGTCCATGAGCATTGAGGAGCTGCGGTACAGACTGCAAAGCGAGCACAACCAGCTTGACGCGACCACCGACTACCTCCGCCAGATCGAAGACGAGATCGACCGAGAGCTGGAGGAGCATCTGAGGAAAGAGGATCTTCCTCCCGCCACGGAGGCGACTCACGACAAGCTGCGACTGCTCTTCCGCGTCCTCCAGGCATCTGCTGCTGTGTCTGCAACGAATCCGCGTGAAGTTGAGTCAGTCAGAAATCCGCGTGAAGTTGAGTCTGTCAGGAATCAGCGTGAACCCGAGTCTATCAAGAACCCATTTGAAGCGGAGAACGCTTACCTTCGTGAGAGTCTGAGCATCGCCAATCGCTACCTCGATCGTTTGGTGGGCGACTCGCTGCCAGCAACGGACTCCTTGCAGCACCTGCAGGACCGCTTTGAGGTGGTCTGTCGCCGCTCCACGAAGCTGATGGCGGAGTACCGCGCGCTCCAGAGCCGCGTGGAGAGCGACAGCCCGTCCCGCCTGCTCCAAGCCGTGCAGTCGCTGGGGGGGCACATGCGGGTGATCCAGCCGGGCAGCAAGCCGAATAAACGCGACTTGGAAGAGGCGCTGCAGCGCATGGACATGATCGTCGTGCAGCAGATGCCGCTTCTTGCGGCGAAGATGAAGGAGTACAAGAAGAGGATGGAGTACGAGCGCGAGACGAGGAAACGACTGGAGCGACGTGTGAAGGAAATGGAAACCGTGTCATACGAGGGTTTGTTCAACGAAACACAGCAGAGAATCACCTTCTTCACCACAGGATTGGACTCGCCCACGGACTTGTTCGGCGCGATGTGGTAGTCCTCCAGACACACGTTCGACTTCACCGTCACGTCGTCGCCCGTGTAGGTTCTCAGCAGACGAGCTCCCTTCAGCACGCGGTTGTTCCAGCCCACGATGCTCTCCTCGATCACCGCCCCGTCCTCGATCACGCACCCGCTCATGACGGTGCTGTTCTTGATCACACAGTGGTCGCCGATGCGCACGCCCTCGCCGATCACCACGTTGGGACCGATCTCGCACGACGCGCCAATCTGCACAGATGGATGCTACGCCTCAGCCACGCTCTCCAGCGCTACAATCAGCACATTACCCTGGATGCCCTCTCCCTGAATGAACTTGCTGCCATTCACCTCCTCCTTGCTCTGGCGAACGAAGTCAAGATAGAGCGCAGTGCCAGCCACGTAGTCCTTCGGCTGACCGATGTCCATCCAGAAGCCGTCCAGGACAATCGAGTACAGCTCCTTGTCTTGAGCCATGAGAGGGAATATGTCTCTCTCGATGGACGTGGGCTTGTTCTGTGCGTTAGCGCGATTGCGCATCCCTACGGGAATTCGCTTCAGGATGGAAGACGTGAACACGTAAATGCCCGCGTTGATGTGGTTGCCGACGTACTCCTTCGGCTTCTCGACAAAGCGATCAATCAAACCCTATACATGAAACGCAAACAACATGCGTACCGTTTCATCGGAAACGACCACACCGTACTTCGAAGGATCCGTGACGGTAGTCACCTACGACTCAGGAGCAGGGAAAGGGAATACAGCGATGGTGCCCTCCTTTCCGTGCTGCTTATGGAACTCAAGGAGCTTCTTCAGAGGATAGGTACATGAAACATCACTAGATATGACCCCAAGCGACGCAGAGCCACCTATTGAACACAAAGAAAACGTCCTCATCCTCGAGATACTTCCTGGCAAGAGCAATCGGTCCGGCTACGGAATGAGAACAGAACGAGGGAAATACCCGTTCCCATAGGAACATCCTCAACGGAAATGATAATGTCGATTCCGTACTAACCCTTATGTCCAGAACAAAGATCGAACGTGCTCCTTCACGTACGGAATCGCATCCACCATCTGCTGAGGCATGTAGCTACAGGCCAAGATAACTTCCTTCACGCCGATCTCGGAGAGAGCTCTCAGCTGATGAAAAACAATGGGTCTAGCTGTGAGATACACCACTCGCACCTACAAGTTGCAGAACTCCACCAAGGGCTTCGCTTTGGTGAAGGTGAAAGGGCGCAAACGAGTTCCAAAGCCGCCAACGAGAATCAAAGCCTTCATGTTTACCGAATATGCTAAGGAATCATCAGTTTCTCCGTTTCTCTGATTTGATACATGGGATCAAACGCCCACCAAACGAGTGAGTATGGGTAGGCGAAAACACACGAGCGAGCGGGGAGCGGCGAAAACAAACAGTCAAACTCTTCTTTTCAAACTTCGCCTCCTCCTCCGCGATGGACGCGAAGAAGTCCTCCAGCAGCGCGTCCTCTTCCGGCTTCTCCTTCTCTTCCTTCGCCAGCTCCGCAGCAAGCTTCCGCCCGTCGAACAGTCTCCCGTCCAACGCCTTCATGCACGTCACCGCCTCCTCTTCCGTCGAGTAGCGAACGAGCACCAGCAGCTGCTGCTCGTCGATCGCAATGCCCGTCATCATCCCGTACTGGCGACACTGATCCTCGACGTCCTCCCGCAACTCGGACATGTACGCTACACATCAGCTCGCCCCACTTGAACCACTCCTGTCTATCACGTTCTCGGGAGTGAACATGTTCTGTATCCTCACCACGGTGAGCTGGGAAGAGGACAGGTCTCTCAGCTCGCTCTGAATCGTCTGCTTCTTCTCGAGCGGAGTGTCTCGCATCACCACCAGCCGAATCCCCTTCGACACCTCGAAGTTGTGAAACTAGTCCATGAGGAGAAGCACGAGTCGCGACCAGTCGTTTGCACGTCTTCGCGCCGTTCTTCGTCTCGTACTGCACCACCACGGTGCGGGTTTGCCGCCGAGGATCGATGGTCGTGTCGTTGATGTCCCGTCTACACTTCAAGAACTCCAAGCAGACGCACAGCATCACGGACTCGATCAGTCCGGCACGCGACAGGAACTTCCCTAGCCTCAAGAAAGAGCGTAATGACTACGTATTTCCGCCTCGGTGTATCGCGCCGGCATATTCTCCACCACAGTGGCGAGCACGCGCTCTACGCGCGGTCTATGGGTGAATCACGACAGCAGACACCACGGTGCTCTTTCCACGACCATCCGTGTCGGTTCCGTGCGCTTCTTTGATTTGTGCTGCACGATATACTGTGTGATGCGTTGGAGTGCTTCCTCGTTGCGCTTCTTTTCGTCCTACGGATTACGAAGAAAACAGCAATTCTACGTCGAACAGTCTCATGTACGATGCCGGAAAGGAACACTGCAATTGAGGATAAGGGTCTTCTCCCCGGATCAACCGAAGCAGCACCGATGGGTCGAAAATGCCAGTGCTGTCGATATTCCTCTTGTGTAGCATTTCCTTCAGCTCGATAACGGACATCTGCTTCAGCGCGTCGTCATCGCACACGTCGAATCCGCTCCTCCGTTGCTGCATTCGCCTTCTCTGTCTGTACGCGAATAGAATAGGGGGATCTGAATGGGAACGAATCGCTGTCCCTTTTGGAGAAAATCGGGGCGTTATTCGTCGGTGTTTCGCAGCCACCACCCCTTTCATAATAAAACTCATTGCCTCTAGCTAAACCCTAGAGTCCCCGTCATTTCCATTCGTATTACTCTTGAAATTCTGTTACTTTGAGACACCACGAATCAGTCTTCACTGAGTCCCCGTTTTTCCGCACCGGAGAACATTTCGGAACAAAGAACCCATAGTTTCCATGTCAATGGACAAGAGATCCGATATGAGAGAAGTGTGAGCGATCCCTGTTGCGACGGAACGTATCTTCCTGGTACTACTGTACATCGAAAGACACCGAACGATGTCGTATCGACTCGCCACGACTCTCAGTTTTGGAGTGATGTCGAAAACGATACGTCGTTGCTGCATCCTAACGGTAATCTCGTGTGCTCTCTCCGTACTGCTTCCCCCTTCGTTTTAGGACTCGATGATGGTTCTTGTGGAAACCCACCGTTTTTGGATTCGATTCGTCGAAGTGACCCCGGCTTCCATAGTCCTACCGACTCTCCGCGTCCCTCTGACGAATTGGGTTTGCAACACGAAAGACGAGCTCGGTACCACTCCGAAGGGACAACGGATGAGTCTTCGTTTTTGCACTCGGCCGATTTCATTTCTCTTTTAAGTAACGAGGAATGGAGATTGGGTTTGCCTTTTCGCGCTGTCTCACTTCTAGCTCCGAGTATTTCACCCGCTCCCTTACTGGATTCGCACGAACCGCCTCGTGATCCTTCCGTTTCCCTCTCCCCCACGGCGACACAGTCCATTTCCTCACGTCGCGTTTTCTCCTCCCTCTCATTGCGTAGGCATTCTGTCCCCCTCCGTTCCTTCCTTCTTCTCGAGTGTCGCTCCTCATAATTCTTCATCCAGCGGTGGGCGTTCGCCCCGAGTGCCGGGCTCTCTCCATTTGCCGACTTCTCTCAGTGGATCGAGCTCTCTCGGAACGCCCACTTCTCTCCAACCATCGTCCCTCTCCGAGGACTCAATCGAACAAACGGACGTGGCGCCGTCTCTCTTCGGCGCCGCTTCTTATTCTCCGCTGTACCATTATGATGAGAACTGGACCGAATTCTCTGTTCCACCCAACGCGACTCAGTCCGAAGCGTCGCCAGTTCTTCCGTCGCAGACATCTCCAACTCCTGCTTCACAAGCGCCTTTCATGCCTCCATCATCACTGTCGTCTCCACTCCCAACACAATCCTCTCCAATACCTCCATCATTATCCTCTCCAATGCCTCCAACACAACCCTCTCCACCTCCACCACAAGCGCCTCACATCCCACGCAGTGCGCAATCTCCCCCGGAGGACCGAAACGAGTCCCACGCCTCTCAACACAGCCTCTTTCTGGCCCGTCTCCTTTCCCTCTCCTCCTCGCTCGACTTCAATTCTCTGCATATTACTGTAGTATGCTCGAATTGCGAGCTCAACCCCCACGCGGACCTCGGCGCCTCCTTGTGTTATGATTATCTCAACTTTGGATACTGTAAGCACGAGTACCTCACCGGCATCTGCAACTACCGCCATGTGCCCAACAACCACATCGATGCCGTGGTCGACCGCATGCAGAGTGGGAAGGTAGGCGTCGGGCGGGGAGCTGAGCGGTAGATACGTGTTGGACTCATCAAACACTGTGATGGACGCTTCATCGTCGCCGACATGCCGGGCTACTCTCCCGACTTCCCCGGAGAACTCAACGCGCACTCGACTGTCGAGTCCGACGTGTGCGTGGAGTACTGTCTCACAGGACGGTGCCCCCTGGAGGCGCAGGGGGTTCAGTGCAGGCGTCGCCACCTCTTCTGGTGTCACCCAGAGTGCATTGCCTTATTCTTTTTCCACAACCGGCTTTCGGAGAGAGACATCGCGGCGTGGGGCCTTACGCGTTGCCCGAAGAACGAGATGAATCCGTTTTCAAACCCTAAAGAGAAACTATGCTTTGATTTTGTCAATCTTGGCTACTGTAAGCGTAATCGCGAAGGAAAGATATGCAGATTTCGACATCTGTTCTAAGGCACTGATGATGTGCCAAAGAAACTCAAAGGCGAAGGAGAGCGTTTGACTCGTTTATTCCTCCCTAGCCGCGTGTGCATTGCTCTTTTCTTAAACAAACAGCTCTATGTTACAGGAGGGTTTGGATGTGCCGAAGTATTTGCGAGGAGCGCTGGGGAGGATTCCTATGGATCGCCACGTCAACTCGTCTTCAAACCAATAGAAATCCACGATAAACAGACCAAACACGGTCACATACACGGCTAGGCATCGCTGCTTACCCACCGGTGATGACACCGCAATTCTAGTCATGACAAACGCTGAGAATAGGTACATGTGATACTCATCCCTTTGAATCACGCGATACACTGTATCTTCGACTCGGAGTGTCTACTGTTGAATTCTACGACTCTGTATACAACTCCAATGCTGCTATTATCCACAACGTGACAACACTGCTTCACTAATGGGTAGTATCAACTCCGGATGCTACAGTCGTTGTGTTGAAGCGTGCCTGTTGCGTTTAAAACGGTGCCGTCAGCCAGAATGAGTGCCGCTCCAACGACTCCGTCCACAGAGCTCTATTCATCACCGTAGCAAGAACACTGTGAACGAGGGATCGAACGCAGTCCGTTTCCATGGAGTGCGAGACAAATGATGACTGGGACCCGTTATGCAATCAAGTGGGTGGCGGAATGGTCTCATCTGAATATACTATTTGGAAGGAACAGGAATGCCAAATCAGCCCTTCAAGTCTCAATCCCACTCTTCTTGCTCATCTGCTATTCCACATTCCTCCAATACCATTTCACTTCGCATTTCCCCCAAATACAACTCTTGCTGTGACCCCTCAAATCCCAACAATTCCACTCCACGGGTCGTCAACTGTTCGAGTGAATCATTAGTACAGCAATGAATCCTTCCGGCCCCTCCTCATCCTACCGCGTCATCGGTAACTGGGTTCGCTTTGCTCTTGTTCCCTAACGATTCAGATCATTGAGGAGATTATCGGGAAGGGAGCACAAGCTACAGTATACAAAGGGAGATACAGAAACAAAGAGGACAATGTCGCGATCAAGGAGATTCCCCTCTCCTCTTTTGATGAAAACACGCTGAAACAGATGAAGGTATTGCTAATCCTAGTTGCTGACGCATCAGAGTGAAGTGGAGATAATCAAAGGCCTGAACCATCCCTTCGTTATTCATTTGCTGGACAGCTTCCAGTCTGGAGCCTTCTTTTACATCGTCTACGAGTTTCCTTTGGATTGTCGCATGATTGCATAGATATATCGAGCGAGGATCTCTTTACAAGGTTCTCAAGTCTGGGACCTTTACCCCAGATGCCGCTAGGCGCATTATGCGAGAGGTGCTGCTGGGGTTGAACTATATTCATCAGATGGGCATTATTCATCGGTTTCCTTCTGAGCCTTCCTCTCAGGTGTAGCGATATCAAGGCGGACAACATCCTCATCGACAGGGGCAACAACATCAAAATCGCCGATTTCGGCATCTCCATGGTGAATGGCAGTTCCAAGGATGCAGATGACATCACCGACTTCGGTACCCTTTTTCCACTCTGTTCACTCTAGGCTCTCCGTACTGGATGGCTCCCGAAGTCATTGCGCTGAAACCCCCAACCTCCAAGTCCGACATTTGGTCGGTGGGCTGTCTGTGTCTCGAGCTGCTCACGGGAAAGCCTCCCTACTACAACCTCACTCCCATGTCGGCACTGTTCCACATCTGCTCGGATTCCGTCGTGCCCATCGAAGACCCGTCACACAACATCACACAGGAGTGCATGGAGTTCATCCTGGAGTGCTTCCAGCGCGACCCGACACGCCGCAAGTCCGCCGCAGAGCTCCTCAACCACTCCTGGTTCAAGCAGCACGGAATCCGCACCGAGCGCATGATCCCCGTGCCGCTGAACACCGCCGCGAAGCCACAGCCGACACGTTCAGGTCATACCTTCTCTCTGCCCTCACGTGTAGCCCCTGTGGGTGTTCGCAGAGGAACCCGTCTCCCTTCCAGGCAGTGTTGTCGAGAGAGCATGACGTGCAGAAGCCCCTCACCTTTCCACTCGCGCTCCTCCTCCGCCAGCTCCTCTTCTCTGATGAAGGAAATGGAGGAGCTCGACATTGACAAGATGATCGACGAAGCCGGCATTGGGCTCTCCAATCCTTCTCTTCCTCAGCCCTCCGCGCCTCCGACCACCAGACCAGCCAACACGCGCGTCTCCGCCCCGCCGCTTCAGAAGCGGAGTTCGGTGTGCAACGACGAGCGCGTGAACGACGAGTTCCAGGTGGAGTCGGAGATCATTATGAACATCCAAATCATCTCCGAAGCGAGTCTCGACGAGAACAAGCAGTCCGAGCCGGTGGTGCTGGGCGCACTGAAGGCCATTCTGGAGGCCATCTCCTCGCACTCGTTCACTCGCGCGTTTCTCATCAACAACAACGGTCTCTACCCTCTGGTGAGCACGTGCATCAAATACAAAACCAACTACTCCATCTGCGTGTACTGCCTCCAGGTCGTCCCTCACGTCCGCGCTGACGCGTAGATTCTCAAGGAGATCATGGACTTCGACTCCTCCACGTATTCCTCTCTTCTCCTCATGGGACTGCCCTCCGTCCTGACGTACTTCATCAACTCCTTCTATCAATCGTCCTCCGCCATTCTCAACAGCCAGCAGGGCAAGGCCAAGCCCCCCACGCCCCACGCCAGCACAGACCAAGAAGACCCTCTGGCTGTCGTGTGTGTGAACATCCTCACGCTTCTCTGCTCCGCCACGGGACCCACCCTCGACATGGTGTTCACGAGCGGCTGCCGAGCGCTGGTGGTGCAGCTGCTCGACGCGAACAAGCTGTAGTCCTCGCGGCGCGAGCTGAGGGGTAGGTACCTCGTCGACTGCGGCATCAACTGCCTGATCAACGAGTACAACAACATGACGGCGATCCCGTCCGAGACGCTGATCGACGTGCTCTACCGGCTCAGCCTCACTAAGTTCCTGATCAGCGGCCTCGTCTTCTGCATCTCACTCAATTCGATGAACGTGCTGGATGGCTGTCTGAGTCAGGACTAGAGCTTCTACACGGCGTCCAAAATCCTCACGTTTTTGACGCTCTACACGGAACAGGGCAAGAGCGAGTATGTAAGCTCCATCACCAACAACAACGGACTCGACACGATCGTGTACGCGCTCCAGACCGACGAGGCGCAACTCAACCCGTCTTCAAGCGTTGTGGAGTCGTCGGCGCTGGTGAACTACAAGGTGAGTCACACACGCCGAGATCACCCCTAGTTGGGAGTGTTGAAGTTCATGAAGAACCTGCAGCTGACCCGACAGAACCTGTTCAAGTCCAGCATTCTGGGATACCTTCTCCCGCTCCTCCACTCGCCTCAAGCCGAACTCGTCACATACGATATCGATTTGATGTACGGTTTGGTCTCCTCGTTCACCTCCAGTTCCTCTCTCATCGAGAACGACCACTCCAACCGCATTCTGATCGCCGCCGTGAACAACAACATCATTGCCACCATCCAGACCAAACTCACCGACCCCTCTCTGCCCACCTACGAGGTGCGTTCGCTCTCGCGCCGTAACGCGTAGTCGTTCCTGCAACTCCTCATTCTCATCGGCAACTGCTGTCTGCGCTCCGCCAACCAGGCGATGATCGACCTGTACAAGAAGGCATTGTGCTGTGAATATCTCTTCAACAACCTCGACAACGAAACCCTCTGCGTTGGCGCTTCGCCCCCGTCTCACGTCTAGGCAGACATCCTGGCGCTGCTGAGCTGCTTCGCGAAGAAGGACCACGAGTACGTCGCGAAGCTGAGCTGCACTGACGCCAACCTCCAAGCCATCATCAACTGCTACGCGCTCAACTCGCAGCGGAAGAACGACAACAATGTCATTCGTCTGGTGGAGTTCATTCAGAAGATCCCCAGGGTGCTGATTCTGCTCGGACAGAATTCGTCTTTTATGGAGCGGCTGCTGGCGAACATTCGATCGAGCGCGATGAACCAGGACAGTGTGCTGGTTCTTTTGTATGCGATGTGCGTCGTGGGGAGGAGAATCAGGAGTAGATGCAAGGTGATGCCGAACTGCAGGGAATTCGCTGCATCGTATCAGTTGCTAAATCATGTAAAGTCTATCCGCAGAACCCAGTCCAACAGCAAGGTGATTCGTGCGTTGTTACCACTACTATCCTGCTCTGTTTGTTGAACAGTTTCTTATTCTTCTTTGAGCCCTTCTCATTCCTTTTCTGAGCGCTTCTTCTCCTTATACCACTCTCCTCCTCTCCTCACACCATTCTCAACTTCTCACAAACAAACACGCCAACTATCGTAACATAAACTCTCCCGAACCAAAATGAATCGCAACAAGCAACCGCTCCTTCATAATCGCGTCCGTGGAATACTGCGGCAAATCCAGCTGGAAGAAACACGTGTGCGACACGGGCAGCAGCTCGTCTCCCGCTTTGGAGTAATTCAGCTTGAACGGCCGCGGCCAGTTGTTCGTCTTCGGCAATCGCGACCGGCCCCAGGCAAACCGCAGGAACTGACTCCGATCCTTGTTGCTCAGCTCGCTCATCACTCTCCAGAACCGCTGCACCACGGGATGCGTCTCCGACCAGCCCACATACACCGTGTGCATCTTCAACACCTCCACCGATATCTAGCCATAAGCACCGACCACAACGCTAACCTCGGGCACGCCCTTCACCGCGCGCTCCAACTGCTCCCACGTGAACAGCGACAGCGCCTTCTGCGGCACCAGCGCGTACACGCCCGCCGCGATCGCCTCCGCCGCCTGTTTCCACTCGCTCATGCGGTACTCCAGCGCCAGGTCGTAGAACTTCGTCCGGTTCTCCAGCGTCACCGGCACCTGACTGCCCGACGGCAGCAGCTCCACCTCGTTGCCCGCCGAGTCCTGCACGGCGAACGTCAGGCCGAAGATGTACTCGAACTCCTCGTCGCCGTCGCTCTCCTGGTACTCCTTCACCTGCCGCAGCGAGTTCATGAACCCCGAGTCCACGCGCTCCACGTCGTCCACCGTGATCACGTCGCCCACGATGGTCTTCCAAATGGCGCTGCACAGCTCGATCGACATGAGCTGCTTCGTGCGCAGCGAGATCCCGATCAGGTTCCCCACGAAGGTGTACCTGCGTGTCAGTCTGAACAGTATTCGCCACATCGACAGCGCGTCGCCGCTCTCGCGGTACTTCGGGTTCGGCACGTAGATCGCCTCGTCGCTCTGCTCCTCCGCGCGCGAGTTCGGACACGGCAGGAACAGGTCGATGTGGTCCGAGAACAGGTCCTCCACACTACGCCTCACACCCTTCAATAACACTCACCAGCGCTCGATGGCGTCGTGGTACAGGCCACCCCAGTCCAGACCCTGTTCGCCCTTGTTCTTCACCGCCAGCAGACGGTCGCGCGCGTCCAGGTTGGCGCGCAGCACGTCCACGGGGTACTTCTGCATCTGCCGGTACAGCTGCGCGAACGTGCACTGGCTCGTCATGGCGTTCTTGTCCTCCTCGTCGTACTCGCTCCGCTCCATGTCCGTGAACACGCGTCGGTTGTCCAGCTCCACCACAGGGCAGCTGTCCTTGCCCTGGTACACCGTCTGCACGATCGACAGCTCCAGGAAGTTCTCCTTCACCGACGGGAAGATGTACCCCGTCAGCAGCGATATGTAGCTGCCCAGCGTGTTCGCGTCGCTCTCCTTCGACCCACCCAGGTCCACCAGGTGCACCACCTTCTTCAGCTGCGCGTTGTAGTACTGGATCAGGTACAGGCGCAGGCGGATCTCCGCGTTGGAGAAGGAGCTCAGCGCGTAGTACCGCGCGCGGTCCTCCTCCGTCAGCGCGAAGCTGCTCACCTCGATCGCTTGCATGGTCACGTGGTGCTGCTTCGCGTACTGCTCGAAGGCGCCGAGTAACTGCAGGTCGATGCGGCGCGTGAAGCGTCGGTAGCACGCGACGATGGCGTTGTAGTTGCTCTCCGTCCACTCCTGATTGCACTTGCGCAGAATCAATTTGAGGTAGCGTGGCGGCGGCAGCGACTGGTAGTACAGACAGCGCGTCAGCAGGTACACCGTGTCGATCGTCGACCGCAGACTCGCGTCCACGTCCTCCACCTCCGCCGGGAAGGGCGGGATCGGTGTTCCCTTCACGTTGGGCACCGTCAGCCTCTCGAGCTGCTCGCTGTTCGCGTAGGAACACAGGAACTCGATGAGAAGCGGCAGTTGGGATGGCACCAGGGAGTTGGGGTCCAGACCCTCGCAGAAGCGAAGTACCACGTCGTACATCCCTCTATCGCTCACTCTCTTTCCCATCGCTTACGTCACGTCAGGCAGGGGTCCGATGCACGCACTACCGAGGCTGTGAAGACGAATCAGCAGCTCCACAACACGCGACTTGAAGGGCATGTCGGAGGAGCGCAGATACAGAATCAGGTTCTTCATCGCCGCGCTGAAATAGGCTACGTTCTTGACATCACTGCTCCTGCTGACATCCATGATCAGCTTCAGCGCAAAGCAGTCCCAGTCGAAGCACGACGCGTCGATCACGTCGCCGTCGCCGTTCCACCGCACGTTCTGGAAGGGCTGGACGGTGAACGCGAAGCCCCAGGTCGGTTTCGCCTTGTTGGTGCTCTCGAACAGATATCGCAGCGTGTTGCCTCGGA
>ERZ780157.3539-NODE-3539-length-12982-cov-2.403264_pt1 | contig 12982 bp, 13 predicted proteins | sample MGYA00511169_ERZ780157 | MGnify/ENA primary metagenome ERZ780157 (study PRJEB29588, sample SAMEA1965149) | human gut metagenome | biome: human gut; feature: human-associated habitat; material: faeces | place: Denmark | collected 2008/2010 ... | reverse complement strand
ACATCGCGTTTGATAAATCTACCGGAGAAATCGTAGATGGAAAGAATCTGGAATTGAATCTTACTAAAGTCAGAGAAGAAGCCAAATATGATGGCTATTATTCCATCGTAACCAGTGAATTAAACATGTCCGATTTTGAAATGCGAGATGTATACCACGGGCTGTCTAAAATCGAGGAAACCTTTAAAATTTCCAAAACTGAATTTAGTTCCAGACCGATTTTTGTTCGTACAAATGAACACATAGATGCCCATTTCGCCACATGCTTTACTTCTCTTGTATTGATTCGGTTGCTGCAGGCCAAGTTAGGAAATCGCTATCCTGCAGGTAAGATAATAGAATCGCTCAAAAAATACTGTTGCGTTCCATTAGATGCCAACAATTATAAATTTACTTACTTTGATGAAATACTAAAAACATGTGGAAATGCATTTGATCTAGAACTGGATAACAGATACCGAACAAGACAGCAAATACAAAGAATTCTAAAATATTAAAATTTTTCCTTTAGCAAAAATGATGCTGTTACGCTATACACAAGAATCGGAGCAGCCCTTTATTTACAAGGGTTACGCCCTTTTTATTTCAAAACTTGAGATTATAGCATAAACGCGCCGATATGACTAGCTATTTTTCTGAATTTGTATTATAATCTTTGGAAAATCACCTGTAAAGAGAGTGTGTTTCAACTATTCAGAGCCATACAAATTATGGCTATGGACGATGAATGCTTGCATTCAAAAGGACATATGCCATGATTTATATGGCGAAGTAACCACATGAGTAAACTACGCTGTGAAACAGCGGTTTTACGAATGGGGTCTGAATAGTTGCGTATATCTTCTGTCTTTGCAGCCCACAATATTCTGAGCTGAAGGAATTCCTGACGTAAAGTAAAACAAGGAGAACTCATTCTATGGAAATCCGTGAAGAGAAAGCTGCCATCATTGGTATATTTATTAAGGATTTTGATGCAGTTCCGAAGGTAAACGGGATCTTACACGACTATGCCGAAGACATTATTGGCAGAATCGGTATTCCCTGCCGTGACAGGGATCTGCATGTCATTTCCATCATCTTAAGTACCACTCCTGACAGGATCAGTGCGCTTTCCGGCAAGCTCGGCGCGCTGCGCGGGGTCAGTGCCAAAACCGTATATTCTAAGGTGGAAGGAGCAAATTAGCTTTCTGACACAAAAGAAAGGACAAAATCATGAAAGCAAAAAAAATGAACGCAAAGAAGCTGTTTTCGCTTTTGCTCGCGCTGCTTTTGACAATGTCGCTGCTTGCGGGCTGCGGCAACCAGGGCGGAGACGAGCAGGAAGCTGCAGAGGCGGGCACTGTCAGCGAGATTATCAACGTGGCCGCGTTGAACGGACCGACCGGCATGGGCATGGTCAAGCTGATGGATCTGACTGACAAGTACGCGGTCACGACTTATCAGGCACCGACAGATATCGCGCCGAAGCTGATTAACGGTGAGGTGGATGTGGCGGCGCTGCCGTCCAATATGGCAGCTGTATTGTATAACAAGACCGAGGGACAGATCGTGGCAGTCAGCCCGATCGCGTTAGGCGTCTTATATATCCTTGGGAACAACGCCAACGTGACGGAGATCGAAGATCTCGCGGGTAAGACCATTGTTGCCAGCGGACAGGGCGGCACGCCGGAATATGTGCTGCAAAAGGTACTGGAAAACGCGGGGCTTGAGATAGGAAAGGACGTAAAAGTTGAATGGCTGGCGAGCCACGCGGATGTCAATACGAAATTGCTGTCTGAGGAAGGCACAATTGCGATGATGCCGGAACCGTTTGTTTCGACTGCGCTGGCTTCCGGCAAGGAAGGCGTCACGCAGCTGTTTGACCTCAACGCGCTTTGGAACGAGGCGACCGGTCAGGAACTGCCGATGGGCGTACTGGTCGCAAGAAAGAGCTTCGTCGAAGAGCGTGCCGAAGACCTTGCGGTATTGCTCGCGGACTATCAGACTTCGGTGGATTTTGTAAACAATTCTCCTGCGGAGGCAGCGGCTGCTATTGTCGAAAAAGGGTTTATTGGCAAAGCGGCGATCGCGGAGGCGGCGATTCCGAACTGTCATATCGTGCTGTACAGCGGCGATCAAAAAGACGCGGGGGCGACGATGCTCAAGACCTTCAATGAGACCCTGTTCGCGATGAATCCTGCCGCAGTCGGCGGGGCGCTGCCGGGTGATGATCTATACGACTAACGAGACGTGCGTTCCGTGCATGAGGAGACCGGCAGCCGGTACAGCAGCATTGGAGGCTGCTGTGCCGCGATGCCGCTGGCTTTGGACGGAAGGCCGCATGTGAGAGAGACGCGGTGAATGCGATGGACCGAAAAAAAACAGAATCGACCGACAGGTGTCAAAAAAGGAAAAACGAAAATCGCGTGAAGAGAGCAGGCAGATGGGTCGCCATCTGCCTGTTTTGGCTCGCGTTTTGGCAGACAGGCGCGATGTTCATCGGAAACAGCCTGCTGCTGCCGTCACCGGCGGAGACCTTAGCGGCGCTGGTCACGCTGTTTGGAGAACGGTCTTTTTATCTGAACGTGTTTTGGACTATGCTGCGCTGCGCGCTGGCACTCCTCCTTTCGCTTGCGGCAGGGGGCATCTGCGCCTGGGTGGCGTATCGGAGGGACTGGTTTCGGCAGCTGCTGGCGCTGCCTGTCAGCTTTTTTAAGGCCGTACCGGTGATGGCAATCATTATTTATGTCATCCTGCTGATCCGTTCAGACTGGGTGGCGCTTCCGGTCTGTTTTTTGATGTGCTTTCCGGTGGTCTACACGAACCTTTTGGGCGGTTTGGACGCGGTTTCTGCGGAGCTGCTGGAGGTCGCGGAGATTTACGAGCTGAACGGCAGGCAGCGCCTGCAGCTTGTGTATCTTCCGTCACTGCTGATGCCGCTGCAAACTTCGCTAAAGCTGATCGCGGGACTTTCGTGGAAGGCTGTCGTGGCAGCAGAGGTATTGGCAATCCCTGCCTATTCCTTAGGCTATCAGATGCTGCAGGCTAAATATTATCTGGAGACGCCGCGCCTCTTTGCCTATATCGCGGCCATCGCGTCGCTCAGTATCGGGTTTGAAAAGCTGATCTGCCGGCTGGTCGAGCCGCTCACATGGAAAGCTTATGAGGGCAGCAAGCTGAAGAAATGGCTGCATGCTAAGAATGCTGCGCAAAAGCAAGGACCGGAAAACGGAAGAGAAGTAGGTGCGGCATCGAGTGACGCAGAACGAATGCCTACCGGAAAAGTTCGACAGCCGCAATCGTGTAGTATGAGAAAGGACTTAGGTTTCGGAGATAGTAGAAAGGGCAATATCGGTGGTGGAAGCTTCGTGGCGCCCGCGGTCGCGGTACGACATGTCAGCAAATCCTTTGACGGTCAGCGCGTTTTGCAAGATTTGAGTCTGCGCCTGGAAGCGGGACAGATCACCGCACTGATGGGACCGTCCGGCATCGGAAAGACAACGCTGGCACGTATGCTCGCGGGGCTGACGCTGCCGGACAGCGGTCAGATCACCGTCGACGGCACATATCGGCTTTCTTTTCTCTTTCAAGAAGACCGTCTGCTGCCGTGGCTCAATGTTTATGATAATATCGCGCTTGCATTTTTGAACGCGCGTCGAAGATTCATATGTGACAGTGCAGAAGGAGTTTCCCGTTTTGGAGGCAGCGACGCATCTGATTTGCGAAGAAACGCGCACTCAGCCGACTCGTTCACCTTGCAGAAACACGCGCGGCTGACCACTCTGCCCGCCTCGCGGCAGTTGAGTGGAACAGAAATTGACAGGCGAATCCGCGATCTGGCAGAAGCGCTGGAGTTGACGGAGGCCCTGTACAAGCTGCCAGCGGAGCTTTCCGGCGGTATGCGCTATCGCGCAGCCATGGGCAGAGCTTTCGCGGCGCCGTCAGAGCTTTTGATCCTCGACGAACCGTTCCGCGGGCTGGACGAGGCGCTTAAGCGCCGCATCATCGACCGAATGTGGGAAGCGGAGACCCAGGGCAAGACTGTCCTTTTGATTACCCACCGTCCGGAGGACAGCGAGACGCTCGCGCAGTACGCATTGAGGCTGTGAAAGAAACTGAAACAGCAGGCGCGGTCATACGCGCCTGCTGTGTTATAACGTGCGTCTATAATTTTTCGATCTCTTCGGCAGGAAGCCCGGTCATTTCAGCAATATCCGCAACCGAAATGTTTTTAGTTTTCATGTTCTTCGCAATCTCTCGCTGTTTCTGCGCCGCACCTTCGACAAGTCCTTCGCTGCGTCCTTGCTCTATGCCTATGCGTTCGCGTTCTTTGAGCATATATTCGAATGTCATGTACTTCCGCCTCCATTCGTCCGTATTGAACTTTTTCACACGCGCGTCGATCATGCGCGTCAGCGGGGAAACCTGACTCTGCCGCGGGTCATTCAAGTAGGCGTAGAGTGGTTTCAGCTTCTCCGGCACCTTGTCCGGAGAGCATGCTGCGTTCAAGACTATTTTATACGAAAAATCGTCCAGCGGCAAGTTTTTTTCGATATCCCAGGACTGGAAAAAATACACCGGCGCATCTTTTTTGAAGTAATCAAAAGTACAGATGAAGATCACATAGCATTTTTTGAGTGCTGTGTAGTCCGTGCTCGCTTCCAGACAGTCCAGATCCATGTTGGATTGATAGTAGCGGGCGCGTTTACCGAGGGGAAGATTAGAAACAGTTTGCATTTCAATCTCAACCCAAGTGTTTTCCGATTTTACATATGCATCAAAGCGCACACCATGCATATCCTTGACAAATTTCAGTGATTTTTGCGTTTCGACCGTCAGGGCGCGTGTGTCGCTGCGCGCGCTGTTTGCCTGTATCTCGGTGTTCGCAGCCTCCTCCGCGGCATCTGCGGGCTCGTCGATCAGCGGATTCTGCGATTTCATAATTTTGATCTCACCGAAATCCTCTTCGGGCAGTGCGAGTGCCAGCAACTCCCGGCAAAGCGTCGGGTCGCGCATGACCAGAGAGAAGATAAAGTCGTTGGTGAAAGGCAGAAAATCCGGATCTGGTTTCTCAGAAGATACCAGACCCGGATTTTGTGGTTTTGAGTGTTTAAAGGGTCATACGATGTGCGAGATTGTTGGCCTCGGAAGCAGCAACGAGACGGAACGCGGAAGCTTTTGATTGTTCAAGGTGGTAGATGAGCTGCTCTTTTGCCTTTTCCCAGTCACCTTTCAGGCACGGTTCTACGATCGACATGTGCTCCTTGAAAGTTGCCTCCAGGCGGAAATTCGAAACATTTCCGGTCATGTACCGGAAACGCTCATTCTGCGTCTGGATCGTATCATAGCTTCTGTTGATAAATTCATTCGGGCAGGCGGACATGATCAACGCATGGAAGCGATAATCGAGATCATAGAAGGAATCCTTGTCCCGATAGATTTCTTTGTTAGGATCCCATTTCTTGAAAATATCATAGAATTCATTCAAAGCGGAGACGGAAAGATTTGCTCCGTAATGGGTCAGGACATACGGCTCATACATCATTCGGACTTCAAAGATCATATCAATGTCATTTAATGTCAGAGGACGAACGAGAATTCCGCATTTCGGGCGGATTTCCAGAAGACCTTCCTGTTCGAGACGTCCAAGCGCGTCCCGCACCGGGGTACGGCTTAGAGATAATTCAGTGGTAAGCTGTTCTTCATTCAAAAAAGTACCCGGCGCATACTGACAAGTGACGATCTTGGAACGGATCGTATTGTACGCCAGGGTTTTCAGGTTTATTTTAGGCATAATGGACTCCAGTCTTTTTCTTCTCAAAAAAAATATATAGACTCATACTAACACAAAACAAAATCGTTTTCAAGCAGATGTCGACGGTTTTTGCTAAAAACGTCAATTGGCGTTTTGCACAAGCCCAAAAGCTCGGTTTTGTTGAAAAAGTCAAAAGTGGTGCAAATTTCTTAACACTTATTGACATTGGTGTAAAAAGTATTATAATCTGTTGTATACAACAAAGAATACAACAAATTTGATTTTGAAAAATTATATAGAAGGCAAAAATCGTAAAATTAAGGAGGAAACAACGATGAAAGCAATGTATATTGACGCACCGGGTCAGGTTTCTATTAAAGATGTAGAGATGCCGGTAAGAAAAGAAGGAGAAGTTTTATTAAAGATCCTTTACGGTGGAATCTGCGGAAGCGATCTTGGTTCCTACCGTGGAACATTCGCATATTTTGATTACCCGAGAATCCCGGGTCACGAGTTCTCCGCTGAGGTTATCGAGGCAGATGAGAACAACGCGTATGGCATCAAGCCGGGAATGATCGTAACCTGCAACCCGTACTTCAACTGCGGACACTGCTATTCCTGCGAGCACGGAATCGTAAACGCATGTATGGACAACCAGACAATGGGATGTCAGCGAGACGGTGCTTTCCAGGAGTACATCACAATGCCGATCGAGCGTGTGTATGACGGTAAGGGAATGGACGCTAAGACACTTGCAGCAATCGAGCCGTTCTGCATCAGCTACCATGGCGTGAGCCGCGCAAACGTAAAAGAAGGAGACAAAGTTCTCGTAGTCGGCGCCGGTACCATCGGTGTTCTCGCAGCGATTGCAGCAAAAGCGAAGGGCGCTACTGTATACATCTCCGATGTATCCGCAGGTAAGCTTGAAATGGCGAAGGACTTCGGTGTTGACGGAACCTTATTAAATGATTCTCCGGAAAACTTCGAGAAAGGTGTTGCTGAGATCACAAACGGCAACGGCTTTGATGTAACGATCGAGGCAGTTGGTCTTCCGTCCACATTCCAGAACTGTATCGATGCCTGCTGCTTCGGTGGCCGCATGGTTCTGATCGGAGTCGGCAAGAAGAACCTTGACTTCAACTTCACACTGATCCAGAAGAAGGAATTAAATGTCTTCGGTTCCAGAAACGCATTAAAGAAGGACTTCTTAGAGCTGATCGATATCGTGAACGCAGGCAAGGCACCGCTCCACAAGATCATCACAAATACATATGCGTTTGATGATGCTGCAAAGGCATTCGATGACTTTGCGCACAACCCGGGCAATATGTTAAAGGTTGTATTTGATTTTTCCAAGATTTCCAAATAATCAAAAATCATGAAGCTTTCCCCGGGAAACGGGGTGCGAGGTCTTCTGCCTGATGGGGATCGGGCAGAAGACTGGATAAATGTTTTTAAAACAAAAACGGAGGGAAACATTATGAAACTCAAAAAAGTTATGGCATTAACCATGGCAGGTGCTATGGCAGCAACAACACTTACCGCTTGCGGAAGCAGCTCTTCCACAACAGAGACAACAAAGGCAGCTGAGACAACAGCAGCCGCAGCAGCAGATACTACAGCAGCTGCAGCAGCAGATAACGGTTCTTCCGATGCTGAGACAGTTCTTCAGGTCGCTTTCGAGAACTCCATTTCCGAGCCGGTTGGACAGGGCTGGGAGAAAGCTCAGGAGATCATCAAAGAAAAATCCGGCGGCAAGATGGCAATCGAGATCTACCCGGATTCCCAGCTTGGTGATAAGTCTTCCTTAATCGACTCCATGCTTCTCGGCGAGAATGTCTGCACACTTGCAGACGGTGCTTTCTACGCTGACTACGGTGTACCGGATTTCGGTATCGTATTCGGACCGTTCCTGTTCGATTCCTGGGATCAGGTTTGGAAACTGGTTGATTCCGACTGGTACAAAGAGCAGTGTGGCAAGCTTGAAGAAAAAGGCTTAAAGATCATCGCTTCCAACTGGATCTACGGTGAGAGACATACTCTTACAAACGTTCCGGTCAACACAGTTGATGACTTAAAGGGATTAAAGATCCGTGTTCCGTCCAACGAGATCCAGTCCAAGGGCTTCGATGTACTTGGCGCAACATCCACAGGTATGGCACTTGGTGATGTTTATCAGGCTCTTCAGACAAAGACCATCGACGGTGCTGAGAACCCGCTCGCGACTCTGTACGGCAGAAAGCTTCACGAGGTTGCAAAATACTTAATCCTTGACGGACATGTAAAGAACTTCACAACATGGGTTGTATCCGCTGACTGGTTCAACAGCCTTCCGGAAGAGCAGCAGACATGGTTACTTGAGACAGCAGAAGAAGCTGGTGAGTACAACAACGAAGTACAGCAGGCTGCTGACGCTGAGTACCTTCAGAAGATGAAAGACGAAGGCGTAACTGTTGTTGAGCCGTCTGAGGAAGTTCTTGCCGGATTCAAGGAGAAAGCACAGCCGTTCTATGAGATGGGTGCTGACTTTGGCTGGAGCGATGGCCTCTATGACACAGTTAAAAAGGCTATGGGTGCTGAATAATCCATTTTGCAGTAAATGCATAAAGTAGCTGTTCCCGGCGGATTTATCCGCCGGGGCAGTTTCCCTGATAGGAGTCTGAAAATCTATGGAAAAGAAAGAAAATAAAGCTTCAGCGATTCTGATGAATCTTGATATCGTTGTCGCTTCCATTATTCTTGCGATCCTGATCGTCCTGACATTCCTCGGCGTTGTATGGAGATATATCTTCAACGCACCATTTACATGGCTTGAGGAGGTTCAGACCTCATGTATGGTCTGGATCGTATTTGCAGGCGCAGGTGCAGCATTCCGCTCCGGCAACCATGTTGCGATCGAGATGATCGTCGACCTGATGCCGAAGAGCATGCAGAAGATCATGGAAATCCTGATTTCCATCGTAGTTGTAGTCGTAATCGGATATCTGTTCATGCAGAGCATCGGTTTCATCCAGGTGTTCGTAAAGAGCGGACGTTCCACCAGTATGTTAAAAATTCCGTATTCCTGGGTATACGGTATCGCGATCATATCCTATTTTGATATGATCATCAGCTATTTCTACGCCCTGTTCCACGGCGTAAAATCTGAGGCAAAGGAGGCAGCAAGCAGCAATGAGTAATGTTTTAATGTTATCTGCAATTGTGATGCTGGTTCTTCTTTTCTTCAAGGTTCCGGTATTTATCGCCGTCCTCGGCGGTTCCATGGTTTATTTCGTTATGAACCCGGGAATCAATACCGTTATCTTTGCCCAGCAGGCAATCATTGGTACTGAGAAAATTTCCCTTATGGCGATCCCGTTCTTCGTTTGTGCCGGTATTTTCATGAACTATACCGGTGTTACAAAGAGAATCATGGATTTCTGTGAGGTTGTAACAGGACGTCTTCCTGGCGGTCTCGCACAGGTAAACGTACTTTTATCCACCGTTATGGGCGGACTTTCCGGATCCAACATCGCCGATGCAGCGATGGAGTCCAAAATGATGGTTCCGGAGATGACAAAGAAGGGCTTCTCTCTGGAGTTCTCCAGTGTTGTAACCGCCGCTTCCTCCATGATCACACCGCTGATCCCGCCGGGAATCGCGATGATCCTTTACGGATGTATTGCGAACGTTTCCATCGGTAAGTTGTTTATTTCCGGCTTCGGTGTCGGAGGCCTTCTCTGCGTTTCCATGATGATCCTCGTAGGAGTGATCTCCAAGAAACGTGGCTATGGTCTTTTAACAACAGAAAAATTAACCTGGTCCAAATTCTGGACTGCTATAAAACCGGCGATCCTGCCGCTGCTCCTTCCAGTTATCATCATCGGTGGTATCCGTATCGGTATCTTTACAGCTACCGAGGCAGGAGCTGTAGCGATCCTCTACGCAGCATTCCTTGGTTTTATCTACCATGAGATGCACATCAAGGATATGATCCAGGGCTTAAAGGAGACTGTCTGCACGACAGCTTCCATCATGCTCATCGTATCCGCTGCGTCCGTATTCTCCTGGATCCTCACAAAAGAGAGAATCCCGCAGGCGCTGACAGCATGGATGCTTGCAAACATCCACAGCAAATATGTATTCCTGATCGTTGTAAATATCTTCTTACTGATCGTAGGTATGTTCATCGAAGGTAACGCTTCCATGATCATTCTGGTTCCGCTTCTTGCGCCGATCGCTGCACAGTACGGAATCAACGAGATCCAGTTCGCAATGATCTACATCTTCAATAACGCCATCGGCGCATTATCACCGCCTATGGGAACCCTGATGTTCGTAACCTGCTCTATTACAAAGTGTAAGACCGCGGCATTCATCAAAGAAGCAGTACCGTTCTACATCCTGCTTATTATCAACCTGATGCTCCTTACCTGGGTCGAGCCGTTTACCACATTCCTTGTAAATCTGTTCTATTAGGGTAAACTTGCTGCCAGATGGGGATCGCTATGATGCCCCGTCTGGCAGTTTTGATTTATATACCATGAATTCTTTTATATGAAGAAAGGAAATTGTTATGGAACGCTTAAATTATGATGTTCTCAAAAAATCTGGTTATGATGGATATGTATTAAAAGACGCACCGGAGAAAGTTCTTCAGTTCGGTGAGGGAAATTTCCTTCGTGCTTTCGTAGATTACTGGTTCGACCTTGCAAATGAGAAGGCAGGCTGGAACGGAAAATGCTGCCTGGTACAGCCGATCGCTCCGGGTCTTGCAAAGATGATCAACGAGCAGGAGGGTCTCTACACACTGTACCTTCGCGGAAGCGAGAACGGACAGAAGGTAGACGCTAAGAGAGTGATCTCCAGCGTAAACCGCTGTTTAAATCCGTATGAGAAAGAGGATTACGAGAAGATGATGGAGGTTGCTGCAAGCGACGACCTTGAGATCATCGTTTCCAACACAACAGAGGCTGGTATCCAGTATGATCCGTCCTGCAAACAGGATGACTGCCCGCCGTCCAGCTTCCCGGCAAAATTAACTCAGGTTCTCTATCATCGTTACAAAGCAGGAAAGAAAGGTATCATCATGCTTGCCTGCGAGCTGATCGACAACAACGGTAAAGAGCTCTTAAAGTGCGTAAACCAGTACATCGAGCAGTGGGGACTTGAGGACGGATTCAAGAAGTACGTAAATGAAGACTGCACATTCTGCGGTTCCTTAGTAGACCGTATCGTTCCGGGCCGTATCAAAGACGCAAACGAAGTTGCTGAGCTTGAGCAGAAGAACGGCTACGCTGACCCGCTTACAGATGTCGGCGAGGTATTCGGCGTCTGGGTCATCGAGGGCGATGAGAAGTTAAACGACATTCTTCCGTTCAAGAAAGCAGGACTTCTTGACAAAGTATTCGTAACACCGGATATGAGCCCGTACAAGAAGAGAAAAGTTAGAATCTTAAACGGCGCTCACACAGGTTTCGTACTCGGCGCTTACCTTGCAGGCGAGAACATCGTTCGTGACTGTATGCATGACGAGGTCATCAAGGGCTTCATGAACAAGATGCTCTACGATGAGGTTATCCCGACACTTCCGCTTGACAAGAACGACTTAATGCAGTTCGCATCCGCAGTACAGGATCGTTTCAACAACCCGTTCGTTGACCATGAGTTAATGAGCATCTCCTTAAACTCCACATCTAAGTGGAAAGCAAGAAACATGCCGTCCTTCCTTGAGTACATCAAAGAGACCGGTAAGCTTCCGGAGTGCCTGACCATGTCCTTAGCGGCTTATATCGCATTCTACAGCAATGACATCCAGGCTCTGACAGACGCAGGTCTTGTTTGCAAGCGTCCGGCCGGCAACGAGTATACTGTAAGCGATGACAGATGGGCACTTGAGTTCTACTATGCGCACAAGGATGACTCCGCAGAGGCTCTTGTAAACGCAGTTCTCACTAACGAGAAGATGTGGGATCAGGATCTCACAAAGATCGCTGGTCTTGAGGAGAAGGTTGTCGCTGACCTTAAGAAGATTCGCACGGAAGGAGCAAAGGCTGCATTTGCAAGCTGCCTTTAATTAACATATGAAAGTAATTCAGATTTCCAGACTGGATAACGTAGCGGTCGCTCTTCACCCGATCAAAAAGGGTGAGGAGGTCACTGCAGGCGGCATCACAGTCACAGCGCTTGAGGACATCCCACAGGGCCACAAGATCGCGTTAAAACCGATCAAAAACGGTGAGAATATCGTCAAATACGGCTTTGCCATCGGTCACGCGACAGCAGACGCAGAGGCCGGTGCATGGATGCACACCCACAACGTGAAGACAAATCTGGAAGGAGAGATGGAGTATACCTATACTCCGTCCCTCGACTTCCCGGAAAAAGTTGAGCCGGAGACCTTTATGGGCTTCCGCAGAAAAGACGGCCGCGCGGCGATCCGCAATGAGATCTGGATCATCCCGACCGTAGGCTGTGTCAATGATATCGCAAAGAAAATGGTCCGCGACAATCAGGATCTTGTGAAAGGCACCATTGACGGACTCTATACATTCCCGCATCCGTTCGGCTGCAGCCAGACAGGCGCAGATCATGCACAGACAAGAAAGCTTCTTGCAGCCCTTGTCCGTCATCCGAACGCAGCCGCAGTTCTCGTATTAGGACTTGGCTGTGAGAACCTGACCCACGAGCAGTTCCTGGAAGAGCTTGGCGATTACGACCATGATCGTGTAAAATTCCTGACCTGTCAGGAAGTGGATGATGAGTTTGAGGCAGGAAGAAAGCTTCTCGAGGAATGTTCCGCATACGCGGCGCAGTTTGAGAGAGAGCCGATCCCGGTCAGTGAGCTTGTTGTCGGCATGAAGTGCGGAGGTTCCGACGGACTTTCCGGCATCACCGCAAACCCGACTGTCGGACGTTTCAGTGATATGATGGCAGCCAGAGGCGGTTCTACTGTGCTTACAGAGGTTCCGGAGATGTTCGGAGCGGAAGGTTTCTTAATGAACCGCTGTGTAAATAAAGAAGTATTCGACAAAGCCGTCAACATGATCAACGGCTTTAAGAACTACTTCATCAGCCACCACGAGGTCGTATACGACAACCCGAGCCCAGGAAACAAGCAGGGCGGTATCACCACCCTTGAGGATAAATCCTGCGGATGTGTCCAGAAGGGCGGTACAGCCCCGATCATGGACGTTATCGGCTATGGTGATCCTGTTGTCACAAAGGGACTTAATATGCTTTACGGACTGGGCAATGATCTGGTATCTG
>ERZ780157.3535-NODE-3535-length-12991-cov-3.278448_pt1 | contig 12991 bp, 17 predicted proteins | sample MGYA00511169_ERZ780157 | MGnify/ENA primary metagenome ERZ780157 (study PRJEB29588, sample SAMEA1965149) | human gut metagenome | biome: human gut; feature: human-associated habitat; material: faeces | place: Denmark | collected 2008/2010 ... | reverse complement strand
GGCAGCCGCAGCGAACGGTGCTGTTGAAGGCGGCGGGGAAGTTCAGCGCGATCGCGTCGCCGGCAGAGAAGGCAACGAACATGCCGTCGGCGTTCGCCACCTCGCCGACGCCAGAAATCGCCTCGAAAAACAGCACGAGGCTGGGCTGGGCAGTGGTGATCTGAATGTTCTTCTCCGCCTCCACGCCGTGCGATTGGATCACCACACTCAATCTACGACTCACGCCTCCTCCACGCCATCACTCCTGGTTCCACAGCGACTCCACACGACCTCTGAACGCCACGCCGTCGAACGTTACGAACCACGGAAGGTCGCCGTTCACAGTCACTGTGTACTCGTCGATTCCCGCAGGAACCGGGAGCAGCTCGAAGGTCTGCTTCAAGCGAAGCGCGGCCATACTGACTTCCTCGCCGTTCAGAATCAGCTTCACCTCCTCGATGCTCGTGACATCCGCTACAACTCACGCCTCTCCTGCTGACGCACGTCGAACGCCCAACTCGATCTTCACCTCCTTGTCGTTCAGTGTCACCGTGTATTCTGTAACGGGATGCACCTCCGCCGGCACTCCCGAAATCGTGCCCTTTTCGTCGATCTCCAAACCCTCCGGGAGGTCGGGGTGTACCGTCACAGAGAGGGTTTCAGAACGCGCAGCAGAAAGCTCAGCGGGTGTGCGCAGCAGCGCCAGAGGCGGAATGGGCTGGTTGACGGTGAACAGGGAGCGCGTCACCTTGTAGGTAACATCGTTCTGGTGGACGAGATAGCGCGGGAAGATCTCGGGAACAAAGCGCAGCAGAAGCACGTAAGGATTGCCCGGACACACCGCGTGCAGGCTGTGATACACAACTACGGGTGACTGCGCGAGACAAGCACCACTCGACGGCGACAGCGTGAAGGGCGCGTACACACGGGCGTTCTCGTCGTACACCACCTGACTATCGACGGTGGTTCGGCAGTACGGCGTGAGCAGACGGAGCGTCTGCACGTCGGAATACTGGAAGAAGGTCGTGTACTCGAGCGTGAAGGCGTCGGAGAAGCGAGAGACATTTCTACGTGTGACATGGCGGCAGAAATCGGACAGTTTCTGCGCCTCCTCGAAGGAGCGGAAGAACTCTCGGTGAATCACGACTCCGTCTCGAACCCTGCGTCTACGCCTCACGCCACGCACACACCTCCAACGCCTCCACCTGCAACCCTTCGCGCAACAGCGTGGGCGTGAGCGTGATCGTGCTGTCGGCCAGAGCGCCCGCGCTGCACTCCGCGTGGAGAGTCGTCTCACATGTGGTGTTGCCAGCCGTCAGACGAAGCGTGTTTCGGCGATCGACGGTGGCGCAAGCACTCTCGTTTACGACCTTGATGATCATGGGATCACCGTACACCGATGGATAACTGAACGTCATCTCCTCGCCCATGCCGCCCTCCACCGCACGTGGGAATCTGTGTTGTTCGGTGCTCACCGCCGGCACACGCAACACATCATACGACATGGTGCGCATCAGCACAGACTCCTTGCTGCAGGACCAGTACAGGCGGAACGACTCGGCGCCGGAGAAGAACCCAAAGGCGACGAGGCGGTGGTAACCGGCTTCCAGACGGAGAGTGACCTTGTGCGTGTAGACGCCCTGACTGTCGATGTCGAAGAGCGGCGAGGTCATGTGGTGAAGGAAGACTTGCACGCTCGCATCGCCCATGATGGTGAAGGAGTAGATGCCTCTCTTTGGCGCGTGGAAGAGAGAGGAGACGGAGGCGTAGCGGCGAATGTAACGGCTGGAATCTGAGAATGATGCGGTGATGTGAGCATTACGCGAATCGAGCAGCTGGTGCTCTCCGAGAGAGTACGAGAAGGAAGGAATGGTGGAGCAGAACTCCACGCGGCTCTGATCAAACAGAGAGGGGTCAATGACATGAAGGTCGGGGAGACTCTTCAATACGCACGCACGAGCTCCGTTCTGGAGGTCGGCAACGACTACACATGATTTGAACGACACACGCGCACATTTGCGCTGGAGCGTGAGTTTCACGTCAACGACCGACTGATCCTTCTGCAGACGAATAATGAGTTCCTCCGAGCTCCTCGACATATTCCCGTAGTACGACAATTGTCTGGTTTGGTTGTTGAAGAAGAAGACGCTAGGATCCGGGTTCTGCACGGACACTAGATCATAGGAAAAAGAATCCCTGAGAGGAAACAACTCCGAATGCACGTTTTCGTACACATAGAGAGTATCCACGTCAAAGTGGGGCACTTCCGGTTTCTCCTCGCCGATGACTACACATTACTCCTGAGACTTGAAGCGAATACTGTCCACATCGAGCTTTACCGACTCAGCGTGATTGTACACATACACAAAACCGTGCCGCACGTTGTGGAGAGGCGCTCCGAATATTTGCCCATCGGAAAAGACCAATCCTTCGGGAAGAAACGAAGCAGCACAGCTGCGTGTTGGAGTACACGGAGTACATGTCACAGTAGTGATGTTTTCCGAGACAACTCCAGTGATCACCTGCTTGTTGCACGATAACGCGCTCGCTAGGGCCAATACTACTCCTTGATTCCCCAATCCATTCTCTACGTCCAAGAAAGGATAATGAATAGACAAAACGAGTCATATATCCTCTATTTGTGCTGAAAAAGCCAAAACCGAATGGCACCTTCGGGGAGTCGAATTATTGGGGCTGGTGGGATCCTCGTATCTTGGAGAGGATCGTATAGTTTCATCCGTTATGATGGGAGAGTGATGCGAACAAGCACGACCCTTCCACCAACTAACTCGCCACTCCAATTCACTCAAACAAACACAGCAACACCCTCACTCCTCCTTCACAACCACCTGAGGATACTCGGAGAGCAGGTCGTTCCAGGACTTTCTCTCCTTCACCACGTCGTTCAGCGTGGACGCCAGCTTGTCGATGGGGATGCGCACCTGCTTCATCGAGTCGCGCTCGCGCAGCGTCACCGTGTTGAACAGCTCGCTCTTCTCGTTGAGCGTCTCGAAGTCCACCGTCACCGCGAAGGGCACGCCGATCTCGTCCGTGCGCGCGTAGCGACGACCGATCGACGCCGACGACGCGTCCGTCTTGAACGCCAGCGCGTAGTAGCGCAGCGCGTCGCCGATCTTCTCCACCGTGGCGTCGAACTGCTCGCTGTTGTTGAGCGGCATGATGCTGCACTTCACCGCCGCCACCGCCGGCTTGAACGCCATCACCGTGCGCTTCTCCTCGCCCTCGCGCACGTAGAAGGAGTGCTCCAGGATCGAGTAGATGAGACGGCCCACGCCGAACGACGGCTCCACCACCGACGGGATGAACTTCTCCTCGTGGATCTTCAGCACCGCCGGCTTGTAGCTCACCAGGTCCGGCGTGATGGTGTACGTCTTGCCGTTGGACAGCGGACCCACCTCCACCGAGCCCTTCTCCGCCATCGCGTCGATCATCTTCTGGCACGCCTCCACGTCCTCCTCGCCCACCGTCTTCAGGTACGCCTTCACCACCGCCTGCTCCTTCTTGAACGCCACGCCGATGGCGCGGTTGTTGAACGTCGCCGCCAGCACCTTCTTCTCGATCGGCACCTCGTGCGCCACCGACGCCGTCATCTCCACCTTCGTCGCCTCGCTGTGCTTCTACGCGTTACCCCGCCTCGTCACATCCACCTTCAGGTCGAAGCACGCGCGGTCCGCGATGCCCACGCACTCCGTCCAGCCGTACGACAGCTTGATCTCGCAGTCCCAGCAGTCCGACGCGTAGTGCGCCATCTCCGTCAGCAGGTGCTGGCGGAAGCGCATCTTCTCCGGCTGGATGCCCACGCGCAGCAGGAACAGGTACGTGCGCGCCATGAAGTACCCGAGCGTTTCGTTGTTGACGATGCCCTGCTTCACCGCGTCGCCCACTACGCGTCATCGCCGCCACGCACGCCCACTCGTGATCGACAGCAGCTTGCCGTCGCCCTGCTGGTGCTCGCGCGAGAACAGCGGCAGCACCATGTGCGCCACCTTGCCGAACTTCGGGTGGCGCTTGTCGTTCGGGTTGCAGAAGTGCTCGATCTCCGCCATCGGGAACTCGCGCACGCGCAGCAGACCCGCGCGCGGCGAGATCTCGTTGCGGAACCCCGTGCCCACCTGCGCGGCGGCGAAGGGGAACTTGCGCCCGTTGTAGTCCATCAGACGACGGTAGTTCATGAACATGCCCTGCGCCGTCTCGGGACGGAGGAAGCCCTGCAGGTTGCCCTCGGGACCGATCTGCGTCGAGAACATCAGGTTGAACGGGAACGGGTGCGTCAGCGGGTTGCCCGTCGCCAGCGCCACCACGCCGTACTTCGCGAAGAGCTCGTCCAGCTGGTCCGGCGTGTAGGAGTCCGCCTGGATGCGAATGTGCTCCAGCTCCAGGCGCTGCTCGTTCGTGAGCGTGATGTCCTTCAGCAGCTGGTCCATCTTCGCCTCGAGGAGCTTCTACGCGTGAGCGACGGCATTCGCGACCACGTCAGCACGGTAGCACTCCCCCGTCTTGCTGTCCTTCACCATCAGGTCCGTGAACTTGTCGACGTGACCTATGCGTTACCTTTGAACCCTGACAACTTACCGGAGGTCTTCAGAGCGCAGTAGGGAGTCAGATTGGTGCACTCCACTTCCAGCATGTCTTCCTCGAGGATGAAGTGCTGCTTCCAGAGGTTGATGAAGTTGGCCTTCAGCGCGCAGGTGACCGGACCGAAGTCGTACAGGCCAGCCACTCCGCCGTAAATCTCGAACGAGGGGACCACGAACATCTTGCGGAGGAGCACGTCGTCGAAGGTGCTCTTGTCGAAGGTGTCCTCAGGCTCCTGCTTCTTCATTTCAACCTCGAGCTTCGCCTTCAGCTCCTGGAGAATCTTGACGGCTAGAGGAGGTGAGCGGGAGGATAGGGAGAGGAGAATGACGTACCTGCGGTCACATCCTCCTGGGAGGCGCCGTCCTTCTTCAGCTGTCTCACAACGCCGCCCTGCTTCACAACGGCAGCACGAAGTCCATCGATATCGACTGGTTCCATGGGTAAAAGAGAATTGACTGTTCTGGCAAAGAGTAGTTTCGACGAATAGAAGTTCCTGGAAATGGCAGAGTAGCCCTTGTACGATTGAACCACTCGTCTAAGCTGTCTAATCATTGAGAAGCGAGTTGGGGAGCCCCACATCGTTGGAGTGGTGAGGGAGGGCGGAGTTGTGGGGGATTGTGGCTTGTCACTCGACAAATGGGAAAGAGAAGCGTTTGTTTTGCTTGGTATTGAATTCATCCGATCCTGCTCTGTTGAAAGAAACACGGAATGTGCATTCCATTCTGACAAGGAAACCAACTACTGGATGTAGGTAAGGAGCAGTCCGATATCTACGCATCACCGCATGTACGAAAATGATGCTATTGGCAGTGACGTGCTTCTTGTGTGCGAATGCGCGCGATGGAAGAAGAACGGTGGAAACGTTAGGGATATCTAGCCGTCACGCTTCTTTCCTTCAACCACTCTCGAGAACAACGTGACTAGGGTACATGAACGAGCAACTGACATAGCCCGAAGACAGCGCTACCAGAGTGGTGAGTGTGGGCAGGTCTATCGCATCAGCGGGAATGCGAGAATGAACTCCTCATCACCAGCTTCGATGCTGGGTCCGTGTTGAAGAACCCGCAGCTGTCGTGTCCGAGACGAATGGTCGACAACGCAGGAAGATCTATGCATTCACGCCTCGCATTGCCGCTACCCTCAAGAACGACGGAAGTGCAGCGCTCGCACACGTACTTGCCCAGACTGATCGACGCCAAATGAGGCAAGTCTACAAGTCATCCTCTTCTTCCGCCCGTACTCTTCAGAGTCAACGAACCGCTACGGAAACAGCTCCCTTTGTCGAGATCATTCGCGTCGCCCATCTCGATCGTCTCCAGCGAAGGCGCGCCCTCGATTTCACACGCTGCGAAGTGCGTGAAGGATCCGTGACCAATCTTCAGTTCTCGCAACTCCGGACAGTCATTCACGTAGAATGGACCGTCGCCCTCAGTGAAGCAGCCCTCACCGATTACGATTCTCTCTAGTGCATGCATGTGAACGAACTGGAGGGATCGGAGAGAGGGCAAGGAGTTGTCGCCAACGACGAAGTACTGAAGCTGGTGGAGCAGATCCAGACCCGTCTGAATCCAGCCCAACCCATTCTCGATCCCCTTCGGGACGATCAAACCCGACGCGCGGTTGTGAAACAAGAAACTGTTCTCCCTTGACAGTTCGACCTCCTTCTCCAAGGGCTTGCTGTCCACCCATTCGCCTTCAAACACAACATCTCCGTTTCGGTCATACTGGGTTCCTTTCCCCCACCTCTTTCCGTCGCACCACTCACCCGCATACTCAACCCTCTCAATATCGGCGTAGTACTTCACTCCGTAGCACACTTTCAACTCACCAATGCGGAATCCTTCATACGCCTTTTGTCCCTCCTTGTCATACAACATGCCCCAGCCAAAGGGTTCATCATTCCGCACGTCGCCCTCCCAGCGATCTCCCTCGTCGCTTAAACTGAGGATCTGCTCGTGCTTGATGGAATAAGCAGGCTTACCGTTCACCGTCACGATACGCTTCGCATTCTCGTCTATAACAACAGTGTTGTCTTCGAAATAGGCCAGAACGAGCGAGTTTCCCTTCTCAATGAGACCTTCCACTAAGCAAATCTCATCCCCGCTGCTTTGAAGCAACAGATAGGACTGTTTCGTCACGGCATATTCCAGCAGTCTCTTGCGAAACAGCTCCCTGTCAGTGAGTGAAAGCGTTGGGTTGGATTGCACTTCCTCTTCCGCCCGTTCCATGAACAGAGGGGCAGATCGAAACAGCAGTTAAGTAAACGAGCACAGATCCCAAACATTCCGGACTGCAGGAATGGAGAAAGAGGGGGTGCGCACCGCCAGAAAAGCGCCCCATTTTGGAAAACGATTGGAGCGCTTTCTTCCTCACTATTGAATCAATTACTGAACTATTGCCCACAATGGTACGTTCTTTGGAGAGAGCCCACCACCAAGATGACATGGAACCGCTAACACGTTGTGTAGGTGAACGATCTCCGTTATCCTACTGCTGAGGAAGAAGCCCAGAAGCACAAACTGAAGCGTCTCGTCCAGGCTCCCAACAGCTACTTCATGGACGTGAAGTGCCCTGGTTGCTTCCAGATGTGAATCGAGGATGCTATCCTCTCACGCGTAGTACCACCGTGTTCAGCCACGCCCAGACGGCCGTTGTGTGCGAGAAGTAGGATCGTTGTCGCTGTGTGAGCCGTAGCTGCAACACCCTGCTCTGCACTCCCACCGGAGGCAAGGCTCGCATCGTTGCCGGATGCGCTGTGAGACCCAAGAAGTAAAGGCGCACTGCTCTTCAGTAATTGGTGGTTGGCTTGTTTGTTATCAGCAATGCTGTCAGCAATGTGTGTCTTCGTTTTCGAGCGAAACGGGTCGAGGATAGCAAAGAATGAGTGCTTCGCCATCGCGAGTCTGCACGAAGATACTGGATGGATGGAGAATCAGTCAGCGACTGCGAGACAAAGTAGGAGGCGGGAACGCTCTGTCAATGAAGATTAGCTACAAGACGCAGAGACTGTATCAAACCGTGCACAAACGACCCAGTCTAGCCGTAGTGCGGGTGGGGGAGAGTCTAGAAATGGAGCGCTACGTGTATGCGAAGCGCCAACTCGCCTTTTCACTGGGAGTCGACTTCTATGACTACATATACTCGAAGGACATATCGACAATCGAGCTCAAGCAATGCATTGCCGAACTCAACAGGAAGCCCGAAGTCCATGGGATTATTATTCAGCTCCCGTTACCAAGTGCGTGTGCAGAGTGGGTATGAATGATAGGCTCGATCCAGTCCCAAGAAGTGATTGACGTCATCGACCCCGTGAAGGATGTTGACGGCTGCACTACGTTCAACAAGGAGCTGCTTTCCAAGAGTGATATCGCCTCGCTGAGCTTGGTTCACGTTCCGTGTGCCGCTATGGCCATGTTTCACTTCCTGCAGAGTTACCACATTCCCACAAATTGCAGACAAGCTGTTGTTGTCGGGAAGAGTGAATTGGTGGGCATTCCGTGCCTGTCTCTCCTTCAGAAAGCGGGGTGTAGCTGCAGCGTTATCGAAAAGAGCACTCCTCATCCGCAATCGATTGCGCGCAAGGGCGATATTCTTGTAACAGCTGTGGGTCATCCCGGACTCATAACGAAGGAGTGGCTGAAAGAAGGAAGCACGGTGATCGACATAGGAACGACGTGCGTGAAGAATGCGCGAGGAAAGTGTAAGCGTGAGTGGTGCTGATGATGCAAAGACGAGTTAGTGGGAGATACAGATCTGCATAGCTGCATCGGAACGGCAGGGGCAATCACGCCGGTGCCGGGAGGGGTTGCTTTGCTGACGACGGCTATGCTCATGTTGAATACGGTGAAGTCCATGGTTCTCCAGGAGGGAATCGTCGAGCAGTACAATGAGATGGCAGAAATGCCTCTCGCGAGGGATGCGTATCCGCACTTGTGTTGTCATTTGTTGGAGCAAATGTCTGAACGGTCGTCTCAAAAGCGTTACTGTGATAATGAGGAGTGGCAGGAGCGCTATTCGAGGCAAATTCGGCTAGATGAAGTGGGATTGGATGGGCAAGTACGGAATCACTGTTCTTTGTTTCCGTTCAGAAAAAGCTAGAAGCGGCCAACGTGCTCGTCGTCGGAGCTGGAGGATTAGGCTCTCCCGTCGTTCTTTACCTCGCAGGAAGCGGAATCGGTAAACACTCTAGTTTGTGATGATGACCAGGACACTTAACGATTGTTGATGACGACGTCGTCGAGATTAGCAACATTCATCGCCAAATCGGTCACACGGAAGCGGCAGCAAAGAACAACGTGTACAAAGTACGGAGCACGATGTGGCTATTCCTGTAGGCTGATTCATTGAAAGAGAAGGCGCTTGCCATCAACTCGCACTTGCAGTGCGTGGCGTTGAAAGAGCGTCTCACTGAAACCAACGCAACGGAATTGATAGCACACCACGATGTGATTGTCGACTGTTGTGACAACATCAAGACGCGGTTGGTCATAAACGACGAGGGTGTCCGGCAGGGAAAGGTGTTCGTCTCCGGAGCGACCCAGCGCTTTTCCGGTCAAGTGACGGTGTATGGTCACAAGAACGGTCCCTGCTTCCGCTGCCTCTATTCCACGACTCCCGTCACGCCGGACAGCGAGAAGTATGGGGCGAAGCTGCCAATCCTCTCGCCTCTTCCCGGAGTGGTGGGATCCATAGAAGCAGTCGAGGTGATCAAGCTGATTCTGCACATCGGAACGTCTCTCGAGGGTCGGATGCTGCTCTACAACGGGGATGAGGGCACGACGCGAGTAATCCGTTTGCGCGGCCACTCATCCTCGTGCTGTCTGAACGAGAAACGTGAGGAAGCGAGCTGATTGCAGCGCCCTTTGCCTGTGGTTGCGCTTCATTTGGAGTCAGAAGGCGATTGGTGCGGCCAATAGGAACGCGCGCTTCTCTTTCTGTCTTCTTGTCATATCTTTAACCATATTTCTTTATTCTTGTTTAACGAAGCATGGACGCCCAATCTCACTACATTCTCCCTGAACTGCCCTACGCCCGCAACGCGCTCGAGCCTCACATCTCCGAAGAAACGATCGACTACCACTACGGAAAGCATCACCAGACGTAGGACATCAATTCCGTTGCATAATCGGTAGCTACGTCAACAATCTCAACAAGCTCCTCCCCGAAGGAGGCGTTTCCCTCGAGGATCTGATCAAGACAGCCGAGGGAGGCGTGTTCAACAACGCTGCTCAGATTTGGAATCACACCTTCTACTGGAACGTGCTTCTGCTCCGATTTCCTCACGAATAGTGCCTTTGTCCGAATGGTCGCGCGCTCGAGGACGGCGCTCTGAAGAGTGCCATCGAGCAGAGATGGGGCTCCTTCGATGCCTTCATTCAAGAGCTCAACACAAAGACGACTTCCCTCTTTGGCTCTGGATGGTCCTGGCTCGTCAAGAAGGCAGACGGCTCGCTCGATATCGTCTGCACCTGCAATGCTGCAAATCCGATCCGCGGTAGTGGATATGTGCCTCGTTGACGCGTAGACGGCATGAAGCCCCTCCTCTGCTGCGATGTGTGGGAGCACGCCTACTACATCGACTACAGGAACGCTCGTCCCAAGTACTTTGAGAACTGGCTGGCGGTGGTGGACTGGAAGGCGGTGGAGAGGAACTTCGCTTAAGTTGTATTTGTTGCAAACACCGCAGTACTCTCCGAACACAGTAAGCAGACTCGGGATGCTGACAAACCGAAACGGGTTCGGACCCGGAAACACCTCGCCGTCCAGCATCACCACCTCGTCCGTGGTACTGTTGATCTCAAGCGCCTTCGCCTTGATGTACGACATCAGCTCGTTGTTGTACTCCTGCCCCACGACGTAGCTTAGAGCAAAGCCCGTGTCTCTGCAGCATCCACCCTTCCTCGCCACAACCACGTCCATCACGCCGTTGCAGGAGTGCAGTGAAGGACGCCCGTGTCGCTGACGAAGGATATGTGGCACCACTTCGAGTCCGGACTGGAGTTGATGACGCCGATCGTGTGGAAGAAGCCCTCCTCCTCCAGCCACACACTCCTCCCGAAGTCTACTCTTCAACCAGAGTTGGGAGCGTACGATCGAGAATGCTGTCCAGCGTTGTGTGCTGGGAAGCCGCCGCGTCCACGGTGGGCGTCAGAGGAAGGTGGATCAAGTCTTCTTTCGGAGTCTTTTGGATCGAGTCCTCTTTCGGAGTCTTCTGAACCACGCCCCCTTCCAAAGGACTCTTCCGGACCACGCTCACCTCCAGAGGACTCGAGTCATCCGACGAGGACGACGCCAGAAGCGTCGCATGCAGCTCTGCACGAGGCAGCGGTGGACTACACGACAATCAGGCGAGCAACGCGTACACGTCCTGCGTCTGCGCCGCCTGCTCCATGCACTCCTCACACTACGATGAACGCCACGAGAATCGGGTACGCAGGGGTACTTGGGGTCGCAGCGAAAGCGGATCTGGTTCTCGTCGGGGATGTAACGGTAGGAGCAGTAGTGCCGCCGCAGACAGAAGAAGCCGTGAATGCCCTTCAGCAGCCAGTAGCGGTAGCGTCGCATGAACCGATACCTCTCGTAGTCCTTCACCATGTCCGACATGATGCCCCACCCGCACCCGGCGAACGCGTAGCGACACTGATGACTCCCGTTCTCCGCAAGCAGTCCGTCGTAGAGACGGGTTCGACGCTTCGCGAGACAGTAGAGAGCGGTATACACGGAGTCGGTCCCCATGCCCCTGGCGAAGGAGTTCTGACTGCCTGCTGGAATGGCTCCGAAGGTGCAGTTGAAAAGGATGGAGCGCGCGTCCTCGCGGTGGAGAACTCCGTTGATGAACTCGTTCACGGTGCCGTCGCCGCTGATGAAGAGAACGGAATCGAAGGCGCTGGCGTCGAAGTTGATTCCCAGATCCTCGGCGTGGCCTCTACACCTGACCTCGGACGAGGAGCCGCCACGCGTAGTTGGTCGCCTGGAAGGTGAACTTCATGTTGATGAGAAGGAAGAAGGGCTTCACGACGTCCTCCCAGATCTACGTTGGAGAGGAGAACGAGCGGTACTCTCAGTGCATCCGTGCTTCCTCCGTGAGGGTTGATCACGACGAGGACCTTCCGTCCAGCGTAGAGCTCTGCGCGTGAGATGGAGGGAGTGGGGCCACCCAGGATCGACTGGTTCGGGTCCACTTGGAGTCGCTTCCGCAGCTGCTGGAGGGGCTCGACGGAGTCAAACAGCCTTCGGTTCTGGTCCAGAAGGAGCTCCGTGTTCTCGGCGTACTCCTTCATCAGGGTTCGGTGGATGTGCTTGTATATGAAGTACGCTACGCTTCAGACGAGACGTCTTTCCGACTGTTGTTCTGCTTCGACTCGGGGTCGATCAGGGATTTGGGAGGGCTGAAGAAGGACACCTGGAACGGCTTCCGCTCTCTCATTTCCCTGTTCGTGCAGCTCCTCACTCTCGGAAGAGCCACGAAAATGACTTCTTTCGACCGGTGGCTGTAATGGCAAAACACCATGTCGGTGAAGTGGCACTGCCCCTGGATGACGCCGCTACGGGGTTACGCGCAATGCAGACGCCCACTTTCTGTGCCAAACCAGCCGTTTACTCTCAATATGAACCTGAATGGGCATTCCCTTGTCGTTGCACACGTCGATATCCGTCGAAGACGATTCCCACATCGCTCTCGCAGCAAAGAACAAAACAGTATGGATTAAGGGATGAAGGGATATGATCTCTCAAAACGGAGGACGAAGAACGCATTCCTTTTCTGCCCTTGCCACTGTCTGATCGCAGAATCACCAAAAATGGCAAAACAAACGACTTCTGACCATCGTGCCCCAGCGCGATTCATCTCCAACCCTGCCCGTTTGCTTCGATAGCATATGCATTCACGGAATTCGTGACGCATTCCATGGAATCGGCCCTTCATCATCCAAACCAGACCGCCACCTCAGAATCGATTCTCTACACCCATTCCGTTTCATTTCCGAAATACAGCTTCATTCATCCATTGTGATGGTTGGGCGGAGAAGGGAGAGAGGAGAGCGGTTTTCGATTCATAATTTCCATAATAGTCCCCAGAGTGGGAGTCCACTCCATAGAACGGCGCAGCGAAACCGTTCTTCCCGCTTCATTTTACCACCGCGCCAATTGTTTTCGCCCTCAACTCTCAGAAAAAGGTTCACAACTACCGATTCTCCCTTCATTTCTATATTGTAAGTGTCCCGTCCTTGGTTTTGCATTCCTCGAAAGGGTGAACGAAACGTTGTTGGAGCCAATCGCTAATGCTTCGTAGTTGCACACACATCATGAGCTGTGATCTCTGTTTCAAGCTGGACGAAGAGTTTCTGGACAAGTACAAGACGCTTCAGCCGCCCTTCGGTTACGCGCCCCTGGGCGAGTTGGTGTATCGCCGCAC
>ERZ780157.3534-NODE-3534-length-12996-cov-3.342168_pt1 | contig 12996 bp, 25 predicted proteins | sample MGYA00511169_ERZ780157 | MGnify/ENA primary metagenome ERZ780157 (study PRJEB29588, sample SAMEA1965149) | human gut metagenome | biome: human gut; feature: human-associated habitat; material: faeces | place: Denmark | collected 2008/2010 ... | reverse complement strand
GTACGGCGGCTTCTTCCCGTCGCTGGTGCACTCCTCGCTGTTCAGCGCCGTGTTCTTCGGAACCTTCGCGTTCTTCTGGGAGGTGAACAATCGCGACTACGCGCGCAGCCGCGGTCTGCGGAACAACCTCCCTCACCAGCGCGACGTCCACTACGACGACGTGCAGCCCGTGCACTACGAATTGTTGGGGAAGAGCATTCTCGTGATCACCTGCGGGTACACGGTCGCGCAGATTCTGTGCTACCCGCTCGGTGTGTACAGGAATATGAAGTGGGGAAAGAGCGAGGTGTTGACGATTAGGATGATTCAGTCGATGGGAGTGCGTTCGCCCTCCCCGTTGTTCGAGGAGGCCTCTTCGTTGCGGAGATTCTTCTGTGCCAAGAACAGGCCCGTGCTGTATGCGGGAATGTGGACGAGAGTGTTCTGGTCGGTGATGAGCTGCTCGATGGGCATCGTGTTCGGCTCGGCGATGTTGACGAAGAGCTACAGAGAGAAACAGAAGTAGTCAGTGTTTGTTAGATTCTCTTTGCTTTTCATCTTTTTCTGTGCACCGGATCTGAAAGAGCGAGGATGAGTGCAAAGGACTACTCAAATCCGAATAGAGCGAAGCCTCACCGCTGCGCCTATCTGTTCGACGATATTCTCGATGCGATGCATCCGTGGAACAAGCAGAATCTGAAAATGGCGTACAGCGCGCTCCGCACCTGCATGAAGAACAAAGACATCAATGCTGACCACAAAGAAAAGCCGCGATACGTTCAGCCAAAAGAGAATTACGAGGGTAATACAGACAGTGGATTCTGATGTGCGTAGAGTTGTTCAACTCCAAGAAGGCAAAAGAGCGCAGCGACAAAGCGAGAGAGGAGGCGAAGTTGCGAAGGAAGGAGGCAAAGGAGAAGAAGCAAGCGTCATAGTCATGGGTTCAGTAGGTTTCATTCCTTTCTCTGTTTGTTGGATGTACTGTGTGTAGGAAGTCGTTCCGAAGCCGCTTCGTTCTGGAAAAGAGTGAACATCTCTCATTTCAAAGGGAGTGAATTCCGTCGTCGAGATGAGCGTCGTTTGCGCTACAAGCACAGAGCTAGTGCGAAGCGTCCATAAATCACCTTTCTTCGCTCCCGCCTGAAGATCGGTTTCGCCTCGCCCGTGGTTCAATATCCATTAAAATATATCATTATCATCTCCCGGATTGAATGGAAGTTGACTCGTCCATAGTTCCAGTATCGTCCACTGAAGACTATACTGACTATCAAGCGAGCGAACCGGCTTCAGGCATGCGTTCGCTCTCGCTCGGTCCCTATCTGTCGCTGTCCTTGTCCCGGCTTTCGGGGCAATCGGACCCGGTGACCTTTTCTCCGCTGCCAAGTTTTCACTTTGAGGACTTCACAGCGGGTTTTTCAAACGATGATTCTCTTCCTGCTCAGTTTTGCTTTCAGTCTTCTGAAGAGCTTCCTCCGTCGACGCCGCAGGGCAAGCCAAGTCTGCCCTTTCCGATGGAGGAGCTGCCTTCCCTCTACTCTCCACACGACGACCCCTTTCTATCTGCCTTCCCTTCTTCGTCCAAGGAGAAAGAGCCGTCTTTCTCCAGCCTTCTTCCTCGTGGAGTGATTCGCAACCAGCCCTCCGAGCTGCTTCCCAAGGACCAGACGATCGAGGAGCTGGACAAGCAGTATCCCTTAGAACCCGTCCTCCACCTGCTTGATCCGTGCGACTCGTCGCAGCCCTTTTCTAGCACGAATTCTGTTTGCACCGCAGGGTCCAACGGCTCCAACGGGTCCCTGCGGTCGGTTCATTCCGTGGAGTCCATGGACTCGCTCGATTCCGCTTCTCTGGCGGACGACGCTGCGCTGTACGAGGAGCACACCACCAAGCGGAAGGGTTCGCGCAACCGAAAGAAGTGGCAGTGCCGCAACTGCCACTACTACAACAGCATCAGTAGGCGTTGGGTGGAGAGCTGACCCGCAGAGACCAAGAAGTGTCTGAACTGCGGCTTCGCCTCGCCTCTCAACCCCATGGACCACGAGGAGCGCGGGCACGCGCGCAAGGAGGCGAAGACGGCAGAAGTGATTCCGGTCCCAGAGTCGGACTCTGCGAAGCAGTTGAGCGAGGACACGGACGTGGGACTGGGGTACAAGCTGAAGGACTTTCCCTACGCGTACATCCCGATCAATCCCTTCGACAACCACTCGGAGGCGGCGCTGAAGCTTGTGGGTGCTGAGTGGCTGAATGAGGAGTAGTTCATGCTGCACAACCACAAGTCGGAGCCACGCGTGTGCGCTCACTGTGGCACGGCCAACACCACGAAGTGGAGACGGTTCCCGACGCCGTGGCGCTTCTTGCTGTGCAACGCGTGCGGACTGCAGTTCAGCAAGAACGCGGGGAACCACCTCTCGCACACCATCTCGCCGCTCGAGGAGTGTCAGGTGAGGGAGGATGAGCGTTGTGAGGCGTAGGGCGAGTACTGCACGCGCGCCCGCGCTCAGGGCATCAACATAAAGCGTCGTCTTTTCAATCGACATATCCTTGTGGTTGGAGGGAGAGCGGCTTAACCGAACGACTTCGCTTGTGCTACTACTGCAACCGTCTGCGAAGACAGTCGCTGGGACTCAGCAACTCCAAGGTTGAACTCGTGATGTGGCTTGTTTCCGACAAACACGACGATAAAACGACTAAATCCTTCTTCTCTTGTTCGCCTTCTTGCCCAGCACCTGCAGTCTCCGCACCTGCTTCTTCGTGGCTTGCTGCTGCTCCTGGATGCTCTGCTTCAGCTTCTGCGTCACGCGCTTGCTGTGCTTCACCATCACGAAGCTCTTCTTCCTCTCCTTCTCCTTGTTCGTCGTGCCACCGCCCTTCAGCTTCAGCTTGAACTGCGTGCGACCCTCCACCGCCTTTCGTCGTCTCTCCTACGCATGACTCCAACCCCACTCGCCCACCTCGATATCGTCTCTTCTCTTCTTGTGGTAGCCCAGCAGGTCCGACGCGTCCACCACCGCCGAGTGTTGCTTGTTGGCAACTTCGGTGTCGGATTCCTCGTCGGAGGACTCGCCCTTCTTCTCGTCCAGAATGCGGAAGTCCTTCACGGAGATGAATCGCTTGGAGAGCAGCTCGCGTGCGAGGGCGATGCGACGCTCGCGCACACGCTGTCGTTCTTCTTCCTCTTCCTCGGGAGTGAGCTTCTGTTCTTCTTCTTCCATTTCTTCCTCGTTTTCGTCTTCTTCGTTTTCGTCTTCACCTTCCTCCTCTTCTCCTTCTTCATTCTCGTTATCTTCTTCCTCCTCCTCGCTCTCGATCGCCTCCTCACTGTTCAACAACTCTTCATCATTCTCTTCTTCCTCCTCTTCCTTCTCCTTCTCTCTCTTCTTGTTCTTCACGGACTCGTACACCTCCTTGCTGATCTTCACCGGCTTCTTCTTCACGCGCGTCACCTCGTCGCCCATCAGGTTCAGGTTCTTCTGCACGATCTTCCACGCCTCCTCGTCGTCCTCCTCGTCCAGAGCCACTTCGCCGTTTTCAATAGCTTCACCCAACGCCTCCATGCCGTCGATGAAATCGCGAGTGTATTCTTCTCCGTACGCGAGCGGGCGTTTCGTTTTGATGGCGTCCTTGCCACGGTCCTTCTTCTTCAGGCAAGCCGGATAGATCTCGCGCGCGTGCTAATGTGGAGTGAGTATTTGAGTGTTCGCAGTTGGGTGATGACTCAGGTGATAACTCATTATATCCCATCACATCACATCACAACACATCACATCACAACTCAACACATCACAACACATCACAACTCAACACATCACAACACATCACAACACACCACACCACCACTCACATTCAAGAAGTTGCGCGCAGCGATCATAATGCCCTTGTCATGGTTCATACGGTACTCCACCTACACTTCACTCACCCCACACACCCCCACAATTTCCTGAATCAGCGGCAACAACTCCTCCTCCTCGAACAACAACGGCACACGCACGAACATCTCCGTGATCGTGTTGATGCCCAGCGCGATCACCTCCGGCTGCGAGTGGTCACTCACAAAGTGGTCGGCGATGATTCGAATAATGGGGATCAACTCATCGGGCGGGACGTAGTCATGACACGATTGCACGAGGAAGACGAGAATGCGCGTCACTTGCTGCTGGTGGGCAGTGAGGTACGACTGAATGAAGGCGTAGAAGGAGAACAGACAGAGCTTGTGGTAACCGATGAATCGCGAGATCAAGTCCATCATCAGCAGACGCACGCTGAACTGTTCCTTGGTCTGGGGGTTACCACTCGTTTTTGAATTCACCTTCTTCAGCATGTTCAACATCTTCTCTGTGAAACCCTGCGGGTCGTACACCAGCGCGATGGCGGGAAATCTCGGATTGGATTCCAACGTGTTGGCGCGACGAAGCTTCTTTCTCCGCTCCGAAATCTGCTTCTGCGTGTCGCGACTGCGACTCTTCGTCTTGTGGGAGTGTCTGTGGTTGAGAGTGTATGTCGGACATACGAGTGATGGTCAATGTCCACTTCCTCCACTTCGCGACTCTTCTCCTCGTCCTCCTCCATGCGGGTTTCGATGCCGAGGAAGAAGCGGATGCCGCCCACACTTACACGGGGGTACTAGGAATGAATGAGTGATGGAAGAAGTGCTTTGGACAGACATGCCGTCGCGATGACATTGACAGCGCGGGCGTCGGTCCACACCTGACGACGGTACAATTCGACCATCACATCGAGCGCTTTGCGAGCCACGAGATCAGAGTCCGATTCCAGCAAATCGAACATGAACGACTTCAGTTGGCGATTCATCTGATCGTTACACAATAACTCTACTCCCACATTCTCGTTCGTTTTGCCCTTGTTGGACGAACTGATATCCGTGATGATGTGCGTGTAGATGAGAGCGCGCAGCTGCTTGTCGTTGATGCGGAAGTAGTGGAAGAAGCTCTTCAGGAGAGGAATCACTTCGATCAGTCCCTTGTTGCGCATCAGAATGAGCACCTTTATGATATTGAGACGCGTGTCCTTGTCCATCACTTCGGCGTACTCGTCCAGAAGGTTGAAGAGGGTGTTGGGGTAGTCCGCCAACTCCTACAGTCACAACACGAAAGAAGCAAAAACAGTGGGATAGCACTGCGCTACATGACCCAGGAAGTTGACCAGGTTCACGAAAGCGGGCGCGGGCTCTCCGGCCTTCATCTTGAAGATCTCCAGCTCGGTTTGGAAGTGCTCATACTATGGCTAAGATAATTACAGTCAAAATCACTTGTTGCAGGAATTCCTCGTGATACATCACGGGATCACGCTTGATGAGGTTCTGAAGCCCCGGAAGATCTGCTCCAACTCTTGACATTATCGAATAGAACTGGACAATGAAGAAGGATGGAAGACTTATTGGACAAGTCGTTCTTGGCAACCGAAGCCAAAGTGCCGTTTTGGCTTTCGGACAGAATGATCTTCGCCAGAGCACTTCCTTCTCTCCGCAGCCGATCCCTCGTATCGCTCTCGCAGAGATCTCCGCTTCGGAAGTGTTTCGCAACCGTTGCGAGTGCCTCGGATTACAATGAAGTGATGGACATCGTGAAGTGGGAATATCACTCCATATCCATGTGTAGAAAGCGGAGCATTGATTACTATTACGCGGGCTGCATGATTCCTGAGTGTATGAAGGTGCCGTTCTTTGTTGCGGTAAGGACTTCACGATTCCGTTTCCCTCTAGCAATGCTTCAACACCGAAGTGGCCGCTGTGAGGGATCACATAAACGGCAATGTGATTGCTGGAAGGATGCGACTGCAGTGGTTACGAGACGAGATCAACGCGCACTACGAGAAGCAGGCAGTGGGAGCAACAGCGACGTTGAAGTGCCTGTATCAGATGATTGACGACTACAAATGGTCCTTCTCTTTTCTGGACCGCATGATTGAAGCGAGAGTGTGCTTTTGGACGAGTGAATCAGGGAATAGGAGATGGACTTGAACGATGACACGATTCAGACGTGCAAGGATCTGGATGACTACGGCGAGCGAATCTTTGGATCGTTGGGATATGTTGACGCCTGTGAGTGGAGTGACGCGTAGCTCCTCATGCAGAGCTTCGGCATTATCGACGACAAGATGGTGGAGGCGTGGCGGCGGTTTTCGCACACGATGGCGTACGGAATGCTGCTGCGCGGCCCGCCCTACCAATTCCAGCACGACAAAACGTACTTCCCGAAGGATGTGTGCGAGCAATTCGGCCTCTTGCCGATCAAAGCATGCGATTTGAATTCGGACGCAGTGCGTAACGTGGTGAAGCACCTCACGGAGAAGGCGCTGCAGAACTATGAGGAAGCGGCTTCGATTTGGAAAGAGGGGAGCAAGGGAGACAACGGCGCCTTTGAAGACATGGTCTTCCTGACGACACCCTCCGTGTTTTATTTGGAGCAGTTGAAGAAGCGCGACTACTTGATTCTCAACAAGTCGCTCTCCAGTCCCTTTATGAACGTAAAGCTTCAGAAACGACTCCTCGTTCAGAAGAAGCTTCACCGCTACTAGAACTGTTTGTTTGAGGAGATACGAGCCGCGCTGACCCAATTTTGATCTGATGTCCCGATTCCTTTTGTTGTGGACTGCGACACAGAATTGAGCCGAAGCTCATCCGCTTTTATTTCGAGTGACCTCTTAATGGTAGACGCACACAGCAGCGCCGTTATCGTGTAGGGTAAAACAACGTACATCCTTTTTGAAGCCGCTTCCGGTTATTCCCTGTATGAAGTGATCGAGAAAGAGGAAATTGCTGGACTCGCAAAACAGGTGGTTTCCGCGGTGCGTGGCTGACGCCCTAGGTGCAAGAGAGTGTTTCGGACTATCGGAAGTTCAGTCAGTTGGTGAAGCTGAAGGCGTTCGTCGTAAGCGGTAATGATGCTATTTCATCCACAGCCGTTTGAAAGTGCCGAAGACGCTCTGGAGAACTGCAACGACATCTCCGAGGGAGTGCTGAGCAAGACGCTGAAGCTGTTCCTGGAGGTTAATCTTCCGTCCGCCAAGAAGCTGAAAGATAGCACCATCACGCTCGGAGTGGTTCGTCTTTTCGTCTCCCCGCGCTCACGGAGTAGATTGATGCCAGAATCGGTCAGGCGATTCAGGAGGAGTTACACATTCCCTGCATGACGAGCGACGTGGTGCTGGAGATGACGCGCGGCATTCGTCAGCACTACAGCAAGTTCGTGTCTTCGCTGGACGGCGGCGCGGCCGAGAAGGCGATGCTGGGTCTGGGTCACAGCTACTCGCGCGCGCACGTGAAGTTCAACGTGAACCGCGAAGACAACATGATCATTCAGGCGATCTGCATCCTGGACCAGGTGATGCATCGATCGGGCTCTGATGCGTAGATCGACAAGGACCTGAACACGTTCGTGATGCGCATCAAGGAGTGGTACAGCTGGCACTTCCCCGAGCTGAAGGACATCGTGAAGGACAACTACATGTACGCGCGCGTGATCAAGGCGATCCAGTCGCGCGCCTTCTTCCAGGACGACGACTGCGTGGAGAAGCTGAAGGCGGTGGTGCTGGACGAGGACATGGCGCAGGACATCGTGAACGCGGGTCGCGCGTCGATGGGTCAGGAGCTGAACCAGATGGACCTGGTGAGCGTGAACCTGTTCGCGGACAAGTGGGTGTGATGGGTGGGTGTGATGGATAGAGTGATCGAGCTGTGCAAGTACCGCGAGGACCTCTTCGAGTACCTGCAGCAGCGCATGCACTCCGTGGCGCCGAACCTCTCCGCGCTCATCGGCGAGGTGGTGGGTGCTCGTCTCATCTCGCACAGCGGGTCGCTGATCAACCTCGCCAAGTGCCCCGCCTCCACCATTCAGATCCTCGGTGCGGAGAAGGCGCTGTTCCGTGCGCTGAAGACGCGCAGCAACACGCCCAAGTACGGCATCATCTTCCACAGCAGCTTCATCGGCCGTGCGGGCGCGAAGAACAAGGGCAGGATTTCCCGCTATTTGGCGAACAAGTGCTCGATCGCGTCGCGTTTGGACAGCTTCAGCGAGGACCCGACGGACCTGTACGGCTTGAAGATGAAAGAGCAGGTGGAGCAGAGGTTGAACTTCTACGAGACGGGCGTTCCTCCGCAGAAGAATGCGGATGCGATGATGGAGGTGGCGGAGGAGATTAAGAAGGAGAAGAAGGAAGAGAAGAAGGAGGAGGTGAAGGAAGAAGTGAAGGAAGAGAAGAAGAAAGAGAAGAAGGATAAGAAAGAGAAGAAGGAAAAGAAGGACAAGAAAGAGAAGAAGGAAAAGAAGGAGAAGAAGTAATCCGTGTTGCTTTTACAATCCCGTGTTTGTCAAAATCGGTCCTTTTTCTGGAGTAATGAAACGACGCATCCCCTCCTGTCAAATACTGTCTATCAAAAGCAATGTCTACCTCTTACCTTTATTCCTCTGTGTACGAAAGCAGCGTGAAGCCGTGACGGATAGTGTTCCATCTCTATCTCAAGCCGATTTGGATTTGTGTGAATTCCTGTGTGAATGCGGTCAGCAGAATGTCCTCGCTTCTCTCTCAACTCCGGAGCGTCCGCTTCTGGCTGCGTCGTGATGATTAGAAATGAAGAACTTTCTTGACGACATGAGAACGATTTCGAAGACGTACCCGGGCGGTGTGAAGAAGTACGTGGAAAAAGCGAAGGAACTGATTCTGGAGTCGACAAAGAATGTGAACGCGTTCGATGGCTTCAAGGTGGAAGTACTCGATACGAGGACGCAGTAACACGTAGATTCCTTCCGGCGTCAACCTGGAGTACAACCAGGGGGAGTTTTCTGAGTTGGAGGAGCTGGGCAAGAAGATGCTGAAGCACACGGGTTTTAGCCTCGTTGGAGGCGGTATTGGAGAGCGTTTGCACTCCAATTACATCAAGTTATCCCTTACCTCGGATCTGGTCCGTGACCAGACGTTTTTGGAGGACTACTGTAACTACATTCACGCCATCGAAGTAGCTGTCGATTCGCTCCCCTCACTCCAAGACGACGTATGATAGCATCAATCCCTTTGCGATCATGACGAGCGATGGCACGAATGACGGGTAGTGGTGGTGCAGCTGCTTCACAGACAGCATTCAATCTCTTCTGAAGGAACACAACTACTACGGTCTGCATCCCGAGCATGTCACCCTGATGAAGCAGAACGGCGTTCCCGCGATCAAGAATATCAACGGAGAGGTGGCGGTGAAGGAGGACGGACACGTCCAGATGAAGCCGCACGGTCACGGCGACATTCATCTCCTCATGAGCCAGGTCCCTCCTTCCTCCAAGCCTAACCCACAGAACCACCTTCCCGAGAAGTGGCACGCCATGGGCATCAAGTACATCATCTTCTTCCAGGACACGAACGGTCTGTCGATGCACGGGTACCCGCTGCTGGTGGGCGTGGCGGAGAAGTTCGGTTTCGACTTCTGCTCCATGACCATCGTGCGACGCCCCGGCGAGAAGGTGGGCGGCATCTGCAAGCTGGTGAACGAGCACGGCGAGTCGCTGACGTGCAACGTGGAGTACAACCAGTTGGAGGGCGTGTTGAAGGCGAGCACGGGCGAGGGCGACGTGGCGAACGCGTCGGGCAACAGCAAGTGTGGATTGGAATCTGTGGGGTCACCCGTAGCTACCCGGGCAACATCAACCTGCTGTGCATCCGCGTGGAGAACTACATGAAGGTGCTGGAGCGCAGCGGCGGCGTGGTGAAGGAGTTTGTGAACCCCAAGTACGCCGACGCGTCGCGCACCGCTTTCCTCTCGCCCGTGCGTCTGGAGTGCATGATGCAGGACTACCCCAAGCTTTTGATGGGCACGTCGAGTCGCGTGGGCTTCGTCTCGCTGCCGCGCTGGATGTGCTTCTCGGCGGTGAAGAACAGCGACGACAACGCGATCAAGCAGGGCGCCGCCACGGGGTACCCGGAGTCGTTCTTCTCGGGAGAGGAGGACATCTACAAGTTCTACCGCCGCGTGCTGAGAGCGAAGGGCGTGGAGGTGGGCGACAAGGAGTACGACGAGGCGCTGACGGCGGCGGTGGGCGTTCCGCGGTTCCCGCTGGTTGCATTGACATCGCAGTCGGGTCTGGTGACGGCGGACATCGCGTCGCACTTTGGGAAGAATGTGGTGATTCGCGACCGTTCTGTGCTGCTGGTGGACGGCGAGGACGTCTTCTTTGAGAATTGCACTCTGGATGGAGCCTTGGTGGTGAGAGCGTGCAAGGGCGCGAAGGTGGTGATCCGCAACTGCACGATCAGCAACAAGAGCTGGCACGCGGAGAAGGTCGACAAGGACGATCCGAGCGTGGACAACCGTCACGCGCTGAAGGGCTACATGCTTGTGAGAGACGAGACGCGCGAGCTGGTGTACGACAAGCCGGGAGAGTACGTGATTGAATGCTAATTCCAACCGGGGTTGTTTGTTTCAGAGTGAAGTATTACTTCACAAGAGATGGGTGCGTTGCTGCAGAAGAGTCAAGAGCACTCCTCAGAAGACTGCCTCAGAAGAACAGAACATTCGATTCCAGAAGAATGGAACACGAATCTGATTGGCTGACAGCGAAGAATCCAAGAGGCGCTCACCTTTCCTTATTCTTTTGCGTTACTATGTCTGATATTGTTCTTCACTACTTCGGCAGCAAGGCTCGTGCTGAATCCATCAAGCTGGCCCTCTATTTGGCTCATGTGCCCTACAAGTTCGAGGCGGTCACGGACTGGCCCAAGATGAAGGAGGAGGGTTTGAAATCTGGATCCCTGCCGTTCGGTCAGGTTCCCATGCTTCACATCGACGGAATGGATCTTGTCCAGACGGAGTCCATTCTGCGTTACATCTCCATGAAGTGAGTGCATATCCGTTCACCGTAACGAATAGCTACTTGAATAAGAACCTGACTCCTAAGGAAACGGTGCAGGTCGATATGATGGTTGACGGATGGAACGACTTCCTGAACAACGCTTACCAATATACATATGTGCACAAGGACCAGCTTCCTCAGTTCTGGGAGGGCGATTGCAAGAAGCACCTCACCAACCTGGAGAACTTCTACAAGCGTCTTGGAGTAGGGGTGGAGTGGATTCGCTTATGTCTAGAAGCGTTTCATGGCGCTGGATATGCCCACCATCGCTGATGCGCACGCGTACACGACGATTCGCCAGCTGAAGGCCCTCAAGAGCGATCTGCTGGCGGACTTCCCCGCGCTGACCAAGTGGGAGAACGACATGAACACGTTGGAGGAGGTGAAGGCGTACATGACGTCCGACTGTTCTGTTTGTAACAAACACGATTACAGTTCGTCGTCCTGGGTGCTGGGATGCAGCTGCACGTCGATGTACCCCAGCAGCGAGTCCTTGGTGCGCTCCGAGTCCACATCGAGCGGCGTGGAGGGGTCGGCGCCGGCAGCAAACCACTTCAGCGTGGGGAATCCCTGAATGCCGTACTTGGCCTACACATCAGCCCTCGCAACGACAATCACCGCCAGCTCCTTGTAGTGGTCGGCGTCGAGCTCGGCGATCACAACGTCCTCCGCTGCCGCCGCCTCCGCCACCTCGATGTAGATGGGAGCCAGCGCGCGGCAGTGTCCGCACCACGGCGCGTAGAACTTCACCATCACGTTTCGCTTGCCGTTCACCACGGCGTCGAAGTTGTCCTCCGTCAGCACGAACACCTCGCCCTTCTTGATGTCCACCTTGATGAACTGGTGGAGGACGTTCTCCATTCCGCGCAGCTTGGCGTACTCCTTTCCCTCCTTCTTCATTCCCTCCAACTGCTTCTCCACCTCCGCCTTTTCCTTCTCGATCGCCTCCTCACCCTCCTGCACCACCTTCTTCATCACCTTGTAGTAGCGGAACGCCGCCGGGTGCGACGCCTTGATCTTCAGCACCTGCTTCATCACGTGCTTGTGGTTCTCCTCCGTGTCCTACGATCAATGCGATGCGCATCTCCGACCTGCTCCATGAACGCGTGCGCCAACTCGTCCAGCTCGCTGTCACGACCGTACTTGTTGTTCAGGCCGCCCTTGCCGCTGATGAAGGTGCCTAGCGGTGAATCGCGAATCACGGCTCTACCCAGGTAATGGTTCAGGTAGCTGTCGATCTGCTCGCCCGCACGAACGTCCAGCGGCTTCACGTTCTTCATCGTCTTGTCCTTGGGGAGGAGGCGCATTTCGGGAATCATCTGCACGCCGAAGTAGGAGCAGAGCTCTCTGCTGGCGCTGCAGTCGATGCGAGCGAAGAGAACGGACTTCACGGGAGAAAACGCCATGGCGGTGGTGAAGTAGTCGTAGAGCAGACCGTGGGTGTTGGAGTCGCCCTTCATGTAGAAGAGCATGAACACGTTGTGCGTCTTTTGTTTCTTCGCAAAGAGATTGACGTTGGACGAATCCACTCGCATGGTCACGTCCTTCTGGGGCGCAATGCCCGTCTTTTCCTCGATCCACTGAATCTATCTCTAAGAGGCGGACAACGGAACTACCAGGTCGTCTTCTTCCCCAGGAATGAGAGGCGACGCATTTCCGTTGACGAACAGACGGAACTCGATGCCCTCATGGTTCTCCGGAACCGCGTACTCCTTCACGAGGTCGTTCGTTTCATCGAACACACTCGCCGCAACAAGATACTACACATGAGCGAAACGAGAGAGGCGGACATTCTTGTCAGCGCCGAACGCATAGATCGAGTAATAGAGATCCCAGAGCTGATCTCCGCACTTGCTGCAATCCTTGGTGTACCAGATCGCCAGCACGGATTTCTTGTCGTTCAACATGCCGTCGAGAGATTGCTTCGACAAACGGTTCAAGCCGCTACTCATTACGTGCTCGGAGAGGAATCACTCGTAGTTGTAGTCGCACAGAGCGGACGCAATGAATAGAAGTGCAATCAGAATGTATCTCATCGTGTGAGTTTTGTTGTGAGAGGGGCATTTCCTCTTCAACAGAGGGTATTCTTCTATTCATTCTCAACAGAGAGTATTCTTCTATTCATTTCTCAACAACACTCACAACAAACACAACACTTCGCACC
>ERZ780157.3530-NODE-3530-length-13006-cov-3.317891_pt1 | contig 13006 bp, 5 predicted proteins | sample MGYA00511169_ERZ780157 | MGnify/ENA primary metagenome ERZ780157 (study PRJEB29588, sample SAMEA1965149) | human gut metagenome | biome: human gut; feature: human-associated habitat; material: faeces | place: Denmark | collected 2008/2010 ... | reverse complement strand
CCTGTGGTACAGGAAGTCCGATGCTTGTCATCTCTGCAAGGTTGGCACCTTTACCGCCAAGCAGGTTACGCATGGTCATGTCGCCTTCGCTAAACATATACACCCATTTGTTTGCCATTTTGATAATTCCTCCTAAAATAAATTACTATGTAATTATGGACACCGTATTTGTTTCCATAATCAAGCCATGTTATGTGCCTTTCTAAAACGCACATATTTATTCTAACATATTTTGTCTAAATAGCAACATTTTTTTTACTGTTTTTCCCTGTTTTTTTGTAACATTTTCACAATGTAAAACTTTGTTCCGTTATGTGGAACATTTTGGATTTGTTTATTTCTTTTTCCATTTTGCATACAGTGTGATTTTCCCCGTGCTGCCTTTCTTAATAGAGGTTACCTTTCTGGTACATTTTTTATCACGGTACCATCCTTTAAACACATACCCTTTTCTTGTTGGTGCTGCCAGTTTTATCATCTTTGAAGTAATGGTATATATTTTCGGATTTTTCTTATTATTTTTGCCTCCGTTTAATTTGTAGGTAATGGTGTACTTTTCCTTTGCCCATTTTGCATACAGTGTTACTTTTCCGGTACTGCCCTTTTTAATAGAGGTTACCTTTTTGGTACATTTTTTATCACAATACCATCCTTTAAACACATACCCTTTTTTTGACGGATTTGAAAGTTTTATCGTCTTTGAAGTGATTTTATATGTTTTGGGATTCTTCTTATTATTTTTGCCTCCATTCAGGTTATATGTAATCTGATACTGTGCTGCTTTCCACTGGGCATATAAAGTTACGACCTCATCTGCTTTTTTTGTCAGATTTTTTACATAGGCATTTTCCTCATAAAAGGTTCCCTTCCCATCTGGCTGCGTATTCCAGCCTGCAAATGTATATCCTTTCTTTTCAAACTTATTTTTTGAAAGTTTTTCCTTCTGACCCGCCGCACATGCTTTCTCACTCATTTTCCCTTTTGCTGCGCCATTGCCGTCAAATTTTATTGTATAAAGATATGGACACACGACAACCGGAACATTCCTCTTAAATGCTTCTGCATTGATTTTATCTTTGGAGAGACTGGTTATTACATATATTTTTTCAGGTCCGTCTGTCGTTTCCCAGGAAAATGCTTCGCTGCCAATCTCTGTAATCGTCTTTGGCAGCCTTATCTTCCCAAGCACGCCGCCGTCCTTATAAAACGCACAGATTCCGATTGTTTTTACCGCGGTCTGGGAAAGATCAAGTTCCCCCGTTAAATTTTTACAGGATAAAAAAGCATAACTGTCAATCGCCGTTAATGTTTTGGGGAATTTCACGGTTTTTAATCCACTGCAGGCAGAAAATGCACTACCGCCTATTTCTGTAACCAAAGTCTGGGATAAATCCATTTTCTCCAGTGAACTGCAGCCTGTAAATGTGCCAAATCCAATTTTCGTTATATTCTCTGGCAATTTCACCGTTTCCAATGCACTGCACCCCTCAAATGTTCCTTCCAATTCCGTTATCCCTGTCTGGGATAAATCCACTTTTTCTAACGATGTGCAGTTTTCAAATGCACCGTAAATCATGGTTAATGTTTTGGGCAATTTTACCGTTTTTAAAGAAGTGCAATTCAAAAACAGCCTGCTCTCGATTACCGTTATCCCTGTCTGTGACAAATCTGCTTCTTCCAACAGCGTGCAGTCTGCAAACACACCCGCTCCATCATTCACTTCCAGCACGTCAATATCTTCAAATCCGCCACACTTTACCTGACGGATGTTTTTATTTTTTACAGCAGCTAAGTCGAAATACCAGTTTCCTCTGCTCCATCTATAAGAAATCAGACTGTAATACAATCCATCCTTCAGCAAGCCATCAACTCTATATATCTGATGATTTGATAATTCTGCAATCTCCTCCGGGGACAGGTCAAAATACCTGTCAGAATACCCCTGATACTCCCATTCTTTATCTACCGAATAAGAGTTGCGGCTGCACCATGTAGCATCTGCAAAAATCCATTTTCCATTTTCACTGTCATAAACAGCATTGTATTCATGGGCATGCCCCTCTAAATCCATGCACGGAATTCCAATGGAAATGCACAATGTTCTCATAAGGCTTGCATAACCCGAACACATAGCACGCTTTTGCTCGTACACCTCATACGGTGACCAATAACTTGGCTTATTATTATAATAGGCGTAATAATCATAATAAGTTCTGTCCGCAACAAATGCCATGATCGCTTTTATTTTCTCATACTGTGTAGTACACCCGGCTACAGCCTGTAATGCAGCCTGTCTTAATTCCTCAAACTGGGCATCTGTTATGGCATTCCTTTCAGGATCTGTTAAAAAGTAATCCGGGTCTGCATATTTATTAATCAGAGTCCAGGCCTTCTGTTCCGCTGCAATCTGCTCTTCACTTGCGTCCCCCTTGATTGAAGTTTCTTCCCGTTCTTCTGTTTCTTCTTCCATTTCCGGCAGTTCTGTTTCTGTGTCTGGCTGCTCTGTCTCCTCCGGCTGTTCTTCTGTGTCTGGCTGCTCTGTCTCCTCTGACTGTTCTTCTGTGTCTGGCTGTTCTGTTTCTTCCGACTCTGGCTGCTCCGTATTCTCCCGTTTCTCCTGTTCGCCTGCCTGTGTCTCCTGACGTTCACGATCCATCAGATCCAGTTCTTCCGTATCCGCATATTTTTCATTTACTTTCTCTGATGTCGATTCCGCTTTTTCTGTCTCTGCAATCACATTCGCCTGCATATTTACCGGCATCCCACCAACCAAAACAGTCGCAGCCAGCAATGCCGTAAAAGCTTTTTTCATCCCTCCTTTCATAAACTAAAACTCCTCCTTCATTTGTACCGCTATGTTACATTACCTTTTCTATATTATAACCGCAATACGACTATTTTCAATTGTTTGCGAAATCATTTCTATCATGTCTCCGCAGACTATCTGCCTGTACATACTTCAAAAATATTTTTCTTCTCCTCCGCGAGGTGCGCATCCCGCCCGGAGGGCGTTTGCATTCATAGGACGTAATTTCCTATGAATGCAAAACAGACGGATCATTCCCACCCAACAGGAATAATCCGTCTGTCTTTTTCTTTTTATTCTCCGCTTCGAAAAATCCTAGAAATCTACTTCCGTGTCATAGTAACAGCATTTCAACAGCTTTTCCATCTCCTCCTGACTCGGCTGTCTCGGGTTTGATCCGGTACATGCATCTAAGATCGCATTGGCTGCGATCTCCGGCAGTCTCTCTAAGAACACTTCTTCCGGTACAAAGCCCTGCTCGGTCGGATAACTGTCTGCACCATAATTCTTAATGCAGTGCGGGATCTTCAAATCATCATTCATACCACGCAGGTATTTGATCAGAAGATCCACTTTCTCGTCTAATGAATCGCCGCCAAGTCCCATGAAATCTGCGATCTCACCATAACGTTTCTTTGCAGTTTCATCTTTGGCGTTAAATGCGATCACTTTCGGCAGATACATTGCGTTGGCTGCACCGTGGATGATATGTGCGCCGTAATCCGCAAATGCAGCACCGGTCTTATGTGCCATGGAATGTACGATACCAAGCAGTGCATTGGAAAATGCCATACCGGCAAGACACTGTGCATTATGCATGTTATCTCTCTTTTCCATATCCCCGTTATAAGATCCTACCAGATCACGCTGGATCATCTTGATTGCATGCAGGGCAAGCGGATCTGTGAAATCACAGTTCGCTGTCGATACATATGCCTCGATTGCATGTGTCATCGCATCCATTCCGGTATGTGCTACCAGTTTCTGTGGCATTGTCTCTGCAAGTTCCGGATCAACGATTGCAACATCCGGTGTGATCTCAAAGTCAGCGATCGGATATTTGATACCTTTCTCATAATCGGTGATGATGGAAAATGCAGTTACCTCTGTTGCAGTTCCCGAAGTTGAGGAAATCGCACAGAAATGCGCTTTCTTACGAAGTTTTGGAATACCAAACACCTTGCACATATCCTCAAATGTGATATCCGGATATTCGTATTTGATCCACATAGCCTTTGCCGCATCGATCGGCGAACCTCCTCCGATCGCAACGATCCAGTCCGGACCAAACTCTTCCATCGCCTTTGCGCCCTTCATTACGGTCTCCACCGATGGATCCGGCTCAATTCCTTCAAAAAGCTGTACTTCCATGCCGGCTTCTTCCAGATACTGTTTTGCGCGGTCAAGAAAACCGAAACGTTTCATGGAACCACCGCCTACGCAGATAATCGCCTTTTTGCCTTCAAACGTCTTTAATGCTTCCAATGCCCCTTTTCCGTGATACAAATCGCGTGGTAATGTAAATCTTGCCATCTTTCCTCCAATCTGCCGCCATCAAAAGGCCGCCCCCTGACACATACACATGCCTGTATTTTTTGTGTCATTTACTGTGTGCAACTTTTATATAACCATCACATATTTTGTTAATTAAATAACAATATGTATTGTAATATTATATCACATCTTTCAAAAATAAGAAGCATTTTTATGCATTTTTAATAATTCTTAATATTTTCTAAGCATTGTTTTTAAATCCACATTTTGGACAGATATTTCCTCCCTTATATACATAACCACAGCGGAAGCAGCAGATCGTATCATGTTTTTCTTTCGCCAGATAAGAAATATTTCGCGAATCCGGTTTTTCCTGTAAATAATGAATAAATTCATTCAATACCCCGGCATATGCCGTGAGCTGCTTATTTTCTACCGCATATGGAATTTTCGTCTTTTTCCCATTTTTCTCTGTCACATACACACCACGGTTTAAAAGTCCTGTGGATGCAGTGATCTCATCTATGGACGGAACATCAATACGGTAAGATGTCATCAGTGTGCTGTAATATAGATGTTCCGGTGTCAGGATAATCCCCTCTTTTCCACTGTTGTTTCTCGATGTGTCCACCACAAAAATCGGATATTCAAACAGACCGTTTCCTGCGGCATAGGATGCCATGGCATAATCGATAACCTCTGTTTCCTGCGGCGCTGCCTGCTTTAACAGCACTTTTCTCGCCGGGTAAAAATAATGTTTCTGGCTTTCTGTGATTCCCGCCTCTTCCAGTTCATTTTTCAGCTTATTTACAAGCTGTTCACACTCATCCGTCTTGATCTTGGAAAGACGCCTGCTTAAAAGTTCTAATGCATTATCCTTTAAATCCGGTAAATATGGTCCTTCTGCAATCTTCTGATACGCATCCATTCCCTCATCAAAGGACATGTGTGCCGGATCACCGGTAATTTCTGCGATCTCATTTTCATCCATCTGACGGATTTTATTCTCGATCTGCTCAAAATACGGCAAAACCAGCCCCGGCTCAAACTCCTTTTCTTTCAGACGCTCCTTAAGCTCTGTCAGATCATCTCTGGTGATTTTTCTCGACTGGCGGATCATATTTTTTATTTCCTGCTGTTCGGCAAGATTTTTCTGCGATTCTAACCGTTCCTGATATGGGGTTAAATCTACTCCTTCGTATTCTTTTAATTTCTCCCTAAGTGCATGGTAACGTGCCCTGTCCATATTAGGCGGCATTTTTCCAACCAGCTCTGCGACTTCCCGCTCTGCCTGTGTCTGCATTTTCTGTTTCAGATTTAAAAGCAGATTCTGTTTTTTCTCCTGCGGCAGCTTTTCCTCTGCAATCTCGTCATAGACACGGCGCATCACGGCATAATTTTTATCTGCGCAGCTCTCTGCCTTTTTATTTAACGCGGTAAGCTTTCTGTCCTGTTCTTTTTCCTCTAACATATCCAGGTATTGTTTCCGCTCTTCGGGCGAAATTCTTGTTTCATGCATGAGCTGGTGTTTTAATTCGGAAAGCTGGCGCTCTGACATACGGTCTGCGACTCCAAATTTAGCCTGATAAGTCTTGCGGGCTTTCTGTGCCTCCGCATCATTTACCTGTGCATATTTTTCATCGGACGATTCCCCACCAATCCGCCCAGCTTCGTGCGGCTGCCTGCTGTCACTCTCATATCTGGAAGCGTTCACATGGCGGCTTTCCGTTTCATTTTGACGTACATCTTCATATTGCTTTTTGTGCTCGTTCCGCTTCCATCCACTTTCACCCGCGCTTTCATTTCCATGCTGTTTTTCTGCGTGCCGGTTCTTGCTCTCATCCTGCTCTTCTTCATCATCTGTGACTTCGTCCTGATCTGATGCAGGCGTACTCTTTAACTTTTTACGACGCTTTTTTTCCTCCTGTATGGCAGGTTCGCAGGCTGCAATACTGCTTTCCGGGAAAAATCCCTCTTCTATCTTATTTAATAATTCCTCAAAGTCTGCATCTGAATATTCCGGCAGATCCTCGCACAGTTCCTCAAGTGGCTGCTGCTCGTCCTCGACACCCGCCGGCTTTCTGCCGTCCTCATACTCATTATAACGGCTGTTTGCCTCATGCTCGCCGTTACGCCCCATCAGCTCAAGATAATCTTCGTATGCCTTTTTATCCTCCTCAAAATCCATCAGATAAATATCGCCGTCTCCAAGAAGTTTCCATGGGCGCGGCGTATAAAATCTGTGACACGCTGCACAGGTACATGCTTTTGCCAAAAGGACTACTCCCTCAGGCGTCTCGATTCGAAACTCTTTTCCTTTCGGATACATGATCATATGCAGATTTCCTTTGCATTTTGGGCAGCGGTAACCAACTTTATAAAAGTTATTGCCAATCCTGCCTTTTGCTCTTTCTGACAGTGAAAGTTCTGTTCTCTCAAAAACAGTATGCGCCATCTTCCATTCAACTTTATGCCAGAGTCCCTGTTCCTCGTCTGCTTCCTCTTCCTTCTGCACTGCTTCTTTTGCCTCAAGTGCCGCCTGTATCACATCTTCATAGGTAATACGCTTTCCTGCATGATAAAAACGAAAATACTGCGTGGTATATTCCGGTTCAATATAGATTCCTGCAAGCACATGCCCGAAAAGAGTATTCAGCTGCTCCGTATTTTTTTCCACACGAAGTCCCTGGATCGTTCCCCATTTTCCAAATGCATACAGGATCATATTGATCACATCCCGTACTGCTGCCTCATCGGTATCTTTGATCTCATCTTCTTTGATCGGCAGATCTACAATATTTTCCGCCACTTTTCTACTGTCAAAATGAAAAAACAAGGAGCGCACTTCCCCCTGTAAAATGAGATAATTATCAAGTGCCACAAAAAGACCTGTCCAGTTTACATTTGCATGCATGGTCTTTATCAGCCGTTCAAATGTCATTTTTAATTCGCTATCTGCTTTTAATACGATCACTTTTTTCACCTCTTACTTTTCAAATGCAGATTTTTCCTTCAAGATCTGTGCAAATCCCATATGAAGTTCTTCTTTTGCCCGCTCAAAATCAATTTCCTGATTGCTGTCATTCAAGCAGACGCTTCCACTCTTCTGATGACCTATATCAGCCACAATCCTGCTGTTATCATTTGAGACATCATAATACCGGCAGAGTCTTCTTACATTGCCGGGAACAAAACCGCCAGTCAGTTTCTGATACTCCCTGAGCACATACTGGCTGACATCCTCTTTCTGACGGAATTTATGGCTGCACACCTCGTTTAACAACTCCGGTTCTAATTCCCACATTTTCACAAAAGTACTCTTTTTAAAAGGAGACGGCCCATGAACCGTGTAAAATCCTGTAAACAACGGGAACGCCAGTTCTAACATATTATAAATAAAATACATAAACGGATAACCGGGATGGAAATATGCTCCCGGCTGTTTTTTCATATTTTCACGTTTGTCAAAATATTTTGCCAGAAGCATGGCATTATTCAGGTAAATATATGGCATGACCTGATCTTTTGTATTTGCCACATCAGGCTGAAGAGCCAGCATATCCACCGGAAGATCATTTTTAAAATACTGTTCCGGTCTGACCTTTTTTATCAGAAACATATCATCATTAAAATATACAAAATTCTCTGCCAGACCTGGGATTCTGTGCATATTCCACTCAATGGCATGTGAATTAAATGTCGGCAGATATTTTTCTGGAATAAAATCTTTATGATTTACAATATTTAACTTCGGATGTTCTTTATTTAACCAGGATGGCAGATGCCCCCATGTAACAAAGTGTATCCTGCGCACCCATGGTGCAAAACGCTCCACACCACGAAACCAGTACCTCAGCAGATCCCAGTCTCTGTATCTCTCTTTTCTGTCATCCTGTTTCTGCGACAGATCCGGCTGCATACTGTACTCCATTTTCTGTTTCTGCCAGTCCGGATCATTGCCATCTACCCATGTGATCACAAAATCAATTTCCGGAATGTTATTGTCGCGTGTCATAATAATCTCCATTTCTGCCCAGCAAACATCTTTTTCATCTGCTTAATAAATTTCACTGTTATCATGATAAAACAAATCCTGCAAAATGAAAATCCTATTTATCTGCTTAATTTATATTTTTTTAAGAAATACTGGTTTTTCCCAGTTTTAAGGCATTTCCGTTTCTTTTGTTAGCACTCATCAAAAAAGAGTGCTGATTTTCTATTGACTTTTGAAATTTGCGGTTATAATATTAGATTCAGGCAGCAGCGAGGCGGATCTGCCCACTGCATTTTATTACGATTATAAAGGAGTGTTTGAATATGGCAGAGAAACATGGAAATCTTTCAATTAACAGCGATAATCTGTTCCCGATTATCAAAAAATGGTTATATTCCGATCACGACATCTTCTTCCGTGAGCTGATCAGTAACGGATGTGATGCGATCACAAAATTAAAAAAACTCGAAATGATGGGCGAATATACATTACCATCTGACTACAAACCGGAGATCCACGTTGTTGTAAATCCGGAAGAAAAAACCTTAAAATTTATCGATAATGGTCTTGGTATGACCGCAGACGAGGTTGAGGAATACATCAACCAGATCGCATTTTCCGGCGCAACAGATTTCATTGAAAAATACAAAGACAAAGCAAACGACGATCAGATCATCGGTCACTTCGGACTTGGCTTCTACTCCGCATTCATGGTAGCTGATCAGGTAACGATCGATACATTATCCTACAAAGACGGTGCAACGGCTGTTCACTGGTCCTGCGACGGCGGTACTGAATTTGATATGGCTGATGGCACCAAAGAAGGCGTCGGTACAGAAATCACCCTTTTCTTAAACGAGGATTCCGTTGAATTTTCCAACGAGTACCGTGCAAGAGAAGTCATCGAAAAGTACTGCTCTTTCATGCCGACTCCGATCTTCCTTGAGAAGGCAAACGCTGAGACAGAATATGAGACGATCGACGCCGCTGATAAATTAGACACAGACACTGTCGTTGAGACGATCCATGAGGAAGCAAAAACAGAGGAGAAAGAAAACGAAAACGGCGAAAAAGAAGTCGTTGAAGTTTCTCCTGCAAAAGATAAATTAAAGATCGTAAAGCGTCCGGTTCCATTAAACGATACCAACCCTCTCTGGGCAAAGAGTCCGAACGAATGCACCGAGGAAGAATACAAAGCATTTTACCGCAAAGTATTCTTAGATTACAAAGAACCATTGTTCTGGATCCACTTGAATATGGACTATCCGTTCAACTTAAAGGGTATCCTGTACTTCCCGAAGATCAATACCGAGTATGATTCCATCGAGGGAACCATCAAACTTTACAACAATCAGGTATTTATCGCCGACAACATCAAGGAAGTCATTCCTGAATTCTTAATGCTCTTAAAAGGTGTGATCGACTGCCCGGATCTACCGCTTAACGTATCCAGAAGTGCACTGCAGAACGATGGTTTTGTAAAGAAGATCTCCGAGTACATCACCAAGAAAGTAGCTGACAAGCTGATCGGTATGTGCAAGACGGATAAAGAAAATTACGAGAAATACTGGGACGACATCAGCCCGTTCATCAAATTCGGCTGTCTGAAAGATACCAAGTTCTGTGACAAGATGAACGATTACATCCTGTTCAAGAATCTGGATGACAAATATCTCACTCTTCCGGAACTCTTAGTCAAAGAGGAAGAAAAGAAAGACGAAAACAAAGATGAAGCTGAGGTATTAGATGCTGACGGCAATCCGATCAAAAAGGAAAGCACCGATGCAGCAGATGAGAATACTGAGGAAAAAGATGAGCGCAAGGTAATCTACTATGTAACTGACAAACTTCAGCAGGGTCAGTACATTAAGATGTTCAAAGAGCAGAACATGGACGCTGTCATCTTAGACCACAACATTGATACTTCCTTCATCTCACAGCTTGAGCAGCGCAATGAGCATTATAAATTCATGCGTATTGATGCAGATGTCACAGAATCCTTAAAGGACGAGACTTCCGCTGAGGACTTAAAGGCTGAGACAGATACCCTGACTGATGTGTTTAAAAAAGCTTTAAACAACAATAAACTGACTGTCAAAGTTGAAAAGCTGAAAAATGCGGATATCGCTTCTGTCATCACGCTTTCCGAGGAAGGCAGACGTATGCAGGATATGATGAAGATGTATGCAATGAACGGCATGGGCGGCATGGATCCGAACATGTTTGCTGCGGATCAGACCCTGACCTTAAACGCAAACAATGAACTTGTAAAATATATCTTTGAGCACAAAGATTCCGAGCATGTTCCGATGTTCTGTGAACAGCTTTACGATCTTGCAATGCTTTCCAACCAGCCGCTGTCTGTTGACGCTATGGCAAAATTTGTACAGCGCAGCAATCAGATCATGATGCTTTTAGCAAAATAATTTTTACAGAATACAAGCCCCTGCAAAACCTGTAGATACGAGTTTTGCAGGGGCTTTCTCATGCTGTTTTTTATCGTGTTTATACCTGAATTTCTATAAAAATATTATTTTGCTGCCGTATAGATTGCGATCATATCTTCCACATCCAGATGCTTTACTTTTCCAAGATTGCCTCTGACTGCCGCATTACACTTTTCTGCCAGTTCTTTTATCTGTTCTTCTGTCGGCGCAATGCCAAGTTCCGTTAATGATGTCGGCATATGGATTTCCCGGTAAAAATCCTCCATTGCAGCAATGCCTGCCTCTGCCGTCTTCTGTTCTGTTTCCTGCGGCTCCACACCCATAACGTGCTCTGCAAACTGCACAAATCGTTCAATACGCTCCCCGCAGACATAGCGTGCCCAGCTTCCCCAGATCGCGGCAAGCCCTGCTCCATGTGCCACATCAAACATTCCACCAAGCTCGTGTTCTAATTTGTGCGTTGCCCAGTCACCACCATCCGTTCCGCAGCCGGTCAGTCCATTATGGGAAAGACTTCCCGCCCACATGACTTCCGCGCGCGCATCATAATTTTCCGGCTCTTTTACAAGGATTTTTGCATTTCTGATCACCGTGCGCATCAGTGCTTCACCGATTCCATCCGTCAGTTCCATGTTTTCACCGTGGTTGAAATAGCGTTCCATCGTATGCATCAGGATATCCGTGCATCCGCATGCTGTCTGATATGGTGGAAGCGTCATCGTAAGCTCCGGATCTAAAACAGCAAACTTTAATCGGCTGTAATCGGTCGTGCATCCTCTCTTCATGCCGCCATCTTCCTTTGTTATTACGCAGGAACCGCTCATCTCACTTCCCGCCGCCGCGATCGTAAGCACTACACCGATCGGCAGACATGCAGTCGGTTTCCGTTTAAAATCAAAGAAATCCCACACGTCTCCTTCATTTGCAACACCATATCCGATCGCCTTTGCGGAATCAATGACACTTCCGCCGCCGACAGCCAGGATAAAATCTACTTTCTTTTCCCTGACAAGAGCTGCACCTTCCTGTACCTTCGCATATGTAGGATTCGGCATGATCCCGGAAAAATCCACGATCTCCTTCCCTGCTTCCGTGAGCAGAGATCTCATTTCGTCGTATACTCCCGATTTTTTGATCGAACCTCCGCCGTATGCAAGCATCACAGTCTTTCCAAACCTTCCAAGTTCTGCCGCGATCGCCTTTCTTGCCGCGCCTTCTCCAAAATATACCAACTTATACTTTCCTGGAACAGAAGGTGCTTTTATTGTAGTTATTCCAGCATTTGTTGTAATATGTGACCAAGAATCATAACTTGCTTCACGAACTGTATAATCTACATCCTCCTTAAAAATAGCAATCCAATCTTTTCCTGTATTTGTATATGCTTTTGTAGCTACACGAATTTCACTATTCACACTATAAGTAGCTGATGGATCTACCAGATTGATTTTATTTTCAATTTCTTCATTTGGCTTAATCACAAAATCTACTTCTTCAGCTACATTATATGAACCATCTTCTGGTGTTAATACCCATTTATACTCTCCAGGTATAAGATATTTGTATGCTACTCTTGTTCCATGATCACAATTATCATTCGTCATATCCTTTAAACTATACGTATATCCTGATTGATGTGTCGCATCATTAACCATATACCAATAAATAGACGTTACAGAACCATCGGTAGGATCATTCTTTTTATAAAGTCCAACCCACACATTCTTGCCTTCTCCAACCGCTGTTACCTTGATATCTTCTCCCATCAAGTACTCTTTTTTATCGATATGCAGTTTTGTTTTTTCCTGCTCTTCTTTAGAAATGATCATGATATTCTTTTGTTTTAACACATTATATCCACCATCTTCTAACAATACTACTTTGTAATTTCCAGCTGGAAGATTCTTGACATCATCCCAATCTGGTCGTTCTGTTGCTTTATGCGTTTCTCTTAAGCTTACAGCTTCTCCAGATTTATATGCTCCTTCATTTACGGTATACCAATAAATGGATGGTATACCACCATCAGATATTGCATCTACTTTATCATCCTCTTTGTAAATGCCAACCCAATCCGCTTTATCTCCGATTGCTGTTACCCAAATATCTTCTCCTTCCACATAGATATCCTTATCCGTTGAAATATTTTTTTCATTTACAACTGGGGCATCTCCTTTTATTGTAATATTCTTCTGTTGTAAAACATTATAACCGCCATCTTCAAGCAACAATACTTTATATTCACCAGCTGGTAAATCTTTTACT
>ERZ780157.3527-NODE-3527-length-13013-cov-3.307995_pt1 | contig 13013 bp, 6 predicted proteins | sample MGYA00511169_ERZ780157 | MGnify/ENA primary metagenome ERZ780157 (study PRJEB29588, sample SAMEA1965149) | human gut metagenome | biome: human gut; feature: human-associated habitat; material: faeces | place: Denmark | collected 2008/2010 ... | reverse complement strand
TGACCATCTGCCTGGAAACGATGGGGAAGGTCAACCAGCTTGGAACCGTAGCGGAAACCGTCGATGTCTGCTCGATCGATGATTCTCTGCTGCCAACGGTAGATTTTGGCCACGTTAACGCGCGTGAGCAGGGCATTCTGACTACAAAAGAGGCATATGAAGACTTATTTTCCGTTATTGAAAACAAGCTGGGCTTTGACCGGTTGAAACGGATGCATGTCCACTTCAGCAAGATCGAGTTTACTCATATGGGAGAGAAAAAGCATCTGAAATTTGAGGAAGACCCGGGACTGGGACCGGAATATGAACCGTTGGCGGAACTGATCGTAAAGCGCGGGCTGGAGCCGGTTATTATCTGTGAGTCTGCCGGTACTCAGGCGGAGGATGCGCTGAAGATGAAAGAAATATATGTAAGGATGAAGCAAAACACAGAAGCAGTAGACTAAGATGGGGGTAGATCACGTGAAAAAGGTTGTTTTGATTCATGGCCCGAACCTCAACATGACTGGAATTCGGGAACAGGGGGTGTACGGCGCGGAAACGCTGGATGATATTAACCAATGGTTGTTGTCCTACGCGAAAGAAAAGGGAATAGAGCTGAGCATACTCCAGTCCAATTCGGAAGGGGAGATCATCGACGCCATTCACCGTACCTATGGCAAGGCGGATGCGCTGGTGATTAATCCCGGAGCATATACCCATTACAGCTATGCCATACGGGATGCAATTAAAGCCGTCGCGGTTCCAGCGGTTGAGGTGCATCTGTCCAACATCCATGCCCGTGAGGAATTCCGGTCCAAATCGGTGATTGCGCCGGTTTGCCTGGGTCAGATCTGTGGGTTCGGCAAACAGGGCTACCGCCTGGCATTGGATGTGGTGTGCGGATGACCAAGCGTGTCTCTGTCAAACAGGAGTTAGCGCAACACAACATCGACGCATTGCTGGTGACCAGGCCGGAGAACCTGCGTTATCTCACAGGCTTTACCGGTGGCCCGGACGGGGCCTGTTTGGTAACGGGTGAAAGGCTGGTCTTGCTGACCGATTTCCGTTATCAGGAGCAGGCGCGTGTGCAGTCGCCTTCGTGTGAGTTAATAATCGTCACAGAAGGCTATGCGGCGGCGCTCCATGACATATCCAAAAAACATGGCCTTCGCCGGATCGGATACGAAGGCGATGTTATGACCTGTTCTCAGTTTGCAGCATACCAAAAAAAGCTGAACTTTTGTACCTTTGTTTCGGTGAGCGGCCTGATCGAGAAAAAGCGGATGATCAAACAGCCCTTTGAAATCGAACGGATTCAAAAGGCGTCCGCCATCTCGCAGCTCGCGTTTTCTGAAATTTTGGAATTGCTCAAACCCGGCGTGCAGGAACGCGACATCGCGCTGGAACTGGATTACCGTATGCGTAAACACGGCGCGGAAAAATCCTCATTCGACACCATTGTGGTGGCTGGAAAAAACAGCTCCCTGGTGCATGGAGAGCCGGGCGGATATTGCTTTCAAAACGGTGACTTCATCTTGATGGACTTTGGGTGTGTCTATGAGGGCTATTGCTCGGATATGACCCGCACGGTTGCGCTGGGCAAGGTTTCGCAGAGACAGAGGGAGGTATATCAGATCGTACTTGACGCACAGCGGGCCGCGCTTGAAGCGCTGGTGCCAGGCAGGGAACTGCGTGAGATTGACAAGGTGGCTCGCGACAGGATTGCTGAGGCGGGCTTTGGTGACTGCTTTGGTCATTCCCTGGGGCACGGCGTGGGTCTGGAGATTCACGAGCAGCCAACCCTTTCACCCAAAAGCGTTGGAGCATTACGGGAGGGTATGGTGGTGACGGTCGAGCCGGGTATCTATCTGGAGCAGGAATTCGGTGTCAGAATTGAAGATTTGGTCGTAATCGGGCAAGATTCAGCAGAAAATTTGTGTAAAGGTACAAAAAAAGAACTGATAGCGCTGTAAAGTAAAATTTTTCTTGCTATTTTGGCGATTCTGTATTACACTATATAAGAGGAATAAAAAATGGAGGTACGTTATGATTTCTGCAGGTGAATTTCGCAACGGCATTACCTTTGAACAGGACGGTAATGTCTACCAGGTGGTTGAATTCCAGCATGTAAAGCCGGGAAAGGGTGCGGCATTTGTTAGGACAAAGCTGAAAAATGTCATCACCGGCGGCGTTGTGGAAAAGACTTACCGCCCGACAGAAAAGGTGGAAAAGGCCCATATTGACAGGAAAACGATGCAGTATTTATATAATGACAGCGGCCTGTATTATTTCATGGATTTGGAATCCTATGAACAGCTTCCCCTTAGCGAGGAGCAGGTGGGGGATGCACTGAAATTTGTCAAAGAGAATATGGAAGTATTGCTGCTCTTTTATAAGGGTACCGTGTTTGGAATCGAACCGCCAAACTTTGTAGAACTGGAGATCACCGATACAGAGCCTGGTTTTAAGGGCGATACGGCGACGGGGGCGACCAAACCCGCTACGCTGGAAACCGGCGCTGTGGTGAACGTCCCGTTGTTTGTCGGGCCGGGGGAAACCATCCGGATCGATACCCGTACGGGAGAATATATGGAGCGTGTGTAATAACGCACAAAAGAAACGGAGGCAGATATGGATCAATTAAATGAAAAGATCGCTTACCTGGCCGGCTTGGCCGAAGGGCTTGACATTGACACATCGACGAAGGAAGGCAAGCTGCTTAAAGCAATTGTTGAGGCGATGGGTGAAATTTCAGATGAGATCGTTGGTTTGCAGTCAGATGTGGCTGACTTGGAAGAATTGGTCGATGAAATCGACGAGGATCTGGGTTCGGTCGAGGAAGAGGTATTTAGTGACGAGCTAGAAGACGATTATGATGTCGACGAGGAAGACGATGATTATTTTGAGATCACCTGTCCGAATTGTGATGAGAAGATATATCTGGATGGTGAAATGCTGACCACCGAGGAAAGCATTACCTGCCCAAACTGCAACGAACCGATTGAGTTAGAGTTTGACTTTGGTACGGATTGTTGTTGCGATGATTGCAATCACGATCATTAAAAAAATACTTGATTATTTTGTAGAACTGTGGTATGATAATAAACGATTGATATGTATGGCGGCTTCGAAAGAAGCCGTCAAAAATACGGCCCTATCGTATAATGGTTAGTACGCCGCCCTCTCACGGCGGTAATAGGGGTTCGAATCCCCTTAGGGTCACCACGTCGCAGCAAACTATGCTGCATTCAAAAATCCCACTCATTTGAGTGGGATTTTTTCATATGCTCCGTTGCTACTCCTTATCGCAAAAAGGTCACGCTCGGCTCGCCTGCTCGGTTGTAAACGCCCTCGCGACGGCTCGCTGTCGCTACCACCTTTTTGCGAGTGCGCCTGCGGCGCAAAAGATATCTAAATTGTTCACTCTTTCCACGTCGGAGCAAAGTTACTTTGCTTCGACTTATTTTTTTGCAAAAAAATAAGTCAACCGCCCGCTTCCTCGTTCCTTCTCTTTCGCAAAAGGGCACACTCGCGTCGTCTGTTCGCTTGCAAGCGCGCTTCAATAACGCCTTTGGCTCATTACCACCTTTTTGTGATTATGCGCCTGCGGCGCGTTTGAAACTCTTACTTTTACTACATTTTTGATTAAGTCCTGTAAGAGCACTCGCACCACATCGCGGCAAGTCCTTTTGGCTTGCCGCTTTTTCATGTGAAAAAACGGCTTCACTTTTCGGACTGCCGATCCTTTTTCCCAAAAAATCACGCTTGCTTCGTAAGCCATTGTGAGCGCGGGCATAACGCCTATGCTTCGTTACCAACCTTTTGGGGGTGCGCTGCGGCACGCAAATATCTAAATTGTTTACTTTTTCCACATCGGGGCAAAGTTCACTTTGCTGCGTTTTATAATAATTAAAAATGAATCATGCTTTTCAGATGCAGCAAGATGAGTACAAAACAAGGGTATTGAAAAGGCCACCATAAAAATTTACGGCGGCCTTTTCCCTTAATCTATTATCTTATTGTGTTTTCTTCCACTCGTCATACTGTTTTTGTATTTCATCCATAACCTTTTGTTTACCGGCGAGTTCCTGTTTCTTATCTAATTCGGGAACCACCTTATCGAGATCATCCAGACCATAGGTCAGGATTTTATCAAATTCAGTTCCGACTGCCTGTAATTGTGCAAGCTCGTTTTCTACTGGCACCGTATCGAACGAGAAGCCGATGTTCGGGTCTGGGGTTGCTGCTTTATTCATCCGGTCGGTCTCTTCCCACACGTCATCCTCATAGGAAGGCACCAGATAAGCCAGGAACTGGTTGCCGATCATGAATTCCGAGATGTAGTAGCTGCCGCTTTCCCGCACCATCCGGTTCGGATTTTCAGGATCTTTGGTATAATCCCGCCCCTCCAGGCCATAGCACAGCAGGTTCAGAATATACGGATCCTTATGCAACAGCTCAAGTAGTTTCAAAGCACGCACGGGATTTTTTGACGTCCTGCTGATTGCGGTCATTGTGGTCTGAACGCCCGCTCTTGACAGGAAAGGGTCATCGGTGGGAATTGACGTGATGTCATAACCATAGCTGATTTTCCATTTTCCTTCCACACCCGGCAGGTACCGTTGATACCCGCAGAACACCTTTTGTGCTTTCAAAAGCGATGTCTTGTCTGTCAGGGTCGCGACATCCGGCGGGTAAAAGCCGCGCAGGTTCCAGTCGCGCGCGGATGCCCACTTTTTCTCATTCAGTTCGCGGTTGTCGTCTACTTTGCCCTCTTTGTTGATCTGCAGGCCGGCCACGATATCGGTTTTATGCTCCTTAGCAAGAAAATGGCCGCCGGCGTCCAACGAAATAATCAGGTTCGGGTCGTTGTCATGAACGGTCTGGCAAAGGTCAGTGACCTCTTCGAGTGTATCGACATTGGAAACATCCAGATTGTATTTTTCCAAAACTGGATTGGAAAAATATACACTGTTTTGATTATAAAGCACCTGATTCATCGGTACGCCATAGATTTTGTTGCTGATACGGGTTGCATCCCAGATGTAGTCGGCATAGAAGTCACGCATCCCAGGTACCTTGTCGAGCAGCTCATCCAGCTCCAAATAGGCTCCCTTGGTTACATTGGGTTCATACTTATTCGACCAGTTTGCAGTCCAGATCAGGTCAAATTCCTCCTGTGCAGCCAGCGCCATCTGCATCTTCTGATCATAATCGCCCGGCTGGACACAGACCAGATCCAGTGTCACATTCAGCTTTTCGTTTAAATACTCATTGGCTGCTTCCATAACCTCTTTAAACCCGGTTGGTTCCTGAATCCTGATATACCATTTCAGGTTCACGTGCTCATCTGGATTGTCTTCATAAGAAACGGCATTACCGCCTCCACCGCAGGCACACAGCGCAAACACCATAGATGCTGTCAAAAGAAAACAGACAATCTTTTTTACCTTTTTCATTCTCTTCACCTCAAAAATTATTAAAGAATTATTTCAAAGAATCCGCAATCTCCTTGATGATGGTGGTCTGGTCGTTGGTGATGACCTCCTCGTCGCTGATGACGATCAGCTCTGTCGGACCGTCCCAGAACACTACCTTACCCAGTGACTGTTCCGCGATCGCACGAAGCGGCAGCAACGTCCTGTCATTCATCGTCTGCGCTTCCACGTCCAGCGTGATCGTCTGGTCCCCTACCTTCATCTCTTTGCTTCCGATTACCAGTGTGGTCGTCACGCCATCCAGCGTGATCGTCACCGTCTGCGTTGCCTCATCCCAGCCTACCTCTGCTCCAAAGCTTTCTGCTATGAAACGTACCGGTACCAGTGTCCGGTCTCCAGGCGCTACGATCGGCTGTACTTCGTTGTTCGCCGGATCTACCAGTGTCCTGGTTCCTTCCACGTATGCATTCGGGGTTCCAATTGCCAGTACAACAGCGTTGTCCACTACCGCTTTTGCGTCGGCGGACAGGGAAGTACCGGGAGTCGTGTTACCCTTATCTACATAATTGTCTTCGATTGTGTATTCCTGCCGTCCGATCTCCTTGAACGGAATGATCTCAAATTCCGGCAGCTTTTCCTTGATCTCGCTGTCTTCCAGCACTGTGAAGTCCTTGTTCTTGTAATCCGCAAATGAATCGGTTTTGGTAATTTCTATGTTATTTTCAATGGTACCGTATTTGACTACGTTTTCGTCCAGGTTATACCCGGCTGACTTGTACTCTACGTTATTACTGACGATGTTATATTTCGGAAGCGTCGGCTCATCCTCTAAGATATTAGCCAGCTCCGGATACTTTTCATTCCAAATGCCTTCCTTGTAAGGGAACTTTTTCAGTTTCTGATACAGGGAGGAAGAATCCGAAGGATTCAGCCACGCCTGCTCCAAAGCCCAACCAGTTCCACGGCTGTCAATGACAAACGGTTTTTTGCATTCCAGCATAATATTGTTCTGGAAGGTATTGTTCCGGCCGCCGCCATACAGCGCAATCGAATCCACACGGTAAAACACATTGTTGTTTACCTTGGTCTGGGAGTGCATGTCGTCCAGATAGACTGCCTGCATCTGCATTCCGGTTGTGGTTGAGATCATCTCCAGGTCATGGAAATAGTTGTAGCGGATCTCGTTGCCCCAGCAGGACCAGTCGCGTCCGGTATAGATTGCGCCGGAATCGGCGGTGTCCTTACAAACCTCATAAATATTATTGTATTCAATGATCTGGTCATTACCGCCATAGCTCATGGCAAAATGCGGCGCGTCATGCATTTCGTTGTGGCTGGCGATGTTGCCAACACCGTTGAGGACAATCGCGGGCGCGTAGGTTACCTTGTGCTGTGAGAAGGTCTCGATCAGGTTGTTCTTAGCGAAACAGTTGCCCGGTGTGAGTGTTTCACGGTCGCCGCAGTTGATGTCGATGCCCCAGGAACTGATATCATGGATATAGGAATTTTGAACGCCGGAATCCTTAGAGGTTTCGATAACAACTGTTTTGTCGCCAATACCGGTAAATTCACAGGCGTCAACAACGAAGTTTTCGCAATTTTTTGCAAAGATTCCCCTTGCCAGGGTGTTTGCAAAACGAATTCCCTGAATGGTGAGATTTTTCGCCCCGTCAATTGTGATAAAATCCTTATTATAGGACGTGAATACCACTTCTGATCCGGCCTTAAAATCCTTTGGCGGAATAAGATAGAGGATCCCACTGTCACGGTCTACATACCATTCGCCTTCTGCGTCCAGCTCCTCAAGCAGATTGATGAACTTGACGCGCCTGTCGGTAACGGGATTATAGCCTTTGTTGCAGTATGTATTGATCGTGCCGGATTCGATGTCTACTTCCGCTGGTACAGTACCTTCGGCCCAGTCGTGCCGGAAGAAGCCGAATGCCCAGATCTCCTTTGCCTCCGCCCATTTTTTATACCGCGTATCCGCCGTGGTAAAGGAACATGGCTGCAGGCTTCCGTTAACGGTATCGTTTTTGCTGCCGTCGTCGATTACCTTATTGATCATCAAATATTTGTCATTCGGATAGCACGCCAGGGTCAAAAAGTCGTCGTTAAAGGTCAGGGTAGGGGAGAAACCCTGGTCGTCCGCCGACAAAAATCCTTGCGGACGGATCTGGCCATAATCCGTAATCCCAAGATCCTTTAAGCTTGCCTGCATGACCTTGTCTTTTCCGTTTTTCTCGATGATGCGGTTTAAGATAGCCGTATCAGTTACCTTGGAAAATGCGCTGTAGGGCACCTTGTTCCCCGCGGTAAACTCGACCTCTTCATCCTTGTATGCGCGGATGACCAGATCACTGTCCGCAGAGGTGAGAGAAATCGTCTCAGAAGCCTGATAAACTCCGCCTCGCAGATTGATGACTACCGTACCGTCGATGCCGCGGGCCGCCTCTATAGCAGCCGTAAGTGTTGCATACGGTGCGTCGATTGTGCCGTTGTTGGTGTCTTGTCCGTCGGTCGCAACGTACAAAAATACCGCCTCCTGTGTGTCTGCCGCCCAAGCCGTACCCATGCAGGAAAATAGCATGCACAACAGCAGGGCGAGTGCTACTGATTTTTTCATTTTTTTACCTCCTTTTAAATTTAGATAATTCGACTATAGAATACCATGATTTGCTTTACAGATGCAAGTTCAAATGATAAATTAGACAATATTGTATTCCTAATAGACAATATATTGTTATTTTTCAATAGTAAGATGGCGGGGAAAGCGAAAAAATGCTAACCCCGCCAAGATAAAAGGAGATGGAATAAGCAAAGCTCAATGCGCGCGGGGCAGACAAGCCGGCGCGTATATTTGGCTGCGTTAAATAACAAGGAGACGGAGAAGCGGAAGAAGTTACTTCTCCAACAATCTCTTGATAACAGAGGCGGCTTGTGCGCGGGTGGTGTTTTCGTGCGGGGCGAAGGTGCCGTCAGGCATACCGCTGATTAATCCTGCGGTGGCGGCCTCGTCTACATACTCATAGGCCCAGTCCGAAATCTCTGCGCTGTCTGCAAACCGTGCGATTCCCCCGCGTTCTGCCTTCTTTTCCATAAATGCGTTGGCTTGCCCTAAAATGACTGCCATTTCTTCCCTTGTGATCAGGTCGTCCGGCCGGAATCTGCCGTCATATCCTACGATGATTCCGGTGTTTGCTGCGGCGTTTACATATGGATAATACCATGCATCCGCCGCTACATCCGAGAAGCCTGCGCCCATCCGGCTCTCCAGTTCCAGCGCCTTGACGATCAGGGTCGCAAACTCTGCCCTTGTGATGCTTCTGTCCGGCTCAAAGGTGCTTGCTGTGACACCGGTGACGATCCCCTTTTCGGCCATTTCTTCAATATCTGCCTGGGCCCAGTGGCCAATGGTATCTGTAAACCGGTCCTTGGCCGCGGGTGTGGTGTTGCCCAGCAGGCCGGTTCCGGTACTGCCCGTACTTCCGGTGCTTCCCGTACTTCCTGTGTTGTATCCCGGTCCGATTACCGGCGGGGTGACTACTACATCCGTTTTGGTGTAGGTTACAAACTCTCCCAGGACTGTTGTCCAGATGATCAAATCGTTACCCGAATCGATCCTGCGGGCGCCGCCTTCCGGCAGCAATTCCGCGTCTGCGGCGGCCTGGCTGTCGATTGACAGCCTCTTATTCACCGTCTTGTACTTGCCATTTTCCAGGTATGCTGCCGTCTTGCCTGCCTGGCCCGGCAATACCAGCCGTACTGCGTGGTTGGCCGTCATCCCTTCCGATCCCAGCTTGTATACGCCGTTGATTGTGGCGTTTTCAATCGTCCTGCTCGGCGTCGTCCCGTACACCGGCGCCTGGAACAGGCTGCTTCCGCCCATCAGATCCAGCTTCACCGTTCCTCCTGCCGTTGCGGTCTCGGTCACGATGTTTGGCTGCTCCTGCGACAAATCAAGCTGCAGTTTTAAATCGATACCGGTTGCAATCCGGAACAATCCGTTTGCCAGTTTGTAGTTGATTGCTATCGTTTTGCTTTCGGTTACCTCTTCTTCCGTGTTTGCTGTGCCGATAAAACTGTTGAGTGCACGTCGCAGTGCGGCGGCGTCGCGGTCGATTCCTTCCTGTATCTGGGTGCCGTCGGCGAGGATTCCTGCTGCTGTGGTGATTGCGTTGTCCAGCGGGGCTGTGCTCTCATACTGTCCATACCCTTCGCCGATCTCTGCTGCCGACTGCAGTTGCCGTGCTTCGGCCAATACCGATTCCAGTGTGCTTGTGTCTACTTCTACCGGCATTATCGTCATGGTGGCGCCGCCGGTGCTGAATCCAAGATAGCCTTCCTCGCCGTGCAGGTTTGCTCCGGTTACTTCTTTTTCAAATACCTTCTCATTGTCTACCCATACTTCATATTTTACCTTGTCATCTGCCATGTCGTATACGCCTACTGTGATTTCATACTCCGTTCCTGCCTTGATCCAGTCGTTGTCATAGGAGATCAAATCCTGGCCTGGCGCCCATTTCTGGTATTCCAGGGTGGCGTCCTTGATCCATAGCAGGTAGCCTGTGTTGCTCGACCATATCCTGTTGTCGGGGTTGCCCAGCCGGAAGTATATGGCGCCGTTTAGTGCGTTTTCTGCGTTTTCCTTCTCGAACTTCACCCGGAAGCTGAACAGCTTGTTTCCAAACTTTTCTCCAACGTAGCTTACGCATGCGCCGTCGGGGATGGTCATACTTCCATTTTCAAATGTGATTTCCCCGTCTCCGGCGATCTTTTTCCAGTTTGCGGTGTCGGCCAGCTGGGGCTTGATCGACATGTATTTATCCAGATTGGTGATCTGGGCGGCGAGAAATTCATCGATTGCGTTTTGCAGGGTGGTGGTGGCATCGTTTACTTCATATTGCAGCAGTCCGCTGGTGTTGGCGACTGTGCGGGCGGCTTCAGCTGCCGAACCAAGTGCGTCGATTGCGGACTGGGGGTACTGCCCTTCCTCGTCTCCTGCTACTGCGTTCGAGAGAAGTGTGTCAGCCTCGGTGATTGCGTTCCATAGGGCTGTTTTATCTGCTGCCCCTCCGCTTTCTATCTCGACTGCTTCTGACGTGACCTCTTCTCCATACAGCCCATTGCTGTCATGCGGCGTCACGCTGTAGCTTATCTTCATCCCTTCCCATTCCTTCTCGATCTTTAGCTCCCGCCCGTGGTGGTTTAGGCTGGTCTTTTTGCCGCGGCTGTCAACGAGGAACCATTTAAATTCACTCATGCCTTCCCGATCCCCATCGGCATCGCTGAAGGTATACTTTGCTGTTGCGGTGCCGCCTGCCTGTATGTTTCCACTAATCATAAGATCGGAGGCCACTGGTGCTGTACCACCGGGTATGCGGGTTTCATCATCAATTGTGTATGGCTGCAGGCCGATCTTACTGGTATCAATATTCTGGAAATTTTTCGCCTTTTGCCTGACCTCCGCCAATCCTTCGTCTGTCAATTGAAAGTCTTTTCCATAGTCCACAAACATTGAATTTCCGGATGCAAGCTGGTCATTTACCGCCACATAAGAGTTTTCCTCGGTACCGGACGATCCGCCGTACAGACCGCCATAGGTATAGGCCGACTGAACGATCACGTTATCCGACATGCTGTTGAGCACGCCGGGGACATACTCCTTGGCAATTGCCTGCAATTTCTGATAATCGTCTGCGTTTTTGGGGTCTAAGTTTTTCATCCGCGTCTCGTACACGTCCGGCACGATACTGTCCAGATAAGGCCCCCACTGCGTATCTGCGTAGCAGTTTTTCCAGGCCGCGTTATTTACAAGCGTATTTTGTAAAGGCGTCCACCAGTCAAAGGTTCTTGTATTATGCTTATTATACAGTGCCAGCCACCATTGTGGCGGGTTCCAGTCCTGGAACTGCACCGCGAACGGGTTATCCACAAAAATATTGTTTTCTACCACACCATACTGGCCGCCGTTTGTTTTGATGGCGAAGTTGTTCCCCTTGGCGCCTTCGCTGGTGGCGTAGGTGCCCTGATAGAAGATATTGTTTGTAATCTTGGGCCCGATCGCACCGTCGTCCCAGAAGATGGACTGCGCCCAACCACTGGCAAACGATGTGCCGTGGTTATGAAAGTAATTATTAGAGATTTCATAGCCGACGCTCAGAGGGGTGCGTCCCCAATAGACAGCGCCCATGTCGCCGGTCCACTGCGCGCCGTGATGAATTTCATTATATAGAATCTTATGGTTGTTGCCGCTGAGGCTGATTAACTCATGGGCGCTGTTACAGATTTCATTGTTTTTGATCATCTGGCTTACGCCGCTTATAGAGAGGGCGGGCGCATACGCCATTTTCAGGGTATTCGGCGAATCGAGGCGGTTGTTTTCGATTAGGTTCTGGCCGCCGTTTAGGCTGTTGATGTCACCGCCGCTGACCCCGATTCCGCCCGCCGCGCCGTCGTACACATCGTTGTTGCGGAAGATGTTGTTCGATCCGGCAACCGCATTGGTACGGGTAAAGTGGCGGAACCCGCATCCATCGACTGTGACGTTGTTGCAGTTAACCAACTCAAATGTCCTGTTGCGGACATATTCAAAGTCCATTCCCTGTACGATGATGTTGGAAGCCCCGTTGACAGAAAGCAGAGTCGCCTGCGCAACGGGAATGATTACCTCTGCGTCGCTCATATCGACGAAGGGGTAGAAATAGACAATCTTTTTTTGCGTGTCCACATAGCTCTCGCCAGGTATGTCAATCTCTTCGATCAGGTTACGGAAATAGAAGCTGCCTCCCGTGGTTGGCCCGTAATTGCCTTGTGCATTCTTAAGTGTAACCGACTTGTTTTCAGCGTCCAGCGCCCCAGCCCGGAAGGTACCGTAGGTCCAGTGATAAACAAAATGGCCTTCTGCAAACAGGTCTCCCAGCGCATCACTTGACCAGAGCCTGGCTCGGTCTTCGCTATCCTCATAGGAGAAGGTGGACGGTGCATCTTTTTTACCATCCGATTTGGTGATAACAAGCTCTCTGTCATTCGGCCAGCGAGAACGCTGCAGAGCCTGCCCATTGACGTAAATTTGCATTTGGGAGGTAAACAGGTTCCCAGCCGTACCGTTGGCATCATTCAGATGGCTGTATTCCGGTATCTCCGGAATTTCGTCGACCAGACCATTCAGGTCAATCTGCATCAGTTTGGCCTTAGCCACCGGATCGATCACACGATCGGTAATTTTGCTGTCTGTCACACCGGTCACTTTGGATAACGGCCCCCGTTTCCCGCCGGTGAAGGACACCTTTTCACCAGGATAGGCCCGATATGTAATCGGTGCGTCAGGCGTACCGGAATCCTCCGCCGTCAGGGTAAAGGTGGTATCGCGGTAATATTCTCCGCCGCGGAAATAAACAGTCGCACCGCCGGAGAGAATTCCTTTGCTCTTAAGGTCGCGGATAGCGTCGCGCGCCGCTTCGGGGGTGGCAAACGGTGCTTTGTAGGAGCCGTTGCCATCGGTCGGTGCGTCCGGTGCAACATAAAACACGATCTGGTCTGACAGGGCAACACTGTTTGGGCTATAGACAACACCGCCTTCCACGCCGTCGG
>ERZ780157.3526-NODE-3526-length-13013-cov-5.812317_pt1 | contig 13013 bp, 11 predicted proteins | sample MGYA00511169_ERZ780157 | MGnify/ENA primary metagenome ERZ780157 (study PRJEB29588, sample SAMEA1965149) | human gut metagenome | biome: human gut; feature: human-associated habitat; material: faeces | place: Denmark | collected 2008/2010 ... | reverse complement strand
GCAGAGGCGAGCGAGGCAACAGACACAGCCAGGAAAAGCGCCCCTTCGACCCCTATGAGCAGCCGAGCCGCCAGGAAATCGAGCTCTCAGAGCTTCGCGCACAGATCGTGCTCAAGGCGGCTGACGGCAGCGTGCCTACCGCTTATTCGTCGACGTCGACCGCACCCGCTGCCCCTGCGGCACCCGTAGCCGTTGCGGAGTCGACCGCCCGTCCCGTCGAAACGCCCGACGTGCTTCCCACGGAGGCAGTGCCATCCGAGGAAGCTATGACGCCCGCGCCCGATCAGCCCGAGGCTGCCCCCGAGGAGACGCCTCGCATTGAGGTCGTCGGCGTGCGCTTCCGCGCATCGGGGAAAACCTATTATTTCGATCCCCGCGACATCCGTGCCAAGAGGGGCGAGTTTGCGATCGTGGAGACCACGCGCGGTCCCGAATTCGGTGAGGTCTGCCTGCCCAACACGATGGTGAGCGCCGCAAGCGTGGTATCTCCCCTGCGCCCCCTTCTGCGTCTTGCAACCGACGAGGATATTGCACACAACGAGCAGAACCGCGCAAAGGAAAAGCAGGCACTCAAGGTCTGCCAGGAAAAGATTGCGGCGCACAAGCTTGATATGAAGCTGATCGACGTGCAGTACGCCTTCGACAATTCCAAGCTCCTGTTCTATTTTTCCGCAGAGGGACGCGTGGACTTCCGCGAGCTGGTCAAGGATCTTGCGTCGGTGTTCCGCACGCGCATTGAGTTGCGACAGATCGGTATCCGCGACGAGGCAAAGATGCTCGGCGGCATCGGTGCATGCGGCAGAGCGCTCTGCTGCTCAACCTTCCTGCCCGATTTCGCGCAGGTGTCGATCAAAATGGCAAAGGATCAGAACCTCTCGCTCAACGCCAACAAAATCTCGGGCGTTTGCGGCAGGCTCATGTGCTGTCTGCGCTATGAATCTGAGGTCTATGCCGAGGAAATCCGCAAGACCCCCTCGTATGATTCCACAGTGCGCACGCCCGACGGCGTTGGAACCGTGATCGGCTCCAATCCCCTGGCAGGCACGGTGCGCGTTCTGCTCAAGGATACCCCCGACACCCCGCCCAAGCAGTATCACAGGGACGAGGTAACCGTTCTTCCCAAGGAGCGCAAGGGCACACAGGATCGCGCAAAGGTTGATAAAAGCGAGAAAAAAGAGGAGAAAAAGGGTGAAGAATCCTGACCTTGCGCATCTTTTCCACCTGCAAAAGTGAAGTTTTGAAAATTTTTTTGAAAAAATCAAAAAAACTGTTGCAAAATACAAAAAATATGTTACAATATAAGTACCAAAATTACAAGGAGGTATTCGATCATGGCATATAAGATCACTGATGATTGCGTATCCTGCGGTGCATGCGTTGACGCTTGCCCCTGTGAAGCAATTACCGAAGGCGATGGTAAGTACGAGATCGACGCTGACAAGTGCGCAGGTTGCGGCGCTTGTGCTGAGGCTTGCCCCGTAGGCGCTCCCGTAGAAGCATAATTACATCACCCGCAGATGTGGCGGAGCAAGTCGGATTGATCTCTGCCTGCTCCGCCACTACGCATTCATCCGACACTTTTTTACAACTTTTTCAGAACCGTTGTGCGGAGGGAGTCCCCTCCACACCTCGCTTTTTATAGAAAGGATCCCCGCTCATGACCGATCGGAACGATATCCCGCTCCTCGAGGACGAAAGCCTCGACAAGGTCAACGAGCAGCTCTGCCTGATCCGCAAGCGGCAGGGTCTCACCTTTGGCACCGACGCCTATCTGCTCGCCGCCTTCGTTCGTCCCATGCCGAGCGCGCATGCGGTTGATCTTGGAAGCGGCACGGGCATTCTCCCCCTCCTGCTCCTGGCAAAGGGCAAGGCAGCAAGGGTTACGGCGGTTGAGGTGCAGGAATGCTTCGTTGATCTGATCGGACGCAACGCCGCCGTCAACGGCTTTGCAGACCGCATCACGCCGCACCTCGGCGACGTTCGCACGCTCACCTGCCGTGAGCTTGGCGGTCGTGAGGTGGATCTGGTCGTATCCAACCCGCCCTATATGAAGGTGGGAAGCGGAAAACGCAACGAGCACGATGAAAAATATATCGCACGGCATGAGGTGCTGGGCGGCATTGCCGATTTTTGCGCCGCTGCAGGTCGCATTCTGCGCTATGGCGGACGCTTCGTGACGGTTTGGAGACCCGATCGGCTCTCCGAGCTGCTCGCGGCATTGCATGCATCCGCGCTGGAGCCCAAGCGCATGACCCTCGTTTATGCCGACGAGTCGGCAGAGCCCTGCGCCGTTCTCACCGAGGCGGTTAAGGGGGCAGCCCCTTCTCTCCGTGTTTCGCCTCCCCTGCTGCTCTACGAGCCGATGCGGGAGGGCGATAGGACACGCAGGCTCACAGCCGCCGCACAGGCAGTTTATGACACCTGCCGTCTCTTTTACTGAACGCAGGCACTCCCCGTCGTATAGAATACAACGCTTGTGAAGAAAATAATTTTTGAAAATTTTTATAAGGAGATACCACCATGAAAACAAACACCAAAATTCTGATCGGCATTGGCATCGCTGCTGCTGCAACCACCGCAATCGCAATCGGCGTGCTTCGCGAATTGAGAGCGATCCGCAATCTGACCATTGAGGTTGACGATCTTCCCGAGGAGGAGCCTGTTGAGGCTGCCGAGGAGGAAGCAGTTGAGGAGATCGCTGATGAGGTAGTTGAGGAGGCTCCCGTTGAGGAGACTGTTGAGGAGACTGTTGAGGAAGAGGACGACGGATCGCCCATCGAAGCAATCGTTGAGGAGGTTGTTGATGAGGACAACGGCGAAACCGTTGTTGACTGATCCAACCGAAGCAAAATCTGAATGAAAGAAAAGGGGGCAACTGCACGTTTTGGCACTGCCCCCTCATTACATATGGAACACACGAAACGAATTTTAAGCTATACACGCCGCGCGATTGACGATTACGGCATGATCGAGGCAGGCGATAAGATCGCGGTTGGGGTCTCGGCGGGCAAGGACTCGCTCACTCTGCTCTGCGCGATGGCTCAGCTGCGCCGCTTCTACCCCATCCCCTTTGAGCTGATTGCCATTACGGTGGACATGGGCTTCGAGGGCGCCGACTTTTCGGGCATCCGCGCCTTTTGCGAGGAGCTGGGTGTGCCCTATCACGTCGTTCCCACCGAAATCTCGCACATCATCTTTGACGTGCGAAAAGAAAAAAATCCCTGCTCTCTCTGCGCCAAGATGCGACGCGGCGCGCTTCACAACGCCGCAAAGGAGCTTGGATGCACCTCGGTAGCGCTCGGGCATCATTTCGACGATGCCGTTGAAACCTTTATGCTCAACCTCTTTTTCGAGGGACGGCTCGGCTGCTTCTCGCCCGTGACCTATCTGTCGCGCGTTGGGATCAAGCTTATCCGCCCCATGCTCTATATGCCCGAAAAGGACATCCGCTATTTTGCCTCGAAGGTTGAGCTGCCCGTGGTCAAGTCACCCTGCCCCGCCGACGGAAACACCCAGCGCGAGGAGATGAAGCAGCTGCTCCGCGAGCTTGACCGCAAGCACGACGGACTGCGCTACCGTATTTTCGGTGCAATGCAACGCGGCGAGATCGACGGCTTCAAGCTTTTGTCGGACATGCAGGGCTCCAAGGCATACCGTGAGGACGGAGAGGCGCCCGAGGACGGTGAGACATGAAGTACCGCGTAGTTGGATGGACACATTTTGAGAACGGGGAGATCCGGGCGGTTGACGCGCACTCCTTCGCCGAAAACAACGCCATTATTGATGAAATTCGCAAGCACGGGTACCGTTTTTCGGGATGGGATCATCAGGAAACGGAGAATTGCACCCCTGTGCTCAACGATGGAGTCGCGCGCCACTACTCGCAGCGCGGATGGGGCGCACTCATGGCAGAGGCACTTGACAAAACGGGTGACTATGCAGGATATGCCTTTGGGCGTGGCAGCAGCTACCCCGACGAGTCCTTTGACCCCGCCGCCTTCGTGCCCGAAGCAAATCTCTGCGAGACCTTTGCGGTGGAGGTTGCCGAGGATATTTTCGCACTTGCCCTGAAGAACAACCGCTTTTTCATGGAGGATCTGCCCGAGCTGCGCATGCTCGATCGGGGAGACACGCTCACGCTGCTCTGCGGGGAGCGGTCGCTGACCCTTCGGGTTGCAGACGTGAACCGCAGCCGCAACATCCGTCGGAAGGACCGCGTTTACGATTACTTCATCCATTCCAAATACAAATTGGTTATAGAGTACGCTCAAAAAACAACACAGGGGGACCCATCATGAAAATCACCTTTCTCGGAACGGCGGCGGCAGAGGGCTGCCCCGCACTCTTTTGCAATTGCCAATACTGCATCGAGGCACGCCGCCTCGGCGGAAAGGATATTCGCACGCGCTCGCAATCGCTGATCAATGGCGACCTTCTCGTCGATTTCCCCGCCGATACCCTCTCGCATTTTCAGCAGAACGGCATCCGCGGCGACCGCATCCGCTATTTGCTCATCACGCATGCACACAGCGATCACTGCTACCCCCGAGACCTGCTTCTGCGCGGTTCGTGGTATGCGCACGAGATGGAGGAGCCCACCCTCACGGTGCTCTGTCCCGAAACCGTGTATGAGCGTTGTCGGGAAACGTTGGCGTCGGCAGACCCCGGCGTTGCGGAGGGAATCGAGCTGATCGAGGCAAAGCCCTTTCAAACCGTCACACTCGGTCGCTATTCGGTCACCCCACTCCCCGCAAGACATGCCCCCGGACAGGTTGCCGTAATCTATCTCGTGTGTGACGGTGAAAAAACGCTGCTTTATGCACATGATACGGGCCTCTTCTATGATGAGATTTTCGATTACGTCGAAAAAAACCATATCTGCCTCGATTTTGCCACCTTCGATTGCACCAATGCACATCTCCCCTCTAAGCCGACAAGCATCCACATGGGCTTTGATTGCGTTGGCGAGGCGATCGGTCGCCTTCGTGCTATCGGTGCGGTTGACGGGGACACGGTGCTCTACGTCAACCACTTCTCGCACAACGGCAACCCGCTCCACGAGGGCATGACGCGCAGTGCCGCCGCGATCGGCTGTGCCGTTTCCTATGACGGCTGCACGGTCGAAATTTAACATATGTATTACGAAAAACAACATACGTTCCACAAAAACGACCACGAATAAGCGGGAGAACATTCTCCCGAAAAAGGATTAAAGCATGAACACAACAGGATTTTTGCCGATCTCGCGTGCCGATATGGAGGCGCGCGGATGGGATGCACCCGATTTTGTATACGTCACGGGAGACGCCTACGTCGATCACCCGTCCTTTGGTGTGTCGATCATCTCGCGCGTGCTGGAGGACGCAGGCTATCGCGTTGCCATTCTTTCCCAGCCCGACTACAAAAGCTGTGATGCCTTTCGCGAGTTCGGCCGCCCCAAGCTCGGCTTTCTCGTCACGTCGGGAAATATCGACAGCATGGTGGCGCACTACACCGCGTCAAAAAAGAAACGCAGCTTCGACTACTACACCGCAGGCGGCAAGATGGGCAATCGCCCCGATCGCGCCGTGATCGTTTACTGCAACCGCATCCGAGAGGCTTACGGCGACGTGCCGATCATCCTCGGCGGCCTTGAGGCATCCCTGCGTCGCTTTGCGCATTACGATTATTGGGACGATAAGGTGCGCCGCTCGGTGCTGGTCGACAGCCGCGCCGACCTGCTCACCTATGGCATGGGAGAGAAAATTCTGCTCCGCATTGCCGATCTGCTCTCGCGCGGCATTCCAATCCGCAAAATTCGCGACGTGCGCGGAACGGTCTATCTCTGCCGCCCCGAGGATGCCCTGCACTATCCCGTTGCCGCAACCTTTGACTACAACGAGCTCAAGACCGACAAACGCAAATACGCCGAGGCATTCGGCATTCAATATAAAAATCAAGACTCGATCAACGGACGCGCGATCTGCGAGCTCTACGACGGCAAGCTGCTCGTGCAAAACCCTCCCATGCCGCCGCTCGAGCGCGAGGAGCTCGATCACGTCTATTCACTTCCCTACATGCGCGACTACCACCCGATCTACAAGGCTGTGGGCGGTGTGCCGGGCATCGAGGAGGTCAAATTCTCGATCACCCACAACCGCGGATGCTTTGGCGGCTGCAATTTCTGCGCGCTTGCCTTCCATCAGGGGCGCACGGTGCGCTCGCGCAGCATTCAAAGCGTGGTGGAGGAGGCAAAGAAGATCACCGCGCTTCCCGATTTCAAGGGCTACATCCATGACGTGGGCGGTCCCACTGCCAATTTCCGCTACCCTGCCTGCGAAAAACAGCTGCGTGACGGCGTTTGTGCCACGCGTAAGTGTCTTGCTCCCACGCCCTGCAAAAACGTGCGGGTCGACCACACCGAATACATGCATCTGCTTGAGGAGATTGAGAAGCTCCCACGTGTGAAAAAGGTCTTTATCCGCAGCGGAATCCGCTTTGATTACCTCATGGCAGACAAAAACGATGCCTTTTTCCGTAAGCTCGTGCGCGATCACGTCAGCGGTCAGCTCAAGGTTGCCCCCGAGCATTGCTCCGATGCGGTGCTCGCCTGCATGGGCAAGCCATCTTTTGACGTCTACGAGGCGTTCCGCCGCCGCTTCTTTGAGATCACAAAGCAGGTGGGCAAGGAGCAATATCTGGTGCCCTATCTGATGTCGAGCCACCCCGGCTCCACGCTTGCCGACGCCATCGAGCTCGCCGTTTGCCTCAAGCGGAACGGCTATGCGCCCGAGCAGGTGCAGGACTACTATCCCACCCCCGGAACCGCCTCAACCGTGATGTATTACACGGGCATCAATCCCCTGACCATGAAACCCGTTTACGTTGCAACCGACTACCATGAAAAGCAGCTCCAGCGTGCGCTGCTGCAATACAACCGACCGCAAAATGCCGACCTCGTTCGAGAGGCGCTCCGTCGCGCGGGCAGAGAGGACCTGATCGGCTTTGAAAAGGATTGCCTCGTTCGCCCGGCTGCATCTCACACGTCAAGGGGTAAGGCGAACGCCGACTCCGACCGAGACAAAGCAACCGCACGCGGCGCACGGAGAGGTGAAAAGGAACGTGCATCGCGCAAATCACAAGGCGAAAAGCAGACAAAAGCACACAAGCCGCTCTCCCGTGCAACGGCAGGCAGACCCGGCGGAAAAACCGCACCTCGCCCGACACGCGGACGAAAAAAATAAGCGTACGTGTGCAGCTTTTCCACGAAAAGTAGACACAAAAATAGCGGATCGCCCTTGTTTTTTTCGCTCATCGTGATATAATAAGGGCAATATGAGGAGTCTCCCTAACCAATCCGATCGAAAAAAGGAGAGCACTATGCAAAGCATCAAGCATCTGTTACACGGCGAATGGTCACTCGCCTTCACGCATCCCATCACGCGCGAGGTCTGCCGCGACCGCGCAACTGTTCCGGGCAATATTGAGCCCGAGCTGGTCCGCATGGGACTGCTCAACGATTATATGCCCCCCGATCACCGCCGCGCAACCACACAGTTTGAAATCGTGGACGATTGGACCTACACCACCGTTTTCGACGCCCCCGCACTTGCCGTGGGATACGAGCGCGAGCTCGTGTTTGAAGGCATCGACACGGTTGCAGAGATCTATCTCAACGGCGAGCTTCTCGGCAATTGCGCCAACATGCACCGCGAATGGAGATTTGCGGTCGGCACCCGACTCAAGCCTACGGGTAACGAGCTCACCGTTGTGATCCGCAGCGCCGAGCTTTGGGCACGCGAGCACATGCCCGACTATTTCCCCATTCTACGTAATGGCTCACAGTACGGCTCCGCAGTCTATCTGCGCAAGGCTCGCCATTCCTGGGGGTGGGATAACGCACCCCGTCTGCTCACCTCGGGCATCTTCCGTCCCGTTTATCTCGAGGACCGACCGATCGAGCGCTTTGACAATATTTATTACTACACCAAATCCATCGACGAGGGACGCGGCAAGGTTTCGCTCGCCCTCAATTGGTTCTATCACCTCCCGCGTGATCGCTCCACCCTCGGCTACACCTTCCGCATGCGCCTCTCCTATGGCGGTGAAACGGTCTACTCTGCCGAGGAGGAGGTCTTTTCCTCGCGGGGGAATTGTAGCTTCTCGCTTCCGCTCGAAGAGGTCAGGCTCTGGTGGCCCTACGGATTCGGAGAGGCGGCTCTGCATGACCTGACGCTCGAGATGTACCGCGACGGCGAGCTCGTTGCCGAGTGGTGCGGCAAATGGGGCATCCGCACGGTCCACCTGGTGCAATCCGATTACCTGACCGAGGATGACAAGGGTGAGTTTATCTTCCTTGTCAATAACAAGCGCGTTATGATCCGCGGCACCAACTGGAAGCCCGCCGACGCGTTGCATTCGCGCGCCGACGCCAAGGCGCTCAAATTCCTGCCACTCGTGAAGGAGCTCAACTGCAACATGGTGCGCATCTGGGGCGGCGGTATCTACGAGGATCACCCCTTCTTCGATTACTGCGATGAAAACGGCATCCTCGTCTGGCATGATTTCATGTTCGCCTGCGAGGTCACGCCGCGCGACGGATGGTTCTGCGAGGAGGTGCGCGCCGAGGCAACCTATATTCTGCGCAAGCTCCGCAACCACCCCTCGATCGCACTTTGGTGCGGCGACAATGAAAACGACGCGGGCTTTTTGAGTCACCACAACGGCGGTTATGCCCTGCCATCCGATCAGATTGTGACGCGCGAGGTGCTGCGCGACGCGGTGCTGCGCAACGACCCCTTCCGTGACTACGTGGAGAGCTCGCCCAAGCAGCCCGACGAATGCATGATCGAGCGGCGGCGACACAACGTGCTTGCCTACGAGGAGCAGCAGGCACGCGATCCCGCACATCTGCCGCCTCGACATTATCCGCTCGAGGCACACGTCTACCCCTCGTCGAGCTATGCGGTCGCACTTCGTGCCAACCGCGCGCGCTTCATTGGAGAGACGGGTCCGATCACCTTCAACCCCGTGTGTGACCGCGCCGACCTTTGGGAACGCGAAAAGGATCGCGCGATCCGCCTTTGGGATGAGTCGCACAAATCGGGAAAATTCTACCCCTGCGACAGTCATCAGCACGATTACTATTTCGCACGCTGGATCTCCTGCGGACGCGAGATCTGTCGCGAGAAATACGGACGCGATTTCACGTCCGACGAGTGGCGCGATTACAGCGTGGCAATCAACCTCGTTTGCGCAGATATTTACAAGGACGCGATCGAATACACGCGCGTGATGCGTTGGACGAAAACGGGCGTGCTTTGGTGGTCGCTTGCCGACATGTGGCCGATGCTCTTTAACTATTCGCTCGCCGATTGCGACGGGCGTCCCAAGCTTCCCTTCTATTGGATCCGTCAGTCCCAGCGCGATCTTGCGCTCATGGCGGTGCGGAAGGTGCTCGGAGAGGCGGCAACGCTCTATGCCGCAAACGATACGCTCGCGGTACAGAGCGGCGATTATCGCATCACCTCCTACGATGGAAACGGCGAAGCGACACCGCATTCGTGTGGAAAATTTCATGCCGATGCCAACACCGCCACCCCCATTGTACAGATTCCCGACGGGGAGGGTCAGAGCCTGCTCATCATTGAATGGACGGCTAACGGCAAGACGCACTACAACCACTTTGTGATGGGAGATGCCCCGATTACCTTTGACACTTGGAAAAAGTGGAACGAAATTCTCAAGGAAACCTTTGACGCCGACCAAGGTGAATGAACAAACAAGCCCCCAACGCGAATCGCGTTGGGGGCTTTTGTAATAAGGATTATTTTTCCGCGGTCAGGTGTCGGAACAGGTCTCCGTAAATCAGATCGCGGTGGAGACGGCGCACGTAGAGGTAGTGCGCACGGGCGCTGTCAAAGGAATAGCAGCTATCCGCCGTGAGCATCGGACGCGGCAAGCGCACAATCTCGCATCCCGCAGGGCAGATCAGCGTTGCGGCAGCGGCAACGTCCCAGATGATGCGCGAGCAGGCGTATTTGTCGCGGCATTCCCGTGCCACGTTATCCACAAGATAGTCGCAGAGCTCCCCCTTTCCGCGCAGGTAGTATTCGAGCTCGGGCACGCTCGTGACAAGCTCGGTGCAAACGCCCGCACAGGGCACCTGCAAAAGCGGCACGCCGCTATCAAAAACAGCCTTTGCCGCAGCCACGTCCTGGCGCATGTTGAATTCCCTCGAATGCGGATGATGGAGCGCATGACCGCCCAGCCAGATCACGGCGGTTCTCTGTGCCAACTCGGGGCACTTCACAAGCGCCGACGCCACGTTCGTAATCGCGCCGATTGCAAGAATGATAACGGGCTCCTCGCTCTGCTTCACCGTGCGGATGATATTTTCCGCCGCATCGGATTCAATCGGGATTTCGGGGTCGGTCATAAAGGTCTCCGAGCCACGGTAAACGGGGATGGCTGCGCTCGGATCGACCAAGTGCATCACGCGAAAAATCTCGCGGTAGCTTTTTTCCATTCCGTCGGCGGCAGAGCTCGAGCGGGAGTTGAAAAAGGGCGCGGCATTGACCGAGAGCAGGCGGATGCGCTCGGGAGCACGCATGCAGTAAGCAAGACAAAACTGATCGTCCACCTCGTTGTAGGCATCGGTGTCGAGAATTACGTTGAGGCACTCCGAGGAGGCGAGCAATGCGGAAAGATCGTCGAGTTTCACGGGAAGTTCCGTCCTTTCTTTTTTTCTACGTTCAGTATAACGCAAAGGATGACAAAAGTCAACCTTTTTTTGATGATAAGATTGACTTCTCGCGTGAATTATGATAAACTAAAAGCAAGAAAATGAAGGGGGAAAAATGATGAGCAAGCATGTTTTGGTAATTGGAAGCATCAACGTGGACTATGTGATCCACACAACGCGTCTGCCCAAATTGGGCGAGACCCTCACGGGGAGCGATTTTGCCATGAATTTTGGAGGCAAGGGCGCAAATCAGGCGGTTGCACTCGCGAAATCGGGGTGCGAGGTGCGCATGCTCGGCGCGGTCGGACGCGATCACGTGGGCGAGCTTGCCCTGCAAAATCTGACCGATTGCGGCGTGGATATCTCGTCGGTTCGGCGCGTGGACGCTCCCACGGGCGCGGCGATGATCACGGTGTGCGGCGGTGACAACCACATCATCCTCGATGCGGGCGCCAACGCGCTCGTGACCCCCTCACTCATTGCTGAAAACAACGCACTCTTTGATTGGGCGGATACCGTTGTGATGCAATTTGAAATCCCGATCGAATCGGTGCTCGCCGCCGCACGCGAGGCAAAGCGGCGTGGTAAGCGCGTGGTGGTCAATCCCGCACCTGCATGCGAGGTCCCTCCTACGCTCTATCCGCTCGTCGATCTCATCGTGCCAAACGAATTTGAAGCGCGCCTGCTCACGGGCATTGAGCCCATCGACAGAGCCTCTGCCGAGGCGGCTGTTTCGGCTCTGCGGGCGCTTGGATGTGCCGATGCCGTGGTCACACTTGGAGGACGGGGCTCGGCTTACAGCGCGGGCGAGGGTGTGGAATTTGCAGGCGTTTATCGCGTTTGCAGCGTGGACACCACCGCGGCGGGAGATAGCTTTATCGGCGGCCTTTGCAAAAAGCTCTGCGAGGGCGCGGCGCTCCGTGACGCCGTGTGCTATGCCGCAGCCGTTGCCGCCATCACGGTCAGCCGCCACGGCGCGTCCGTCTCGATCCCCACCTCGGTTGAGGTTGACGAATTTCTTGCCGCGCATCAGATCGTCCCCACGCTCTGAAAACGAAAAGCATCCCAACAAAAATACAGACAAAGAGAGAACAAGCACATGCTCATTGATCTTCACATGCATTCTTCGGGTGCAAGCCGTTGCTGTCGGATTTCGTTTTCTGACGGACTCGTTGCCGCACGCGAGGTAGGGCTCGACGGCGTTGCCCTGACCAATCATTATCAGAAAAACTACATGCAAAAGCTCAACCTCACACTTGAGGAGCTGATCGAGCGCTATCAGGTTGAATATGACCGCGCCCGTCCGATCGCCGAGACTGCGGGGATGCCGTTCTTTTTCGGCATCGAAGTGACAATGGAGCTCTACAAGCGTGTGCACATGCTGATCTACGGGCTCGGCCCCGAGCTTCTCGAGGAGCACCCTCTCATGTTCGACTACACGCAGGAGGCGCTCTATCGCGCGGTGCATGAGCGCGGCGGCATTCTCGTTCAGGCACACCCCTACCGCAATGGCAGCCTGCTGATGGACCCGCAATGGATGGACGGCGTGGAGCTCAACTGCCATCCGCTCTACGGCGACATCTATCTGCCCGAGATCCTCGCGGCGGCAAAGCAGCATCACCTCCCCCTCACCTGCGGCGGCGACTATCATGCCGACACCTACCGCCCTAAATGCGGCATGTATCTGCCCGACGATCTGCGCGATACCCGCGACCTTGCCGACTATATCCGCACGGCAAAGCATACCCGACTTTGCGTTCAGGACGTCGGTGGGGAGCCGTTTGATCTGGAATATGAAATTCCGTAATGCATAAAAAGCATCAAAAAGCATCTGCAACGCACAGAGCGTACCGCAGATGCTTTTTCTGTCTGTATTGTATAGCGTTTGCAGATGCCAGCGGATGATTTCCGTTTGCCTCACTCGCGAGTGTCACGCTCTCGCTCCCTTGCGCTGCGCTCGATCAAAAGCGCACCGCCGAGCATCAGTAAAAGTGCTGCCAGGATGTACTCGGTGATCGGCAAAAAGCGATGCACCGCGCCGAGCGGATCGCTCACCCGTGCGTCGAGAAAGGCATGCAGAATTACCAACGACATCCCTGCGATCCATGCCATCGAAAGCCGCAAAAAGCGTTGTGTGAGGCAGGTAATGCGCCCTGATTGAAGCCGTTTTTCGGGTCCTTTTTGCTTTTTCATTTCACTCCTCCTCTCACCCCGTTGGGTTGTTCTATACCGATGGCTAGCCGAGGCAGAAGAGGATGAACCCGCCCCAAAGCCTGAATTTTTAGCGCTT
>ERZ780157.3522-NODE-3522-length-13023-cov-15.298427_pt1 | contig 13023 bp, 9 predicted proteins | sample MGYA00511169_ERZ780157 | MGnify/ENA primary metagenome ERZ780157 (study PRJEB29588, sample SAMEA1965149) | human gut metagenome | biome: human gut; feature: human-associated habitat; material: faeces | place: Denmark | collected 2008/2010 ... | reverse complement strand
TATCTTAACTTTGATTGTTCTTGATTTTCTAATAATTTACTAATCTCATCATATTTTTTTAAATAATTATGAATAAGTATCATAAAATCAGGATTTGTAGTATTGAAATTAATTTTTAATTCACTATTCATATTATTTGCAACAACTACTCCTGAAAAATATCCAAACATCGATTTTATTGAAAAATATTTTGTAACTCCTATTGTCTCACTGGGTAAAAACTTTAATAAATCAGTTAATACTTGTTCATATAATACTAAACAATGGTCACTTGTAATTTCTAAATTAAGATGTTTTTCAAAATTTTTTGTTGGAATATAAATATCTAAAACGCAATTCCTTTGATTATTAATTTTAGCAAAATTAAATTCTATATTACCATTTATTTTATCAGTATCCGATAAAATTTGTGTTATGTATTCCATTATTAAATTTGATTTAGTTGGCGCTAATAATTGAGCCTCTTTTTTTTCATATTCTCTTTTCCTTCGACCTTAAAAATCTTTATATATTATTCTTTTTCTATTAATCTTCCTAAATGCATCCCTATTGTTATCAATGAATGTACCCATAGTAGTTACTTCAGAACGATTAGGTCATTCAGATACAAATATGACACTCAATATCTATTCTCACATGATTCCTAAAGACGAAGATAAAACGGTCAACATCTTGAATCAAATAAAACAAAATAAATAATTTTAAGTGTTTTATAAGGGTTATGAATATCAAACTATTATAAAAGCCTTGAAATTCAAGGCTTTAAATTCTAAATGGTCGGGAAAACAGGATTTGAACCTGCAACCCCTTGGTCCCAAACCAAGTGCTCTACCAAGTTGAGCCATTTCCCGATATCATGGCGCACCCGAGAGGATTTGAACCCCTAGCCTTTTGATCCGTAGTCAAACGATCTATCCAATTGATCTACGGGTGCATCCTTTAAGACCTATAATATATTATGGTGGCTTCAGGTGGGATCGAACCACCGACACAAGGATTTTCAGTCCTTTGCTCTACCGACTGAGCTATGAAGCCATAAAAAATGGCGGTTCCGACGAGAATCGAACTCGCGATCTTCTGCGTGACAGGCAGACGTGATAACCGCTACACTACGGAACCATTTGGTTGCGGAGGATGGATTTGAACCAACGACCTTCGGGTTATGAGCCCGACGAGCTACCAAGCTGCTCTACTCCGCGATATGAAATTTTAAAATGGCGGAGGAATAGGGATTCGAACCCTAGCGCCGCTCTCACGACCTGCTGGTTTTCAAGACCAGTCCCTTCAACCAACTTGGGTATTCCTCCATGTCTTTTTAATGAACGAATTAATTGTATCATATAATTAAATAAATTGTCAACCATTTTTTTATAAAAAGTTTTTTTATGTTAATTTTTATTTATAAAAAACATACCTAATTCACATTATTATATGCTTTTTAAATAAATAATTAACAATTTAATAGAACTTTAACAATTATTGGTGTATAATTTAATTATGTTCGCGTAGCTTAGATGGATAAAGCGTTTCCCTCCGAAGGAAAAGAACGCAGGTTCAAGTCCTGCCGTGAACACCAAATTTAGATTATTAACAAGAACATAATAAAATCATTTTCGGGAAATAGCTCAACTTGGTAGAGCACTTGGTTCGGGACCAAGAGGTTGCAGGTTCAAATCCTGTTTTTCCGACCATTTTATTTATTATCTAAAAAATAGTATTTTTTTTAAAAAATAGTATTGACATAACTAAATATTTAGTATAAAATGTTATTAGTTTGTTAGTCAAACTATTACATGCCTGAGTGGCGAAATTGGTAGACGCACAGGACTTAAAATCCTGCGGAAGTCAAATTCCGTGCCGGTTCAAGTCCGGCCTTAGGCACCATCTTACAAATAACCGAGATTTTATTTCTCGGCTTTTTTATTTCAAAAAAACACCAATTCATTAATGAACTGGTGTTTTATATTAATCCTCAATTTCTACATAAGTTTTTTCAGGGATTTCTTTTCTTACTTCTTTTTTAGGAACTTCTAATTTTAAAGAACCATTTTTATAACTTGCTTTAATGTCTTCAGTAGTAATATCATCACCTACATAAAAACTTCTTGAACATTCGCCAAAATATCTTTCTCTTCTGACAAATTTTCCTTTTTCTTTTTCTTCGTTTTCAGAATTCATTGTTGCATGAATAGTTAAATAACCATCTTCAACAGAAACTTTAATATCTTCTTTGTTATATCCTGGCAAATCTACAACAATAGAATAATTATTTTCATGTTCTTTAATATCAGTTTTCATAATCTTACTTTCATCAACATTAAAGATTGGGTCTTTAAAAATATCCTCTAATATATCAAAATCTTTTCTTCTAGGTATCATCATCATACAAATCGACTTCCTTTCCTTATGTGTTTAATAGTCGCACAATTTAATATACAACTCAATACCTGTAAGGCTTTATCATTCCTTACATTTTATATTCTATCACTTTTTATTAGCAATGTCAATAGTAAAGTGCTAACTTATTAAAATTTTTATTACATTATTATTATAACCATAAATAATTGGATTATTCTAAAAAACAATGTCTTAAGAAGAAAAACAAGACCAAGCAAAATAAAAACCGTTGAATATCAACGGTAATTTACTAATGGCGGAGTAGAGAGGATTTGAACCTCCGCGCCGGTTACCCGACCTACATCCTTAGCAGGGACGCCTCTTCAGCCTCTTGAGTACTACTCCAAGAATGTAGTTCCATTTTACTATATTTTTTAAAATATTTCAATAGTTATTAGTAAATTTATTAAATTTTTTGTTCGACAATATATTTATACTAATCTTTTGGGTTAAATATTAATGCAAAAATAAATGAAAATACAATTGCCGAAGTTATACCGGACGCTGTCAAATCAAACATTCCAGTCATAAGACCCATTATTCCCATATTATTTGCTGTATGCATTGCTCCATGGATTAATAAATGACCAAAACTAGTAATAGGTACCAATGCTCCTCCGGAAGCCCATAAAATCAATTTATCATAGATATTAAATATATCTAAAAAAGAACCTACTACTACAAAAATCGTTGTTATATGTCCTGGAGTTAATTTAGTGTTGTCTAATATAATTTGACCTATAACACATATAATACCAGAAAAAATAAAAGCATTTAAATAAGTCATTCAGCCACCTCCAAACTTACAGCATGAGCAACAGCTGGAATTGTCGTTTTTTCATTAACCATCACAGTAGACATCAAAGCTCCAGTTGCAATTAATAAAACTCTTTTCAATTCCTTTTTATACATTTTGTCAAATATATAACTGTATGTTACTAAAGGTGCACAAGCTGGCCCAGAAGCGCCAGCATAAACCGGTTGTTTTTCTCGATCATATAACATAACACCAGTATCTTTGTAATTCTGTAAAACTATATTATATTCAATTTTTAAATAATCTTTTAATATTTCTTTTCCATAAACACCTAAATCACCAGTTAAAATTAAATCATAATAACCAACCTCCCGTTTAGTATCTTTTAAATGGTCATATAAGCATTTAGCAGCAGCTTTAGCCATAACTGCTCCCATGTGATAAGCATCTTTTATTCCACTATCTAAAACTGTACCTAAAGTAGCACTTTCTACTTTGATACCACATTTAGAATTGCTCAAGTATGCACTGGCTGCCCCAGTTGAGGTAAATGTGGTTGTTTTAGGTTTAGGTCCACCATATTCAACAGGATATCTAAATTGTTTTTCGGCAGCATTATTATGTGATGATGTACTCGTTATACAACTTTTAACTTGATTAGCATCTAACATGTTAGAAGCAATAATAAGACCTAATACGCTTGTAGAACAAGCTCCATAAATGCCAATATATGGAATACCTAAGTTGACAGCAGCATAATTAGAAGCAACAATTTGATTTAATAAATCACCTGATATATACACATCTATATCAAATTTTGTTTTATTAACCTTATTTAAAAGCAAATCAACACTCTCAGTAATCATTTTTGATTCGGCTAACTCCCATGTTTTTTCGTCAAAATATAAATCATTATAACTTTTATCAAAGTATTTACTAAGTGGTCCTTTAGCTTCGTATGGGCCTGTAATTGTAGCAGTATTATTTATATAAACATTTTTGTAATTAAAAGTCATTTTTAACCTCCCATTATAACAAATCTTAACAATCCAAATAAATATGCACTAACAACACCAAATATAATTACTGAACCTGCTAATTTAAACATATTAGCCCCTATTCCAGTTACTAATCCTTCCTTTTTATATTCCAATGCTGCACTCATCATAGCATGCGCGAAACCAGTTATAGGAATTATAAGACCACATTTAGCAAAATTAACCCATTTGTCAAAAAATCCTAAGCAAGTAAATAAACATCCCAGAAAAATCAAAGTTACAATCATAAGAACTGATGCATCACTAGTTGAAATTTGAAACAAATAACTGTATAGAGAAACTAAACCTTGACCAATTACCCCCATGACACCACCAATTATAAAAGCAACTAAACAATTAGTTAATGTATCTTCCTTCGGTGTGTGTTTTTTAACAATTCCTTTATATTTGTTTTTTTCCATAAAAAACCTCCTAACCTTATTATGATTAGGAAGTTTATTTTTATTCAACAATTTCATTTTGTTCAAATTTTACATCTAAAAATTTTTTAGCTGACAAATAGTCACACATATGAACAAATCGTTCATATTTATTACTTGGAAGAGGAAGAGTAATATCGCTATAATCACTAGTATTCCATTCTCCCATATGTGAAGCAATCATATTAGCAATTAATTTTTTTTCGTCTTCTTTTAATTCATTATTTTCTAAAACATAATTACTTGCTAGTATAGGATGATCAAATCTCGTATATTTTTCTTTTATTTTTCCACTTTTAAAACCATCATGTAATAATAATGCCATAATAATCAAATCTTTATCATTATCATTAAATGAATGAGTTCCTATAACATTATTATCTAGTAATTCTTTAGCAATTCTAACTGCAACTTTAGTATGTCTTACTAAACCACCATCACCTAAACTAAAAGATGGATGATACTTTCCTGTACTACTAGCTGGTATTTTATAAAAATAATCTGGTAAATTATTCAATAAATTTTCTATTATCTTTCTGTGTTCTACACTCTTGATATAATTTATTTCTGTTTTAAAAACATCACACTTCATCAATTTCACCTATTATATTAACTAAAATACTATTAGAAATATACAAATCATCTTCATCAATATATATTCTATCTTTATTTTGTTTTAATAATCCTTTCTCTAATAATTCATTTATAATTTTTATTTCTTTTATATTATATTTTTTATATACACTTTTGTCAATTCCCTCAATTTTTCTAAGTCCTAATATAAATTCATTTTCTAAATTTTCTTTTTTTGTTAGTTCATGGCTACTTTCTAAATATTTTTTATTTAAATATTTAGTCATACTTGTTGTATTATCATATCTTATATTTTCTATATATCCACTTGCACCTAATCCAAAACCGTAATAATTAAAATTATTCCAATAAGTTAAATTATGCCTAGATTCATAGTTTTCTTTAGCATAATTGCTTATTTCATAGTGTTTAAAACCTTTTTTAGTTAAATATTCTTTAATTGTTTCATACATATTATAATCTATCTCTTCATCTATAGGTTTTATATTATTTATGTATAATTTTGTATGAGGTTCAATCATTAATGAATATGTAGATATATGTTTTATGGGTAAATTAGTTAAGTAATTTAAATCTTTAATTAATGTATCTATTGTTTCATTTGGAATAGCATAAATTAAATCAACATTTATATTTTCAATGTATTTTGATATCAATTTAATTTTTTCTTCTACTTGTTTTTTTGTATGAAATCTTCCTAATAGTTTCAAATTATTTTCATCAACACTTTGAATTCCTACACTTATTCTATTAACTCCATATTCTTTTAATAATTTTATTTGTTCTATAGTAACATCTATATTACACTCACAAGTAAATTCAATGTTTTTGTGTTTAAAATTTTTCGTTATTTCAAGTAACTTCTTTAGTTCTTTTAAATCTAAACTAGTTGGTGTTCCTCCACCTATATAGATACTTGTTATAATATCATTTTTATATTTTTCTTTTATTTCACTTTCTAATGCATTTAAATAATCATCAAGCCACTTTTTGTTATAATACATTTTACAAAAATCACAATAATTACAAATGTTATTACAAAATGGAATATGTATATATACACCTTTTTTCATATAATCACTATAACCATTATACCAAAAAATATATGATTTGGTATATTTTGTATTGAATATTTTTATGCTTTTATCAGTTATATGAAATTATTTAAATAATTCTACATTATAAAAGAATGATTTCCATCATTCTTAATTGCAAGAAAACACTATTCTTTATTTTCTACTTTAAATAATACTTCTCTTGGTTTTGAACCATTTGACGGTCCAACTATTCCTCGTTCTTCTAATATATCAATTGCTCTTGCTGCTCTATTATAACCAATTTTAAATCTTCTTTGTAATAATGAAGCACTAGCCTTGCCCTGAGTTACAACAAACTCAACTATATCATTATATAAAGGTTCTTCAGTCGCATCCATCTCAACACCAGTTGTAGTTCCCACTTCATTATTTTCCATTGAAACATCATAATGGACTTTTTGTTGTGCGATAGTGTAATCAACTACAGACTTGATTTCATCATCTGATATAAATGTTCCTTGAACACGAAGAGGTATATTCTCACCTTGTGGTAGGAACAACATATCCCCTTTTCCAAGTAACTTCTCTGCTCCTGTCATATCTAGAATAGTTCTTGAATCGATACTACTAGATACTGAAAAAGAAATACGAGATGGTATATTAGCTTTAACCACACCAGTAATTACATCTGTTGATGGTCTTTGAGTTGCTACTATTAAATGGATTCCTGCTGCTCTAGCCATTTGGGTAATTCTCATAATTGAATCTTCAACTTCTTTAGCCGCCACCAACATTAAATCTGCTAATTCATCAATTATAACAACTATATAAGGCATTTTTTTAATTTGGCCATATTCATCTTTTGTTTTGTTTTTTTTATCAATATAGGTATTATAACCAGCAATATTTTTAGTACCACTTTGTTCAAACAAATCATATCTTCTATCCATTTCTGCTACAATTTTTTTAAGAACAATATTAGCCTTTCTAGGGTCTGTTACAACTGGAGTTAATAAGTGTGGTACTCCATTATAAATTGATAGTTCTACCTTTTTAGGGTCAACCAACACTAATTTAACTTCATCGGGTTTAGTACGCATTAAAATAGATACTAACATACTATTGATACATACTGATTTACCACTACCAGTTGCTCCAGCTACTAATAAATGTGGTGTTTTATTAATCTCACAAAATACTGGTTTTCCTAAAATATCTTTTCCTAAAGTTACTAATAGTTTTGAATCAGATAAACTTTTAGGAATTGCTTCTAATAATTCTCTTACACTAACCATTGTATTTACTTTATTAGGTGTTTCTATACCAATTGTTTTCTTACCAGGTATTGGAGCTTGTATATGAACACTTTTAGCAGCTAGCGCTAAAGCTAATTCTCTATCTAGACTAATAACCTTACTTAATTTAGTTCCAGCTTTAACTTCCATTTCATATTGCGTAACAGCAGGACCTATATTTACAGCAACTACTTTAGCATCTATTCCAAAATCCTTAAATACTTCCTGTAAAACAGGAATAGTATTTTTAACTAATTCTTGATTTTCTTTTGAATTGTTTTTAGTATTTTTCTTTAATAAAGTAATTGGAGGAAATGAATAATCTTTAACATCTAATATTTCAATATCCTCGTCATTAAAATCAGGTTTTATCTCCTCATCTTTAATTAGTTCATCGACACTAGAAATAATTACTCTATTATCTTTTCCTTCCTTATCTTGAACATCAGTAGAAACAACAGGTTTATTATCTTTTTCAAAGAAATCTTCAACTTTTTTAACTTCTTCTTTTATTTTAGCTTTATTTTTAAGTTCTACTGTCTTTTTAACGCCTTTTTTTAGTGTTTTAGCGATATCATATAAAGTAATACCTGTAAACATTATAAAGCCGCATACCATTAAAACTATGCTCACAACATTAGCTCCAGTTATTGATAATAGTTTTACTAAAGTTACCCCAAATATCGCTCCTATTACCCCACCACCTTGAATGTCTAGTGAACCATCAATAAAATTATTTAAATTGTTAAATGTTTCTTCAAAAACAACACTATAACTTAAACTTTGTCCTTCTTCTAGACTTTTAGTTATATTTTTATCTATATAACCAACATGCGATAGTGCAAGTAATCCTATTATAATTACATATAATCCGATAAAATGTGATGTTAATAAGTCAGGTTTACTTCTTTTTACTATCATATATCCACCAATAATACCTACTAGTAAAAGTAAAACACCCCACCAAACACCAACTAAAAAACCAGCAAAACCGTTTATTATATTTGATAATGGTTTAAATTTACATAAACCAATTACTGTTATTAAAATCAATAAAATGCCTTTTACTTCAATCCAAGCATTATTATCTTTTTTTACTTCTTTACGCTTTTTTTTCTTTGGCATGTTAGTCACCTCTAATATTAAGTATACCACAAATTGATATAAAAAGGAACTAATTTTCTAGTTCCTCTTCAATTCTAATTAACTGATTATATTTACATGTTCTATCTGTTCTTGATAATGAACCAGTTTTTATTTGTCCTAAATTCAATCCTACTGCTAAATCAGCAATTATGGTATCCTCGGTTTCCCCACTACGATGAGAAATAATAGTTTTATAATTATTTTCTTTAGCAAGTTCTATTGTTTTTAGTGTCTCTGTTATCGTTCCTATTTGATTAACTTTTAATAAAATTGCATTACCAGCTTTCAAATCAATTGCTTTTTTTAAGTATTTATAATTAGTTACAAATAAATCATCACCTACTAATTGAATTTTGTTTCCTATTCTTTCGGTTAATAATTTAAATCCATCCCAATCATTTTCATCTACTGCATCTTCAATTGATATAATTGGATATTCATTAATTAATTCTTCATAAAAGTTAATTAATTCAGTAGTATTTAATACTTTGCCGTCACAATGATATAAACCATCTTTATATAATTCACTTGCTGCTACATCTAGGGCAATAAATACATCAATACCTGCTTTATATCCTGCTTTATTGATTGCTTCAACAATCAAATCTAGGGCTTCTTTATTACTATTTAGTGATGGTGCGAAACCTCCTTCATCACCAACATTAGTATTATATCCTTTTTCTTTTAATACTTTTTTTAATGTGTGAAATATTTCACAACCGATTCTAATTCTTTCCTTAATCGTGCTAGCAACAGGTATAATCATAAATTCTTGAAAATCTAAATTGTTATCAGCATGAACCCCACCATTTAATATATTCATCATCGGATTAGGAAGGATAGTTCCATTTCCAATGTATTTATATAATGGTTTATTACTAGCTAAACTAGCGGCTTTTAAGTTAGCCATAGATACAGCAAGTATAGCATTTGCTCCTAAATTACTTTTAAATTCTGTTCCATCTAAAGCAATCATAGTGTTATCAATCAATTCTTGTTCAAATACATCCATACCAATTAATTTTGGTTTAATAATATTATTGATATTACTAACAGCTTTTAATACACCTTTACCATTATATCTATTATCATTATCCCTTAACTCTAATGCTTCTTTAGTTCCTGTTGATGCTCCTGATGGAACAATTGCTCTACCTACTATACCATTTTCTAATATAACATCTGCTTCAACTGTTGGATTTCCCCTTGAATCTAATACTTCTCTTGCTTTAATATCAACTATTTTCATTTTATTCTCCTATTCTATTTACACAATCTATAAAGTCATCGCCTCTATCTTCAAATTTTTTATATTGATCCCACGATGCACAAGCTGGCGATAATAAAATTACATCTCCCTCGGTTGAATTTTCATAAGCTAGATTAACTGCTTCTTTTAACACATCAACTTTTTCACAGTCGATATTATTGTTGTTGCAAAACTCTAAAATTCTTTCCTTAGTTTCACCATAGCATATAACTTTTTTAACATTTTTCATATACGGCAATAAGCCATCGAACAAATGTCCTCTATCTAACCCACCTAACAATAAAATTGTTGGTTTATTAAATGCACTTAGTGCGATGGTTGTAGACTTAACATTAGTAGCTTTACTATCGTTATAAAAATCTCTTCCATTAACATTTTTAACAAATTGTAATCTATGAGAAACACCAGTAAAAGTTTCTAATACATTAACAATCGCTTCATTTGATACATTAAATTGTTTTACCGCAATAATAGCAGCCATTATGTTTTCATAATTGTGATTTCCTTTGATTTTTATATTGTCTATATTTATTATTTTTTCGTTTTTATAATAAATATAATTGTTTTCTATATAAGCATCAGCATGTTTTGTGCGAGCAAAATATAATTTCTTAGCTTTTAAATCACTAGTTAAATTTAATGTATCCAAATCATTTTGATTTAATACAGCTACATCATTTTCATCTTGATGTCTAAATATTCTCTTTTTTGTTTCTTTGTAATATTCGTATGTTTTAAAATGGTCTAAATGAACTTCAGTTAAATTTGTTAAAACTGCTACATTAACTTTAAAATCATCAAAATCATGTAATTGTTGAGCAGATAGTTCCAATACAATAATATCATTTTCTTTAACACTTTCAATTAATGAAGAAAATGGATATCCTATATTACCACCTAAATGAACTGGTTTATTATCTTCTTTTAAAAACTCATAGGTTAAAGTTGTTGTTGTAGTTTTACCATTAGAACCAGTAATACCAATTATTTTGACATTGTTTGGTAAATAATGATAAGCAACTTCAACTTCATTTATTACTGGTATATTTAAAGTTTTTGCTTTTAAGCATACTTTATGGTCTAATTTAATACCAGGATTCTTAACAACATAAGAAAAACTATCATCTAATAAGTTTTCAGGTTCAGATGTAATTATCAAATTTATTCCTAAATCGCTTAACTCTCGTACCTTTTCTTCATCTTGCTCTTGCATATCAGTTATCAATATTTCACATCCATGTTTATGAAGTAGTTTAGCAACTTGATATCCAGAACGAGCCATTCCTAAAATAAATATTTTTTTATTGTCATACATAATAAATCACCTATTATTATTATAGCACTTTATTAATATATATGAACAAAAAACTATGTCACTTGACATAGTTTAAATTTATTTTGCCGTAATAGAACCACGAGTTGTATTGTTATAACCACCAGCACCGGTCATATAATCAAGAGCAAATTCACCCGCATTAGCACCATGACTATAACGTCCACCACGAGTAATCATATTTCTATCACCATATGGGAAATCAGCATAGTTACTGTACCAACCGCCTTTAGTTGTTCCATACGTTTTCATAGTTTCTCTTGTGGCATCTCCTAGTTTTCCTCTTGCTTGTACTGTACTACCACCATATTTATATTTATCGTAATATTTAGGGTCTATACTACTTGAAAGCCCTGTTCTACCAGTATAAAATGCATTACCTGAATTTAGCATAATACCCATTGCATTATCCCAATATCCACCATTCATATCGTATACTCCATACACATTTCCAGTGGTTGATTGAGAAACATTGGCTTTATATGCATCGTCTGTTCCACCACCGGTGTATACTTTGGTATTTATAGTTACTTCAGTAGCACCTTGACCAAATTTGCTTTGTTTTAAGTAAGCTACTGCTCCCCATTCCATATTTTTAATTACGTGTGAATCAGCATTTGTTATACCATAAGTACTTTCTACTCTTTTAACTGCATTAAAGTATGTTCCCATATTTGCACCAGTGTAACTTGATGCATTTGGTACCATCTTTACATAACTTGAACTTCCACTAAGTTCAAACTTACCAAACCAGAACCCAGTTAATTCAGTACTTCCAAATTTAAATGCTGGATGCGTATATGTACTTTTAAAGTTAGTTACACTACCATATGTACTATCTGTACAAACTTCACTTCGCTCTGATACACTAAAATCGTCGTAACAAGTTACTGTTCCAGTCCTATTTGTATTCTTTTCAAATGAAACTTTAATTACTTGTTCATTAGAACTTACTCCACTTTGCCCATTAAATATAGTATATTTATATCTTGGAATCCATACATACCATAATGCAACATTTTCCTCAGTTACCTCTTGTCCTACTGATTTTGTTGTTCCCCTATTTAATATTACAGCATTTGCCCATTGCTTGTTATAATAATCATACCATTTTTGACTAGTATCAGCTACTACCCATTTATTATTTTCATATTTTATAGGCACCATATTAGCATACAACACTGGAGGATTAGGTAATGATTCTACCAAAACTGTTGTATGTGCTTGTGTTTTTAATCCATTACCACCTACTGCAGTACATGTAAGTGTACGAGTACCAACATCTAAACTAGCTGTATTAACAGGATTACAACTAATACTTCCTCCACTTATTGAATATGTCGGTGAGTTAAAGTAAGTTAATGTCGTAATGTTAGTTTGTTCGACTATTTCAGCATTTGTTGTTCTAACTGTAAATGTTGGAGCAGTTTTATCTACTTTAACTGTATAAGTTTTAGTTTCTGTATTGCCAGCGTTATCTTTTGTTGTTACAACTACGTTTGTTCCTATTGTGTTATAAGTTATACTACTAATACTTGATGTTGTACTAGCGTGTCCACTTAATGTATCAGTTCCATTTTTGACACCAAATGTTAAATCACTAGTATACCAACTATTACTTCCTAAAGTACCATTTATTACCAACTCGCCTACTGTTGGCTTTGTTTTATCGACTTTAGCAGTTCTAGATATTGAATTACTTGCATTTCCTGCATAG
>ERZ780157.3521-NODE-3521-length-13025-cov-6.728759_pt1 | contig 13025 bp, 11 predicted proteins | sample MGYA00511169_ERZ780157 | MGnify/ENA primary metagenome ERZ780157 (study PRJEB29588, sample SAMEA1965149) | human gut metagenome | biome: human gut; feature: human-associated habitat; material: faeces | place: Denmark | collected 2008/2010 ... | reverse complement strand
GGCGGCCAGCGCCTTGGCGGCACCCTGTGCCAGCTTTTCCGGCTCGTGGTCAAGGCTTGCGAACACCGCGTCCACACGGGCGCGGGTCACACGGTCCAGCGGCTGGTCATCGGTGAGAAGATGATCCAGATAATAACGGTAGCCCTTGGCACTGGGGACACGGCCTGCGCTGGTGTGGGGCTGCTCCAGCAGACCCAGCTTGGTCAGCGCGGCCATCTCGTTGCGCAGCGTGGCACTGGAAACTGCCATATCAAAGTAGTTTGCCAGCACACTGCTGCCCACGGGCTCGCCCTCGAGGCCATACAGCGCAACGATCGCCTGCAAGACACGCTGCTTGCGTGCATCCATCGTCATAGCGCCTGCCTCCTTCGTTCGCTTTTTGTTCTTTAGCACTCCTTCTTCCTGAGTGCTAAGACCATTATATCCAATTTTGCGGCGCTGTCAATAGCTTCTCAGAAAAGTTTTGAAAGATTCATAATTCTGTCATAAAGGCCGCACAAAAAAGAGCCGCCCTGCGGCGGCTCTCCTATATAATAGATCATTCCTCCATCTGCTTTGCCAGAAATGCCGCCGCCACGTTCACCGCCTTGAGCTGGGCGGCATCGGGCTGGGCAGTGCGGTCCTCCGTGAGCAGGCCCACACTGCCGGTGACATCCCCCGCCGCAATGATGGGCACGGCACACAGCAGCACCCGGGGCGAGCCCTCACAGGGCAGCAGTGCCTTTTCAGGGCTGCCATCGCTCTGGTAGGGCTTGCGGCTGTCCATCAGCTTTTCCAGCGGCTGGCTCACGCTGCGGTCTGCCAGATCCCGCCTGCCCGCACCGGATGCCGCCAGAATGCGGTCCCGGTCTGAGACAAAGGCCGTCAGGGCAAAGCACTTGCTCAGCACATCCACATACTGGGCCGTCACCCCGCTCAGTTCCCCCATGGGCGAATACTTTTTGAAGATGACCTCGCCGTCCCCTGTTGTGAAGATCTCCAGCGGGTCTCCCCTGCGGATGCGCTGGGTGCGGCGGATCTCCTTGGGGATGACCACCCGCCCCAGCTCATCGATGCGGCGCACGATGCCGGTTGCTTTCATAAGGTTCCCTTCCTTTCCATGTTCCGGTTTTGCTTCCAGATTTCTGTGAAGTATGGTTATTCTGTGGAAACAGGAAGGGAATTATTCATTCAGCTCCGGCCGGAGCCTTACCTGCGCACATACTGCGTCTTTCTGCCCGCGCCGATCCTCTCCAGAACGCCCTCCTCTGTCAGTTTTTTCAGCGCACTTTCAATCGAGCTTGTACCAAAGCCCGGGCAGGCCTCTGCGGCCTCCTGTTTTGTAAAGGCTCCCAGCTTTTCCATCGCATAACTGCGCACTCGTTCGTACGCCGTCACGCGCTTCTGTTCCCCGCCAACCAGATCGACCCGCTGCTCAAAATCCTGATAACAGGAGCAAATCACCGCCAGCATATATTTGATAAACGGTGTCGGGTCATTTTCCTCCTCATGCCAGTGCTGATCAGCCTGCGCCAATGCTGCATAGTACTCATCCTTAGTCTCTGCAATTGCTTTTTCAATGCTGATGTACTGCCCCACAACATATCCATTCTGATACAGCATCAAAAGGGTCAGCAGCCGGCTCATTCTGCCGTTACCATCATTGAAAGGATGGATACAGAGAAAATCCAAGATAAAACAGGGGATCAAAAGCAGGGGATCAACGAGTTCTCTGTGCAGCACATCCTGATAAGTGCAGCAAAGTGCCTCCACAGCACCCGGTGTCTCGTATGGTTCCAGCGGGCGGAACAGCACATGGCGTTCCCCGCTGGGAAGGGTCATATCGATCTCATTGGGTGTAGTCTTAAAATGTCCTCGATAGGTCAAATTCGTATATTTCAGCAGATCACGGTGCAGTTGCAGGATGTACCCCGGCTCTACCGGAATATAGGCATAGTTCTCGTGGATGAGATTTAAAACATTCCGATATCCCAATATCTCCATTTCGTCCCGGTTACGTGGAGTCGTTTTATCTTCAACCAGCTGTTTCAGGCGTGCATTGGTCGTGATGATCCCTTCGATCCGATTGGAGGACTCTGTACTTTGGATCTTTGCGATTTCCACCAGCCGCTCCAATTCAGCGGGCCTTTGTTTCAGATATAGTTCCTGTCGCCCCTTGCATTCATGGATCTTCGCAACATAAGACAAGACCTCATTATCCCAGGAGTATTCTGCAATCTTTTTATAATCAAATGTACGCATGATTCACCCATTTCTTCTCCCAGCCCGTTCTTCCTTCTCCCAATTATACGCTCATTTCGGGAGAAAGCACAAGAAACTGGGAGAAAGCTTTTATCGTTCTCGTCACTCGCAGCTCCGGCCGGAGCGCTGCTTATCCTCATACATCCGGTGGTCGGCCAGGATGCGGATGGCACGCACATCGTCGCTGTCGCAGGGGTAGACCGCACAGCCGCAGCTGGTGCCAACCTGCACCTCTGCATCCTGCAGGCGGTAAGGCTCCCGGATGGCTGCCTTGATCTTTTCCACCCGGCTCTTGCAGAACCCCTCCGTTACGGCTCCGTTGACGATGAGGGCGAATTCATCCCCGCCGATGCGGAACACCGCATCGCTCTCCCGCACGCAGCCCCGCAGGCGGCTGGCCACCTCCTTAAGCAGCTGGTCGCCCACATCGTGGCCGTAACGGTCGTTCACAGGCTTGAAACGGTCAAGGTCGAGGTAGAACAGGACAAACGGTGTCCTGTTCAGCTCGTTTTCTTTCAACAATGCGTCAAAATAGCGTTCATTATACAGTCCGGTCAGGCCGTCGGTGTTGGCCAGGTCCTCCATCTGCTGGCGGGCCTCCTCTTCCTGCCGGAGGGCGCGCTCCTTTTCCTCCACGCGCAGGCGGGCATCGATGCGGACACCGTGCACCAGCACGATGCCTGCGCAGAAGAACAGCCCAGCTAGCAGCAGGATGGTGGCGTTCTGGATCTTCCGCATTCCACTGTCCACCACGTCACGGCCGACGATGCCCACAATGGACAGATCCTGAAAGCCCACAGGCTGGTAGACCAGATAATAGCTCTTGCCCTCAAGCCAGTAGGAAAGGCTGCCGCTGCGGCCCTCTGCCACGTCCTGCCGGGCCCGGGTCAGTGTGCCCGCATCCACCTGCGCATGCTTCTGCAGGTAGTCGAACAGGTTGTCCATCCAGTCCTCGATCTCGCTCTTGGGCTCCTCCGAGAGCATCACATCGCCATCGGGATGGATGATGTAGCAGTCGCTCTGGCCGCCGTAAGCACTGCCGCCGATCAATTCCTCTATGGTCTTATTCCGATAGCTCACGGCAAGGCTGGTGTAGGTGGTGCCGTCGATCTCCACCGGCGCAATGGGCGCAGAGTATACCACCCGGCGCTCCCCGCTCCGCATGATGTAGCTGGACACCGTAGGCTTGCCGGTGCGGTACATCTCCTCAAAGGCCGTCCAGAGGTGATCCACTTTTTCATGCTTGCCCCGGATGCTCCAATATTCGCAGTTTTCATTGAACAGATACACGCTGCTGTACCGCCAGATCTCCCGCTCGGCCTCATAGCTGCGCAGGCGTTCCTCCGCCAGGCCCTCCTCATTGGCAGCCTGCAGGCTCTTGCCCCACTCGTTCAGCATGTTCCAGTTGCTCCGGCTGAAGATGGTAAACGCCTTATCCACCTGCTCATAGGTCTCCAGCAGGTTGCGGGTGCCTTCGTCATAGAACTGCTGCCGGATGTACAGGATGTACCAGCACAGACCTGTCACCACGACCATCGCCAGCAGCAGCGCAGCTGCCGTCCATCTTTCTTTTTTCTTCCACATATTCAGCTTCTCCTCAGCAGAGTCCCAACTCTCTGCCCTTTTCCGGCTGCATTTCCACAGCCTGCGAAACCACGCAATTCCGTCGAATCAACACTACCAAATTCTGCTTTTTCTGTCAAGGCTTTCGCCAAAGATTATTCGCTGCAAATTTGGGGCATTCTTCTATCCTTTTGCTGCTGTGTATGTTATAATAAAATGTATGGATTTCTGAGGGGGTGCTCTTATGCAGCAGATCGTGATATTGGGCGGCGGTGCAGCGGGCCTTGCCGCCGCATTGGCCGCCGCCCAGTCTGCCCCGGCAGGGGCAGTGCGGGTGACGGTGCTGGACCGCAACCCCAGGTGCGGCAAAAAGCTGTTGGCCACCGGCAACGGCCGCTGCAATTTGGACAACACCGGCATTGCACCGGAGCAGTATTTCACCGCTGACCCCGCCGCCCTGCGGCACCTGCTGGCCGCGGTGGATGCCGCCGCACCGCTGGAATGGTTCGCGGCGCTGGGCCTGTACACCCGCACCGATGAGGCCGGGCGGGTGTACCCCTACTCCAACCAGGCCGCAGACGTGCTGGCCCTGCTGGAAGGCCACCTTGCCCGGCTGGGCGTGGAGGTGCGCACCGGCTGCACTGTGCAGACCCTGAGCCAGAACCGCAGCGGCTATACCATCCTGTGTGAGAATGCCGAGGGTCAGGACCAGACCCTGCGGGCCGATGCCGTCATCTGCGCCATGGGCGGCAATGCCGGGCCGCAGTTCGGCACCGACGGCTTCGGCACCCGATTCGCCGCCCAGTGCGGCGGAAAGCTGGAGCCGCTGTACCCCTGCCTGACCGCCCTGCAGACAGCAAAGCCCAACCGATCTCTGGCCGGCATCCGGGCCAAGGCCGCTGCCACCCTGCTGGACCTCGACCGCCACTGCACCGTGGCTGTGGAAAACGGCGAGGTGCAGTTCACGGACTACGGGCTTTCGGGCATCTGCATCATGCAGCTGTCCGGCCATCTGGCCCCGGGGCGGGGGCCAAAGCGCCCGGCTGTGGAGCTGGACCTCTTCCCCATGCTGGACGAGACTGCCCTGACCGCCCTGTTTGCGGCCCGGGTGCCCCTGCTGCCGGGCAAGGCACCTGCGGATTTCTGGACAGGTCTGCTCAATCCCAAGCTGGGCCGCGCCCTGTGGGCAGCGGCAAAGCTGCCTGAAAAACCGGTGGACACCCTGCCGGATGCCGCCTGGCAGGTGCTGGCCAACGCGGCCAAGCACTGGCTGTTCGAGGGCCTGACCCCCTGCGGCTGGAAGCAGGCCCAGACCACCGGCGGCGGCCTGAGCCTGACCGAAGTGACCCCCAGCTTCCAGTTCAAGGGCTGCCCCGGCCTTTACTTTGTGGGTGAAACGCTGGACTGCGCCGGCAGCTGCGGCGGCTTCAATCTGCACTGGGCCTTCGGCAGCGGGATCGCGGCGGGACGGGACGCCGCCCGCCGTGTTCAGCGGCAGCGGAAAAAATAGCCGTCCGGGAGCAGAAATGATGAGCGGCACCGCCGCATATTGCTGCCGTTCCGTTCACCACCAAGTAACAAAACAATTAAGAACTACCTATATATCGAGGGAATGCCAGAGGACGAAAAGAATGTCCCGTTCTATGAAAAGCACGGCTTTCAGCGGATGGAGCATGGTGCGGCCATCCAAATTTGCAACTATTCTGATAAACGCTAAAAATCAAAAGGAGACTCAGTTATGAAAATCGCAATTCCTTATGAAAACGGTCAGGTATACCAGCACTTTGGCCACTCCGCACAGTTCAAGATTTATAACATCGAAAACGGTCAGCTTCCGACCGGCGAGGTCGTTTCTACCAATGGGCAGGGTCATGGTGCATTGGTGGGCTTCCTTGTTCAGAACAGTGTAAATGTCGTTCTCTGCGGCGGTATTGGTGCCGGTGCGCAGAACGCTCTTGCACAGGCCGGGATTCAGCTGTTTGGCGGCATTTCCGGCGCAGCTGACAGCGTTGTTGCGGATTACCTTGCAGGAAATCTTGTTTTTGATCCAAATGCCCACTGCGACCATCATGACCATGAAGATGGTCATAGCTGCGGCTCACACTCCTGTCACGAGGACAAGGGTGGTTGTACTGGAAATTGTCACTAACACTTTTTGATTTCCGTTTTACTCCCCCGAGAAAACCGCCTGCATCGTTTGTGATGTAGGCGGTTTTTGTTTGAAATACACGGCTCATTTTCTCGCAGAAATTAACATTCGGTTTCAGATCAAGTAATATTTCAATCAGAAGCGTGATCCTGTTTTCTGTGCAGAGAAAACGGTGATTTCGGAGGGCTGCTATCCACGATCTCAGGAGCAACGGCAAACTCCATATCAGCGACCCACATATGCTCAAGACAGCTTTTTCCTGTGCCGGTAAAAGAAAATCTGCCGGACAGCATCCAGATCACCCCGGAAGGGATGCTGAAAGTTGTCCGGCAGATGAACCCCGACCAGCGGCGTAAGTTCACCCGCCTGCTGTTCGCCTGAAAAAAGTATGGAAAGATTCGCGTTTGCGAGCGCAGCGCAGCAATGAAAGCCCCAGTGAGGCTTTTAAGTAACAGAACGGTCTTGCGCCAGCAAGATGGAGGGGCCTCGCCCCGACAAGTTCCGCCACGATGCACAGAATGCAGACAATGCAAGGAAAAACACGGCTTTCCCGCCGGTGTGCAAAAAGTGTGCAGAGCCCCAGAAAATGGAAAATTCACGAGGAATCTTACGATTCTTCGTTTGATTTTGGTGTGCTCGAGGGAACTCGAATCCCTGGCCCTCTGATTAAAAGAGCCCACTGGGCAGAACACTCTGATTTTAGAAGTTTCGAGTTTACGTCATTTTTGTGCAAAGCATCGTGATTTTCTGCCAAGTAATTTCTGCATCCTTTGTCGTATTTTGCAAGTCAGAGTGCCCATTGCATCCCTTGAAACCGTGCAAAAACAGTGCAGAAACCGTGCACTTACTCTGGGACAAATAAAAAATGATAGTTTTAACCACTGACTTGATGGCGATTTGAGTGACCACAGAGGTAAATCTAATATACAGGAAGAAAAATGCCCACTCGTCTGAGGAGTTCTCAGGGGAGTGGGCAGTTCTGTATAATGGCATTTTGTATATGTCACTTGCCACTTTTAGCATGGAGGTTGCCTTTTGGGGAATGAAGTTTCCACTTTTTATATGGCAAGTTTCTGCGCTTTCCGCATTACTTTTCACATTTTCCGTACAACTCCGTGGTGCTGTCCGCGGTCTCTGGCGGCTGCTTTTCTCCACAAAGCATGACCTTGGCAGAGAAAACGCCATTCTGATGGGTAAATGTGCTTGCACCGCCGGTCTTTTCTGCAATATGCTGGACAGACTGGATGCCGATCCCGTTTTCCTTTCGCTTGGACGAGCGGAAGAGCCCGCTTTTTTCGTTGACTTCACCGTCAAATGCGTTTTCCACTTCGACCAGAAGAAGCCGCTCGGCATGGACATACGCAGTGACCTCGATCTTGCGCCGGGCGGGTGCGGTGCGCAGGCTGGCTTCGAATGCGTTTTCCAGAAGATTAGACAGCACCAGACACAGATCGATCTCGTCCACAGGAAGCACCTGTGGTAAGTCGAGTTTGGCACAAAAGGGAACACCCTCACGCTTTGCAAGGGCACAATAATAGCCGACAACACTGTCCGCTGCACGGTTTTCGCAGAAATTCATATCCAGATCCGGGATCCGGGAGACCGTTTTTGCAAGGTAAGCCTTCAGGTTATCCAGATCTCCTGCCTCGGCCAGTGCGGAGATCTGATTCAGCTGGTGGCGCATATCGTGCCGCGCCTGCCGGGCTTCATCAATGGCGGTTTTCAGGCTTTCATAGCGCTGCTGCTGCATGGAAAGGAACTGGTTTTCCTGCTGCAATCTCGCATTCCGGTTAAGGCTGGTTGCCATCAGCAGAAAGATCGCATTGAACATGAACATTAAAAATAAAAGCGCGATGCTCATAACGATGTAGACCTGCAAGACCCGCCCTGTCCGGAGCGTTATCTGGTAGCGCGGGGTTATAAAAAGATTCAGCAGGATGAACACCATCGGAAGCACCCAGAACACATACCACGTCTGCGCAAAATTGTCATCCTCCACCATTGCGCGCACTGCGTGGGTGGCGGGATAATAGGCTGCAGCAGCGGTCAGCCAGCAGATCACGTTATAAAAAATGCAGGCGCTAAAACAGAACCACAGCTTGTCCGGCGGCAGTTGCAGCCGGATCGTGATCGCCGTACCAACGGCGCGGGACAGGCTATTCAGGCACGCAAATACCGCGCAGACCGCCAGCGCGATGGTCCCGGATTTCCAGAGAGAGAGCCGCAGCGTTTTGAGATACAGGAAAATTGTCACAATCGTTATGAGCAGCAAGGGGAACGCGGTCGAGAGACCGAAATGATAGCAAAACAGCCCGCCGCCAAGGCAAAGCCCGAACAGCAGTGGCACCTCCCATACCGCAAGCTTTGCGGAAGACTGCTTCAGATAGGAGCGCACCGGAAAATACGCGAGCAGCAGGCCGGGAAACACAACGGTAAGCTCCAGGATCGGGCGCAGAACATCCTTCAACCCACACGCCCCCTTTGCAGCAGAAATTCCATAAACGCCTGTCGGGCGGCTTTCAAAAGCTCCTGACTGACATAGACCTGGCTGCCGTCCGTCATACAGAAGGCGGCATCCTGAAAATCGGCAGCATTCTCCATATTGATGATCGTACCGCGGCCACAAACAAAAAAGCGCGGGTCCTTTTTGAGCGGCTCTGTGAACGCCTTGAAACTCTGGCGCATGGCAAGCGTTTTGCCGGCAGTGGTGCGGATATTGATGATGTGGGCGAAATGCTCGGCGGATATGATATCACGATAGCGCAAATGGATGTCGCTGCCATCCACCTTCACCGTCAAAACCGGCTCCGGGCGGGGGAGTTTTGCGAGCATTTCATCCAACAGACCGGACAACTCGGCCTCTGAAAAGGGCTTGACCAAATAATGAAATGCCCGTACCTGAAACCCCTCGAGTGCATGGTCTGTCGAGGTGGTGGTAAAAACCAGAAGACAGTCTGCGTCTGTTTTCCGAAGTTCCTTTGCCGCGTCCATGCCGCTTAAACCATCCATGTAAATATCCAAAAATGCGGCGGTAAAGCGCTGCGCTTCTTCTGCCGCCAGAAAAGCTTCTCCGCTGTCAAATTCTAAAAGCTCTGCTTCTGTACCGCGCTGGCGCAGCTGCCGTGCCAAGCGCTCCTTCAGCAGCGTGCGCTCCGTACCAAGGTCATCGACGATCGCAAATCTCATGCTGTACCAAGAAGCTATTGTTATAGCTTCCAACCTCCTTTATAAACTCTTTCATCCTGATTATAGCACAGTTGCCCGGTTCTGTCGCAGCAGAAAACAGGATTTCGTGACGGAAACCGGGCTTTCGTGCCAAACAGCTTGAAACAGCCGTATCCGCCCGTATACTAGAGACAGAGAACCTCAACAACGGCAGAAGGAAGGAGGGTCGCTGTGTATCGAATCGCCGTGCTGGCAAACAGCAGGGCGCAGGAAGCTTTTTGGGCAGAGCAGATCTTGCAGTTCTGCGCCGAGCATTGTTTATTTCCCCAAATGGACTGTTACCACGATCAGGAAAGCTTTTTTGAAGCCGCGCGCTGCGAGCCGCTGACAAATGCCGTGATCGCCCTGCCGGGGGTGGATGGATTGAATGCAGTAGAGCATCTGCGCGCGCTTTGTCCCCAAACACGCGTTATCTGGTGCAGCGATCTGAATTTTTCGCTCCATGCCTTCCGGCTGCGTGCAGACTACTTTCTGCTGGAGCCAGTGACCGAAGCCGCTTTGCGGCAGGGTTTTTGCATCTGGCTGGATCAAAAAAATCCGGCAGAGCGGCGCCGACCTGACCGCAACGAACACAACAAGGAGAACGACTTATGAAAAAGAGAAAGATCATCCACTCTGCGTTGAGCTTGTCACTGACCGCAGCATTGTGCCTTTCCATGGCCGCCTGCGGCGGTACGCAGACGCCCGCAGACAGTGTCGCCGCTTCTCAGCCCTCTGCACCGTCCGCCGTGGTGCAGCCCTCTGCTGCGGAGACGACCTCTGCGGCACTGCCTGTGAAGGCCTTGAACCCCAAGCAGGTGGAGGAAAACCCCTACATGGCCAAGAGCGATGCAAACATTCATCACGACGGCTACAACACAGATTCAACGGATGAGATCCTGCCGCTTGCGATCTATCCCGAGATCAACGTTTCCTATGAGACAACGAATGCAAATGCTTCGCCCGCCATCTATTTTGACAGCTACGGCCATGCCGTTGTGCCGCTGCTGGGCGGCATCGCCATCCGCGACCTGAACGCCGAAGAAACAAAAACGCTCGGCTATTTCTCGCCAAAGAAGCATGACGGCGGCGGTTACGTTATCCAGAGCTCCTATACCTTCATGGACGCGTCCAACCGCATCGTCTGCCCCACGAGCAACAACCATGTGCTGATGCTCCGTGCAACAGATGAAAACGGCAATGTGCTGCCCGAATTTGAGAAGGTGCTGGACATTGATATCAAGGCTGCCGCCGAAGCCGCGCTTGGAAAAGAGCTGACGCAGAATCTTTTGTCCGTGGTCTTTGATTATGACGGAAACCTCTGGTTTGCAACGGGCGGCTTCCGCATTTATCCGCAGCGCCAGCAGCAGGGCGTCATCGGCTATATTGCCCGTTCTGCCATTGATGCGATCCTGAATGGCGAGCAGACAGACCTTTCAAAGGCTGTCTTTGTCTACGAACTGACCCCCGGCGAGGGCGCTGAAAACGGCATCGCCGCCTCCAAGGAGGGTGCGGTGGTCCTCACCAACCAGAACTGCTATCTTCTGCGTGCAGAAGAAGGCGTAGACGTTGTGTGGTGCACGCCCTATGAGAGCGCGGGTGCAAAGGTGAGCGGCGAAGGCGATAAGACCACCGGCGGCGGTCTTGCATGGGGCGGCGGCTGCTCTCCCACACTGACACCGAACCTTGTGCTGTTCACCGACAATCAGGATATCGTAAACCTTCTTGCACTCGATATGAAGACCGGCGAGGTCGTGGCAAGCGCCCCGGTGCTGGATGACCTGCCCGAGGGCTATCAGGTAGCCGTTGAGAACTCTGCCATCGTCTATGACGACGGCAATGGCACCGTCAGCACCATCGTCTGCAACTGGTTTGGCGCGGGCAATGCAGGTCTGGCGGACCCCAACAACGACTCCTCCATCCAGAGCTACGCTAATATTTACGATCAGAACTGGCTCATGAAGGGCAACGTTATGATCGCCCCCGGCATCGAGCGCATGGACACCGTAAAGACCGCAAACGGCTACGAGATGAAGAGCATCTGGAGCCGGAACGACCTGAGCGACACTTCCATCCTGAAGCTTTCCACCGCAACGGGCTATATCTACGGCTATGTGCAGGATGTGACCACCGGGATGTGGCAGTACATCATTCTGGATTTTGAAACTGGCGAGACTGTTTTCACGATGGATGTTTCCAACAAGTACGGCTATAACAACATGGCCATTGGAATGTATGCCGGCAACAGCGGCAATGCGCTCTACTGCCCGACAGGCTATCTGGAACTGCTTCGTTTGCAGGACCGTTTCGTTTATCTGCCCGAAATGCCCTACCGCAAGGTCGATCTTGATCAGGCAGCAAGAAATGTCCTCTCGCAGGAACAGTTTGCGCAGGACGGCGGCGAAGGCACCGTTGCAAGCTGGCGCAACACTGTGACCGTCCGCAACGTACATCCCAACACCACGGTAGCTTTCCGCATGAATAACCTGTCCGGCAGCACCTCCGGTCTGACCCTCTACGCCTATGGCGTGGACGGCAAGCTAGCAAAGGTCGATCCTGCACTGTGGTCGATCACAGACGAGGACGGCAAGGCTGTAACGGAACTTACCGCCGGTACGCTCTATGAGCTGCGCGTGACCGTCGCCGATGGCGGCGCTCTTGACCTGAGCGAGACGGAAAAGGAGATCAGGCTCTCCGTTGTACTCGGAAAATAAACATAAAACGCCCGCCCACCGTGTCCAAATCTCCACGGTGAGCGGGCGTTTTGCTTTCTTTTGAAGGCAGACCGGAATGGCGATTTTGCAAAGGGTCCTCATAAAGTCTGACATGGCAGCCTCCTTGTGCTTTCCCGTTCCACCAGCTCCACCGGCAGAACGATGCCGGCATCGCAGGGGGTGCCGTCCCGCAGGGCTTCAAGGCGGCGGATGCCTTGTCCCTGCAAAAATCGCATAAATTCCAGCGCATAGTGGTCGGGCACCGCAAATACCGCCGTGATTTTTTCAGAAAAAAGGCGGGGAAGGTTCTCACTGTAAAACGCCATTCTCTCCCTTGCCGCAGCAGGGACCTGCCAGAATAAAGTTTCTCCCGGCGCAAAGGCGCTGCGGAAACCGTCTATCCGCTCCTTGTCCATTATACCGTTTTTATCAGTACATTCTACCACTTTATGCGGTCACATGGGTGGCATTCTCTTTCACCGAATTGATCGTATCCATCAGTTCACTGCCTGTTTTGCCATCAAACAGGCGGGTAAACAGAATGGGCTGGTCAAAGGGTGGTTTCATCAACACCGCTTTGCTTTCCACATAACCGTTCTGCTCGATGTAATGAATGACCTTCTGAACAAACGCGATCTGCTTTGCATTCAGCGATTCATCGTTGATGAACTTGGAAAATGCCTGCATGGCAGCATCGTGGTCCAGCTTTGCCACTTTACGCACCAGCAGACCAAAGGGCGTATCCCGAAACTCCCGGGCATAGTCTTCTTTGCTGCCCAGCTCACAGGTAAAGATATGTTCCAGCTCGGTATAGTCACCCCGGGAAAGCGGAATGTTCTGGGTCAGCTTGTGGATGGCCAGCGTATCGCTGCGGTGCTCCATGATGTAGCGGTTCACACGTTCCCGGTACTCGCCGAAATCATAGCCGGAATCCAGCGTTTTGCCCTCGGTCTGTTCCAGTACCGGGTCGGCAAGGGCCGTGTAGACAGGCTTTTGCCCTTCTACACCGTCCACCAGAAACTTGATAAGCTCCCGCAGTTCCTGCCGCATTTCCTCAAAGCGGAGCAGATCATGCGAGGTCAAAAATTCGTCTGTCTGCACCTCCCGGATGAGGGGCAGCTTTGCTTGCACCTGCGGGATGGTAGCCTTTCCTT
>ERZ780157.3519-NODE-3519-length-13032-cov-6.929182_pt1 | contig 13032 bp, 13 predicted proteins | sample MGYA00511169_ERZ780157 | MGnify/ENA primary metagenome ERZ780157 (study PRJEB29588, sample SAMEA1965149) | human gut metagenome | biome: human gut; feature: human-associated habitat; material: faeces | place: Denmark | collected 2008/2010 ... | reverse complement strand
TCAATCTGGCATTTAGTCTTGCATCTCAAGCAGGAATTTACTTTTGCAATTAACCTTATTTTTCTACTTGTGTATATTATTTAATTGTTATATAATAATTATGAGGTGAATAAAATGAGTAAAATGGAATTTGATGTTAAAGGAATGCATTGTAAAGGTTGTGAACTTGGTCTTGAAGAAAAACTTGAAGAATTAAATTTTATAGATTCAGCTAAAGCAGATTTTAAAAAAGGTAAAGTTAAAATTAAGTATGATGAAAGTAATTTTGATATAAAAAAAGTTTGCGAAGCTGCTCAAAGTCTAGGATTTGAAATTATTAAGTAGTATTTATATATACTACTTTTTTCGTTGACAAAATTCGATATTTATAGTAATATTTATATATAAATATAGAGGTGAGCTATGAAAAGAAAGAAAATATTTAAAGTTTTTGTTTTAGTAACAATGGTTACAATTTTAACTTTTTCTTCGTTTATTTTAGCAGATGTAGGAAATATCAACAGATATGATAGCGGTTTTGATAGTGATTTTGGAAGTGATTTCTCTTCATCTGGCTCAGATTATTATGTTGGAGGATATTCGTCTTCTGGAAGTTCTGGTGGAATTGATATTTTTTTATTAGTAGTAGTAATCGTTGTACTTGTTATAGTATTTTCAAATGTAAAAAAGACAAGTAGAAATAATACTTCGTATAAAACATATAATATTGCATTAAGAAATAATTCAAAAGCAATTGGTGAGCAAATTAGAATGGAAGATAAATACTTTTCTGAAGAAAAATTCTTAAGCTGGGTAAGAGATGTATTTATTAAGTTACAAGATGCTTGGACAAAAAGAGACTGGCATAAAATGAGACCTTTTGAGTCTAATGAGTTATTTGAACAGCACAGTGCACAATTACAACAATATATAGATAATAACAAAATTAATGTAGTAGAAAGAATAAATATACAATTTGCTGAAATTGCTGAGCATAAATATGATGGTGATAAGGAGTTATTAGTAGTAAATTTACAAGCGGTTATGAATGATTATATTATAGATGCAACTACTAAACAAGTAATACAAGGTGATAAAAACAAAGATTGGGTTATGAAATATAAAATGACATTTGCAAGAAAGAAAGGAGTAAAAACTCAAAGAGGAACAAGTAATAAATCTACAACAAATTGTCCAAACTGCGGTGCTCCAACTGATATTACTTCTTCAGGACAATGTGAATACTGTGGAAGTGTTATTACTACAGGTGAACATGATTGGGTACTTGTAAATATAGAGTCATTAAAATAATTAGTCTTATTTAAAAGGGGGAATGAATATGGGATTAATTAAAGCTGCAGTAGGTGCTATAGGCAGTACATTGCATGATCAATGGAAAGAGGCAATTAGGTGTGATAATATGCCTGATGATGTACTAATGATTAAAAAAACTACGGATAATGGAGTAATATCAAATGGTAGCACAATTATTGTTGGACCAGGTCAAGTTGCTATTATTTATGATAATGGTAGAATATTAGATGCATCAGCAGAAGAAGGAGTTTATACTTTTGATACATCATCAACACCATCATTATTTGCTGGTCAATTTGGTGGTATGTTTAAAGAAATGTGGGAAAGATTTACTTATGATGGTGCAAGTGCAAAAGAACAAGCTGTATATTTCTTTAATATAAAAGAAATACTTGATAATAAATTTGGAACACCAGCACCAGTACCATATAAAGATTGGGGTCACCCAATAATGAATTCTAGAACTAATTCATATATTGCTATGAGCGTTGAAATAAAGTGTTTTGGTAAGTATACTTTTAAAATTTCTGATCCATTTTTATTTATGTCACAAGTTGCTGGAACAGCTGATATATATAGAAAACATGATTTAACAGAACAAATTAGAGCTGAAGTTATAGGAGCTTTTTCAAATGTATTAAATAGTTTGGGCGGAGATAATCATAAAGTAGAAGTACTTGAATTACCAAATAGAACTGATGAAATAAAACAAATAATGGATGAAAATGTATTTGATGAACCATTAAGAAAAAGGGGTATAACTCTTGTATCATTTGTTGTTGAAAGCTTAACTCTTACAGATGATTCAAAAGAGAAAATTGATAACTATGAAATAGGCGGAGATGTATATGGACAACAGGGTACTCTTACTGGTGCTTATGCTTCAGCTGTGAAAGATGCAGCAAATAATGAAGGTGGAGCTTTAAATGGATTTATGGGCGTAGGAATGATGAATATGGCTAGTGGTCAAACTTTTTCAGGAGTTAACAATGCATTTAATGCAGAACATATGAAGCAAAAAGAATTAAATGAAAAAGAAGTAGAAGAGAAGAAGGAAGATACATGGAAATGTCCAAATTGTATGAAAGAATGTACTGGAAAATTCTGTAGTGAATGTGGAGCAAAAAGACCAGATAAAAAGTTCTGTAAAGAATGTGGAAATAGTCTAGATGAAGCTAGTAAATTTTGTAAAAATTGTGGAACAAAAGTAGAATAATAGTTTTTACATATATTTAAATAGATACCTACTAATTATATTAGTAGGTACTTTTTGTGAAAAAAATCTTCTTATTGTTCACAAAATTTGTACTATATGTTATAATAAAAAAATAAAATGAAATAAGATTATTAAGGAGATGATAATTTGGCAATAAAGAAGCAAACTTTTATGAATGGCGTACTAATAATTATGATATCACAAATCTTAATAAAACTTTTAGGATTTATATATAGAATAATACTTACTAATTTTCCACAGTTTGCAGATGAAGGAAATAGTTATTATGGTTCAGGATATCAAGTATATACATTTATACTTGCTATTGCAACAATGGGAATCCCAAATACAATTTCAAAGCTTGTATCTGAAAAAATGGCAATAGGTGATAAAAGAGGAGCACATAGAATATTTAGAACAGCAATGGTAGTATTTACATTTATTGCAGTGTTATTTTCATTAGGTTTATTCTTTGGAGCAGAAGCAATATCTACACATGTATTAAAAAATCCAGGTGTAAAATATACTCTTATGGCTTTATCACCGGCAATAATATTTGTTGCTATGTCTGCTACATTAAGAGGATATTTTGTTGGAATGGAAAACATGTCGCAGTATAGTAAGACTCAAATTATAGAACAAATAGTAAATAGTGTATTTTCAGTTATATTTGTTGTTATGTTATTTGGTAATAGCCCAGAAATTATGGCTGCTGGTTCCACACTTGCTACTACGGTTGCAGCGTCTGTAGCATTTGCATATTTATTTAGGTACTATAATAAGAATAAAAGAGATATATGGGCAGATATAAGAAAATCTGAAAAATTTGCCTTAGAACCAAAAAAGAAGATTGCAAAAAAATTAATATCATATGCTATCCCACTTTCATTTGCTAGTGTTGTAGTTGCTCTTTCAGGAGTAATTGATTTAGTAACAGTAATGGATGGATTACAAAAATTTGGATATGATATAGTAACAGCTAATGAAAAATTTGGTATATTACTTGGTAAGGTGGATATATTAACTGCAATACCGCTTTCAATAAATGTAGCTTTTTCAGTTGCATTGGTTCCATTTGTATCATCAGCAATAGCAAGACATAAAAAGGATGAAGCAGTAAAGAAGATAAATTATTCGTTAAAGATATCTTCAATAATTGCATTACCTTGTGCAGCAGGATTATTTATACTTGCTCAACCAATATTTGATTTGGTATTTCCTAATGCAACAGCTGGTGCAAAATTATTACAAATACAATGTTGGATGATTATTTTCTCTGTAATTGACCAAACTCTATCTGGTTCATTACAAGGTTTAGGAAAGTTATATGTACCTGGTGCTTGTCTTGCCATTGGAGCAGTAATAAAATACATTTTAAATGTTATATTTATTCCTAAGTATGGTGAAGTAGTACCTGCGATAACTACTATAATATATAACTTTACAGCATGTTTCTTATGCTTTATAATATTATTTAAAACTTTAAAACAAAAGCCAAATATGAAAGAATTATTTGGAAAACCAATAATAGCTACTATATTTATGGCTATAAGTGCATTATTATCATATAAATTATTAATGTATTTAAATTTAGGTAATGCTATAAGTACTATTGTTTCTATTATAATTGCAATAATTGTATATGGATTTTTTGTTATTAAAATAAATATCTTAAGTACTGAAGAATTAAAACAATTACCTTTTGGAGATAAATTATGTAAAAAGCTTAGAAAAACTTAAAAAAGTTGAAAAAAATGTAAAAAAGTGTTGACTTTGATTTATATTTGTAGTATATTCTTAGTGTAATCTTAAAATAGGAGGGATTTATAATGAATAAAGCTGAATTAATAGCTAAAATTGCTGAAGAAAGCAAATTAACAAAAAAAGCTGCAGAAACTGCATTAGACGCTTTTGTAACTAGTGTTGAAGGTGCTCTTAAAAATGGAGAAAAAGTTCAACTAGTTGGTTTTGGTACTTTCGAAGTAAGACAAAGAGCTGCTAGAAAAGGAAGAAATCCACAAACTAAAGCTGAAATAAAAATACCAGCTTCTAAAGCTCCAGTTTTCAAAGCAGGTAAAGCTTTAAAAGATTTAGTTAACAAAAAATAATTTGTTATAAATTAAAAAACCAGATTACATCTGGTTTTTTTTAATCTCTTTATATAAGTTAAAATAAGTTGTAATATATTTTTATCTATGGTATAATATACAAGATTGAAAAGGAGAGTTATATGTTAGGGGTAAATGGAGTTACTTTAAGGTTTGGAAAAAGAACGTTATTTGAGGATGTAAATATAAAATTTACACCTGGAAATTGCTATGGAATAATAGGCGCAAATGGTGCTGGAAAATCTACTTTCTTAAAAATTTTATCTGGTGAAATAGAGCCAAGTGAAGGCGAAGTATATATGTCATCAAAAGAGAGACTTGGAATTTTAAAACAAGATCATTATGAGTATGATGACGTAAAGGTAATAGATACTGTAATTCGTGGTAACGCTAGATTATATGAGATAATGATAGAGAAAAATGAGTTATATGCAAAACCAGATTTTAATGATGAGGACGGTATAAAAGCAGGTGAACTTGAAGCAGAATTTGCAGAACTTAATGGCTGGATGGCTGAAACAGATGCAGCTCAACTTCTTACTGGACTTGGAATAGAAGTTGAACTTCATGATAAGCTTATGAAAGAGTTAACAGGACCACAAAAGGTAAAAGTATTGCTTGCGCAAGCATTATTTGGTAATCCTGATGTATTATTACTAGATGAACCAACTAATAACTTAGACATAGCAGCAATTTCATGGTTAGAAGAATTCCTTATAAATTTCGATAATACAGTTATTGTAGTGTCACATGATAGACATTTTCTAAATAAAGTATGTACACATATTTTAGATATAGATTATAACAAAATACAACTTTATGTTGGTAACTATGATTTTTGGTATGAATCTAGCCAACTTGCTTTAAAGCAAATGAGAGAATCTAATAAAAAGAAAGAAGAAAAAATAAAAGAATTAGAAGATTTTATACGTAGATTTAGTGCAAATGCTTCAAAGTCTAAACAAGCTACATCTAGAAAGAAAACCTTAGAAAAAATACAATTAGATGAAATAAAACCATCTACAAGAAAATATCCATTTATAGAGTTTAAACCAGAAAGAGAGTCTGGAAAAGAGATACTTGATGTAGATAATATTTCAGCTAGTGTAGATGGAGTACAAGTATTAAAAAATGTATCATTTAAAGTATTAAAGGGAGATAAAATAGCTCTACTTGGTGATAATGGTATAGCAAAAACAGCATTATTTAATGTATTAATGGGAACTCTTCCAAAAGATAAGGGTAAAATAACTTATGGAAAGACAATAAAAGCATCATATATTCCTCAAGATAATGAAGAGTTCTTTAATTCAGATAAGTCTATTACAGAGTGGATTGCTGATGCATACAATATAAATGATGAGACTATTGTACGTAGTTTTCTTGGTAGAATGTTATTCTCAGGTGAAGAGGCATTAAAAAAAGTAAATGTATTATCTGGAGGAGAAAGAGCAAGATGTATGTTATCTAGAGCTATGCTAGAGGCTCCAAATCTTATATTTTTAGATGAGCCAACAAATCATTTAGATCTTGAAAGTATAACAGCATTAAATAATGGATTAACTAGAACTACCGCAGAACTTATATTTGTATCACATGACCATGAATTTATTCAAACAATAGCAAATAGGATTATTGTAATAAAGGAAAATGGTATAGAAGATTATAGAATGACTTATGATGAATATTTAGAAAAAAATATGAAATAAGAAATCTTAGCACATATCAATTTATTATGTTAAAACTTTTACTAAAGTAAAAAACTTAATATATAGACTAAAATATATTGTATTTCTCATAAGCTGAAGTATGTAGTATAAATTATTCCAAGCAATCACATTTATCAAGGAATTAGAAGTTCCTTGATTTTTTTGAAAAAACGACAGTAATTTGTGTGAAAAATTTAAATTGTAAAAATTATAAATGTAGAGTAGTTTATTTTATGAATAAAAAATGATATAATCAAGAAAAAAATAGTGGTTTTAATATGCAATATGTAAGAATAAAGAAAGGAAGAAAATATGTCAGCAGAAGTAATTTTAATGAATAAAAATGGAATAGCAATTGCCGCAGATAGTGCAGTTACAATAGGAAATAAAACTAAAATATATAATACAGCAGATAAGATGTTTACACTAAGTAAATATGCTCCAGTTGGAATATTGATATATAATAGTTCTAGCATTATGGGAATTCAGTTGGAGTTAATTATAAAACAATATAGAAATAAATTGGGAAATAGAACATTTAAAACATTAAAAGATTATAGTGATGATTTTATGAGATATTGTATAGAATTTACTAATAAGTATGCTGGAATCGAGATAGAGAAAGAAATAATTAATAGGCAAATTTTAAATAAATGTGATGGATTGTTTAAATTAGTTTTATCAATGGCAAATAAAGAAATTGTTAAAGGTAGTTTCAAAAATGATAAAGAGTTAATGAAATTTATGAATGATAAAATCCTAGAAGTTATAAAAAAAATAAAAGTTGAAAAAACGGATGAGATAATGGATGAAGAATACTATAATAATATAAAAGACTTGTTAGATACTAATAACATAATTAATATTTGTGCTGATTCATATAAAATAAAACTTGATGAAATGACGAAGGAGAGTATTTTTAATAAGTTAAATGAAATTATAAAAGATAAGAAGTTTTGGAATTTATCGAATTTTACAGGTATTGCAATAACTGGATATGGAGATGATGAAATATTTCCAGTTTGTATACAAATAGAAACATTGGGAATAATAAACAATAAGATATTTAAAATAGTTGAAAAAACTTTTGAGATTACACATAATCAAAATTCACAAATAATTCCACTAGCTCAAACAGATGTTATGAATGAATTTTTCTTAGGAATTAATAATGAAGTTGAACAAATATATATGAAAAAATTTAATTCTAAAATTAATTCTGAAAAGGATGAAAGAACAAAAATTGAAATAAAAAAATTGAGAGAGAATATAGAGAAGGAAAAACAAGAGTTAGTTAATAGTAGATTAATGAATATTCACAAGTCATTATCTTTTCTACCAAGAGATGAAATGATTTATATGGCAGAAGGGATGATTAATTTAACATCCTTTAAAAGAAGGCTTGTATTAGACAATTATAGTGAAACAGTGGGCGGTCCTATAGATATTGCTTTTATATCAAAGGGGGATGGATTCATATGGATAAAAAGGAAAAAGTATTTTGATAAAGATATGAATTATGTATTTACAGAGAATTATTTCAATAAGAAAGGTGAATAGTATGGAAAATAAAGTATTAAATGAATATTATAAAGATTATTTAAAAAAGATTTCTAAAGATAATATACAAAAATATAATGAAAAAAGAAGAGATAAAAATAACAATTCAGAAAAGAGGGATAATAAAAAATAACATAGGTATTGAAATTTAAAATGGAGTATGTATAGTGTTTATTTGTAGTATACAAATAAATATAGGCGGGATTATTTGGCTCTTTGTCAATGGTTGGGATGAAAAAACTAAAAATTGATAGAAGGGTGTAGGAAATGAGGTGATTTTAATCATCTCATTTTTGGAATGCAAAAAAACTAAATAATATTTAGCTAAAAAAATATATAATAGTGTTAAATTTTAAAGTTCACATAGTATAATTCTTTCTTTAAAATTTCTTAAGTCCCTAAATCTAAAAGCAATTCTCTTTAGAGTTTTAATTAAATTGTTCTTTCCTTCTACAAGATTTGGCATCATCTAGGCATTTTTTAAAACTCTTTTCTTTCTCTTCGGTGATTCTCCGAAGATTTAGTCTCAGTTCATCAATAGCATTCATAACTATTTTAGAAAAATGAAAACAATAAGCAACAATAGTAGCATGTGAGAACTTATCTTTAATGACACGTTTAAATGGAGAATATAAATCCATAGAAACAACTTTTACTCTACATCTTTGTTTTAAAGAAAAAGAAGAAAAGTAAGCATCTAAATCATCATATTTTCTAGATTTAACAATATCAATAGTTTTTCTAGTATCAAGATCAAAGATATGAAATTGATATTTATCATTGCCACAGTTACCTTTAAACTCGTCAATACCGATTCTGGCAGGTAAGTTAAAGTTATGTTTGTTAGAAAGTAAAGAAACTAAAGTGCGTATATCTAACAACAGTAGGAATAGAAAGATTATTACCTTTAGCAATAGTTTTAAATTTTTTTAAAGATTTTAAGTCCTAACAAACATTATCAAAAATAGACTTAGATTTTCTAAAGTATTTTTGAATGAAAGAATAATGTTCATAGAATTTTTTACAGCAATGAGGACAAATAAATTTTCTTTTTTCTAAGGAACGAGAAGGAGGTTTTTTTACCAATATTAATGTGTTGAATCTTTTGAATACGATAATCCTGAATCTTGTTAGTTAAATAATTACATCTAGGACAATGATGAAATTTTGTCTTAGTATCTATATAGATATGTAAAGAATTTTCATATTCTATAACATTTTTAGTTAAAAATTAACAACGATATAAGTAAATATTAATGATTTGTGTTACAAATATTAATCATTTAGTTTGTGTCTTGTGATTTATGTTAAAGAATTAATTAAAATTTAATAAACCAATATAATTAATTTAATTGTAAAAATTCGATATATATGATACAATATTGATAGTTTTGAGAGGTGAAAATATGCAAAACAGAGTAAAACCATTTGTAAAATGGGCTGGAGGAAAAGGAAGTCTGTTAAATCAATTAAAAAATTACTACCCATTAGAATTAAAAAATGGAGAAATAGAATGTTATATAGAACCTTTTATAGGTGGTGGAGCTGTTTTAATAGATATATTACAAAATTATAAAGTAAAAGAGGCTTATGCTTTTGATATAAATTTTGATTTGATAAATTCTTATAATATAATAAAAAATAATGTTGATGAATTAATATCCAACTTAAAATTATTAGAAAAAGAATATTTGAGTTTAGGTAAAGATGATAGAAAAAAATATTTTTACAATATAAGAAAACAATATAATTCTTATAGATTAACTAAAGATGAAATGTCACTACAAAAAGCAACAGAATTTATTTTCTTAAATAGAACATGTTTTAATGGATTATATAGAGTAAATAAAAATGGTGATTTTAATGTACCTATGGGAAATTATAGAAATCCAACTATATGTGATGAAGAAAATCTAAGAGCATTATCTGAACTTATAAAAAATGTGAATTTTGAATATGGAGATTATAAGACAAGTCAAAAATATATAAAGAAAAATACTTTTGTATATTTTGATCCACCATATAGACCTTTAAATGTTACATCAGGATTTACGTCATATACTAAAGAGGATTTTGATGATGAGAATCAAAAAGAATTAGCTTTATTTTATAAAGAATTAGATGATAATAATGTAAAAGTTATGCTTAGTAACTCTAATCCTAAAAATACGAATAAAGAAGATTGTTTTTTTGAAAATATTTATAAAGGATTTAACATTAATGAAGTTTATGCTAAAAGAATGATAAATTCTGATTCATGTGGAAGAGGAGAAATATCTGAACTTCTAATAACAAATTATGAGTCAGATAACCCTTGCAATGGAGAAATAGAATGTATAGAGGAAAATACTATTTTGAAACAGATAATTTTAAATTAATTTATAACGATGTATTTAAAGCAATTAAAAAAATTGAAGATAAAAGTATAGATATGATATTTGCAGATCCACCATATTTTTTGTCAAAGGATGGCATAACTTGTAGTGGTGGCAAAATGGTAAGTGTTAATAAAGGAGATTGGGATAGAGCATTATCAATTAAAGAAAAACATAAATTTAATAGAAAATGGATAAAAGAATGCTATAGAGTTTTAAAAGATAATGGAACTATTTGGATAAGTGGAACTTTACACAATATCTATTCAATAGGTATGGCGCTTGAAGAAGAAGAATTTAAAATAATAAACAATATTACATGGCAAAAGACAAATCCACCGCCAAATCTTGCTTGTAAAACATTTACTCATTCAACAGAAACTATTATATGGGCAAGAAAAGATTTAAAGAAAGTTAAATATACATTTAATTACCAAACTATGAAAGAATTAAATAATAATAAACAAATGAAGGATGTTTGGACAACTTCATTAACAAAACCATCCGAAAAGAAATGTGGAAAGCATCCAACACAAAAACCGTTAGAAATATTAGATAAAATAATACTTGCTTCAACAAAAGAAAAAGATTTGATTCTAGATCCATTTTGTGGTAGTAGCACGACAGGAATATCAGCAGTGAGATTAAATAGGAGATATATAGGAATAGATAGTGAAAAAGAATATATAGAATTATCTAAGAAGAGATATGAACAATTAGAGGAGGGAAAATTATGATAAAAGATGGAATAGGAGGAGCAAATACTAAGACTGGTTTGGCATTTGAAGGAAAAACAGATTTATCAACTTTTTTAGGAAAACAAAAAGGGTACAAAGTTGAAAAAGATAAAGTGTATTACAAAGATACATTAGTTGCTAGAGTATTTAAAAAACATCAATTTTATACTTTTCTAAATGAATATGGAATCAAATGGGAGGAAATCATTTCAAAGAAGTTACTGCCTGATGATTGTATATTTGTTATAATTAATAATACTTTGTTTATTATAGAATGTAAATTTCAACAAGTTGCAGGTTCAGTGGATGAAAAATTACAAACGTGCGATTTTAAGAAAAAACAATATCAAAAATTGCTTTCAAGAGCTAATATAGAAGTCGAATATGTATATTTGTTAAGCAATTGGTTTAGGAAACCACAGTATAAGGATGTGTTAGATTATATAATTAGTGTAAGATGTCAGTATTATTTTGAATATATACCATTAAAGAAATTAGGTTTACCAGTACCAGAAGAAGATTAATAAATAGAAAATATATGGGGCAACTTTTTTGAGTTGTCCTTAAAAATTAAGAGGAGGAATGATTATTGATATATAACCCAAAAGATTTTAGCTTAGAGAAAACTTCTATATGGAGTTTTAAAAAACGAGGCGATTGGGCAACTCATAAAGGAGACTATAGAGGAAATTGCCCTCCACAAGTACCAAGAAATTTAATATTAAAATACACTAAAGAAAATGATATAGTATTAGATCCTTTTTGTGGAAGTGGCACCTCAATTATAGAATGTAAATTATTAAATCGAAAAGGAATAGGTATTGATGTTAATGTAGAGGCATTAAAATTAGCTAAAAGTAGATTGATTTTTGAATATAATACTGCTTATGAACCAAAGCTAATAAAAGCTGACTCGACCAATTTACAAAGTATAATTCCAAATGAAAAGATTGATTTTATATTTGCCCATCCACCATATGCAGACATTATAAAATATAGTAAAGATATAGTAGAAGATATATCAAGATTAAATTTACAAGATTTTTTAAATCAAATGAGTTTATTTTCAAAAGAATGTTTTAGAGTTCTAAAAAAAGAAAAAATTTGTTCAATTCTAATAGGTGATATTAGAAAAAATAAAAATGTTATTCCATTAGGTTTTTATATCATGAATATTTTTATTCAAACAGGTTTCACATTAAAAGAAATAATTATAAAAGAACAACATAATTGTAAGAGGACAGATTATTGGAAAAGTAAAAATATGGATTTTTATTTATTGGCACATGAGTATGTGTTTGTATTGAAAAAGCAATGAAAAAATGTTAAAATAACATCAAAATAATACGTTTTGAGGAGGTAGAATGAAGAAAGTAGAAGAGAGAATAAATGTTGCAAATAAAATATTTGTAAAAAATATAAAAAAACAAATTAATGCAATAAAAAAATCTCAATTTAGAGAAGAAGTTAAAAATAATTTATCTATGGCGGGGGATTTGCTAATAGATAGTATTTATATGTTTAATAAGAAGAAAACAATTACAGCAATTTCATTATTGCGAAATGTATATGAAATGACACTTAAAGGTATTGTTCTAGATAAAAATGAAGAAATTTTTAATTCATATCAGATAATAAAGAAATCAGGGAAAGTGGATAAAGATAATTCAAGTAAAGTTAGAGAATTTATAGGAGAGAATTTTAAAGAATATTTTTATGTTTTAGAAAATGATAAGAGTTTTAATAAGATATATGAAAATGGAGTTTTAACATATTTATATGATAAATTATGCAGTTATTCTCATGCATCAAAAATTATGGAGGAAATTTACAAAATAAAAAAAGATGAGTTAATTGTTGAACAGATGATTTGTATTTTTTTATTATATACAATGGTAGTTTTTTATATGGATGCAACTAGTGTTAAATTAAAAACAACAAATATGTCAGAAGTTACTTGTATATTTTATACTACAGTTGTAGCATATACTTTCTATGATTGGAAAATTAATAAAGATGAACTTAATAAATTAC
>ERZ780157.3516-NODE-3516-length-13036-cov-16.238579_pt1 | contig 13036 bp, 6 predicted proteins | sample MGYA00511169_ERZ780157 | MGnify/ENA primary metagenome ERZ780157 (study PRJEB29588, sample SAMEA1965149) | human gut metagenome | biome: human gut; feature: human-associated habitat; material: faeces | place: Denmark | collected 2008/2010 ... | reverse complement strand
ATATAATTTTTTATAATATAAGAAACGTTAATATCATATTTATTATTATCATTATCTAAAAGACTTATTTTATCTCCAACATCAATATCTAATAGTTTTGCTGTTTTTTCACTAATTATACAACTATTATCACTAATATTATCTATTATATTATTTGTTTTTAAATCAATTAATGATATAGACTTAGAAATACTGTTAAAATCATCTGGTGTTATCATAGTTACCTCTTGCTCTTCATCATTAAATAAAACTTTAATATTTTGAGTATTAACATTAGTAAAATTTTCTACTTTATCATCATTTAGTAATTCTTTTTCAATGTCTATTTGATTAATACTTTCATTTGTCATAAGTAATTTATCATATTTTATAATGTTATTAAATTGAAAATCTGTTACATCTTTAATTGAATCTTTTAAACCAAATCCCGCTAAAATAAGGGAAGTACAACCTGCTATTCCCAAAACAGTAGTAATAACCCTAGATTTATATCTAAATATATTTCTAATAGTAATTTTATCAGAAAATTTTAGTTTTTTCCAAATAAAGTTAATACGCTCTAATAAGATTTTTTTACCACTTTTTGGAGCTTTTGGTCTCATTAGATTAGCGGGTACTTCTCTTAAATTTTTAATACAAACAATTACTGAAGTACCACATATACATAAAATACATATCCAAAGTCCTAAGGCATTATAGTCACTTTTTAATAAATAAATAAATTTAGGAATAAAAAATATTTTTTTATAAATATTCCAAATAACACTAGGAATCATATATGAACCAAAAATAGCACCAACACTACTTCCTATTGTAGTGGCTAAAAGTGAATAGATTACATATTTTAATGTAATATGAAAACTATTATATCCAAGAGATTTTAAAGTACCATTTTCAACTCTATCCTCTTCGATCATTCTCATCATTGAAATAAGACTTACAAGTACTGATATAGCAAAAAATATTATTGGGAATATATTACCAATTTTTTTAAGATTATCACTAGCATTTATAAGTTCTTTATATGAAGTATTATCAAGCCTATCATAAATATACCATTTTGGTTTAATAAAATTAGATTCATCAATACTTATACCATACATTTCACTTGTTTCAATTATATCAGAGTATAACTCATCATATCGAATATTTTGCTGTTTATCTTTAATTAAATCAATATCTTTTTTTACATTATTAATAAGTTTTTTATATGAATCACTATTAGTTAAGTATTTTTTTGCTCCCTTAACTGTTATATATATATTTGAATAAGCCTCTAAATCAAGAGAACCATTATAAACATAAATATAATAATCAACTTTACCACTACCTAAATTAGAATTTGGTCTTTCTGCAGAAAAATATAAAGGACTTATTACATTTCCCACAATAGAGTATTTTTTACCATCAATAGTAATACTATCTCCAAGTTTTAAATTATTATTTTCAAGTAAAGCATTATCAACTGAAACTTCATTACTATTTTTAGGTAATCTACCCTCTTTTATATAAACATTATTCATTTGACTATTATACTCAATTAATTTAACAACATAATTATTTTCCTCAATTTCTAAGTAAGTATCTTTTTCTTGAATATTAATAGCCAATTCAACATTTTTAATTTTTGAAAGTTTTAATAAATCATCTTCAGTAAGTCCTACATTTGAAATAACACTTATATCATAAACATTATTTTCATCATAAAAATTATCAAGTGTTTTTAACATATCAGGACTTGAGGATTGTATTCCTGCATAAAAGCCTACGCCTAAAAAAGCCATACAAATTAATGATAAAAATCTTTTATAATTATCTTTAATTTTCATAAAAATGTGTTTAAGTAATTTAGTTTTCATATTACCACTCAATATCCTCGATATTCTTAGGTTTATCATTTATAATTACATCACTTACTGTTCCATTTTTAAATTTAATAACTTTATCTGCCATAGGACTAATTGCACTATTATGAGTAATTATAATAACTGTCATTTGTTCATTTCTACATGTATCTTGCAAAAGTTTTAAAATTTGTTTACCAGTTTTATAATCAAGTGCTCCAGTTGGTTCATCACAAAGAAGTAATTTTGGATTTTTACATATTGCCCTTGCTATAGCTACCCTTTGTTGTTCTCCACCAGAAAGTTGAGCAGGGAAATTATTTTTTCTATTTTTTAAACCTACTTTATCTAAAATATCACTAGGATCTAAAGAGTTTTTACATAGTTGAGTTGCTAGTTCAACGTTTTCAAGTACAGTCATGTTTTGTATTAAATTATAAAATTGAAATACAAAACCAATATCATTTCTTCGATATTTTATTAATTGTTTTTCATTTAAATCATTAATTATTTTTCCATCCACGATAACATTACCACTTGTTAGCCTATCCATTCCACCTAAAATATTTAAACAAGTAGTTTTACCAGCACCTGATGGACCTAATATACAAATAAGTTGTCCTTTTTCAATTTCAAAAGAAGTATTATTAAGAGCTTTAATTTCAACTTCGCCCATTTTATATACTTTATTAACTTTTTTAAATTCAATATACGCCATACTTAATCATTCCTTTTTAACTATACTTATATTTTACCAAATAATTGACAAAAAAACACCATTTTATTTATTTATTCAAAATAAAATGCCATATTTCTATGACATTTTTATTTAATTAGTTTTCTCTTTTTTTAAGAAGTACACTTATACCTAAAGCATTAACTAATAATATAAGTGCATAAATACTATTATTTGCTGATGTATGAGGTGGTTCAATTGGCTCGATAACACCTTGTCCATCAATTTTGTAATATACATTAATAATATTTTTACTTTCATCTTCACTTATTACAAGTGGTAGATTTTCAACAGTTTCTAGAGTGTAATCCTCTTTTACTTTATCAGTATAAGAAGTTATTTTATCACCAAATAATGCAGTGCCTTTTTCAGTTAAATATTCATCTAATTCTCTATTGAAATAATATCTTACTTCATAAGTAAATGTATCTTTTTCATAATATACATCAATAACGCCTTTATTTTCAATAACCTCAGGTATTAATTCAGGATTTGTTTTAACAAATTTATATCCAACATATTTATCCTTTATATTAATTTCCTCAGATTTTACTGTTAAAGTATCAGACTCTAAAACTTGTTTAGTTTCATAAATAGTTTCAGTATCCTCTTTTACTAAATTACCATCTTTATAATAATTTACAGTATAAGTAAGTGTCTTTGTTTGACCATCATCAAGAATATAATATACTTTAATTATACCGCCATTATTAATTTCACTTGGTATAGTTTCTGGATTAGTTTTTTCTAATTTATAACCAACATATTTATTCTCTGTATTAATTTTATCTTGATTTACTTGTAAAGTATTTGGTTCAAGTACATGAACAGTTACTACTTCAACTTGAGTATCATTTTCTACTTTTTTACCATTTTTATAGTATTCAACAGTATAAGATAACTCTTTTGTTTGACTTTCATCAAATACATAATAAACCTTAATTACACCTTTATCATTAATAGAATTTGGTATAGTTTCTGGATTTGTTTTTTCAAATTTATAACCAACATATTTATTAGTTACATTAATTTCACTCTTTTTAACAGTTAAAGTATCACTTTCTAATACTTGTTTAGTTTGCTTAACAACTTGTGTATCATTTTCTACTTTTTTACCATCTTTATAGTATTCAACAGTATAAGATAACTCTTTTGTTTGATTTTCATCAGTTACATAATATACTCTAATTACATTTTCCTCAGATGAAGAAATTACAATTTTTCTTGTAGTAGGATTAACACTTGTTAATGAATAACCCTCTTTAGTATTATTTTTAATACTTTCTTCACTTACAGTGATTTCTTTACCTTTAACATCTTTACCAGTTTCAGTTAAAGTATTATCAATTTGTCCATCATAGTAGTATTCAATTTTGTAATCATATCTTTTTGCAACCCAATATACCTCAGGGTTTTTTGTACTTTTTATAGTCTTTGTAGTACCCTTTGGGTCAGTATATGTTAATTCAAAATTAGCATTTGTTGGATACCAACCATCTTCAGTAATATCTTCTTCATTAATTTTTATATTAAATGAGAATGTTTTTCCAGCTTCTGTAATGTCAAATTTTTCGCTAGTATATTTATTACCTTGAGCATCAGTCATTACAAATTTTGCACCAATATTATCAGTTAAAACTGCATCAGTACCAGCATTAGCTTTACCCATTATAGTAGCAATATCAGTAAATTTAGTTACAATAGTTGTTGGATCTGATAAATATACATGATCCGCACCTGAAGCCACTTCACTTAATATTGTACCATTATAGTCATAACCAATAGCAAATACTTCAGCACTTTTTTGAACTGTTTTAGCGATTTCTTTTGTTTTTCTTTCAGTAGTAGCATCCATATATGAACCTGGACCATCTGTATAACCATTATCATCATAGTATAATGTTGGTTCTCCATCACTTATAACAACAACATATTTAATGGCATCTTTCTTTATATTTGATGCCGTTAATAATTCATTTGCTTCATAAAGTCCAGCATATAAATTTGTTCCACCATTTGGTGTACCAAAATTTACATTAGAAAAATCCTTATTATCAAAATTTCTTAAAACTTGAGCATCGTTATAGGCATTGTCAAATATTCCTAAAAAACCATCTTTATCAGCAAATGTTACAAGAGCAATATTTGCAGTTGGTATTTTTTCATGTAATGTTTTTGTAAATGTTTTTGCACCATTAACAGCACTTGTCCATTTTTCATCTCTAGAGCAATTATAACTATTACACATAGAATTAGACTTATCAAGAACTACAACAGCATAAACATCTTTTTTATTTGATGTATGAGTTTCAACATCTTTACCTTTTACTTCAAAAGTAACTTTGTAATTACCATTATCATCAATTTTAGATACTGTTTTGTTAATCTGAATATCGCCTTGTTTAACTAAATTACCCTCAGTTACAGTAATACTATTATTACTGATATTATTTCCAAATCTAATATCACCTTTCTGTTCTTTATATTCTGCAAAAACAATAGTTGAAACAGCTAACGCAACAAGAACAATTGCACTAGCAAAAAAATATTTTAGTTTCTTCATAAACCAAAAACCTCCTGATAGTTCCTTATACTACCATACATAACTATGTATGTCAACAATTTTTTCATATTAGTATTATAGGAAAAACAAGAGAAAAATATACAAAAAAATAACCAAATTTTGGAAATTTAGTTATTTTACTTCTTTTGCTATAACAAGCATATATTTTTTAGAATATTTACTATACTCTTTCATATTTGAACATGTTTGCATGATAAGAATTTTATCATTTTTATTTACCTCAACTCCGGTATCATAAAATGATTTACTTTTTAAATTTTGTAAGTGTTTTAAATATTCATCTTTACTTGCATAATTTAAATTCATATAGGACCAATCTAAAGTCTCAACAAAAACAGAAAATATTTCATATTTTTTTACTTCTTTAATCGAAGATAAATAAATATATTTATGTTCTTTATAATAATCTTCATCTTTATAATTTTCGATTATCATAATAGGTAAAAAATAACTTGGTGAACTATGTCCAAATATAAGTAATTTATTGCTTTCATCAATATCTACCCTATAATCTAAAAATATTGAACCATTTATATTATAAGTTTTATCTGGTAAATGATTTAAATAATATGAATTATCATTTCCTTGCATTACTACTGTATTAAAATCTGTATTATCAATTGAAATTGTTCCCACCACGTCTTTATTATTATACTTTTCTTTTAAAGAGGTAATTTGCTCTATATATTCCTCTTTCATAACAGGAATAGTATTATTAATATAATATTCATCATACTTTCCTATATTAAAATAAGTTATACCAATGTAGACAGACAAACTAATTAATAATATAACTGGAATAATAACTATTAACTTTTTCATAAAAAAATCTTCCTTTTTCAAGAAAGATTATAACATTTTATTAAGTTAAATACAATTAGCATTTAATTTATAATGTTTATTTATTGGTTACCAACACTTATATATTCTGTAAAATACGTATCTACAGCATCATAAGGAACACACTGAGTACCTGTAGGAGTTCCTTTCTTATAATAAGTTATAGGATTATATACATTAAAGCAATTATCAGTAGCATTGTACCCATAAATTGTATAATAATGTCCAGTAGTTGTTGAAGCTAGACCTGTATTACTTGGAATACTACTTCCAACTTTTGAAGAAACAGATGCAACAACAACATTACCTGATTTTAATGATTTATAAATTTTTTCTGCATATCCAGCACCTTTACTATTTAAAGTACCACCACTATTACCTTCATCAACTTTTAAACCATAGTTATTTAAGAAACTATTGCCATTACTTGCGTAATTACCTTTACCGCCACAAAAATTACTACTACTAAAATCACGAGATGAAGGATTACCATTTAGTCCTTTTTTATACATTAATACGTAAGATGCTGCAGCAGTTTCTGTTGCATTATTAGGCGTATATCCAAGTTCACTTTGTATATTTGATTTTAAACTATCTCCTTTGCCTAACATCATAATTGCTTCAGTCATAGCTATTGGACCACATGCACATTCCATATATACAGTAGTCCCATTTACATTAATAGTTTCCTGGCTTTGATTAATTGTAACTGCGCCAAAATTATTAACAGTAGATTTTTCTTTATTACCTCCATCCATATTAATAGGATTTTCCATATTAATAGGATTTTCTATTGGTTCTGTTTCAGTAGGAGTATTATTACTAGTTTCTGATGAACCTTTTCCAGAAATAGGGTCAACTTTTGATTCAAGGATTGCATCAACTTTATTTACTATATCAAATGTAGTAGTGTCACCCGCTACCTGGAATGTAGCAGATTTGCTTGAAACTTTAACACCAATTTTTGGAGGAGCTTCATAAACTTCAGTAAATTCTATAGTATAATTTGTTGTAAGTGATGCTTCTTCAGCAAACCTTCTTAAAAATACTTCATAGAACTTCTCTTTATTCATTTTAAGTTCTCCATAAGTACGATAATAACCATAATCAATTGCATCAACCATTGATGCCTCAGAAATTTCCTTAATTAAATAATAATCTTGAGTATTTGTCGATGTAAAGCTTTGGATAAGAAGGAGTACCACAATAATGAATACTCCAAATACCATTAGCCAATATCCCCAATAGGATTCTTTCATTGTTTACTCCCTCCTTACTTCCATGATGGTCCAACATCTGGAATTCCATCGCCATTTATATCTAATGTACTAAATGTATAAATTGTCCAATAATCATTTGTTACTATTAAGTTATCAGTATTGCTAACACCAGGTGCTACATAAGTCTTACTAAATTGTTCTTTTGCTTTAGTACGACCTGCTTTGTTTTTAATGTCTACTTCTCCACCAAATTTACCATCAGCTAAATCATCAACAAATGAAGAGTAACAGAATATATTTGCCATTACACATTTACCAGAATCTCCTTCTTTTTTCCATGTGTAACCATCCGTTTTACAATGATCTTCATCTCTTTCTATTTGATAATCATAGCAAGTCATTGTATCATTATTGTAAGATTCTTGAGATTTATTATATTCACGTATTTTAGTAATCATATCAGTGTCCATAACTACTTTTAATGAATAATTTTCAACCTTAGGATTTCCAGAAGAAGGTGTTGTTTCCTCTGAAGTAGTATCTTTTGCTCTAGCAGTAATTTCATCAATTGTATCTTTTGCTTTTCTTGCTACTAAAGAATTATTATATACACTTGGATCACTTTCCCAGTTATAACCTTTTGGACGATCATTAGGGAATAGATTTCCTGGACTTATAGGTCTAAAGTCATAATTTGGTTTACTTCCTCCACCTTGAGAACCATCCGGTGTAACAGTACATACTCCAATACATTGAACAGTACAATTTGGACAACAATTGTAATTATTTTCACATTCTTCACCAGGTTGACATCCTACAGCAAGAAGTGCTTCTTCTCTAGAACCCTTTTGCTGACAACTTTCATCATAGTGAGTAGTACTACATACATAGTAACTTTGAGATTTTTCAACACAGTATGGTCCCCCTTGATTTACTGGGCAAAGTCTTTCTTGACATTTATCCCAGTCCTCATTAGGTTTACATTCAGTTTTATAATGTTTGTTACCTGATGCATCAGTACAACTATTTTGATTTACTTCATATGTACATGCATATTCATTTTTGCCAATAGTTTCGCTTGTATTTAATTCTCCACCTTTGGTTTGTTCTTCACCCCTAATTTTTGAAGATAAACTCCTATCTAGAGTACCATAAATTCTACCATTAACTTGAGGTGCATCTGAAGGTGTATAGAATGTACCAAAATTATCTAGTGTTAATTTATAGTAATATGTTCCTGTAGGAGTATTAATACCCACTGGAAGACCATCAACAATATCATAATTTTTAATTTCATGTTCTGGGGTTTCTTCAATTTTAATATCACCATCATCATGACCACTATAATACACTCTTTCTGTTTTATATGTTCCTCTTGAAGATGATATTTTATGTACATAATCTACCTTTGTAATTTTATGATTCGAATTAATTAAATTATTACCTATAGTAACTGTTTCCTCAATACCTTTATCTAAGTCTTCATCTAGAACTGTCCATTGAGACTCAATTTCATATTGTAATGAATTATCACCAGTACATATTTCATATTCATTGTCTATAGTACCATCGCAATACCAAGTTGCAAAGTGACTTTCTTCATCTATATCTTTTATAGAATCACTACTCATACAATATGGTTTTGAATTATTAGATGTTTTTTCATCGGGTTTATATTCAGTACAAAGTCCTGCCTCGACCATCTTTTTAACAGCATAATTATCTGCAACTATTATAGCATCAGGACTATACATAAAGTCACAATTCATTCCATGTTCACAAGACTTTGCTTGAACAGAACTTATCCATTTAGTTGATGATACGCCAGGTTCTGGTTCTCTATAACTATATTGAATACTTGGATTATATTTATATACCATATCCCAGTATGCAACTTCATTTTCTCCATTTCTATCCAAACCCATATTTACATCTGTTGCTAATTGTAAGTTAGGATAATCATGATCAGCAACACAAGAGTTATAATTATCGATTATTTCACGAAGTTCCTTCATTTTATCTTTTAATTTTTGCTTTGCTGCTAAAGCAGCAGTTTTATAACCTTCTTTTTTATCTGCGTAATCTTTTTCTGGTTTAATTTTCCATTCACACTCTCCAGTTAATGAACAACCTTGACATCTTTTTGTATTAGTCCATTCACCAAATTGAGGATTACCATGTGGAGCATCTCCTCCAGTTTTAACATTAATAATCGTCCATTTATCAGATTCTTCCTTAATTTCATAAGTGTAAAAATTCTTACTATGGTCAATCATCTTTTTATAATCGTATGTGCCATTATAACCTGCTTCACTACATTTACCTGTTGAATTTCCATTTTGATCAGTAATAGCCGGACAACTATTCGCATTACATGCAACTGCATCACCTTGTACTAAAGAGAATGTATAATTTTCATAATTCTCTAACCATTCATTATATGTATCAAGTATTTCAGCTTGTTTTTTAACAATATCTTCAGTATATTTTTTATAATCTAATTTAGTTGTATAGCAATCTTGTTGCCCTTTTAGAGAAACACTAATTTGGAAATATCTTCCAGATTCAGTATTTTTCTTATAAGGAACGCCAAATATGTAATCTTCCTTACATTTTACTTCACAATAATCATTTTCAGCAACTTTATTAGCAAATTCAGTATCTACTAATTTATAAAAGTTTCCAGCACTATCTTTACTATTTTTAGAAAGTAAACATTTCTTAATATTATATTTACCACTTTCAGCATTATAAGCCTCTCTAAATTCATATTCGACATTTCCAGTTTCTTTATCAGGTTCTAAACCATCCTCACATATATTTGGAAGTGTTGAAGTTGGATCACAAGTAGTTTCATCACATAAACTTGTATCTAATTCAAATTCATCTTGAATAGGTTCACCCTCTGAAGCTATAAAGAATCTTTGCTGACCTGTTGTATTTCCAGATGCATATAGTACAGCACCTCCATCTTCGTTAGAATATTCATATTTAAATTTAATTTTTACTTCACAGTCTTCTTCTTCACTATCATCATCTGTAACTTCTTGTGAATCATCACTTGAAGGACGTGATACTAAGAAACCTACGTAAATTGTTCCATTTCTTTCCTCAAGTAACTTTGATAAGTCAGCACCTTCAGAAATAGGTTTAGATTTCCAACCATCTTCAGTATTTATAAATTCCTTTGAAGCACCAAGAAGTTCCACTTTAGTAGCTTCATTTTCTTTTTCAACCTCAAATCCTAAATATTTAAAATATTCAGAGTCAGAACTTGTATCTGTAATATTTTTTATATCAATTTTAACAGATACTATTTTTTTTATAAATCCATCAGCTTTTTCTGGTTCAGTTGCTGGGCCTTTTTCAACTTTACTTTCACCAGTTTCACTATTAAACTTTTCATTAGCATAATTCATTGCATCAATTAAAAGTTGTTTAATTCCATCAAAACCGCCACAACTTACAGATGCACCGCTGCCATTACCTCCACTGCCATCGCCACTAGAATCAGCTACAAACTTATAGCAACCATTACTTTGTATTACACATGATCCATCTACCTTTTCTTTTATCTTTTTTGTCTTTTTTATACCATCACATTGATCTTTTATATACTCGCCTTTTGACTCATCACATTTTTTATTTCCAATATATCTGTAACAACCATTACCTACTTCTTGACATGAGCCATATCCATTAGTTTTTTTTATTCCATCGCATTGGTCTTTTATATATTCACCTTTTGATGAATCACATTTTTTATTTCCAATATATCTGTAACAACCATTACCTACTTCTTGACATGAGCCATATCCATTAGTTTTTTTTATTCCATCACATTGATCTTTTATAAATTCACCTTTGCTAGCATTACAAGAAGAACTATTATCATCGCCTGGTGTAGTATTGTTATTTATAGATACACAAGAATTATCTCTTACTGTGCATTTTGTAGAATAACTATTACATACGCTTAAAGGAAGCTCTTCACAAGTATTTGCATTAAGTCTTTGACAACTATCGTCTACTTTCTTTGCAGTAAAGTACGCATTATTTGTGAAATCACGACATCCATTATAAGTGGTTCTCCATACACTCATCCAGCCATAGCCATCCTCAAAATAACATTGATTTGCAATTTTATTTGCGTTAACTATACTTCCACATTCTGGTATACTAGCTCTAACATTTGCTGCATATAAAGACATTAGTAATGTTGGTATAAGTTCAATTTGTTCATCAGTACGTAAAAGTGTAACTGTACTACATTCTTTACAGCTGTAATAAGGAAACCTTTCATTACTAATTGGAGTTAGCTTTGCACCATTATCATATGCAAGAGCAACTTCTTTACTATTATTATCACTTTTTTTACTTGAATTTGATAAAAACTCAGTTAATGTTGAATTAAAAGTTGAATCAGATTTCATACAATTAACTGCTGCATCGATTTTTGCTAAATAATCTGCTGTTCCAGTATGAGACCAATTAAGCATACCTTTTGATACAAGAAGTCTTATTGCTAAATGTATTTGTTCCTTATCAGCACCATTTTTCATTAAATATAGAACAGCTAAATCACCTTTAAGTTTTGGCATCATTCTATTTACAACGTAAGATGCACCTTGACCTGCAGCTTTACCTCTATCCATACAATATGCGTCATAAGTTTTTCCTCCACCAGTAACTGTATGAAGTTGATATTGTTCATTAAAACCATATGATGGTGAATGAGTTTGTGAAGCACCTGGTGTTAAGGTAAACTGATCACCAACATTAAGGGCTTCTACATTAACCATTATACATAATAATAAAAATATAAATATTGATTTAATTACTTTTTTCATATTATATCCTTTCTTCTTTTTACTTGAAGGAATACAACTACTCCCCCAACAACAAGTATCGTACATCCAGCCCCTATAAATACTTCTTTATGTTCTTTTATAAAATCTCCTAATTTTTGAAAAAAGTTTTTATTTTTTTCTATTTCATCTTGTTTCTTTTTATCTTCATATTCTTGAAATTTATCCATAAAATCCGTTATTTCCATGTTTTCAAAAGTAACATACTTTTCACAAAGATAAAATTCTGGATTATCTTGGCAAAAACCAAAATCATAGAATTCGTTATATCTTGGAGTTGTCAAATAAAATGTTCTTATTTTTTTCTTTGGACATGTTGTTTCAGTTGAGGGATAAACATCAAATGTAAAAGTATGTGCCTCCATAATATCATTTAAGTCAAAACTTACAACCCCATCTTTAACATCTGAATAACTGAAAGATTTATTAAAGTTTTTACTTTTAACATTAATTGTAAAGTTTTTACTTAAATTTAAAATAGATATTTTAAAATAATTATATCCTTCACACCCTCCTTGTCCATCATTACAAGAAAAAGATGAATCAAACTCTCCTATTTGCTCCTCGTAAATTGCCTTTATTGTGGCAGCCTCACTATTAAGTTTAGCTTGCGTTTCATAACCACACTCCGCATGAACATTTTTTACCAGTAATACCATAACTAGTAAAACAAAAATTTTCTTTACTTTTTTCATAATGCTTAGCACCATCCCTACTATTAAAATAGTACCATAATCTAATTTTTTTTTCAATAAAAACTAGTAAGAAAAAAAAAAATATGGTAATATTTTAATATAGGAAAGTGATTAAATGAAAAAAATTAAATTAGTTATAAAGGACATTGTAATATTAATGTCAACATTTTTACTTATGTTATTACTTACATATTTATTTTATCCAATTGTTAAGAAAAATATTAAATTTGAACCTGCTATAGAAACATT
>ERZ780157.3515-NODE-3515-length-13039-cov-3.683611_pt1 | contig 13039 bp, 10 predicted proteins | sample MGYA00511169_ERZ780157 | MGnify/ENA primary metagenome ERZ780157 (study PRJEB29588, sample SAMEA1965149) | human gut metagenome | biome: human gut; feature: human-associated habitat; material: faeces | place: Denmark | collected 2008/2010 ... | reverse complement strand
CCTGCCGGCAAACGAGCACAGCTGCGAGTGTGTCTTCAATGTTGAGTTTTCGAAGACCAAGAACACGGCTGTCAATTCGTTCAATGTCTATAGCGTTCAGTATCGCAACAACGCGCCGCTGCTTGATTTGGTAATGGATTACCGGACGACGACCGATGGCGCGGCCACGATGGGCAAGTATGACAACCTCGACCCGCGTTTCGCTGCGACGAACTTCTATCCCGGCAGCACGTTCCTCGGCAAAGCCAACTGCCCGGCCTCGGAGGTGTGTCAGTTCACAGGCTTTGCACACAAAAAGCTCACGATTTATGACGAACAGAAGCGGGATTCGGACGATGGCAACGGCGAGACCAACTACATGTTCATCCGCTATGCCGACGTGCTGCTGATGTTTGCCGAGGCGCAGAACGAGGTCGATGCCACGCCGTCGAAGGAGGTTTACGACGCGGTAAATCGCGTGCGCGAGCGTGTCGGCATGCCTACTTACACTTTTGGAACGAAAAGTCAGGCGGAGATGCGTGAGATCATCCGGCATGAACGTCGGATCGAGTTTGCCGGTGAGGGCCTCTATTATAACGACATCCGTCGTTGGATGACCGCAGAACGGGTGATGAACGCCGTGATTCAGGACTATGCGGGCACGGACATCGCCGTGCGTGCGTTCGATCCCGACCGCGACTACTGGTGGCCTGTTCCGGCGGATCAGATCCTGCTGAACAAGAAACTCGAACAGAACCCCAATTATTAATCCGATAAACTGTAATTTGTGATTATGAAAAAGTATCTGTGGATGCTGGTGGCCGTATGCTTCCTCTCGGCTTGTAGCAAGGATGAGGAGGAGGGGCCTTATGTGCCCTGGAGGCCCGGAGATCAGACGGAGGAGACGATCGAGCTGGACAAGGCCACGAAGGTGATGATCCTGACCGAGCAGAGCAAGAACCGCATCCTGATGATCGACCAGCCGACGGGGAAGATCGCCTGGGAGTGGAAGGCTGCCGACAGCGGACTTTCGGTCTCTGAGCAGGCGTGGTTCAATACGCCCGACGAGGCCAAGCCAGTCTACAACCGCACATGTGTACTTGTTACGGCCTCGGGCGGCGGCGTAGCCTTGATCCGCATTGCGGACAAGAAGGTGCTTTTCTACGCCAAGCCGGGTGGAAATCCCCACTCGGCCGAGGTGCTTCCCGATAAGAACATCGTCGTGGCGTCGAGCACGGGCAACCTGCTGAGCGTCTACGTCTACAATGAGGACGCCAGTTATGTTTCGAAACCCGCCTTCACTATGCCGGTCTATTCGGCCCACAACGTCGTTTGGGACCGCACGCGCAACTGTCTGTGGACGGCGACGGGCGCCCAGTTGCTGAAACTTTCCTACAATGGCAACCGTACGGCTCCTGAACTCTCGCAGGTCTATTCTTATGACATGGGGACGGGAAATACCATGGCACACGACCTCGCGCCGGTTTACGGCGAGGAGGCGATGTACGTCACTACGGTCGAGCACGTCTATAAGTTTGATTGCAAGACGGCGAAGTTCTCTGACGTACAGATTTTCCAGCAGAAGGACATCAAGAGCCTTTCGACGGGGCCCGAAGGTTATTCCACGATCGTCATGCGCCCCACGTCGGGCGGAAGCAACTGGTGGTCGGCCGAGGTTTGCGACCTTGGCGGCAACCGTCTGTTCAACCGTGCGGGCTACCAGATTTATAAAGCCCGCTGGTATGTGGAGAACCCGTTTGGGTATCCCGAAGTGCATACTTTGTAACGCTTAAAACAAAAAAACATGAAAAATATCCAAAAATACATAGTGGCCGCGGCATGTATGGCCGCAGTGTCGGCGCTGGTTGCCTGCACTGAGGCCGTGAAACGCGATATCGAAGAAGATATTCAGGAGATGACCGTTCCCAAGAAGCCCGGACCGATCTCCAAGGTCCCCGCCACGCTGACCTGCAACGGCGGCGAGGAGTTCATCTTTTCGGTGCCTAAGGTTCAGTGGGCCGATACCTACGAATGGACGATCGCCGAGCAGGAAAAGGCAAAAATATCGATCATCGACGGCCAGGGAACTAACGTAATCACCGTTCGGGTGGTTAACGACGATGTAGTGATTCCGGCACAGTCGATTTCGGTCGTGGCCAAGAACGAACTGGGGACGAGCAAGTGCGCGAATATTTCGCGGCGATTACCGTGTCGGTTCCTATCGAATTGCCGGGCTATACGATCAAGAAATACGGCAAGCGCTGGTGGATGACCGAGGACTGCCACGAGGCGGGCGAGGACGGCCGTCTGGGTGTTGCACCCGACCTGACGGCTTTCACTGTTGCCGGACTTGAGGCTTCGCACCTCCTGCGGCTCGATGCAGCCAAGGGGCGCTACTACACCTGGTATGAGGCGATGACCGGCATGTCGGGTTGTACGCCGGCGCAGTGTCCTTATGTTCCGGGCTACGAAGGTGTGGATGATGTGGGCAACCCGTTCAAACTCGACGGTACGGAGGACGGTGAATTTGGCATCCAGATACGCGGCTGCTGCCCCGAGGGGTGGCATGTGGCCAACGCCAACGACTGGTGGGACATGTTGATGTCCATCAAGAGCGAGTATGCCATTCCTGACGATTTTGCGTTGGGTGGCTATACCTTCTCCGGTGGCCACGATGGGAAACCGGAGAACGCAGTGACGAAGGCCGGATTCTACAAATCTGGCTGCACGGTCAAGAACATGGGCAACGTCGGGGCGTGGTTGCGCGGCGGCAATGGTCGTGTGGCCGACGGCGGTATCTGGATTCAGTCGAGCCTGACGCTTACCGATGCCGGTGAGGCATTGCTGCAATTCGTCGAAGGGGCTGAAAGCATCGGTTTCGGCTGGTGGCCGTTGGGTTATCAGAAGGCCGACGGCAGTTTTAACAGCAGTGCGTTGGGCAAGTGGGGCTACATGTGGTTTATCGGGCAGACCAGCGAAACAGTTGCACGGTCGCTGGTGATCAGCGGCACGAGCTTGAACCTGCAGACTAAGACCAACAGTGAGGCGGCAAAGGATATTTATTTGAGCGTTCGTTGCGTGAAAAACTATACCAAATAGCCGAAGTGATGAAAAAGATTCTGTTGACGGCAGCCATGCTGCTGTGTGCGGCGAACCTCTCGGCTCAGTGTCTTGGTGTCGGCAGTTCGACCAGCAGCATGAGTCTCGAAGAGATGGCGCAAGCAGCGCAGGCGGGCATCGGATATGTCGAGATCGGTATCAGCGGCTGCGGAACCGTGACCGAGATTCGCGAAAAGGCGCTCCATGCCAAACGAAAGGCCGATGAGGCTGGGTTGAAGGTATGGTCGTGTCACTTGCCATTCTCGCGGACGCTGGATATTTCGGTGCTCAGCGACAGCGCACGGATGGCCAACATCGGATTTCTGACCGAAATGATCGCGATCTGCGGCGAGCTTGGACCGAAGAAACTGGTATTGCATCCCAGTTCAGAGCCGATCGCCGATGCCGAGCGTGAACAGCGCATCCTGAATAGCATCGCCTCGATCGGGGTGCTGCGTGAGGCGGCGGCATGCATCGGTGCGGAGCTCTGTATCGAAGAATTGCCGCGCACATGCCTTGGACGGAATTCCACCGAGTTGCTGCGCATCATCGCCCCGTATCCCGACGTGAAAATTTGTTTCGATACGAATCACCTGCTTTCGGAGGGCCTGCTGCATTTCGTCGAGACGTGTGGTGATCGGATTGCGACCGTTCATGTCTCGGATTACGATATGATCGACGAGCGTCATTGGTTTCCGGGCAAAGGTAAGATTGACTGGCCCGCGTTGTACAGAGCGCTGATGAAAGTCGGATATAAAGGTGTCTTCATGTATGAACTCAAACGCGGTGAAGGATCATTCAGTGAAATGGTAGCCATCTACAAAAGGATGGCTACCGACGCTGTAAAGATAAAATAATCTTTCTTTGGATACTATGAATAAGGAGTGTTACTCCGGTAGGGGTAATACTCCATTTCGTTAATTTTGTGTAAATTACTCAGTACTTTCAAGATATGAAATCGTACCTTTCCTCATTATTATTATCGGTCGGTCTCTTTCTGCTGCTCGTCTCGTGCAATAGCGGGACCGTCCGGAAGATTTCATCGTTCGATGAATTGCCCGACCCCACGGCCGACACACTCTCCGATTGGTCGGGCGTTCCCCAAGGGCTTCATGCCTCGTTCGTGAGCACGGACGCTGTTTTCAGACGCTCGGTCGCTCCGGATGTAGCTCCCTCGGCATCTGCCCAGTTGGAAGGATGGCGAGGCGAACGGGTATCTGCCCAACTGTTGCTCTGGACCGCCTCCGGTGCAGACGGCGTAGAGGTCAAGGTGGGACCATTTAGATCGGACGGACACACGCTTTCCGAAGATGTCGCCCGGGATCGATTCGTCCGCTATGTCCTGAGCGATGAGTTCGGCAACAAATGCGGCTATCACGATCCCACGATCTACCCGCCGCACTTGGTTCCGGACATGCTCGACGATATCGATGTTTTCGACATAAAGGCTCGAAACGTCCGTCCGGTGTGGATAACGATCTCCGTCCCGGCAGACACCCCCGCCGGAGAGTATGTTTCGACAGTCAAACTGTTTGCAAAAGGCCAACAGCTCCAAACGTTCGACATCGAACTCACGGTCATTGGCAGGGGGCTCCCGCCTCCTGCCGAGTGGAACTATTATCTTGACCTCTGGCAGCACCCTGCGGCTGTCGCCCGCATTGAGGGGCTCGACATGTGGAGCGATGCCCATTTTGAGGCCCTTGTCCCGTATATGCAACTCTTGGCCGATGCAGGACAAAAGGTCGTTACGACGACTCTGAACAAGGACCCGTGGAACAACCAGTGTTTCGACTCCTACGCCGACATGATCATCTGGACGAAAAAGGCTGACGGTTCGTGGAGCTATGACTATACGGTCTTCGACCGATGGGTCGAACTGATGATGGATTTAGGCATCGATCACACCATCAACTGCTACTCGATGTTGCCGTGGAACAACGAGCTCCACTATCGGGATGATGTTACGGGCTGTTTCGCCGACGTGACGGCCGATCCGGGCACTCCGGCCTTCGAAGAGCTGTGGGTACCGTTCCTCACTGACTTCACCGGGCACCTCCGCGAAAAGGGGTGGCTCGGACGGACAAATATCGCTATGGACGAACGTTCGCCGGAGGAGATGACCGATGCGCTCGATCTCCTGCGGAAAACAGCTCCCGAACTGGGAATTGCCATGGCCGACAATAAGAACAGCTACCTGAGTTATCCCTTTGTAAATAGCGTGTGCGTCAAAGTTTGCGACAGGGTTCCGCCACAGCATATCGCTGGGCGACGCGCCCAAGGCTTCGTAACGACCTACTACGTCTGCTGTTCGGACCGTTTTCCCAACATGTTCACTTTTTCCGACCCTGCCGAAGCGGTCTATGCCGGATGGTATACGGCTGCCTGCGGTTACGACGGTTTTTTGCGCTGGGCCTACAATTCGTGGGTTGAGGAACCGCTGACCGATTCGCGTTTCAGGACCTTCCCCGCCGGCGATACGTATATCGTTTATCCCGGGGCGCGTTCTTCCGTCCGGTTCGAACGCTTGGTCGAAGGAATCCAGGATGCCGAAAAGATCTCGATTCTGAAAAAAGAGTTCACAGCCGCCGGAACGCCGGAAGCTGCATCACGGTTTGGGCAACTCGAAGCGCTGCTCTCCGGATTTGCCACCGTAACGCCGGAAGCGAACTGGCAAGACAGACTTTCCGAGGCTAAACGAAAGCTCAATGAATTATCTCGATAAATATGATTTCATATAATTGGTAAAATATTTTTTATGAAAAGAATATTCATATTTCTCCCTTTGTTATTGCTCCTTCCAGTGCTGGCTTTAGGGCAGGACCGCTTCAATGAGGTTGGTGCCGTTTACGGAGCCATTCGTTCGATGACTCCTGAAGCCTACAAAGAAGCACACGATAAATACGGTATCCGCTGGATCGAAGCTTGGACGGGTAATCTCACCGGTGGTACTGAGGAGCAGTATGATGCCTGGATCGAACGCTTCAATACTGCAATGAAAGGTTCCGGACTGAAACTCTGGTCAGTTCATTTGCCTTTTACGCGCAAGGCACCGAATGATCTGTCGGATGATCGGACCGAATGGCGCGAGGCGACACTCAAGAACTGGATTGAAATCCTTGACCGTGCGACGCGTATCGGCAAATTTCGTGTGGTAGTGATGCATCCCAGCAGTGAAGCGCAGATTTCTGACGAGGAGCGTCCTCGGCGTCTTGAGAATCTTCGGCAGATGTTGTTGCGCTTTATCCCGCTTGTGAAAGAACGTTACGGCGCAGTGGTGGCTGTTGAAGATCTTCCGCGTGGATGTCTGGGTAATAGTAGTGCCGATTTTGATTGGCTAGTGGCCAATGTCCCGGATTTTAAAATATGCTATGATACCAACCACTTGCTCGGGGAAGAGAGTCATGCTTTTGCAGCCCGTTTCGCTCCTTATATCGTGAGTATCCACGTTTCGGATTATGATGGCGTAGATGAACGTCATTGGATGCCTGGACGCGGCATTGTTGAATGGCCAAAGGTGATTGATGTTCTTATCCGGTCGGGCTATGACGGGCCTTTCATGTACGAAGTTACGCCGCGCAACGATCCGCGCGGGAGCGTCGAATATATGCGCTCGACGACAGATAGCCTTTTTGCCCGGTATGCGCTATATCAAAGTATCGAATAAACACCATAAAAATCCAGAGAAGTGAAAATACACCTGTTTACGGTACTCTTCGCTGTCGCCTTGTCGGCCACAGCATCTCCCACGGAACGGTGGCTCGATCCGGAGTGTTTCGCCGAGAACCGCGCTCCGATGCGCACGAGCTTCATCGTCTTCCCGACGGCCTCGGAGGCCGTTCCCGAGAACGACTACACCCGTTCGCCTTTCTACCGCACGCTCAACGGCGAATGGGCCTTTCTGCGCGCGGAACGTCCGGGTGCGGAGCCAGAAGGATTTTTCCGCACCGGCTACGACGACTCGTCGTGGGGCGTGATGCCCGTGCCGGGAATCTGGGAGTTGAACGGCTACGGCGACCCTGTCTACACCAACAAGCCCTATCCGTGGTACAAATTCTTCGAGGTGAAACCTCCGCTGGTTCCCCATGAGCAGAATTACACGGGTCTCTACCGCCGCACCGTCCGGGTTCCCGCCGATTGGAAAGGCCGCGACGCATTCATCCACATCGGCTCGGCGACCTCGAACGTGACGCTCTGGGTCAACGGCCGCGAAGTGGGTTACAGCGAGGACAGCAAGCTCGAAGCCGAATTCGACGTCACCCGCTACATCACGCCGGGCCGCGACAACCTGATCGTGCTGCGCATCAACCGCTGGTGCGACGGTTCGTACCTCGAAGACCAGGACTTCTGGCGTCTTTCGGGCATCGGCCGCGACTGCTACCTCTACGCCCGCGACAAACGCCGTCTGGCCGACGTGCGGCTCACGCCCGACCTCGTGAACGACTACCGCGACGGGACGCTGCGCGCCGAAGTGACCGCGACGCCGGGCGTCGGCAGCGTACGGCTGACGCTCCGCGACGACGAGGGCCGCACGCTCGACACCCGCACGCTCCGTCCCCGCCGCAACAGCGCCGAAACGCTGTTCGAGGTCGCCGCCCCGAAACAATGGAGCGCCGAGGCCCCGAATCTCTACACGCTCACGGCCGAGGCTCTCGCCGCCGACGGTTCGGTGACCGAAGCCGCAGCTTTCCGCGTGGGGTTCCGCAAAGTCGAGATCCGCGGCGGACAGCTGCTCGTAAACGGCAAGCCGATCCTCATCAAAGGCGTCAACCGGCACGAAATGGAGCCCAACACGGGTTATTATGTCACACGCGGGGAGATGGTGCGCGACATCCGCGAGATGAAGCGGCTCAACATAAATGCCGTGCGCACGTGCCACTACCCTGACACGCCGTTGTGGTACGACCTCTGCGACAAGTACGGGCTTTACGTCGTGGACGAAGCCAACATCGAGTCGCACGGCTACCACTACCGCGACAAGTCGAAAAATCTGGCCGGCAATCCCTCCTTCGCCGCCGCACACCTCGACCGTAACCGGCGCATGGTGTTCCGAGACTACAACCACCCCTCGATCATCGTATGGAGCACGGGCAACGAGGCCGGAAACGGCCCCAACTTCGAACGCTGCTACGACTGGATCAAGTCTTTCGATCCGTCACGCCCGGTGCAGTACGAGCAGGCCTCTTACCACGGGGACTACAACACCGACATCGTCTGCCCGATGTATTGGAGCTACGACCAATGCGAGAAATACCTCGCCGACGATCCCGCGAAACCGCTTATCCAATGCGAATACGCCCACGCCATGGGCAATTCGCTGGGCGGATTCAAGGAGTATTGGGACATGATACGTCGCGAACCGAAATATCAGGGCGGGTTTATCTGGGACTTCGCCGACCAGGCCCTCGCATGGCGCAACCCCGAAGGGAGGCTGACCTACCGCTACGGCGGCGACTACAACGCCGTCGACGCCTCCGACAGCACCTTCTGCTGCAACGGCGTACTGGCCGCCGACCGCACGTGGCATCCCCACGCCTACGAAGTGAAGCACCAGCACCGGCCGATCCACACCACGGCCCGCGATTTGGAAAAGGGCGTCGTGAACGTCTATAACGAAAACTTCTTTACCGACCTTTCGCCCTACCGCCTTCTCTGGGAGATCACCTCCGACGGACGGCCCGTGTTGAGCGGCGCGGTCGAGCATCTCGACGTGGCTCCGCAGACCACCGCCGCCGTGACGCTGGGCTACAAACCCGAACAGGTCGAAGCCCTGGACGGGGAGGTGCTGCTCACGGTGCGCTACCAGTTGCGCGAACGGCAGGGACTGCTCGACGCGCTTTATGAAGTAGCCGCCGACCAGCTCGTATTGCGCGAGGACGATCCTGCGGCCCGCTTCGCCGCCGCAGCTCCCGCCGGAACGCTCCGCATCGCCGACAAAACCGTTTCGGGCGAGGGATTCTCGGTCACGTTCGACCCGAAGAGCGGCTTCATCCGTTCCTACCGCCTGCGCAACGTCGAGCTGCTGGCAGGCCCCTTGCGTCCCAGCTTCTACCGTGCGGCCACGGACAACGATCTCGGCGTGCGCCAGACCGGAAAATATCCCGACAGCCGGATGTGGGCCGGGGCCGAACCGGAACTCGTCAACTTCACCCTCACGTCCGGAGACGGCGGGGCGAAAGCCGTCGCAGACTACACGATCCCCGCCGTCGGCGCCCAACTCCGCCTCGCCTACGTTATCGCTGCCGATGGGTCGATCCGCATCGGTGAAACGATGACCGCCGACTCCGCGCGCAAGGATGTCGCCGACCTGATGCGCTTCGGCATGGCCTTCGAGACCCCAGGCATGTTCGACGCCGTGGAATACTACGGCCGCGGCCCGATGGAGAACTACGCCGACCGGTCGAGTGCAGCATTCGTAGGCCGCTACGCACAGCGCGTCGCCGACCAGTTCCACCCCAAATACGCCAGTCCGCAGGAGTCGGGGACACGCGGAGGTGTGCGCTGGTGGCGGCTGACCGACGCTTCGGGATTCGGAATCGAGTTCTGCTCCGACCGTCACTTCTCAGCTTCGGCAATCCCCTACGCCATTCCGCAGCTCGACAACGGATCGTCCGAATACGTCCGCCATCCCGGCGACCTCGTACCCGACGGACGGACGCACGTCCATATCGAAAGCGCCCAGTCCGGACTGGGATGCGTGAACAGTTGGGGACGCCTGCCGCTCCCGCAATACAGAATGCCGTATCGGGACTATGAGTTTAAATTCCGAATGTCACCAATATGGTAAGATAAATATGAAATGTTACTTTAATCAAGTATAATTCAGCTGTATTGTAAAAAAGAAAGGTTTGTTCAATCTCTTTCTTCTCTTTATTCCCTCAGAGATAACGCTGTGATTGAAAATTTGGCTATTGACTATATCATTGTGAGCAATTGTGATACTCTCTTAGATGCTGACGGATTTTTGTAATTGTTGGATTACAAAGTTTTCGTGCTTTTATAGAGTGCCAAAGGTGTACTAATCGTCACCTTTCGTTTTTCGGAAGGTATTTTCGAACTGAAAAAATCCAGATATAGAACTGCTCCATTCAAAACTCTGCCGCTTGTAGGCAGAGTTTTTTGTATCTTTACCGGAAATTGATTTCGATGTCATCCAATGTCTTTCACCGCTATATCTGGCTGGCCGATACGATCTATCGAGCCGGACGCATTACCTTCGCTGAGATCAACCGCCGTTGGCTGCACAACAACATGTCCGAAGGCAAGCCAATCCCGTTGCGGGCCTTCCACAAGCATAGGGAAGCCGTCGAGGAGTTTTTCGACATACGCCGCTTGTTACAAGCCGACCAACGAATACTATATCGAAAATAAGACAGAACTGGTCGAGAACGATGTCTCCCGTTGGCTGTTGAACAGTTTCTCGGCCAGTAATATGGTTCATGAGAACAAGAGTATCCGCAATCGTATTCTTGTCGAGGATGTACCGTCGGCATTGCAACACCTGACCGATATTCTCGAGGCCATGCGCGAGAACCGGGTGCTGGAGATCGAATATCATCCGTTTTACCTGGAAGAATCCCAGCATATACAGCTGCTCCCCTATTTTGTGAAGCTCTACGAACGACGGTGGTATGTATATGGCCCGACCCAAGAGAACCGGCGAATAAAGGTCTATGCTCTGGACAGGGTTCAGCGACTCTCGATCTCCGGACAGACGTTCCGCATGCCCAAAGGTTTCTCGGCCGAGGAGCATCTGGCGACTTCTATCGGCATCACGCCTATCCGGATATTCCGCCGCGTCGTATCGTAATAAAATGCACCGGAGAGCAGCCGCAATACCTGCGGGCATTGCCGTTGCACTATTCACAGGAGGAGACAGAACAGCATGACGGATGGTCACTGTTCGGCTACTACCTCGCTCCGACCAATGAATTCTACCGCAAAATACTTGCACCCCGGGAATTCATGGAGATCGTCTCGCCCGAAGAGGTTCGGCAGGAATATGCGGCCATCCTCGAAAAGATGCTCGGACAGCACCGCTAATTTCGAATTTTTTTTCATAAATAAATCCCACTGTGCCTGAATCTGGCGCAGTGGGGTTCTGTGTTTGTCCCCGAAAGCGATCTTTGAACAAACTGCAACAGCCCCAAAAGGAGAACGTTGCACCGATGTGTAAAAAATGTCTATATTTGTGGTGCGCTAACGCGCAGACATATTTTTTACACGGAAAGTGTAGACTTATTTCTGGTAATCGAATCCGACAGTTCTTTTTGCACCAAGGAATATAAGTCGACTTCTCCTACGTCCTTCCTTTAGGGCGTGGGCTATTGTTTATACTTTTAAATATTTTTGCTATTCGATTGTCAAAATTACCTTGTAATCCTCTTTCTTTGTCAAATATATATACGGGAATAAAGTTTTTCTCTTTAAGAATGATGATGTATTTCTTTAATAGGGACGTTTTTCCTGATTAGTCATCTCCAATAATAACGAGTCTGTCTCCTTCTGTGAAATTTTTAATCAAATCCTCTGAAAGACATTTAATTTGTTTGTCTTTTTCGCTATCAAAAAATGATAAATCTGGATACATGAAAATATCATCTAATTTCACATTCCTTTTATTATGGTGTGTTTTAGTCAGTAAAGTAGCATCTCCTAAAAAAACTGAAAACGGCGAACTAAAGTGTAATTTTTTTATATTTTAGAAGTCCTTGATAACTTTCTTCATATGATTATACACATCATGCCAACCGTCGTCAGGATTAGGAAAAGACGAAATTGCTTTTCCATCGGTAGGAATTGCTAACAATGGCTTCAGATTATCGTAATCTAACCAGCTGCATGACGATAAAATAATAGGAACCACACAAATTCCATTCTGTGTACGTAATTCACATGCTCTTCGCATTTCTTCCTTGCATGCTTTGGACGCTAGATAATTAGCTGAAATAAATAAGCATATGATATCTCGATTTTCTATATGGAAATCTATCTGCTCCCAAAAGTCATATCCAGCAGTCATATTTTTATCCCACCATATATCTAAAATATTATCATCAACAAATTTTGTCATGTGCTTGTTGAATGATGTGATATGTACTGCATCACATCATGACAATAACTTATAAATAATCGAACTTTATTGTTCATAGCTATGGAATTTAAATATTTTAGTTACCTGCAAGATAGGTATTTATTTTCCTAATTATGGTAAGAGCGTGCATGATAGTGCGAAATGAAGCATGCAATTTTAATATCAAAGAACAATATTGCAACAAATGCGGATAAGTTGCGGACGCAACAGGCAAAACAAAAACCTCAAATGATTTACAGACAATCATTTGAGGTTTTTGCATAGTACCCGGAGCCGGGGTCGAACCGGCACGATATTGCTATCATTGGTGTTTGAGACCAACGCGTCTACCGATTCCGCCATCCGGGCAAGGCCGTTCTTTCGTGAAAGAATCGGGTGTGCAAATGTAGGGATTTATTCTCAATTTGCAAATTCTGAACCGATAAAAATGGCTGTCGCGGTTTTTCCGCAGTCGTTACGGCCGCATCGCAGGGATACGGAGGTGCTGTATTGCGTCGGTAAGGGGCGTTCGGCGGTGCTTTCCGCATACAGGCTGAGAGTGGCGGAGATGTCGTGCGGCCTCGGAGGATTGCCGGCGGACGGTCAGGAGGATGCGAAGTGCTTGCGCAGGCGTTGCGTCCTGGCCGCACCGATCAGCTCGATGAGTTCCTCGTCGGAGGCGTTGCGGATGCGTGCGACGGTGCGGAAATGCCCGAGCAGCGTCTCGACGGTGCGGGGACCGATACCGGCGATGCCTTTGAGTTCGCTTCTGAGAAAGTCGTTGCTGCGTTTCTGGCGGTGGAAGGTGATGCCGAAGCGGTGCGCCTCGTCGCGGATATGGCACACCACTTTGAGCGGTTCGCCCGTGCGGCTGAGGTAGTAGGGCATCGG
>ERZ780157.3507-NODE-3507-length-13066-cov-3.749596_pt1 | contig 13066 bp, 6 predicted proteins | sample MGYA00511169_ERZ780157 | MGnify/ENA primary metagenome ERZ780157 (study PRJEB29588, sample SAMEA1965149) | human gut metagenome | biome: human gut; feature: human-associated habitat; material: faeces | place: Denmark | collected 2008/2010 ... | reverse complement strand
TGTTAGATCAACTATATAATGGAGACGTCAGCACTTCAAAATTTATCCTTGTTTATGCTATTGCAAAAAATGATTCACTGTTCTTCGATTTTATGTTTGAAGTTTATCGTGATGCCCTTCTTAGTGAAGGCAAATATATTTCGATAGACGATTTTGACTTGTTCTTCGCTTCTAAGAAAGAATCTGATCATATTGTTTCTACTTGGGGACATTTTACGTTGGATCAATTAGCTAAGGGATATCGCAATATTCTTGTTGATTCCGGTTTGGGACATCGTGTAAAAAGAACCATTGCAGTAGATAAAGCTATGGTTCATCCGGAAGTTCAAGAACATATTTCCCTAATACATGACAGAGAATATTTACAGGCATTACTTGGGGAGGACTAATCTATGCAAGAAAGAACCCTCAATGATAGATTTATTGAACTCGAAGATAGAATGATTTCTGTCGAAGCTCTAACCAAATACGGAACTGCAAACGATATGAAGTTTTATATCTTTGATTATAATCCGCAGGATGAATACTCTATCAGAAACGAAATCAAAAAGCTTAAAAGTAGGAATCAAGATATAGTAGAGTTCGATTTATATGAAATGATGTTAGACATTATCGAAGAACAAGGCTATACCGAAGATGTGATTTCAGCAGAAAAGGATTATGATAAGCAGCATTTGTTGTCCGAGATATTCCAACCTATTCTTTCCGTTGAAGAAGATGATAATGAATTTTTGGAAAAGTTCAAGGTTGTCAAGGATGACGGCACCAAGATTATACTCGTCACGGGTGTCGGAAAATCTTATCCTGTTATAAGAAGCCATACGATATTGAATAACTTGCAGAACATTTTCAAAAGAAATCCTGTAGTTATGATGTATCCGGGCCGATATGAAACAAAAAAAGCAATGACATTAAGGCTCTTTGATAGACTTGATGACGATAATTATTATAGAGCATTTCCATTAGTTGAAAGGAGATTGAGCAAATGATTATTAAGGATTTATTTAAGAAACCTATCGACAGAAGCATTCAAGGCGTTGTCACCATCGGAAACGAAGATGAAGAACAAAAATGGATGGAACTTGAGGAATATGTTTGCACGGACGAAATAACCAAGCAATTCAGAATATTCTTTAGAAAATATAGAGATTCCATAGTAAATCCTACGGAGAAAATGGCCGCTTGGATCACGGGCTTCTTTGGCTCTGGTAAATCTCACTTCTTAAAAATCTTGGGTTACATTCTTGAAAACGAAGTTGTTGCTGGCGAAAAAGCAGTTGATTATTTCAAAGATAAGATCCACGACGAAATGCTTTTGGCAGATATGCAAAAATGCGCTGCTGCAAATAATAAAGTAGTCCTTTTTAATATTGATTCAAAGGCAAAATCCGATTCCAAGAATAAAACGCAAGCCATTATGGATATAATGCTCCGTGCATTTAACGAATCTATTGGTTATTGCGGCGATAGGCCGTGGGTTGCCGATCTTGAAAGAATGCTCGATGACGAAGGTTTGCTTGAAGCATTCGTTGAAAAGTTCGAAGAACTCTCCCATCGTGATTGGAAGTCAAATCGTTCAAAGGCTGCTTTGAATAAAAAGAGCATTGTTGACGCTTTAGTGGAAGTCAGAAATGTTCCAAGAGACGATGCCGAAAATTATGTCAATGATCAAATAAATAATTACACTAATTCTACTGAAGAATTTGCTAAGATTGTCAATACGTATTGCAAGAAGAACAAAACTCGTATTATCTTCTTGATGGATGAAGTCGGTCAATTTATCGGTGACAATACGCAACTTATGTTGAATTTACAAACTTGCGTAGAAGATTTGGGTAAATATTGCCGTGGACAAGCTTGGGTTGTAGTCACCTCTCAACAAGAGTTGAAAGCGATGATTGACTCAACAAAAGATAAGCAACAAGACTTCTCAAAGATTCAAGCGAGATTTGATACTCGTATCCTTTTGTCCGGCGCAGAAGCAGGCGAAGTCATCAAGAAGCGTATTCTTGAAAAGAAAGATAATGCGGTCACACCTTTGATGTCTTTGTATGATGGCAATGCTAATAAGATTTCTAACCTTATTATGTTTGAAGGTACTCCTTCCTGGAGCGGCTACAAAGGGGCCGAAGAGTTTAAGGATGTCTATCCTTTTGTTCCTTATCAATTTGAATTATTGCAGAAGGTTTTTACGGCTATCCGCGAACACGGTATGTCCGAGGGTAAACACTTGGCTCACTCAGAACGTTCTTTGCTTAGTGCATTCCAAGATTCCGCAAAAAAATATGCCGATAGCAATGACGGAATCTTAGTTCCTTTCGATAGTTTCTATCTTACGATAGAACAGTTTATTGATTGGGATATTAAGACCGTCTTTACGTCTGCCGAAAAGAAACCGACTCTTAATGACTTTGACATCAGAGTTTTGAGAGTCTTATTTATGATTTTACACGTCAAAGAAATGCCTGCAACTCTTAATAGAATTGCGACATTGATGGTCGAATCGCTTGATGAAGATAAGATGGTTTTGAAAAACAAGATCGCGGATAGTCTTGTCCGTCTTGAAAAAGAAACCCTTATTCAAAAGAACGGCGAGACTTACGATTTCTTGACTAATGCAGAGCAAGATGTAAATAAGCAAATTAACCAAGTCGATTACAATGAAGGCGAAGTCAAGAGAACGATTTTTGACATTGTTTATGATCGTGTGTTTGAGTTGACGAAGCATTCATATAAGAATAGATACAGCTTCCCTTTGAATAGATCTGTTGACGATGAAACCAAAGGTATGATTTCTGCTGACAATATAACCGTCAAAGTCATTACTCAATTTTCCGGCTTGACAGATCCGACTTCGTTCGGCGCTGAATCTGCAAGAAATAATGCTCTTGTTGTCGATATGACGCAAGGCGAATATATCAGCGAGCTTATCAGAGCAAACCGTATCGCTATTTTCAAGAGAAACAATAGTGCTTCCACCACTGTCGCCATGACGGAAATTATGGCTAAAAAGTCTGCCGAACTTTCCGAAAGATTGAGACGTGCCGAAGATATTATCCGTGAGACTCTGCGTTCCGCCCCGATGTATTATAACGGCGGTTTGATAAGCATTAAAGAAAAAGATGGCAAAGATAGACTCACCGAGGCTCTTAACCAAGTTGTGGAACAGGAATATTATCAACTCGGCCTTGTTTCGCATTTCTATTCTGACCAAAAAGATATTTTGAACGTATTCAATGACGGTCAGCAATCTTTGTTTGGTAATGATATTACAAAAGAAGCGAATTATCCTGCCTACTTAGAGATTATCAATAAAATCAAGAACGACAAATCTCTCTTAAAGAGAACGACCGTAAAGGCGCTTCTCGATACGTTTTCAAAAAAGCCTTTCGGTTGGCGTGAACTTGATATCTTGGGTATGATTGCAAGCCTTTTGAAATCAGAAACCGTTTCTATTTCCCGTCACGAAGTCGCTGTTGACATCAAAGACTATAATTTCAAGAACGATTTCGTAAAGAAAAACGGCCTTGACGTCATGGTTATCAGAACTCAAGAAAAGATTGATGACCAAATCCTTTACCAAGTAAAGAAGATCATGAATGAAATCTACTCTGTCACTTTGACGATGAAAGAAGTTGATATGAAGAATGATGTTCTTGCCTTCTTTAATCAAAAGAGAGAGTTTTTGTCAAATTTTAAAATCAAATACCAAGGAAAGTCTTTCGCGGGTTCCGGTTGTATCCCTGCAATTTATGACGATATATCTGCAATCGTTAAAACGAGCGATACGGCCACTATCTTTAATGAGATTATTGCAAGAAAAGATTCTCTCGAAGAAAACGCTGAAGTATTAGAACAATTAGAAGCTTTCTATAAGACGGGTTCAAGTCAACAAAAAGTCTATAATGACGCTGCCGAAATTGTTAGTTGGTATGACGATAATAATACTTTGTTTGGTGGTTTGGAAAGCATTGCACCTGTTGTCGCTGAAATGTCTGCTATTTTGAGTATGCCTGTTCCGTTTGGAAAAATGAGTGAGCTTGGCAATCTTGTATTCAAAGCAAATAGTGTCAAGGACCAAATTCTTGAAGAAAAGTTCCAAAATGCCGTTCGTTCCATCAATAATGATAGGGCTGAAATCAAAAAAGAATTAGATGCAGTTCTGAACTCGGATATTTCAGACAGCAAAAAGGCTCGTGTTCAAGATAAGTATGATGAAATCGAGCATACATACAACAGCTGGAACAATAGTATTTCAAAGAAAACGCCTAATTTGGAAGCATACGTTCTTTCAAGTCAAACGCAAGTTAAGGAATATAAAAAGTTTATAAATAAAGTCCTTGCAGAAGCGGAAAGTTCTGCTGCTGATGATAAACCTGCAAAGCAAGTTCGTCGCAAGACCGTAAAGGTTATTGATTGCGTTCCTACTGCAAAGAAGAAAATCAAATCCGCCGCCGATATAGATTCCGTTGTTGAATACATCAAACAAGAATTAACAAGAGCGCTCAACAATAACGACGAAATCGACTTGGATTAAGAGGTAATTTTATATGGATAAAAAAGCATTACAAAGTTATGCTGTTTGGGCTAAGAACAATCTTGAAAATCAGATTGAAGTTTCACTGAAAACTCTTGGCATAAACTCCGAAAAAGACATAAAAGAAGCAAGGCGTGTCGGCGAATATACTATCATTGACGGTGATAGCAATTCTTATCCTGCAGATTTGAAAAATAAACGTGATTCGATTGTTCGTCTTATACAAACAGACGGTTATAAGCAGGTTATCGAAGAATTTGCTTATACTTGGTTCAATCGTATTGTCGCTTTAAGGTTTATGGAAGTCCACGACTTTCTTCCCCACGGCTTCAGAGTTTTATCAAATAGAACGGGCGGATTTGAACCTGAGATTTTGAAAAATCTTAACTTTGTTAAGGATGAATTGAATCTCGATTTGTCCGTTATTTCTCCGTTGCTTGAACAAGGCAAAATTGACGAAGCATATAGATACGTTCTTTTCCGTCAATGCGTTGCTTTGAGTGATATCCTACCCATGCTCTTTGATAAAGACGATTCATATCTTGAATTGCTTCTCCCGAAGGCTCTGTTGAAAGGTGAAACATTCATTACAAAGCTTCTTGAAATCGACGAAAGCGAGTTCCTTAATGATGTCGAGGTTATCGGGTGGCTTTATCAATTTTATGTCGCTGATGATCGTCAAGAGTTCAGAGACGCAAAAGTTGTTACTAAAGACCTCATTCCGACTTTAACTCAAGTCTTCACTCCGGATTGGATTGTGCGATATATGGCAGAAAACTCTGTCGGTCGTATTTGGATGGAAAGTTATCCTGATTCTCCGCTAAGATCCGAGATGAAGTATTACGTCGAAGACGCAACGCAGGAAGAAGAAGTTCAACGAAAGATTGACGCTATAAAGTATGAAAACGTTAATCCCGAAGAAATCCGCATTGTCGAGCCTTGTTGCGGCAGCGGTCATATTTTGGTTTACGTTTTTGATTTGCTTTATAAAATGTATGAAGAAAAAGGCTATCAACAAAGAGAAATACCAACTCTTATTCTAAAAAACAACCTTGTTGGTCTTGAAATAGATAAGCGCGCGCTCAGCTTGCCTCTTTCTCTTTGGTTATGAAAGCAAGAAGCGCAAATTCTCGTTTCTTTAATAAAACCTATTATACCGTTCCGCAAGTTCATGAGATTTGGGATTCGAGAGCCTTGCTTGTAAATGATTACAAGACTCAACTTCAGGAATTAAAGATTTTAGGTGCTTCTCAAATCAAAGATATCGAGTGGCTTGTAGAAACTTTCAGATATGGTAAGACAATAGGTTCACTTCTTAAAGTCGATAAGAAGGATTTCAAATCTATTGCCGATTCGATTGATTTATTGGATCAGAACGGCGTAAGAACCATTTTTAACTACAATTTCTTCGTTGATGGTATTAAGTGTTTGCGCCATCTCGTTAAGCAAGCAGAAGTGATGTCTGCCAAATATGATGTTGTGATTACCAATCCGCCATATTTGAGTATTTCCAAGATTGAAAAATCAGGTAAAGATTATTTATCAGCTACATATCCAAATAGTAAATCTGATATGTTTGCTATGTTCATGGAAGTTGCTTATTTGAAAAAGCATGGTTTCTTGGCAATGGTAAACCCAGATTCTTGGATGTTCTTGTCTAGTTATGATGATTTGAGAACTTCTATTGTTAATAACCAAACCATCGTTAATATGATACATCTTGGAATGGGCGATTTTGACGCCACTGTCCATACTACAGCGTTTGTAATTCGTAAATCCCCATTAGATTACAAGGGTGTATTTTATAGATTAACTAATGAAAATAATAAAGAGTTAGCCCTTTTAAATAAAACAGTTGCTCCTTATATTATGTCGAATAGCACTTTCAAATTAATTCCTTCTAACATTTTAGGCTATTGGTTAACTAATAAATTTATTGATGTTTTCAAGAAGAGTCAAAAGTTAAACACAATTGCTGAACCTAGACAAGGACTTGCTACATCCGACAATAATAGGTTTATAAGACAATGGTTTGAATTAGCATACGATAGAATTTGTTTTGATGCTGTAAGTCTGGCGGATTCAAAGCAAAGAAGAATGAAGTGGTTTCCTTATAATAAAGGTGGCGACCTACGTAAATGGTATGGCGATAATGATTATGTTGTCAACTGGGAAAACGATGGCTATGAAATCCGAAATGTTAAAAATGATAACGGTAAAATCGCTTCTCGTGCTCAAAATACACAATATTACTTCAAGCCTTCGGTTACATGGTCAAAAATAGGTACTAAGAAAACTTCATTTAGATATAAACAAAATGGCTTTATATTTGACGTTGCAGGTACAAGCTTATTCGCTGATGCTGATACAGAGAAATACCTATTAGCACTTTTGAATTCTGTTGTTATTGAAAAAGTGTTAGAGTTTATGTCACCTTCATTGAACTTTGAAGTAGGACATATTGCAAAGCAACCTGTAATTGTTGAACATCAAAGCGAAATCATTAAAATAGCAAACGAAAACATCTCTATATGTAAAGAAGAATGGGATGATTATGAGGAATCTTGGGATTTCAAGAAACATCCACTTATAGCTTTTAACGCACCATTAAGCGAAGCATATGCTGAATGGCAAGCACATACATCTGCTAGATTTACTGCGTTAAAGAATAACGAGCAGTTGCTAAACAAAATGTTCTTAGAAATATATGACTTGGTAGACGAATTCGATCCAACAATTAGTGATGATGATGTTTATCTTCGCTTGTCTAATATGGAAAAGGATATTAAATCGTTAATTTCTTACCTTGTCGGAGTTGAAATGGGACGTTATTCCCTTGATGTTGAAGGAATCGCATATGCTGGTGGTGAATGGAATCCTATGAAATATGTTACTTATCAACCTGATAATGATGGCATTATTCCTGTGTACACTCAACTTGGTATGCAAGATGGATTGACTGCTAGAATCATTAGATTGATAAAGCACATCTACGGTGAAGACACTTATAGAGAAAATATTGATTTTATTGCAGAGGCACTTGGCAAAAACACAAATGAGTCATCCGAAGAAACATTAAATAGATATCTGAACGAAGGGTTCTACGCTGATCATTTGAAGATATATCAAAAACGCCCTATTTATTGGATGTTTTCAAGCGGAAAGAACGGCGCTTTCAAGTGCCTCGTGTATTTGCACAGGTATAGCGAAGATACGCTTGCAATCATCAACTCGAAGTATTTCCTTAACGAGTCTGCGAGAATTAATGCCGAAGTGGAAGAAACAAGATTGCTTTTGGAAGCCGCCGATGGCAGAGAAAAACTCAGACTTGAAAAGCTTTATAAGTCATTGACCGCCAAACAAAAAGAAATGCTTGAGTACGGTCAGGTGTTAGACCACATGGCAAATCAATATATCCCTCTCGATTTGGATGATGGCGTTAAGGTTAATTACGCTAAGTTCCAAGATATTGAAATTGTCAACGACAACGGAGTCAAAGTTAAAAAGGATTTGTTGGTTCCTATTAAGTAAGGAGGACTTATGGCAAGCATTGATTATCAAGGCGCCAAAACAGAAATTGAAAATATCTTCGCTCATTCTGATACGCAGCGTAAGATAATTTTCTGGTATGACGCACCAAAGAACTTCAAAGAAGATGTCGAGAATGATACCTTCCCTAATTGCCGTGTTCTTATTTGTGAACAAAACGAGTTTGAAATCAAGAAAACTATCGAACACGAAGATCTTGTTTCCAATTTTTTGGTTTACGTTCCGAGCGAAAGACCTGCCGATACGGAGAATTGGCTTCTTGATATTTTAATGTACAGCGAAGAATACTATGCTGATACGGTGGCTCTTACTATGCGTCGTCTTGGAATAACTAATACAACGCTCAGAAAAGTCATCGAGAATCATATCAAGTTCTTTGACAACGAAGATAGAACGAAAAAAATCAAAAAATACGTTCAAATCAGCAATGATACTACTCCGGAAGCTTTAAGAATTGCTATGATGGCTGTTTTGACAAAAGCGGCTGCAAATACGATAGAATCCGTCCTTACAGAGCTGGTTTTTGAAGATGGTGAACACGCTAAATATGCCGAACTCAAAAAGTATAGATTGGAAGATAGTTTTTGGAATAGTGTTTGCGACCAATATAACTATGACGGTGACTTAAAAGTAGAATCTCTTATAAAGAAGTTCATCTTCACCGCCTTCATTGAGCAAACAATCGGGCAGAATAAAGATTCCTCCAATCCTTTTGATAATATGGTATCGTTTTATAAGCAGTTTTATCTTGCAGATAAAAGCGTAAACGACGCCAAGTTCTTTATCGATAGAATCAAGTCGGATAAGAGATACGAAGAACTTCAAAGCAGTCTTTCTTTAGATTTGAAAATCGAAGGTCTTATTGCAACAAAGGATATTACCGCTATTCAGTTTGCCGATACTTTTGAGTGTTTAGACGTTGAAATCATTTCAAAGATTGCAAATAGTTTGGTTAGTGGCAGCCTTGAATTTGACAATTTTGAGCGTGTTATTATGAACCGTGTCAATTCAATGTGGTTTGAATCCCATAAGGCTGAATACGGAGTTTTACTTGCGACAGTTCGTTTCTTGAGGGCATTAGACAAGCCTATTCCCAAGGATTTGACTGTAAACGAGTATATAAATAAATATGTCAATGAGTATTACAAAATAGATACCGAATACCGTAAAGCTGTCACTTTTTATAGGCAAATCGGGTTTCCTTCTGTAGAATTTGAGCAGTTGATGGATGTTATCGAAAACTCCTATCAAATCAAGTTCCTTGACGTTTTGGGACCGGCGTATAGTACCGCATTGTCTAAACAAGATGATTGGGACTTTATCGGCGTCGATATGTCTAAAGATTTCTATAGATATATACAGAAGAATCCGACCAAGAAGATGTTCGTCATTATTTCAGACGCTTTGCGTTATGAAATAGGTTATGAAATCTTCGAGAAAATAAAGGTCAATAAAGTGCTTAAAGGCGGAGCTGAAATTAGTCATATGATTAGTCCGCTTCCGTCAATAACTTCATTCGGCATGGCTTCTTTATTGCCGCATAAATCTATGACTTACAAAAAGCATCAAGTTTTACTTGATGATATGCCGACAAACGGAGTTGCTCAACGTGACTCTATTCTCAAAGCGAAGAATCCTAACTATGCCGCGATCTCCTATGAAGAAATCAATGGCTTCACCCAAAAGGAACTCAGAAACTATATTTCGGATAAGAATGTGGTTTACATCTATCACGACGTAATAGACAATGCCGGCGAACACAATGAGAGTAAAGTCTTTGACGTTGTGGAAAACTGTATCGAAGAAATAGTTAATCTTGTAAAGAAACTGTATAACAATCTTCAGATTTCTAACTTCTATATTACGGCAGACCACGGTTTTATTTATCGAAGAAATGAGATTTTGGAATCGAATAAGTATAGCAATGTAGTCCAACTGAATGCTGTCGAAACTTCCAAGCGTTATTTGATTACTGATGACGACTCAATCACTATTCCAAACACAAACGAGATTAACGTAGACAAGTTTTTCGGTAGCCATTATAAAGTCATCGCTCCATGGGGATATGATTTGTTTAAGACACAAGGCGCAGGAATACAATACGTTCACGGCGGAACTTCGCTTCAAGAGACCATCGTTCCTATCATCCACGTAAGCGAATTGCGTTCTCGCACAGACATAGAAGTTGCGAGACCTGTTAGTGTCAGATTAAAGAGTATTACTCGTAAGATCACCAACCGTAGTTTTACTCTTGAATTTGAGCAAATGGAAAAGGTTGAGGAAAAGAAGCACCCCATCACTTGTGAAACGTATATAGTTGATGAATCTGGTGAAAAGGTTTCCAACGAATATAAGTTTGTCGCCAATTCTTCTAACGACGATCCGGACACGAGAGTCACTAAGATTCGTTTTACTCTTAACAATAATCAATTTGATAGAAATAAGCCATATTTCTTGATGTTGAAAGACGTTGACGAAGATGAGTATATCGAAAAAGAACAATTTGTAATTGACATCATTCAATTTAAGATGTTTTAAGGAGCAGAATAATGGATAGCTTAGATAAAAAAGTATTTGAATTATTTTCAGGTCGCGTAGTCCCGAAAGGCGCAACTAAGAAAATAAAGAATAGTGCGAACGTTCCTACTTATGTTTTGGAATATTTGCTTGGTACTTATTGCACGTCTGACGATGAAAAAGAAATTGAAGAAGGCATTGAACAGGTTAAACGTATTCTGTCCGACAATTACGTTCGCCCTGACGAAGCGGAAAAGATTAAAGCGAAAATCAAGGAAAACGGCAATCATACCGTTATTGATAAGTTGAGCGTAAAACTCAATGAAAGAACCGATCAATTTGAAGCCGATTTTCTGTTTCTTGGTATTCACGGTATCTTTGTTCATCCAAAATATGTCAGAGAGTATGAAAAACTTCTTGCAGGCGGCATTTGGTGTATTGTTGATTTATCTTATCTTTACAGTGAAGATGATAAGAAACAAAGTCCTTTTGTGATAAACGATATCACACCTATTCAAATGCCTAATTTGGACAAAAACGAAATCATCGAAGCAAGGCACAATTTCACGAAAGACGAATGGATTGACTTCATTCTACGTTCTTCAGGCATGGAGCCGACTCAATTTGAATACCGCGTGAAATGGCACTTGCTGGCACGTTTGGTTCCGCTTGTCGAAAACAATGTAAATATTTGCGAGCTGGGACCTCGTGGAACAGGTAAATCACATATCTACAAAGAATTATCCCCTAATTCCATTTTAATTTCAGGTGGTCAGACTACAGTTGCAAACCTTTTCTATAATATGAGCAGGCGTCAAGTGGGATTGGTTGGCTTGTGGGATTGCGTTGCATTTGATGAAGTAGCAGGTATTTCTTTCAAAGATAAAGACGGCGTTCAAATAATGAAAGATTATATGGCTTCCGGTTCTTTTGCAAGAGGAAAAGACGCTATTCAAGCAAATGCTTCTATGGTTTTCGTCGGCAATATCAATCAAAGTGTTGACTCTTTGTTAAAGACATCTCACTTGTTTGAGCCGTTCCCTGAAGCAATGATAGACAGTGCTTTCTTTGACCGTATGCACGCATATATTCCGGGTTGGGAAATCCCGAAAATGCGTCCTGAATATTTTACCGATAATTACGGCTTTATTTCAGACTACATAGCCGAGTTCTTTAGAGAAATGCGTAAAGTTCCTCAAACGGACGCTTTCGATAAATATTTTAAGCTTGGTAGATGTCTTAATCAACGTGATACTATTGCAGTCAGAAAGATGGTGTCCGGTTTGGTAAAGATTATTTATCCCGATGGACGTTATACGGAAGAAGAAGTTGAAGAAATCTTGAAATATGCTATCGAAGGTCGTAGGAGAGTTAAAGAACAACTTAAAAAGATCGGCGGAATGGAGTTTTACGACGTTCAACTTTCTTATATAAAACTTGACGATATGAGCGAAGTATTTGTTCCTGTCTTAGAACAAGGTGGCGGACAACTTATTCCTGAAGGTGCTGGAAAGCCCGGTCATATCTTCACTATCGCTAACGGTAGCAATGATATGAAAGGTTTGTTCAAGCTTGAAACCACCATTGCCGACGGAAATGGCAAATTTGAAGTTTTAGGTCTTTCTTCATCTAAGGAAGCGAAAGAGTCTGTAAAGACCGCTCAGAACTATTTTAGAGCCAATGCAAAGCAAATAAGCCAATCTATTATGATTGACTCTAAAGACTATTTAATGCACATTCAAGACTGTCAAGGTGTAGGATTAGATAGCAATATCTCTCTTGCCGTTTTGGTTGGTTATTGCAGTTGCGCTCTTAATAGACCTGTCCTTCCGCAAATGGTCGTGTTAGGATCTATGAGTATTGGTGGCACATTGAACAAGGTAGAAGAACTTGCTTCTGTTTTGCAAGTCGCTTTTGACGCAGGTGCTAAAAAGGTCCTTATTCCAATGAGTAGCGCCGTTGATATAGCAACTGTACCGGCGGATCTATTCGCTAAGTTCCAATTAAGTTTTTATAGTAGTCCTGAAGATGCGGTTATAAAAGCGTTGGGAATTGAGTAAATAGCTTTGATTAACACAAAAAAAGCCGAGAGTGATTAACTCCCGGCTTTCGTTTTATATAATTTGTGTGTTATCGGGTATATAAATTTTGCATTCAACCATGACGGCTTTATAGGTTCTTCCGTTTACTTCTTGCTCGATATATTTTGGCTGTCCGTGTTCGTTTGCTCGAAGTATGAATTTTTCGTAATCGGGTTCGGTCAAACGAGTAATATTGATGTCGATTACTTGGTCAATATCCGATACTTCAAGTATCTTAAATCCTCGTTTTATAAGGTCGGCGGAGAACTGCCATTTCTTTTCAAAGAGGCCGTATGTATCCATAATCATACAGAAGTCTTGTTCAGGGTGATATGCGGTGATTCTATAATAATTTGCCATAGTGTTTTCTCCTTTATGCAGC
>ERZ780157.3502-NODE-3502-length-13086-cov-9.182948_pt1 | contig 13086 bp, 8 predicted proteins | sample MGYA00511169_ERZ780157 | MGnify/ENA primary metagenome ERZ780157 (study PRJEB29588, sample SAMEA1965149) | human gut metagenome | biome: human gut; feature: human-associated habitat; material: faeces | place: Denmark | collected 2008/2010 ... | reverse complement strand
TAAGATGAACGTCTTATAGCTTCTATTTGTTTTAATAATCAATAGAAAAAGCCTCCTCCGAACTTCGGAAGAGGCTTTTTCTATTTCTGGAATATTTTATTCTCCCGCAGTTGTTGCTACAGTCTTTTTGTTCTTCATAAAGTTGTATGCAATCGGAGATGCAATAAACAGTGAAGATAAAGTACCGATTACAACACCGAGAATCATCGCGAATGCAAAGCTGCGGATAGAGTCACCACCGAGGATGAAGATACACAACAATACGATCAATGTACTCAATGAAGTATTGATGGTACGAGCCAGTGTAGTGTTCAGAGAGTCATTGAATAACTGACGCTTGTCACGTTTCGGATACAATCCGAAGAACTCACGTACACGGTCGAAGATTACCACCTTATCATTAATAGAGTAACCGATAGCCGTCAGGATAGCACCGATAAAAGTCTGGTCGATTTCCAGTGAGAATGGCAGGATACCCCAGAATAATGAATAAGCACCGATAATCATGATTGTATCACAAGTCAATGCTGCAATAGAACCAATACTGTATGCAATGTTACGGAAACGAATCAAGATATACAAACCGATGGCAATCAATGCCAGAACGACTGACCAGATAGCACCGGTCTTGATATCGTCTGCGATACTCGGCCCTACTTTCTGTGAGCTTACAATGCTGCCGCCTGTGTGGTTATCACGGTCGATGAAAGTTGCCAGATCAATGTTCTGAGTCAACAACGGTTTCAGTGTTTCATATAAATATGATTCGATTTCCGAGTCAACATTATTGCCTCCGTCTTCGATACGGTAGTTGGTACTGATGCGAACCGTTTTCTTATCTGTTCCGATGGCGATAACGCTAACGTTCGCATCACCGAACTTGCTTGAGATCAGCTCGCGCACCTGTTCCGGTTCTACCGGGTTTTCAAACTGTACCTTGAAGTTACGTCCACCGGTGAAGTCGATACTTTGACTTAGCCCGCGGATAGCGAACGAACCGATACAAACGATGATAACTGCACTGACGATAATAAGGGATTTTTTGTTTGTTCCCATAAAATCGAAGTGTGTATTGGCCATCAGGTTCTTTGAAATCTTAGTGGTAAATGTCAGGTTCTGCCATTTATCTTTACTCAAGAAATGTTCGTAAACCAGACGAGTCATGAACACTGCGGTAAAGAACGATACGAGGATACCGATAATCAAAGTCGTTGCAAAACCACGGATAGGTCCTGTACCGAAATTGAACAGAATGATACCTGTAATAATAGATGTCAAGTTAGAGTCAAAGATAGCGGAGAAGGCATTAGAATAACCGTCAGCCAATGCTTTCTTCACTCCCTTGCCTGCACGAAGTTCTTCTTTAGTACGTTCATAAATCAATACGTTCGCATCCACTGCCATACCCAGCGACAATACCATACCGGCAATACCGGACATCGTCAATGCAGCCTGGAAAGAAGAAAGGATACCTAATGTGAAGAAGAAGTTCAGGAACAAAGCACCGTTGGCAACCATACCCGGGATGAAACCATACATAGAGCACATATAGATCATCAACAGGATCAAAGCTACAACGAATGAGAAAATACCGGCATTGATAGATTCCTGACCCAACGACGGACCAACGATATCTTCCTGTACGATGTGAGCCGGAGCCGGCATCTTACCTGATTTCAATACGTTTGCTAAGTCTTTTGCTTGTTCAGGAGTAAAATGACCTGTAATCTGTGAACGTCCGCCTGTAATTTCTGAATTTACGTTTGGTGCAGAATATACATAATTATCAAGAACAATAGCAATAGAACGACCGATATTCTGTTTTGTCAGCTGAGCCCAACGGCGTGCACCGTCAGAGTTCATTGTCATACTTACAGCCGGTTTGCTGTATTGGTCAAATTCGTCTTTAGCGTCTGTTACTACATCGCCTTCCAACGGAGCTTTACCGTTACGTTCGGTAGACTTGATCGCGTATAATTCGAATGTTTGTCCTTTTTTGTCGAACTCAGAAGGAGAAACGCCCCATTTCAGGCGAAGGTCTTTCGGAAGTTCTGCCTTGATTTCCGGCATAGCCAGATACTTGTTGATATCAGCAGTATCTTTATAGTTTGCATAACCGATAACAGGACCTTGTCCGCTTGAATTCAATTGAAGCATAGACAACAGAGGATATTGTTTCTTGAGCTCTTCCATGTTTACAGAAGGCTTTTCAGAGGCTGTTGTGTCACCTTTCAGTGCAGCGGCAAGGCTATCGGCAGCACTTACAGCTTTTGTCTCCACCGGAGTAGCTTCAGTAAGAACGGCAGTCTCTATTGTATCTCCATCAGTTGTTGTTTCTTCAGCTAAGATAGCGCGCAATTTGGCGTCAGCAGACTGCATGGAAGGAAGAATTTCCTTGGCTGTATAAGTTTCCCAGAATTCCAGGTTAGCAGAACCTTGGAGAAGTTTTCTCACACGTTCCGGTTCTTTGATACCCGGCAGCTCCACCATGATACGTCCCATTTTGTCTTCCAGACTTTGGATATTCGGCTGAACAACACCGAAGCGGTCGATACGGGTACGAAGTACATTGTATGAGTTCTCAACGGCTGCTTTTACTTCTGCTCTCAATACTTTTTCAACTTCAGTGTCTGTTGATTTTTGGTTAACCTTGTCTTTCAACTGTTGTGTTGCGAAGAGTTCGGAAAGTTTCGCTTCCGGAGCAGCTTTGTGGTATTCTCTGATGAACAGGGTAATGATATCATCCTGACTGTTGATTGCCTGCTTTGCTGCTTCTGCCAATGCATTGTTGAAAGCTTCGTCCGGCTTGTTGTCAGCCAGTGCTTTGATAACATCAGGTACAGAAACTTCAAGGATAACGTTCATACCACCCTTCAGGTCCAAACCTAAACTAATCTCCATCTCACGACATTGTTTCAGCGTCCAGTTACCCAGCCAGACTTTCTCGTTGGAGAGAGAGTCGAGGTAGTCTTGTTCTACTTTCGGGTCGCCGTTCGCAATTTCTTTCGCCTTGTTGGTATAGTGGCGTGTTACGAAGGAGAAGGAGAGGTAGAACACGCATACCAGCGTGAGTAATACCGCAAAAACCTTTACAAATCCTTTGTTTTGCATTTTACTTTTAATTTATGATGATTACTTTTTTAATTTAATATTCAGTTAAATTCTGTCGTATACAAGTTCTTTTTGCCGCATACAAGGCTGCAAATATAGTTTTTTTTTCACATTTATATGTAACAAGCCCTCAAATATTTGATGTTTAAGGGCTTTTTTGCAGAATTATTTCATTCCCCTGTTTTTCAATAATGGTTCCAAGCTAGGCTCTGTTCCTCGGAAATTTTTATAAAGCACCATCGGGTCTTCACTGTCTCCTTTTTCCAAAACATTGTGGCGGAACAGGTCTGCGGTGGTTTTATCAAAAACTCCGTGTTCTTTGAAAGCTTCAAAAGCATCGTTATCCAATACGTTGGCCCACAGATAACTGTAATATCCGGCAGCGTACCCACCGATGATATGATTGAAGTAAGTAACGCGGTAACGTGGCGCTATCTCAGGGATCAGATTGAGTTTGTCCATCGCTTCTTTCTCGAATGAAAGTATATCCATATTATTTACATCTGTTATTGTGTGCAGGTTCATGTCGAGGATAGCGGCTGCCAGCAATTCGGTAGTCATGAATCCTTGATTGAAAGTCTTCTGTTGCAGTAGCTTTTCGATGATTTCATCGGGGATTACTTCTCCGGTCTGATAATGTTTGGCATACATTTTCAGTACCTCTGGTTCGGTAGCCCAATGTTCGTTGATTTGAGAAGGCAGTTCTACAAAGTCACGTACTACGTTTGTGCCGGATGTTCCCTTGTATTCACATTTTGTCAGTAAGCCGTGTAGGGCATGTCCAAATTCGTGGAACAAGGTTTCCACTTCATCCATTGTCAATAGTGATGGAGTATCGCCTACCGGTTTGGTGAAACTGCAAACGTTGCACACTAACGGACGGGTTGCTCCTTGTTGCTCACGGTAATTACTCATCCAGGCACCTCCGCTTTTTCCGGCACGCGGGAAATAGTCCACATAGAAAATACCGAGTTGAGAACCGTCAGTGTCTTTCACTTCAAACACCTCAACATCCGGATGATAGGTCGGAATTCCTTTCAGCTTGTTGAAAGTGATACCATATAACTTGTTGGCTACGGCAAAAGCACCTTCACGTACATTTTCCAATTTAAAATAGGGCTTTGTCTCCTCTTCGGACAGATTATATTTCTCTTTTCGTAGCTTTTCGGTATAGTACCACCAGTCCCATGCCTCCAACTTTTCGCCTTTACCTTCCTTGTCCATCAGCTTTTGAAGCTCGGCGGCCTCTTCTTTGGCTTTAGGCAGTGCATAGCTCCAAAGATTGTTCAAAAGGTCCATTACGTTCGTCGCGTTTTTAGCCATCGTCTCATCCAGCACGAAATTTGCGTAACAGTCGAAACCTAACAATTTTGCTTTTTCCAAACGGAGAGAAACGATTTTGCGGATGTTCTCTTTGTTGTCGTTCTCATTGTTATTATTTCCCCGATTGATATACGCTTTGTATATTTGTTCCCGAAGCGGACGATTCCCGGCATATTGCAGGAATGGCAGACGGCTGGCGTTATGCAGAGTAAATAACCATTTGCCCGGTTGTCCGGCGGCTTTTGCTTCTTCAGCTGCACTTTGACGGAACCATTCGGGCAATCCTGCTAAATCCTCTTCTTTCTCGACGAAGAGCTGGTACGCATTATTCTCGTTCAGTACATTATTGCTGAATGTGATACCAAGTGTGGACAGTTCTTTGTTTATTTCACGCAAACGTGCCTGTTTTTCTGCGCTAAGATTGGCGCCTGAACGGACAAACTGTTTGTAGGTCTTGTCCAGCAGGCGTTTCTGCTCTGTGGTCAGATTCAGGGAATCTTTTTGTTGGTAGACATCGTTTACACGCTTGAAAAGTTTCTCATTCAAGGATATATTGTCTTCATGTTCCGAAAGAACCGGAGCTAGCTTGATGGATAGTGCAGTTAATGAGTCGGTTGTTTCAGCATCTGTCATATTGAAGAAAATAGCGCTTACCCGATCCAGGATTGGTGCACTGTTATCCAATGCCACGATGGTATTTTCGAATGTAGGGATTTCCGGACTTTCGATGATAGCTTCGATGTTTTGATTTTGTTCCTCGATACCTTTCAGGAAGGCAGGCTCATAATGTTCCAATTTGATTTTGTCAAAGGAAGGAACGCCATACTCGGTTTGGAACTCTGCAAAGAAAGGATTACTTTCTGTTTTTGTAGCACAGGAGTACATCATACAACTTACTGCTAAAAGGGTTAATGTCTTTTTAATCATCATTATGTGTTTTATAATATAGAATTCTCCGTTTTTATCGTTTGCTGATATAACACCAAATCGGATAGTGGTCCGAAGCCTTAATAGAACGGTCTACAGTACAATTATAGGCTTTCAGGTCAGGACTAATCAGGATATTGTCGATTCGGAAGTAGAACTTGTTCTGGTTATAGGAGATTCCCAATCCTTTACCGGACTGTGTGAAAGCGTCATCCAGTTCTTGAGTGAGAACCCGGTGGGTATACGAAATAGAACCGTCGTTGAAATCTCCACATACAATCATTGTAGGATAATGGTTTTCTGTAATGATTCTCGCTACGGAATCTGCTTGGGAGGCACGGATAGCCGATGCTTCCCCTAGTTTTCGAATTAGTTGTCGGAGCCCGGTCTTTACTTTTTTAGCATTCGGATCTTTTATCATATCTTCATAGATCCCTCTGTCTTCTTTGGTGAGTTTGTTGGATTCCAAGTGATTGTTGATTAATGTAATAGTGTCATTATTTACATTCAGCACATATTTCATAGAGCCGTTATAATCACTTTTATACTCAATAAGTTGTGACGAGAGTATCGGGAATCTGGAGAAACAGGCAAGCTGCACATCTCCTTTCCTTTGTTGGCGAATGGATTGATAGGGATACGCTTTCAACGCTTTCTTTACATCCTGCTCCGTTACGAACTTTTTATTGCTGGCTGTGTTGTATTCTTGCAGACAGATAATGTCTGCATTACTGTTTTTCAGATAAGATAAAATTGGATTCTTCCCATCTTTCTTCTTCAGATTACTAAAGCTCATTACATTGTAAGACAGAACTTTGATACTTCCTTCCGGTATTGTCCGGGTAGTAGAGTTGAAAGGAATATAAGTCCGTATTTGCGGAAAGCAAATCAGAAAACCGATGACGGGTAGTAGTGCATATCTGTAATTGACAAATGCCCAAAGAAACAGGAAAAATAGATTGATAATCAGGAATATTGGAAATGCGAGTCCGAGACAGGAAACTAACGGATTGACTTTGGGGCTGAGATAGGGGCTATAAGCGCTTAATATCAGCGTTCCCACGAAGAATGCGTTGATAGCCAGTATCAGATATGCGACAATTTTGCCAATATGTTCCATTCTTTTATCTTTTGCTTGCGTCGAACAAGCTTTTCTTTTCTTCTGTCGTCAGACTGTCGTAACCGGATTTTTTCAGCTTTTCCAGAATACGGTCCACTTCGTCAGATTGTGCTTTTTTATGGGCATTATAATCATAATCTTTCCGTCGTTCGGTAGCATTACTGCCATAGTGTACTTTCATTTTAGGTTTGCGTTCCCATGTTTTCTTTTGGAAAAGAGAGATGAAACCATCCAGAATCCAGTTAATCCAGGAAGTTAAGTCAGTCCCTTTGCTTAGACTGGCTGCAAACCAGAGCCCGGCAAGAGCGCCTCCTAGATGGGCAATGTGTCCTCCGGCATTACTTGAGGTAATAGACAGTACATCAATTCCGATAACGACCAGTGCGAGATATTTGAGACGGACAGCACCGAAAAGAAAAAGTTGCACCCTATAGTTGGGTTCACGATAGGCCGTAGCCGCTACGATAGCCAGTACGGAAGCGGAAGCCCCGACTAACGTTGCTCCGGTCACTTGTGAGCTGAATAAAGGAAATACGTTGTAGGCAACCATATAAAGCAAACCTCCGCCGATACCTCCCAATATATATAGCCCTCTTAAATGCTTTGCCGAGAAAAAATAAAGAAATAAACTCCCGAACCAGTATAGCCAAAGCATATTGAATAGAATGTGCAGAATACCGGCATGCATAAACATATAGGTAAACAACGACCACGGTTGATGGATAAACCCGACAAGAGAGGCCGGTAAAGCGAATATGTTGAATATATCGAGAGTGTTGACTTCAAACAGTCGTAGAAAAACATGAATCAATGTGCCGATCACAAAGATACCGACATTGATATAAATCAGTTGGATAAAAATGTTTCCTCTTCTGAATGTTTCCTTCAAATCAGCTATAATATGTCCCATTGTTATTACTTTTTTTTCTCCAATACAAAATCAGTATCAGTCCGAACAGCATTCCGCCTAAATGGGCGAAGTGGGCGACGTTGTCTCCTATATTGTTGGCAAGTCCTGACCATAACTCAATTGCGGCATATCCGATTACGAAAAATTTGGCTTTGATCGGAAAAGGTAGCGGGAAGATAAACAACCGATTGTCGGGAAACAGCATACCGAATGCCAGCAATATGGCATAGACAGCTCCTGAAGCACCTACGGTAGTCATCATGTTCAGATACTCTTCCATGGGAATAATACCGGTACCTATATTTACTTGTGAGTATTGGCTGAGTTCTGTTGCATATTGAATATATTGTACTCCTTCTTGGATAACTCCCGCACCGATACCACAAAGGATATAATAGAACAGAAAACGTCTGGGTCCCCATGTTTGTTCGAGAATCGGACCGAACATGAAAACGGCGAACATATTAAAGAAAATATGGCTGAATCCGCCATGCATAAACATATAAGTGATAAGCTGTGCCGGATTGAAGTCACTTGCGAGGAAAAAATGTAATCCCAGATAATTAGTCAGATCTACTCCATAGCGTTGTGCTACGAATGTACCGAAAAACATTAGTACATTGATAATTATCAGGTTTTTAGTTACAGTTGGCATCATTTTTTTATTCTGAATATTATGATAATAGATGCAAAAGTACGAATAAATTCTGTTTTAAAGCATGAAAAGTACTTCCTATTAGCTCTTTTTCAATAATTTGCTGCGTTTTTTTTATGTTTTTATTTGATATGTTGTTTTGTTCGGCTATATTTGTAGAATTAATCCATTGTGGGAGAATCTTTTGTGTAACATATATATTAATTAATCATTTTACGTATTATGAATAAGTCTGATCTTATTAATGCAATGGCTGCCGAAGCTCAAATGAGCAAAGCCGATGCAAAAAAGGCACTTGATGCTTTTGTCACTTCAGTTACTAATGCCATGAAAGCCGGTGAGAAAGTATCTCTCGTTGGTTTTGGTACTTTCTCTGTAAGCGAAAGAGCTGAAAGAACAGGTATTAACCCTTCTACAAAAGCAACTATTACTATTCCCGCTAAGAAAGTAGCTAAATTTAAAGCCGGTGCTGAATTATCTGCAGCTATTGAATAAGATAGATAGTTGAAAGAATTTAATTTAGGAGAGGAGGCGTGAAACGTCTCCTTTTTTTGTATCTTTGCGCCCAAGAAACAACTTGATTATGAAGATAGAAGATAAACTTGTAGCGTCCGTCATCAACGGACTCAAAGCACTCTACGGTCAGGAAGTCCCTGAAAAGATGGTGCAGTTGCAAAAAACGAAGAAAGAATTTGAAGGACATCTGACTTTGGTCGTGTTCCCTTTCCTGAAAATGTCAAGAAAAGGACCGGAGCAGACAGCCCAGGAAATCGGTGAGTATCTGAAAGCCAACGAACCGGCTGTAGCTGCTTTTAATGTGATAAAAGGGTTCTTGAACCTGACTATTGCGTCGGCTACCTGGATTGAACTGCTCAATGAGATTCAGGCTGACGAGCAATATGGTCTGGTAAAAGCTACCGAAACTTCTCCGTTGGTAATGATCGAGTATTCTTCTCCGAATACAAACAAACCGCTTCACTTGGGACATGTGCGCAATAACCTTTTAGGTAACGCATTGGCTAACATTGTGGCTGCCAACGGCAACAAGGTAGTAAAGACTAATATCGTAAACGACCGTGGTATCCATATCTGTAAATCCATGTTGGCATGGAAGAAATACGGAAACGGTGAAACACCTGAGACTTCGGGCAAGAAGGGCGATCATCTGGTGGGTGACTATTATGTATCTTTCGATAAGCATTATAAAGCCGAAGTGAAGGAACTGATGGCTCAATTTACAGCTCAGGGGATGAACGATGAAGAAGCGAAGGCGAAAGCCGAAGCGGAATCTCCGTTGATGCAGGAAGCCCGTGAGATGTTGGTGAAGTGGGAAGCCGGTGACCCGGAAGTACGCGGATTGTGGGAGATGATGAACAACTGGGTATATGCAGGATTTGATGAGACTTACAAGATGATGGGTGTCGGCTTCGACAAGATATATTATGAATCCAATACTTACCTCGAAGGAAAAGAGAAGGTGATGGAAGGGCTCGAGAAGGGTTTCTTCTTCAAGAAAGAAGATGGTTCCGTATGGGCGGACCTGACTGCCGAAGGATTGGATCACAAACTGCTTCTTCGTGGTGACGGAACCTCTGTCTACATGACACAGGATATTGGTACGGCCAAACTTCGTTTCGCTGATTATCCGATTGACAAGATGATTTACGTTGTGGGTAATGAGCAGAATTATCACTTCCAGGTACTTTCTATCTTGCTCGATAAATTGGGTTTTGAGTGGGGAAAGAGTCTGGTGCATTTCTCTTACGGAATGGTGGAATTGCCGGAAGGTAAGATGAAATCCCGTGAGGGTACAGTAGTGGATGCCGACGATTTGATGGAAGAGATGATCGCTACTGCTAAAGAAACCTCACAGGAACTTGGCAAGTTGGATGGCTTGACACAGGAAGAAGCGGATGATATCGCTCGTATTGTGGGGTTGGGTGCTTTGAAATACTTTATCCTCAAGGTTGATGCCCGTAAGAATATGACATTCAATCCGAAAGAATCCATTGATTTCAATGGTAATACAGGACCGTTCATACAATATACCTACGCGCGTATCCAATCGGTTCTGCGGAAAGCGGCCGAATCCGGTATTGTTGTTCCCGAACAAATCCCGGCAGGAATCGAATTGAGTGAAAAGGAAGAAGGACTGATTCAGATGGTAGCTGATTTTGCAGCCGTTGTGAAGCAAGCCGGTGAAGATTACAGCCCGTCTATTATTGCCAACTATACATACGATTTGGTGAAAGAATATAATCAGTTCTATCATGACTTCAGTATTTTACGTGAAGAGAATGAAGCGGTGAAAGTATTCCGTATCGCTCTTTCTGCCAATGTGGCTAAAGTCGTTCGTTTAGGAATGGGACTGCTGGGTATTGAAGTTCCTGCCAGAATGTAATATTCTCTTGAACAATATGTTATAAACGGAAAAAAGGTGTTGCAATGATTATCAGAGCAACACCTTTTTCCGTTTATTTTTTCTTTGGAGCCGTTTTCCTTTTCTTGGTTGTACCAGGTTCTTTTTCGTTCTGTACCTTGATTAGTTCCAAGCAACTCTTCAATGTCAAATCCTGTGGAACAATATCTTTGGGAATCTTATAGTTGGAACCTTTGTAAGTGATATAAGGTCCGTAACGTCCGTTCAGAATTTCAAGTTCCGGTTCTTCTTCAAACTTCTTGAGGTGACGTTCCATCTCCTTCTGGCGTTTTTCCAGAATTAGTTGCTCCGCTTCTTCCAAAGTGATGGTCATCGGATCGGCAGCTTTCGGCAGAGATACATATACCTTGTTATGTAAAACATAAGGACCGAAACGCCCCACACCCACACTTACTGTTTTTCCTTCGTATTCGCCTAATGTACGGGGTAATTTGAATAATTCCAGTGCCTCTTCCAATGTAATGGTTTCCATAGATTGCCCTTTCTTCATTTGTGCAAAGCGAGGCTTTTCTTCATCATCTGCCGTTCCGATCTGTGCGACAGGACCGAAACGTCCAATCTTAACTGAAACAGGTTTGCCACTTACCGGATCTTCTCCCAATATGCGTTCTCCTACCTTATGTTCAGTCTTGATAGCCAGAGTGTTTTCTACAGACGGGTGGAACTTATCATAAAAAGTTTTCATGATGGAAGTCCATTGCGCTTCTCCTTCTGCAATTTCGTCAAATTCCTTTTCTACACTGGCTGTGAAGTTGTAATCCAAAATGTTCGGGAAATATTCAGTGAGGAAATCATTGACTACTATACCTGTGTCCGTAGGAAATAATTTCGCTTTTTCCGCACCGGTTATTTCAGTATGATTTTCGTCTTTAATCTGATTTTCTCTCAGGGTTAATACGTTGAACAGGCGTTCTTCCCCATCTTTGTTTCCTTTCTCTACATATTCGCGTTGTTGGATAGTGGAAATTGTCGGAGCGTACGTAGACGGACGTCCGATACCCAATTCTTCCAGTTTGCGCACAAGACTTGCTTCCGTGTAGCGTGGCGGGCGTTGAGTGAACCGTTCGGTTGCGATGATAGGGCCGTATTCCAGTCGCTGGCCTTTTTTCAAAGGAGGTAATAAGCGGCTTTCATCTTCCTGTTCATTGTCATCATCGTAGGACTCACGGTATACATGCAGGAATCCGTCGAACTTGATCACTTCGCCGGTAGCTGTGAATACATCTTTGTTACCGCTTATGCTGATTGTAGCAGTTGTCTTTTCCAGCTCCGCGTCTGCCATCTGGGAAGCGATGGTGCGTTTCCATATCAAGTCGTACAATTTCTTTTCCTGCGCTGACCCTTCGATGGATTGGTTTTCCATATAGGTGGGGCGGATAGCCTCATGAGCTTCCTGTGCACCTTTGGTCTTTGTCTCGAAGTGACGGGGATGTACGTAGTTTTCTCCCATCATTTTAGTGATAGCCTCTTTGCTTCCTATTGTTGCAAAATCCGAGAGGTTGACAGAGTCCGTACGCATATAAGTGATAAATCCCGATTCGTACAGGCGTTGTGCAAGCATCATGGTCTGCGCAACGGTATATCCCAATTTACGTGCAGCTTCCTGTTGCAACGTAGAAGTGGTGAACGGTGCAGGAGGTGTTTTCTTTACCGGACGGGTAGTTATATCTTCGATTGTAAAAGTGGCTCCCTGACAAGCTTCGAGGAAAGCTCTTGCTTCTTCTTTCGTCTTGATGCGACGTGTCAGTTCCGCTTTCATCTCCACCGACTTGCCATCTGTGTCCGGAACGAGGAATATGGCGGTGACGCGATAAGCGGCTTCTGTCTTGAAGGCATGTATTTCACGTTCACGCTCTACAATCAGACGAACAGCAACCGACTGAACACGTCCGGCAGAGAGGGCCGGTTTTACTTTTCTCCAGAGTACAGGTGAAAGTTCGAAACCTACGATACGGTCCAGAATCCGTCGTGCCTGCTGTGCATTTACGAGGTTGAGATCAATATCGCGTGGTCGTTCGATCGCTTTTAAGATTGCGCTCTTTGTAATTTCATGAAATACGATTCGTTTGGTGTTTTCAGGTTTTAGTTTTAAGACTTCGTACAGATGCCAGGCAATAGCCTCCCCCTCGCGGTCCTCATCGGATGCGAGCCATACGGTTTCTGCGCTTTTTGCTTCTGCTTTCAGTGTACTAACCAGAGCCTTTTTGTCTGCCGGAATTTCGTAGTCGGGTTTGAAGTCCTTCTTTACGTCAATGCTGAATTCTTTTTTCTTCAGATCGCGTATATGTCCATAACTTGAAAGGACCTTGAAATCTTTCCCAAGAAACTTCTCGATCGTTTTTGCTTTTGCCGGAGACTCGACAATGACAAGGTTTTTCTGCATAATTCTTTCTTTTATAATGGCTTGTACCATGATATTTCGGGGCAAAAGTAAAAAAAAAGATTCGCCCTACCTTATAATATAAGGAGAAACTAATATTTTTTTGGAAAAAAATAGGTTTTGAGTAAATCTGCATTTCTTTTGTATGCGCAAGTATTATTAAAGAAATGTTCTATAATTAAGGGGAAATTAATATAAAACAGTTTTATTTAAATAGAAT
>ERZ780157.3500-NODE-3500-length-13089-cov-8.909774_pt1 | contig 13089 bp, 10 predicted proteins | sample MGYA00511169_ERZ780157 | MGnify/ENA primary metagenome ERZ780157 (study PRJEB29588, sample SAMEA1965149) | human gut metagenome | biome: human gut; feature: human-associated habitat; material: faeces | place: Denmark | collected 2008/2010 ... | reverse complement strand
TATTTTCTGTAAAGATAACTTACTTATCTATTATTACTATATTAGCAGTAATTATATTAATAATCAATCCATCATTATTCTATGTTTCTTTAATATTTATATTTATTTCTACAATACTATCAATTTTTGTATGCTTTACAGAAGTAAAAAATAGAAAATATAGAATACAAGAACTATCTCAAAGTGTAGATATAGTTCTTAAAGATAGTTTAAATGTTATAGATATACCTATGGTAATGCTATCTAGTCCAACACAGATTATATGGCAAAATTCTATATCTAAGCATATATTTCCAAAAGAATATATATTAGATACAGCCTTAATGATTGATAAAAATTTAAAACAATCTGAATGTGCTTCTGTTACTGCTGATATAGGTAATGGTGAGGTCTACTGTGCCATAGGAAACTATATAAAATTCTCTGACTTTAATTGTATGCTAATATCATATATAAACAAGACAGAAGAGAGTAGATTAAAAAATACACTAGAAAATACTAAAATTGCAGTTGGTATTGTTTTTATCGATAACTACGAAGAAACAATGCAAGGATTAGATGAAATTGAGAAATCAGAGATAACATCTAAAATTTTAAAAGTAATACGTGAATGGGTTAATGAAAATAAAGGTGTTGTAAATAAAATTGATAAAGATAGATTTGTTATATTTGTTGAAAAACAATATGTTGATCAAATGGAAAAAAATACATTTGAAATATTGCAAAAAGTTAGAGAAACTACTAATATAACTAAACTACCTGTTACAATTTCTTTGGGATTATCATATAACGAACCAAACATAGATGAAAGATATGCAGCTAGTGCCTCTGCTTTAGACATTGCTCTTGGTAGAGGTGGAGATCAAGTTGTAGTAAAAAAAGACAAAAAATTTGATTTCTATGGAGGAGCTAATCTTGGACTTGAAAAAACTAATAGAGTTAGAGCTAGAACTATATCACAAGCTTTAAGAGAAATTATGTTAAAATCTGATAAAATTTATATAATGGGACATAAAAATTCAGATATAGACTGTATAGGTGCATCTGTTGGTATATACAAAATGGCTAAAATTCTTGGTAAACAAGCAAATATTATTATAGATATGAAATGTAATAGTAGTACAAAAACTATTATTGAAAAATTAAAAACTTCAAAGGAATATGAAGATGTATTTATAACAGGAAATGATACTAAAAAATTAGATTTTTCTAATTCAGTCCTTATAGTTGTAGATACTCATAAAAAATCTTATTTGGCTTATCCAGATTTACTAGATAGCTTTGAAAAGGTTGTTGTTATTGATCATCATAGACGTGGACCAGAATTTATTGATAATGCACTTTTAACATATCATGAGATTTATGCCTCATCTACATCAGAGCTTGTTACTGAAATACTTATGTATTTAGATGATATAAATTTAACTCCAACTGAAGCTGAAAGTCTATATGCTGGTATTGTTATAGATACCAAAAACTTTATATTTAAAACTGGTGTTAGGACATTTGAAGTAGCAGCATATTTGAAAAAATTTGGAATTGATTTAACTGAAGTAAAACAAATATTCCAAAATGATTTTGAAACTTATGTTGCAAAGGTTGAAATAGTAAAACATGCAGAAATAATGCATGGACAAATTGCTATCTCCGTTTGCTCAGAAGAATATGCAGATATGCCTATTATAGCGGCACAGGCTGCAGATGAATTATTATCAATATCTGGAATACTTGCTTCATTTGTACTTTGCAAAGTAGATGAAGTGGTTATGATATCTGGTAGATCAATGGGAGATATAAATGTACAGGCGATACTTGAAAAAGTTGGTGGTGGTGGTCATTTAACTTTTGCAGGAGCACAAATTGCAGGAGTTTCACTTGAGGAAGCCAAAGAAACTTTAGTAAAAAGTATTAACGATTATTATTTAAAAGATTAAAAGTTTTAGGAGGAAAAAAATGAAAGTTGTATTAAACCAAGATGTAAAAGGACTAGGCAAGAAACTTCAAATTGTAGATGTATCTGAAGGATATGCTAGGAATTTTTTACTTCCTAGAAAACTTGCTGTAATTGCTGATAATAAAAATATTAATGAGGCAAATACTAAAAATGAAGCTTTGAAGTTTAAGAAAAAAACTGAATTTGAGGCTGCAGAAAAACAAAAAGAGTTATTAGAAAAATCTTTTATTGAGTTTAAGCATAAAGTTGGTGATGGAGGTAAATTATTTGGTAGTGTTACTGAAAAAGAAATTGCTGACGAAATTAAAATGAAGTTTAAACTTAATATTGATAAGAAGAAAATAGTAATTAACGTACCAATAAAGCAGTTAGGAAGTTATACTGTAGATATAAAATTATATGAAGGAATAGTTGCTAAATTAAAAATAGTAGTAGTCGGAATGAAGGTGTAATTAGTGGAAAATGAATTAGTTAGTAAAGTTCAACCAAATGATACAATTGCAGAACAAGCCGTTCTTGGATCTATGCTTGTTGATAAAGATGCAGTTATAGCTGCTGTAGAGATACTTGTACCAGAAGATTTTTATAGAGAAGATAATAAAGAAATATATGCTGCTATGATGGAACTTTACGGACTTGGTAAGCATATAGATATGATTACAATCATTGACCAATTAAAATTAAGAGGAACACTAGAGAAAGTAGGAGATGCTACATATATTGCAACTCTTATTGATAATGTTCCAACTACTTCAAATATAGAAAGCTATGTAAAAATAGTTGAAGAAAAATCCGTACTTAGAAAATTAATAAAAGTTGCTAATGACATTTTGAAAATGGGGTATGGACAAACTGAGGAAGTAGATACAATTATAGAGCAAACTGAAAAAAAAGTATTTGATGTTTTACAAGATAGAAATGCTAGAGGATATTCTAGTTTAAAAGAGGTTTTGGTAACAGCTTTTGATACTATAGAAAGAATGTACCAAAATAAAAATAAAGTATCAGGAATAGAAAGTGGATTTATAGACCTAGATAAAAAAATATCAGGTCTTAATCCATCATCACTTATAATTCTTGCAGCACGTCCAGCTATGGGTAAATCTGCTTTTGTACTTAATATTGCTGAGTATGTAGCAATGCATGATAAAGTACCTGTAATGATATTTAGTCTTGAAATGTCAAAAGAAGAAATAGCTAACAGAATGCTTGCTTCTGAATCAGAAGTTGATAGTATGAAAATAAAAAATGGTAATGACTTAACATCTGAGGATTGGTTAAAATTAGGTCAAGCAAGTGGTAGACTTTCTGATATCCCATTATATATAGATGATACTCCAGGGCTTACTTCTGCAGAGCTTAGAGCAAAATGTAGAAAAGCTAAACTAGAGAAAAATATAGGGCTAGTTATAATAGATTATTTGCAACTTATGGAATCAAAAACAAAAAGCCCATCAAGACAGCAAGAAATATCTGAAATAAGTAGATCTTTAAAGATATTAGCAAAAGAATTACAAATACCAGTAATAGCACTTTCACAATTAAGTCGTGCTACTGAATCTAGAACAGACCATAAGCCAATGCTTAGTGATCTTCGTGAATCAGGAGCTATAGAACAGGATGCTGATATTGTTATGTTTATACATAGAGAGGACTATTATAATCCAGAAACAGAAAAGAAAAACATTGCTGAAATTATTATAGCTAAAAATAGAAGTGGAGAAACTGGTACTGTTGAACTTGCATGGCTTGGACAATATACAAAATTTGCCAATTTATATAGAGGTCCAGAACAATGATAGAGAATGATTTATGTAAGTATATTAATAATAAAGTAGAGGAAACTATTATAAAAAATAGTTTAATAAACAATAATGATAAGATAGTAGTTGCTGTGTCAGGTGGACCAGATTCAATGTGTCTTCTTAATGTATTATGTGATTTAAAAAATACTTTCAAAGAGAAATATAATATATGTTATGAGTTATTTGTTGCTCATGTAAATCATATGATTAGAGAAGAATCAGAATATGAGAAAGAATATGTAGAAAACTTTTGTAAATTAAAAAATACTCCTTTTTATTATCTAAAAAAAGATGTGAAAAAAATTTCAAAAGAATTAAAAATTTCTGAAGAAGCTTGTGGTAGAATGGTAAGATATGATTTCTTTGAAGAAATAAGAGAAAAGACAAATTCTACAATTATAGCAACTGCACATAATTTAAACGATGATGTTGAAACTATATTATTAAATATTATTCGTGGAACAGGTCTTAATGGACTTACAGGAATAGATTATAAGTTTAAGAATATAATAAGACCTCTACTGGATATAAAAAAATCTGAAATAAACAAATATAATGAGATATTAAATATTAATCCTTGTATTGATAAAACTAATTTTGAAAATGTATATGTTAGAAATAAGGTAAGAAATATTTTAATACCAGAACTTGAAAGTGAATATAATTCAAATATAGTAAATAATTTGGTTAGAATGAAAAAATTAGTAAAAAATGACGAAAACTTTTTGAAAGAATATACAGAAAAAGTTTTAAAAAATTGCCTTATTGACAATAATATAAATAGTGTAAAATTTAAAATCTCTGTAATAATTAAAGAACACGAAAGTATAAAACTTAGAATTATTAGAGAAATAATAAATTACAAAATTGGAAATTTAGATGGTATAGAAAATATACATGTTCAAGATATTTTGAGATTACTTGAGAATAATATAAAAGGTAAAAAATATATAATTGGTAATAAGTTTACAGTAGAAATACTAGGAAAAGATATAGCTATTATATATTAAATTAAAAGGAGGAGTTATGAAGAAGAGTTCAATATTAAGAACTGTAATAACATATGTTTTATTAATTGCACTTGCAATTTATTCAATAACTATGTTAGAAAGTCAAACTAAAAAAGATATGTCTTACACAGAGTTTATGCAAAAAGTAGAAGCTAAAAATGTAAGCAGTGTCGTTATAAGTAATGATAGACAAACAGCTGAAGTTAAATTAAAGGATGAAGAAGATGTTACGAGGGTTGTAAGCGTACCAGATTCTACTACTCTTTTAGAAACTTTACAACCACGTGTAGTAGCAGGAGAATTTGAATTAAGTGTTGCAAAACCTTCAGTATGGGAGGAAATAGCACCATTTATGCCAACAATACTTCTACTAATAGGTACTCTATTCATATTTATATATATGATTAGAAAAACTGGTGAAGGCAATACAAAAGCAATGAACTTCGGAAAAAATAGAGCACAAGTAGTTGATAAAAATTCAAAGAAAAAGGTTACTTTTGAAAATGTTGCTGGGCTAAAGGAAGAAAAAGAGGAACTTGAAGAAGTGGTTGACTTCTTAAAAAATCCTAAAAAATATCAAGAAATGGGAGCAAGAATACCAAAAGGAATATTACTTGTGGGTGGACCAGGAACAGGTAAAACTTTACTTGCTAAAGCGATAGCTGGTGAAGCAAATGTTCCATTCTTTTCAATAAGTGGTTCAGACTTTGTTGAAATGTTTGTTGGTGTTGGTGCTTCACGTGTAAGAGATCTTTTTGCTGAGGCTAAAAGTAATTCACCTTGTATAATATTTATTGATGAAATAGATGCAGTAGGACGTCACAGAGGTGCTGGTGTTGGTGGAGGACATGATGAAAGAGAGCAAACTCTAAACCAATTACTAGTAGAAATGGACGGATTTACAACACATGAAAGTGTAATTGTTATGGCTGCTACAAATAGACCTGATATACTTGATCCAGCATTACTTAGACCAGGTAGATTCGATAGACAAATAGTAGTTAGTAGGCCTGATATCAAAGCAAGAGAAGAAATATTAAGATTACATGCAAAGAACAAACCATTTGAAAAAGGAATAGATTTTAAACTTTTGGCTAAAAATACAGCTGGATTTAGTGGAGCAGATCTAGAGAATATGGTTAATGAATCGATTTTACTTGCTGCAAGAAAAGATAAGAAAACTGTAACATTAGAAGATATAGAAGAAGCAATGGTAAAAGTAATGATGGGACCAGAAAAGAAAAGCAAAGTTATAAGTGATAAAGAAAGAAAACTTACAGCTTATCATGAAGCTGGTCATGCAGTTGTTTCAAAATTTTTACCTAATTTTGAAACAGTACATCAAATATCCATCATACCAAGAGGCATGGCTGGTGGTTATACAATGTATAAACCAAATGAAGATAAAAATTATAGTTCAAAATCAGAAATGAATGAAAATATTGTTTCATTACTTGGAGGAAGAGTAGCTGAAAAATTAGTACTTGATGATATTAGTACAGGTGCTTCAAATGACATTGAAAGAGCTAGTAAAATAGCAAGAGCAATGGTAATGAAATATGGTATGTCAGAAAAATTAGGACCAATAACTTTTGGTTCAACTCAAGAAGAAGTTTTCTTAGGTAAGGAAATGACATCTCAAAGAGATTATAGTGAAAGAGTTGCTTCTGAAATTGATGATGAAGTAAAAGATATAATAACTAGAGCATATAACTATGCTGAAAGAATATTAAAAGAAAATATAGATAAACTTCATAAAGTCGCACAAGTTCTTATAGAAAAAGAGAAAATTGAAGCGGATGAGTTTGACGCTATATTTGCAGGTTAATTATATTTTTAAATAAACTTTTTGTTAATTATTGACAAGAAGTTTGTTTTATGATATAATAGTCAAAGAAAGTCAAAGTTAAATTGAGGTGATAAGATGAAATTATCAGATTTAATAGAACAATATATATTAGATTTTTTTAAAGAAAATGAGATGGTTGAATTAAAAAGAAGTGAACTTGCAAATAAGTTTAATTGTGTACCTTCACAGATTAATTATGTTATATCTACTAGATTTATACCTGAATTAGGTTTTTATGTTGAAAGTAGAAGAGGTGGAGGAGGCTATATAAAAATATGCAGAACAAACCTTAACAGATCAGACTATATTTCTGATATTATTGACAAGATAAGTCAAAATTTGTCGCAAACTACCTTAGATGTTTACTTAAATGACTTTGTAAGGTATAATATTTTGAATAAAAAGACCGCTAATATAGTAAGAGTAGCACTTTCAGACAAAAGTTTAGCAAAAGTAGATAAATACGATAGAGATTTGGTAAGATCTGATATGTTAAAAAATATAATTGTAAATATAATATAAAGGAGTGATTTTTATGAAATGTCAAAGTTGTGGAAAAAAAGAAGCAACAGTTAAATATTATGAAAATATTAATGGGATAAAAAAAGAATTACATTTTTGTATGGACTGTGCAAGTAAGCTTGGCTTTGCAGAGTTTTCTGATATATTTTCACCAATGTTTTTACCAATATCTTCATATGATTTAGAGGATAATATTAAATGTAAGACTTGTGGATATACATTGGAAGACTATTCAAGAACTGGCTTGTTAGGGTGTCCAGATTGTTATGATACATTTGGTGATAGCTTAGATGATATCTTTTATAAAATACATGGAAAAAATAGACATATTAAAATGCCGGATAAACTAAAAAAACAAAGTAGAAGTATGTCTGATGAAGAGGCTAAGAAGTATAAAATAAAAGAATTAAAAAATAAAATAAAAGATTTAATTGATGAAGAAAGATATGAAGAAGCAGCCAAAGTTCGTGATGAGATTAAAAAATTAGAAAGGTAGTGAAAGTTATGTGGTTTAATAATATATCTAAAGATTCTGATGTAGTAATTTCTTCTAGAATTAGATTTGCAAGAAGTATAGAAGGATATAAATTTCCTCATATCTTAAATTCAAAAGAATTAAATAATATAATTACTCTTGTAGATAGAGCGATTGATAAAGATGAATACAAACTGTTTATGATGAGAGATATAGACGAAGTAACACAAAACGCGTTGAAAGAACAACATCTTATCTCTAAAGAATTTGTTGGTAATGATAATGGTGCTATTGTAGCAAATGCAGATAATACAATAGTTGCTATGATAAATGAAGAGGATCATTTAAGAATTCAAGCCTTTGAATCTGGATTTAACATAGATAAATGTTATGATAAAATATGTCAATTTACAGATGATATAAACGAAAAAATTAAATTTGCAAAAAGTGATAAGTATGGATATTTAATATCATGTCCAACAAATATAGGTAGTGCAATGAGAGTATCAGTAATGTTACATTTACCTGCTCTTTCAAAAATGAAATTACTGAATAAACTATTTGATCAGGCAATGGAAATAGGAATTTCAGTAAGAGGATTATATGGGGAAAATAGTGACAGTACAGGAAATATCTTTCAAATATCTAATCAAAAGACATTAGGTGTATCAGATGAAGATATAATATATAATGTAAAATTAGTTGTTACATCTATAATAGAGCAAGAAAGGAAAGCAAGAGAAGCACTTTTAAATTCCGGAATTACTTTAGAAGATACAATATATAGATCATATGGAATTTTAAAAAATGCAAGAACTATTGATAATGATGAAGCAATTAAGTTATTATCAAATGTAAGGCTTGGAGTTTCAACTAATGTAATTTCGGATTTATCATTAGATAAAATTCAAACATTAATGATAAATATAGAGCCTAATACATTAAGAACAATATTAAAAGAAGAATTTGATGAAAAAGAAGAAAATATAAAAAGAGCAGAATATATAAGAAAGGAGCTGATATAAATGTATGAATTTACAGGTAGAGCAACAAGAGTTTTAGAACTTGCAAGAGAATTTTCAAAAGATCATAATTATTCTTTTATAGGAACAGAACATATTTTATATGGTCTTGTTGAAGAAGGTGAAGGACTTGCTAGCAAGATTTTATCAAATCAAGGTTTAACTTCACAATATGTAGAAGAAGAAATTTTAAAAATAGATGGAGTTATGAATACATTAGAAGGAGAAATTGAATTAACTCCAAGAGCTAAAAGAATAATAGAAAATAGTGCAAAAGAATCAAAAAGAATGGGACAAAACTATGTTGGTACAGAGCATATATTACTTTCATTAATGAGAGAGATTGATAGTGTCGCAGTAAGAATTTTGATAGATGCAGATATTGATCCACAAAAGATTTTTGCAGATTTATTAAGATTACTTAGTGAGGATTCTCCTGTTTCAAATTATAGCGATGCTGAAAGCACTAAAAATAGTGGAAGTACTAGTACTCCTACACTTAACCAATATGGTAAAGATTTAACTTCTTTTGCAAAAGAAAATAAATTAGATCCTGTTATAGGAAGAGCAAATGAAATTCAAAGAATAATAGAAATATTAAGTAGAAGAACAAAGAATAATCCTGTGCTTATAGGTGAACCAGGTGTTGGTAAAACAGCTGTTGTTGAGGGACTTGCACAAATGATAGTAGATGGTAAAGTACCTGAGATATTAAAAAATAAAAGAGTGGTTAGTCTTGATATGTCTTCTATGATTGCAGGAACAAAATACAGAGGCGATTTTGAAGAGAGATTAAAAAAATCATTACAAGAAATTAAAAAAGCTGGAAATGTAATTTTATTTATAGATGAAATGCATACTATAATTGGTGCTGGAGCTGCAGAAGGTGCAATGGATGCTGCTAATATATTAAAACCTTTACTTTCAAGAGGTGAAGTACAAATTATAGGTGCCACAACTTTAAATGAATATAGAAAATATATAGAAAAAGATAGTGCATTAGAAAGAAGATTTCAAAGCGTATTAATAGACGAACCAAACACAGAGGATACAATTAGTATATTAAAAGGTTTAAAAGATAAATATGAAGCACATCATAAAGTAAAAATTACTGATGAAGCTATAAGGCAAGCAGTTATATTGTCACAAAGGTATATAACAGATAGATTTTTACCAGATAAAGCTATAGATTTAATTGATGAAGCTTGTTCAAAAATAAAATTAAAGACTGTAACTATGCCTGATGATATAACTAAATTAGAAAAGAAAATTGATAAAATCTCTAAAGAAAAGGAAGAGGCTATTATATCACAATCTTTTGAAGAAGCTGCAAAATTAAGGGATGAAGAGAAAAAGCTAAAAGAAAAACTATTAAAATCAAAAGAAAATTGGAATAAAGAAGAAAAGTCTAAAGAGGCTAAAGTAACTGAGGCTGATATTTGTAATGTTATATCTGGATGGACTAAAATTCCAGTTAGTAAATTAACTGAAACTGAAACTCAAAAGTTAAAAAATCTTGATAATATTTTAAAACAAAGAGTTATTGGTCAAGATGAAGCTGTTGAATCACTTGCAAGAGCAATAAAAAGAGCAAGAGTTGGATTAAAAGATGAAAAAAGACCAATAGGATCATTTATGTTACTTGGTCCAACAGGTGTTGGTAAGACAGAACTTACAAAGGCTTTAGCTGAAAGTTTATTTGGTGATGAGAATGCTATGATAAGGTTTGATATGTCAGAGTATATGGAACCACATAGTATATCAAAATTAATAGGTTCACCTCCTGGATATGTAGGTTATGATGAAGGAGGACAATTAACTGAACAGGTTAGACGTAAACCATATAGTATTGTTCTATTCGATGAAATTGAAAAAGCTCATCCAGATGTGTTTAATATGTTATTACAAATTCTTGATGACGGAAGACTTACTGATTCTAACGGTAGAACAGTTAATTTTAAAAATACAGTTATAATTATGACTTCTAATGCTGGAGCTAGAAATATAGTAGAAAATCATTCTATTGGATTTGTTACTAAAGAAGATAGCAAAAAAGATTATGAAAAAACTAAAGAAGAAGTTATGTCAGAATTGAAAAAGATTTTTAGACCAGAATTTCTAAATAGACTTGATGAAATAATTGTATTTAAGAAATTATCTGAGGAAAGTGTGGAAAAAATAAGTAAATTAATGCTAAATGAGTTTAAAGCAAGAGTGGAAGCTAAAAAGATGAAATTAGAAATAACTGATAATGTTATAAAATACATAAGTAAAGTTGGATTTGATGATGTATATGGTGCAAGACCTTTAAGAAGAGCAATACAAAGTAAAATTGAAGATAAGTTTGCTGAAGCTATCTTAGATGGAGATATAAAAGATGGTGACAAAGTAAAAATAGATGTAGAAGATGATAAAGTAATTGTTAAAAAAATAAAATAGAAAAATAAATACTCCTAATATTTAATTAGGAGTATTTGACTTTTATTCGAGCAAAGTTTTTAGAAAACTAAAAGAACTATTATTTTGAATTAAAGATAATAATCTTTCAGCCTTTTTATCAATTTTTTTATCATCCCTAAAGTGTGTGATAAGTTTTTTAGCTGTATTGGGAAATAGAATAAATAATTCCCAAAGATTTGGATTTGATATGATTAGTTTACACTCAATATCAAAATCATCAAAATTCTTTATAAAGAAAATATATGAATAAAAGAAATTATATTGATGATCTAAAATGCTATTTAGTTGATTTATAGTATAATTGCATGCTTTTGAAAACAAAAATAATTTAATTTTATGTTTGTCTTCAAGCAATTGGATTTGAGATGTTAGTTTGCAAAGTAACATGGGAAGAGTGGAAGTTTGCAATGTTGAATCATTTTCAATACACCTTTTAAGTGACTCATAAACAGCTTTAAGTAAAGTTTCATCATCTACTGTTTTGCTAAAAGTGAGTTTCTCGTTTTCTGACATGTTTGCTCCTCCTTGTTATATAGCTATATACTTAATTTTTTAATACCTAAGTATAATAGTTATATACTTATTCTTGAAATTTTAGAAGATTATACAATATATACTAAAAAAAGTCAAATATAATTATATAGATTAATTTTAAGGTATAAATAGTCATATATTATATTGAATTATTATTTAATTTATGATATATTATATTAATATAGGGAGGTTTTTTTATGGAATTCATGGAAAAAGTAACAAAAATATCAAAAATTGTAGGGAAAACTGCTACAGATACTTATAATACAGTTGCTGATAAATCAGGAAAAGTTTTTGAGGATGCAAAATTAAAACTTGCTATTGCTGATAAAGAAGCAGATATTGAAAAAATATATGAAGAGATTGGAAAAACTGTTTATGATTCATATCTTGCTGGAGAAGATGTTGGTAAAGTATTTACTAAAGAGGCTAAGAAAATAGATAAAATTTCTAATGAAATTGAAGAAATGAAAAAGAAAATTTTATTTAACAAAGGTTTAAGAACTTGTGAAAATTGTGGAGAAACAATTTCAACTGAAAGTACTTTTTGCCAAAGTTGTGGTGCAAAACAAAAACCTGTAAAAATAAAGGTAGAAAAAAAGGAAGAACAAAAGAAAGATGAGCCTAAGGAAAAAGTTTGTTCACAATGTGGATTAGTGTGTGATGCTAAGGCAAAATTCTGTTCAAAATGTGGATATTCTTTTTAATCTGTAATTAGAAAAATGGGGAAAAGAATTCCTCATTTTTTTTATTTTTAAAAAAAGTGAAAAAAAAGTGAAAAAAATAGTTGACAAAAAAGAATAAAAATGGTAATATATAAAGCGTCGCAAGATGAGACCAAAAAGCAACACAAAAATATGTAATGAGATTATGTAAAAAAGTTTAAAAAAATCACGATAAAGTGTTGACAAGGGAAACAAATTGTGGTAAACTAAATACAGTCACTTGAGAGTGACAATAAGCACATTGAAAAATAAACAATACAAGAACGAACCAAAAAAGGTTGTACAAAGAAATTTGGTGCAACCGTCAATAAACAAAGTAAATTCGCAAATAAAAAGCGTTAAATGAGAAAAGGAAATAAAACGAGAGTTTGATCCTGGCTCAGGATGAACGCTGGCGGCGCATTTAAGACATGCAAGTCGAACGAAAACGAACAAATTAAGAAGAATGGAAGATTTATCTGAAATGATTTTTAGACCGTGAGTTTTAGTGGCGGACGGGTGAGTAATACATAGATAATCTGCCTTTTAGAGGGAAATAACTAGGAGAAATCCAAGCTAATGTCCCATAAGACCACATTATCGCATGATAGAGAGGTCAAAGGAGAAATCCGCTAGAAGATGAGTCTATGGCTGATTAGTTAGTTGGTGGGGTAAGAGCTTACCAAGACGATGATCAGTAGCCGAGCTGAGAGGCTGGCCGGCCACATTGGGACTGAGACACGGCCCCGACTCC
>ERZ780157.3486-NODE-3486-length-13112-cov-4.195221_pt1 | contig 13112 bp, 6 predicted proteins | sample MGYA00511169_ERZ780157 | MGnify/ENA primary metagenome ERZ780157 (study PRJEB29588, sample SAMEA1965149) | human gut metagenome | biome: human gut; feature: human-associated habitat; material: faeces | place: Denmark | collected 2008/2010 ... | reverse complement strand
ATTGATAAATATGGGAAACAGTTCCGTCCTTGCTTTAGGTAATCATCCGGTAGGAACGGGATGGAAAGTCAATAATATACTTCTTCATAATGAGTGTCTTACAACCTCTGGTAATGACTCTCCTGAACGTCGGCATATTGTTTCTCCTCGAGATGGAAAATTGGTGGAAGGTGCTCGACAGATATCTGTAGTTACAACTAATGGGGCAATAGGAGAAATATTGTCTACCGCTTTGTTTGCTGCTGACAGCGAACTGCGCAAGGATTTACTGGCTGAATTCTCTTCTGTATTAAGCCAGTTTTTCTTGATTGGTTATTAGGTATTTCTCTGATGTGCTAATATTTGTTTTCCTAAGTAGCTATGTTTGATTTTAAAGTATTCTGATGGGTTTTTCAATTATTAATAATTAAGGAGGTAGTTATTAATAGTTGAGGTGATAACTACTGATATCTGACAGGGCTTTTTGGGGCATATAGATACAAAATAGATACGGTAACTATTGTCAGGGAATGAGAACGCTATATGATAGAGATGCTCAATAATTCTGTTTCAGGTATAAATAAGGTATTGTTATTGCTAAAAGTGACAGTGTGGTACTTTGCGGTTTGGGAGGTGTTTTTGTGGAGGTGCTGAAAGATGTGTCTTCCGGTCTGGTTCCTTTTTTAGCTACACCAAAAGCCGTTGTAGCAGTTGACGCGGCGTATCCGAATAGAAAAATAGGACTATTCTTTCATTCATTGAGACATATTTACTATCTTTCCGCTGTGATTTTGCCTACATTTGGTAACTCAAACGGAAGGATAGAAAATATGTATATTTATGAAGAAAGTTCTAATACTTTTAATCTGTTTAATAGGCTATCAGATAAGCTGCCATGCACAAATGGCGGATGAACATTATTATTTTAAAAATCTAAGTGTACAAAACGGCTTATCCCAGAATACGGTTAATGCGATTTTGCAGGACAGGCAAGGCTTTATGTGGTTCGGCACCAAAGATGGCTTGAATAGATATGACGGTTTATCATTCCGTAAATTCAAACATGATGACCGTACTCGACGGAGTATCGGAAATAATTTTATCACAGCACTTTATGAAGATACGAAAGGAGATATTTGGGTAGGTACTGACGTGGGACTTTATATCTATGATCCTGAAAAAGACTCTTTCCGGCACTTTACCGAATTGAGTGAGGAAAACACTAAAATAGAACATACTGTAACCGCAATTTCCGGAGACAACGAAGGATGCGTTTGGGTGGCAGTGGAATCACAGGGACTGTTCTGTTATAATCTCGAGAAAGGAGAGCTTCAAAACTATACCTTACAGAACTTCTCCTTTCTTACTACTAATGTTGAGACCTTTGCTTTTGACAATAGCGGAACCCTTTGGATCGGCTGTTATGGTGATGGACTATTCTATTCGAAAGACCGTCTGCAAACCCTTCATCCTTATCTTTCGCCTCTGGATAACAAGGAATTTTATGCGAACGACGTAGTGACCTGTATTGTGAAAGGTGCATACAATTGTCTGTATGTAGGTTCTTTAAAGGGAGGGGTGAAAGAGCTGAACCTGACCTCTAACAAATTGCATGACTTGCTTTCAGAAGATGAAAGTGGAGAGCCTGTTTTCTGTCGTGAACTGTTGGTCGCTTCTGACAATGAACTATGGATTGGTGCAGAGTCGGGACTTTATATTTATAATTTCCGGTTAAGTAAGTACGCCCATTTGCGCAGTTCGATCAATGACCCTTATTCTTTATCCGATAATGCCATTTATTCATTGTGTAAAGATCGTGAGGGTGGCATATGGATTGGTTCTTACTTTGGTGGTATAAACTACTATCCCCGTTTTTATACGAACTTCGAGAAATATTATCCCAAAGGGACTGATAAAGGTTTGCATGGGAAACGGGTACGTGAGTTCTGTCAGGATAACCAAGGAATTCTGTGGATTGGTACAGAAGATGGCGGTCTGAATCGTTTTAATCCTAAGACCAAGACTTTTTCTTTTTTTACACCAAGCAATGCTTTTACAAATGTTCATGGGCTGTGTTTAGTTGATGATAACCTTTGGGTGGGCACTTTTTCGAAAGGAGTGAAAGTGGTGGATACGCGTACGGGAGCTATTGTGAAAACCTATCAGAAGACAGATTCGCCCCGCTCATTGATAGATAACAGTGTTTTCTCTATTTGTAGAACGACGACAGGGGATATTTATCTGGGTACTTTATTCGGTTTGTTGCGTTATAATAGACAATCTGACGATTTTGACCGGATACCAGAGCTGAATGGCCGGTTTGTATATGACATAAAAGAAGATTTCGGAGGAAACCTTTGGCTGGCCACTTATGCAAACGGCGCTTACTGTTATAATGTAAGCGAGAAGAAATGGAAGAATTATCTGCACAATGAAAATGATCCGAAAAGCCTTCCGTATGATAAAGTGGTAAGTATCTTCGAAGATTCTCACCGGCAAGTTTGGTTGACAACTCAAGGCGGAGGGTTCTGCCTGTTCCACCCGGAAACGGAAACTTTTACCAGCTATAATCTGGCAGACGGATTGCCAAACGATGTTGTTTATCAGATTGTAGAAGATAAAGACGGATTTTTCTGGTTGACAACGAATAATGGGCTCGTATGTTTCCAACCTACTACCGGAACAATGAAAGTATATACTACCTCTAATGGTCTGCTGGGCGATCAGTTTAATTACCGCTCCAGTCTGGAGACGGAAGACGGTACGATTTATTTGGGAAGTATCGACGGTTTTATCGCTTTCAACCCGAAAACTTTTTCAGAGAATAGGTCGCTTCCATCTATTGTGATTACGGATTTCCTGTTGTTTGGTAAAGAAGTGTATGTCGGTGAACCGGGATCTCCTTTGAAAAAGAGTATCACTTTCTCTGATGAACTCATTCTCCAGTCTAACCAGAACTCTTTTTCTTTCCGGGTAACAGCATTAGACTTTCAAGCTCCAAGAATGAGTAAAATCATGTATAAACTGGATGGTTTTGATGCAGATTGGCTGACAATTGGCGAAAGTCCTATCGTTACTTATTCCAATCTGCGATATGGCAATTATACATTCAAGGTGAAAGTTTCTAATAGTGACGGAGTATGGAATGAAAACGAAATATCATTAAAAGTGCATATCCTTCCGCCTTTTTATTTTTCTGCTTGGGCTTATTTTGTGTATGCTTTGTTGATTATAGGTTGTTCTTTGTATATAATTATGTATTTCAAAAGACGTAGTAATAATAAGCATCGCAGGCAGATGGAGAAGTTTGAGCAGGAGAAGGAGCGTGAGGTTTATCATGCAAAGATTGACTTTTTCACGAATGTAGCTCATGAGATACGTACACCGCTGACATTGATTAAAGGTCCGTTGGAAAACATCATACTGAAAAAACAAGTGGATGCTGAAACCCGTGAGGACTTGAACGTCATGAAACAGAACACGGAACGATTACTTAATCTGACCAATCAGCTACTTGACTTTCGCAAGACGGAAAGCCAGGGATTCCGGTTGAACTTTGCAAAATGCAATATAACGGAAGTACTGAAAGAAACCCATGTACGTTTCACTTCTCTTGCAAAACAGAAAGGGTTGGATTTTACCCTACAGGTTCCAGAGAAGGACTTCTATGCTCATGTTAATCAGGAAGCATTTACGAAGATTATTAGCAATCTGCTGAACAATGGAATGAAATATGCCGAAAGTTATGTACATGTAATGTTGGAAGCTCCCCAAAGGGATGATAATAATCTATTCCGTATTCGCACAGTGAACGATGGAGTAATTATTCCTGATGCAATGAAAGAGGAGATTTTTAAACCTTTTGTTCGTTTTAATGAACAAGAGGACGGAAAGGTGACTACCGGTACTGGAATCGGTTTAGCACTCTCCCGCTCGCTGGCTGAATTCCATCTGGGAACGTTGGTTATGGAGGCAGGAGAGGAAAGTAATATTTTCTGTTTGACTTTACCGGTTGTTCAGGATACGACAATCACTTTGACTCCGGAGGCGGAGGTTGAAATTGAAAGGGTTAACGAAATTCCTGCAGAGCAGGCAGGAAAGAAAGATAATCGCCCCGCTGTGCTGGTAGTGGAAGATAATCCTGATATGCTAACTTTTGTTGTCCGTCAATTGTCGAGAGATTATACAGTGCTGACAGCCACTAATGGTGCAGAAGCCTTACAGGTGCTCGATGGCAATTATGTGAACTTAGTGATAAGTGATGTTGTGATGCCCGTGATGGATGGTTTTGAATTATGTAAGACTATTAAGTCAGATTTGAATTACAGTCATATTCCTGTCATCCTGCTGACTGCCAAGACCAATATACAATCAAAGATAGAAGGGATGGAACTGGGGGCAGATGCTTATATTGAAAAACCTTTCTCTGTAGAATATCTGCAAGCATGTGCTTCTAATCTTATTCAGAATAGGGAAAAATTACGTCAGGCTTTTGCAGAGTCTCCTTTTATAGCTGCTAATACAATGGCCTTAACAAAAGCTGATGAGGAGTTTATTAAGAGGTTGAACGAAGTAATCCAAATTAATTATGGCAACCCTGAATTTAGCATGGATGATATGGCGGATAAGCTGAATATGAGCAGGTCTAACTTTTATCGGAAAATAAAGGGAGTCTTGGATTTGAGCCCGAATGAGTTTTTACGCTTGGAGCGTTTGAAAAAGGCGGCCCAATTGCTGAAAGAGGGAGAAAACCGTGTGAATGAAATCTGTTATATGGTAGGATTTAATTCTCCGTCTTACTTTGCTAAATGTTTTCAAAAGCAATTTGGAGTATTGCCTAAAGATTTTGTTAATTCGAAAGAAGAGTAGTTTATACATAAAGCTGTATTTCATTCTATTGCATCTATTATATTGAGATTTTATAATTTATTAGTGTAAATTTTTTTAATAATACTATAAGATATGATGACCAGACAAAAGACAGTGTGGCTTGCACTATTACTAATTGGATTATATACTGATTTTTTGAATGCCAGTGAGATAATGAGATGGATGATTGCTTCTTCCGATAGTATTTGCTGGAAAGTGAATGGGGCGCATAATGACCACATTGAAATGAGTGGACTGAAAGTTTCAACGGTATTGCGCTATGGTGTTAATGAGGCAGGTGAATGGGTGATTGACCGGAATATGGTTTTACCTACTTTTCGTACTATCCCTAATGATACCCATGGTAGTTTACAACACCATTTTAATGGGGACTGGGCACATTTATGTCTTGTAAATGGCCAGCCGTTAGTAGGGGAAAAGGTGGAGACTGTATCGTTGAATGGAATTATGACTGTAAAGAGTATATATGCTGCTAGGGGGATTTCATTGACACGTACGCTTTTTCCTTCCACATCACAACCGGCCTTCTGTGAGAAATATGAGTTGGAGAATACGACAGATCACCCACAGACAGTTCAATTCCCATCGACCACTCTTTCTTATTCTACTGATGAGACAAAAGGAGTGGAGGGTAGCTATACATTAACGGCCACTCTTTCTTCTCCAGTAAAAAATGGTACTTATCTACTGAAAGCCGGAGAAAAAGCTTGGTTTCAGGTAGTCTATGCAGGATATAAGAAACATGATCAGGAGTTGGCGCTGGATGTTAATAATGAACTTTTGGCACGTCGGAGATTTTTGAGACGGATACAAGGTAACCTTGTGTTAGAAACTCCGAATGACGTAATCAATACCATGTTTTCTTTTGCCAAGATACGTGGTTCGGAAAGCATATTTGATACCAAAGGCGGATATATGCAAAGCCCTGGCGGAGAAGCTTATTATGCTGCTGTTTGGGCAAATGATCAGGCTGAATATATCAATCCATTTTTTCCATATTTAGGTTATCAAGCCGGAAATCGTTCGGCTATGGATTCATTCGGCTTGTTTATGCGCTATATGAATGATGAGTATAAACCTTTACCCTCGTCTATAATTGCAGAGGGGATTGATTGTTTTGGTGTTGCGGGTGATCGTGGTGATGTAGCAATGGTTGGCTATGGTGCAGCACGTTATGCTTTGGCATCCGGTAATCGTAATGAGGCTGAAAAATTGTGGCCGCTGATTGAATGGTGTCTGGAGTATTGTCATCGCCAACTGAACGTAGACGGGGTAGTAAAATCAGATTCAGATGAACTTGAAAATCGTTTTCCTGCCGGAAAAGCTAATCTATGTACATCTTCATTATATTATGATGCCTTGATTTCAGCTGCTTATCTGGGGAAAGCGTTGAAAAAAGAACATAAACAGATAAAGTCTTATCAGGATAGGGCTGCTGAACTTTATAAGAACATTGATGTATATTTTGCCCGTAATGTAGAGGGGTATGATACTTATCGCTATTATGATGGTAATACTGTACTACGTTCATGGATTTGCATTCCTTTGACTATGGGTATTTATGAGCAGGCGAAAGGTACTGTAGAGGCTCTATTCTCTGATAAACTATGGATGGAGAATGGGTTGTTAACTCAGTCGGGTACTTCTACTTATTGGGATCGTTCTACACTCTATGCTTTCCGGGGGGCTTACTCTTGTGGTGCTAGAGACATAGCTACTGAATATTTGGATAAATACTCTGCTACTCGTTTGTTGGGTGATCATGTTCCTTACGCAGTGGAAGCGTGGCCGGAGGGAAACCAAAGGCATTTGTCCACAGAAAGTGCTTTGTATTGTCGCATTATGACTGAGGGCTTGTTCGGCATCCGTCCCATAGCATTGGATGCTTTTGTGATGACACCGCAGTTGCCGGAAAGTTGGAACATGATGTCATTGAAACGTGTCTGTGCATTTGGTTCCATATTCGATATTGAGGTGAAGCGTGATAAAGATAACAAACTGTCGGTTTTGATAAAAAAGGATCATAAGATTGTAAAAAGAAGCAAGATAATGAACGGAAAACCGATCGAAGTGCGCATTTAAATAAGATAAAATAATCTGCCCTTTGGTTTAAGAGGTTGTGTCAAAACGTTGGCACAACCTCTTTTATATTTTACAGTTCTGCTATATTTTCTTTTGGCTATGCTGCTTTTTCCTCATGCATTTGGCAACAAGTTGCTATATTCCAATTATATCGGGTTATAAATAGTCCCATAAACATATATTTGGCAACTGTAATGAGCCCCTTTCCTTCTTTTATCAGTTTAGCACACATTTTTTTGATATTAAAGGCTATAGCAAAGAAAGCAAAGTCCATTGTAACCTTGTCTTCTCCCACATGCCGGAATCTTCTGTATGCCATGTTGTATTTTATTTGTCCAAACACAGCCTCTGGTTCTATACACCTCCTGCCTCTATGCTTGATACCTTCTTCTGAGAGCAACCTTTCCCGTGCCTGCCGTTTGTATTGATTTAATCGGTGGTTGACTTCTATAATACGGTTCCCCCGAGCTTTAAAGCAACTGCCACGCAAAGGGCAACCTTCGCATCTTTTTGCTTTATACCGGGCACTTTCGGTGATGTATCCGCTCGCTGTCTTGTCACGTTTGGTTCCTATACGGTTCATGTGCTGTCCCATAGGACAAACGTAATAATCCTCTTGGGCATTGTAATGGAGACTTTCGGCATGGAACGGGTTGGGAGTATAACGGGGACGCTGTTCTTTATGGAAGTAATTGTACTTGATGAAGGCTTCTATCCCATTCTCCTGCATGAACCGGTAATTTTCTTCCGAACCGTAACCGGAGTCTGCCACACAGATATTCGGTAAACGGTTATAGCGGTACTGGAAAGAGTGGAAAAAAGGTATGAGGGTCAGTGTATCGGTAGGGTTGGGAAACAGACGGAAGTCTGTGATGAATTGGTTTTCAGTACCTATTTGCAGATTATATCCGGGTTTGGTCTGCCCGTTCTTCATGGCATCTTCTTTCATGCGCATGAATGTGGCACCAGGATCGGTCTTGGAATAGGAGTTACGTTCTCCAAGGGTATCAAGGTGATTATCGTATTCTATCAGCTTGTCACGATACCCTTCAAGTTCCATGACCTGCTTCTTCTTTTTGCGCAGGGCTTTCTTTTCTTCCTTATCCTTTGTTGCAGGCTGGCGTTCCAGGGCTTCTTTAAGTTCATCCACTATGTCAGAGAGCATGCAGGGAGTAAACTCCACGGATGTGTCTTTTATAGAGTTCTCCTGTGCAATGGCTTCATCCACCTGCTCCAAGAGAATACGGATTTTATCCATTAGTCTCGTACGGTTCCGTTCGACTGTCTTGCGCCAGACAAAAGTATATTTGTTGGCTTTGGATTCAATCTTGGTGCCGTCGATATACTCCACATCAAGGCTGATGAAACCTTTATCGGCAAGGACAAGAACCAACTGGGTAAATACATTATTTATTTCCTCCTTTACACGGTTACGAAAACGGTTGATCGTGATAAAATCCGGATGCTCATTACCGGCAAGCCAAATATAATGAATGTCACGAAGGAGGTGCTTCTCTATTTTACGGCAAGAATAGATATTATTCATGTAGGCGTAGATTATCACCTTAAGCATCATTTTAGGATGATAAGGACAACGGCCCGTTTCCTTATAAAGCTTCTTGAAACTCTCAAGATTGAGATTGTCAATAACAGCATTCACGATGCGGACCGGGTCGGTCGCAGCTATGTTTTCATCAATTCTTTGTGGAAAAAGAACGGTTTGGTTGGGAATGTAAGGACGAAAATGTAACTTTGCCATAACGAAAATGTAATGCCTAAAGTTACATAAACTTTGGGTAATAACAAAGCCCGGGCTTGAGAAAGTCTGGGCTTTGCGCATAAAAAAAAGGCTGTGTCAGCGTTTTGACACAACCTCTCATTCTTAATGAAATAAATAACGTATTGTCTCCCGTTCTCGAAAAGTTAGCAACTTTCCGCATAGAAATAATTCATTAATAGTTCCCATAAGCCCCAATATTTAAGTGAAAACCTTAGAACCCTATCAATGGTGTCAGCAAAGGTATTATACCACAATTTTTCTCATAAAACGATTTATTTCTGTGTTAGAAATTCAACCTAACGAGAAGATAAACAAAAGACTATGGGAAGAAAGGGTTAAATTGGTAGCAATTACAGCATAAGTGTTAATTAAAATTCAATAAACTATTGACCGTAACTAACCCCTAGTAAACCATATTCTCCATCTGAGGCCTGCCCAGTTATGACCTTACTTGTTTCTATTTATTTGGTAATCAAACTTCGTCCATATCCGAAGTATATGCCTAAAAAACAAGAATGACCAGGGTCTTAGGTTTACGGTAATTGTGACATAAGTGTTAATGAAATGTTTAACGAACTATTGTCCATATATACTATAGAAAAATCGGATTCTGAAATAATATTTTCCAATATTGCTGAGTCATGTCGTTACACAATATGACATATTTATCAGGAGTATCCGCCAACAAAGCTCCAAACTTACCCAAAGTCCCCTTTGTTGTAACTTGATGTTTACAATGAGCGATCAAATACAAATCCATATATCCCTTATCAGAGCCATTAATATCAACAACTTCTGCAGAATCTGCTATAGAAAGTTTTGGTAACAATTCAACCCTCACCCATTCGGGTTCATCGGAAAAGAAATAAAAATAAGGTTCATGTAATTTCTTCTTCAAAAAAAGAATTGCTTTCATAAAATAATCTAAAGATGCCGGTGCTCCATATGAAGAAACCTCCTCCCTTAAATCCCCTCTCCTAACATGTACAGCCACAGAATTGGGATGTGCAGCTATTTCATCACTCTTTTCCCTATTTACATCATCCAAAACACCATCAGACAATTTATACAAAGATTGAAAAGCTTCAAGCCACTTCAATGATGGAAAATGATAATAGCCTCCCAAATAAACCGGAGGCACAAAATCTAGAAAAGAAAAATCATTAGTACGAATAGCGCCGTCATTGCCGCCATAAAAATATTTCCTCTTATAAATATTAATTTCATAATCAGACGCCACTGCAAAGTCCAAATAAGGGAAAGCTTTTAAAATATCAAAATTTCTAACATATTCATTATTTATATCCGCCCCCCACTCTTTATAAAAAGCTAGATCATAGCAAACGGAGAATCCAGCTTTTACATACAAGTATCCCAACAAATACTGATGCATTTGAGAGCAAATCCCACCATCCATCATTACAATAATTTTTGGACGGATAATTTTCCAATCAATTAAATATCGATAGATATTTCTTTTCAGATCCTTCAACATTTATTCCAGTTCATTAACTTTGCACTATTTATACTGTGCAAAGATATACATCTTTACCATTGCATTAGTATAAAATCACAAGTATTTTATATACATTTGCAATATATATAATACATCAATTTTACATACCTGAGGAATATGAGCAGATTACTTATAAGTATTATTACTGTAAATTTCAATAATAAGCATGGACTTATCAAAACTTTGAATAGTATTAAAAGCCAAAAGTGTAATTCATTTGAGCATATTATTATTGATGCTAATTCAACAGATGAAAGTACAGACATTATAAAACAATATGAAAAAGAAGTAACATATCCACTTTATTGGACTTCAGAACCCGACAAAGGCATCTATGATGGTATGAATAAGGGTATAAAACAAGCCCACGGAGAGTATCTATACTTTCTAAATTCAGGGGATGTTCTTATGGATAGCACAATACTTCAGAAACTGCCATTAGACGGAAGCAAATATATTTACGGTAACATAAAATACGTATTATCAACAAGCTCTTATAGAAATATCAGCCCTGCGGCAACATTAGATATTATTTATCTTCTCAAAACAGCATTACCTCATCAGGCCTGCTTCATCCACCATTCATTATTCCAGACACAATTATACAATACGAAATATAAAATCATATCAGATTGGATACACACAATGAAAAGTATCATTTTTGAAGGATGTAGTTATAAACACATAGACATAACAATAGCAGAAGTTGATGGCACTGGAATTAGTTCAAATCAAGAGAAGTTAATGGAAGAACGAATAAAATGGATCAAAGAACAGTTTCCACAAGCCATACTAGACGCCTTGTCTGAATTGTACGAATACAAATATTCTGAATTAGGTTCACTTATTCCAACAATATCCCAAACCAAAAAATTCAAAAAAAGAATAAGAAAAATCGTTCTTCTACTTTTGAAAATTAACAACTTATTCTCTTCTAATAAAAGAAAAGAGAAAATGATATCTAAAATATGGGAGCCTTTTTGAAAAGTATTCTTAAATCTTTCCTTTCCTCACATAACGCATCAATTTAAAATTTCCAAACCAAGTAGAAAATCTATAAGCATCTATTACTTTACGTTCATAGTATTGTAATGAACACCCCAAATTAGGATAAAAGCACAAATCCTGAATTATTCTTTTCATTTCCTCACCTATATTATCAAATCGTCTCCACAAAATCATCATAAATGTATTCTTCAAATGGAAAAAGGCCAAAGATTCGCCCAATTCTTTTACCAAGCCTTTCTGTTTTATAGTATCCTCAATCCATCGAGAATAGGTTTTAAATTCTTCAAATTTTTCATCACTAAACACAGGAATACAAGACAAAGAAGATGGACGTTCATTATAATTTAAGATTGCCTTATTCAAGGAAACAATTTTTTTTGCCGCTAACACAATCTGAGTTGTCCATATCACATCCTCACCAAAGGAAATATGCGGCATTATATCTATAAGATTTTCTTGAAGCAAACTACGTTTTTGAAATTTAGACCACAAACTCCAATAAGCCTTCCCTAGTAATATCTCATTTAAATAGCCGACACCAGTTATCTGTTCAAATTGAAGTTTTCCCGATTCTCTTTTTACACCATTTTGTGCACAAAAACAAAAAGGGAAAGCAACAATATCAGCCTCCCAACTCTCTGCTTTTTCAACTAATAATTCTATCGCGTCATTAATCAAGATATCATCGCTATCTAGAAATTGAATATATTTACCTTTTGCAATATCTATCCCCATCTTCCTAGCTAAAGAAGGACCTTGATTTTGTTTTCTTTTGTAGAAAATACGATTATCACCATCTGCATACCGAGCTATAATCTCCGCACTTTTATCAGTACTTCCATCATCAATAAGAATAATTTCAAGCTCCTTATACGTTTGACTAATTACACTATCTATAGTAAATGCGATGTATTCTTCACTATTGTATACAGGGATTATCACAGAAACCAATGGAAATAACTGAATCATAAATTTCACCTTTTAGAAAACTACCATATCTTTTTGAGACACAAATTCAATCACTTCACAAAAGTAATACAAAATTAAAGAAGAGCATGTAAATTAAACTATAAAATATATCAAAGTTATGTATCTTGAAAAGACCAATAACTAAGGAATAACCAACGAATACTACAATAAGCAAAGAGATTTATACACCAAACATAAAATATCACATTTAAATTAGTGTTTACGATAATACTTCCAGTAACAAAGCAACCAACGATACGTTATTTTCCTAACGCGTTTATATATCCAACCATCTATTTCATCTGGAGATAAATAAAGCCATTTTTTCATTTTATGCCTCATATCTTTTATTTGTTTTCTATCTCTTATAAGCTGAGCTCCTTTCATAAAATCATCAAAACGACGAAAACAAGTCAATACAATTTGAAATATGACCTCTGCTCTTTGATGTTCAGAAAACAGTTTGTTTCTTTTTACAAACTCAATTCTCGGATATTCTGCCAAAAAAAAATGATATTGCTTGGTTGAATCAATAGAATGACATGTACTCCCTTCTCTTTGAAGATAATTATAATATTCACGATCAATCCATACTACTTTTTTGCTCAAAGCTACCCATTGATATACTACCGCATGATCCTCAAAAAACACTCCTTCAGGAAACAAGATGATATTAAATAAATCCCTTTTAAATAATTTAGTACATGGAGAGCTACTTACTTTCTCACATATAATATCTTCTACCACTTCTTTTGACATTCGTTCTACCACCAATCCTGAATTCGTATAAAGATGTTCTATCCGACCATCTTCATATTCATAACAAAAGTTGCAATATGCTATATCCGCATGATAAGTTTCAATAGCGCATAGCAAATCCATATACAT